>Ga0209521_10003869_pt1 | contig 12041 bp, 12 predicted proteins | sample Rifsed19ft4_FD_184016 | JGI IMG/M metagenome (GOLD analysis project Ga0209521, IMG submission 184016) | Soil microbial communities from Rifle, Colorado, USA - sediment 19ft 4 (version 2) | ecosystem: Environmental > Terrestrial > Deep subsurface > Rock core/Sediment | place: Rifle, Colorado... | reverse complement strand
CACGATCGGTTTGATCTTGCGGATGGGGTGGTCCATCGGCACCAACTGGTCGGGAGTGGTCACCGTCATCATCACCTGCCGAGTCGTCTCGCCGCGCATTCTATCCTCCCTGCTCTAGAGACCGTCTCTCTAAGTCATGAGAACGCAGCGATATGAAGCCAGTTTTTCAGCACCCTGTTAGTGCCTCCCGTGGTTATTCGCGTGGAGCGCCGTTCCTCGGCGGTCGACGATGTTGCGCTAGTGCCGTGCTTGGCGGCGGCGCGCATATACGGGAAGGCGGGACTCCTGAGGCCCGCCTTCCCGGGACTGAGGGGGTGGGCAGGGACTCAGGCGGCCTTCGCCTGCTCCGCTGGCGTGTGCTTGTGGAAAGCTGCCACGAATGCGTGCGGCTCCTCAACCGAGAAGAGCAGCCGCTTGCAGCGCACCGGCACCACCATGCGCATTCGCTGCGGTTCCTTGAACACGACCTCCACCACGTTGACGAAGGTCCCGATCAACCCGACCGTTCCGCGGAAGTTGGTCCGCGCGCCCACGCCTGCCCAGACGGGCCAGTGGGCGGGCTTCACTTCCTCCACTTCCTCAAAGGGGAAGTGGTAATCCAAGAACCGCCCAAAGCGCACGTGGAAGTCGCCATCGCGGATCTCCGCGAAGGCCCGGCCCTCGCTCACGCCGATCGGCCACAACAACGGGCGCCACACGGGGCTGAGCGCCATCGGGAACGTGTGGACCTTAGCTGACATAGGCCACCTCCTTTACTGCAAGGCCGGCTCGCCTCGCAGCATCAACGTAGCAGTCACGGCTTTCCGTGGCATGTGCCGGTCGGCCCGCTATTAACGGGACCATCAGCCCTTTCTTTGGTGGCCAGCCCGGAGTACGTATGACCCAGCAAGTGCTTAGATAGGCATCGGCTAAGGAGGACTTGCTATGGAATCTACGCAGACTGCGACTGCCGACTCCGGTGCCGGAGGCTTAAGCCGCCGCCTGAGTCCGCAAGACGCCACCTTCTATTACCTGGAGACTCCGGAAGCTCCGATGAACATCGGTTCGGTGGCTATATTCGAAGGGCATGTACCGTACCGGCGCTTCCTCGAGAGCATCGAGTCGCGGATGCACCTGCTGCCGCGATACCGCCAGCGAGTCGTGGAGTCCCCGTTCAACGTCGGGCGTCCGACGTGGGAGTTCGACCCCGATTTCGACATCCACCGGCACATCATTCGGGTGCGACTGCGGGAACCGGGCACTGAGGCCCAGCTACGGGAGCTTACCGCGCGACTGATCCGCGGGCAGCTCGACCGCGGGAAGCCGTTATGGGAGCTCTACTTCCTGGAGGGCCTGGAAGGCGAGCGCACGGCGCTCGTGTCGAAGATTCACCACTGCCTGGTCGATGGCGTGTCCGGCATTGAGCTCATGACGGTGATGCTGGACGTCTCGCCGGACCCGCCGCCGGTCATGCCGCCGGCCGCCGAGCCAATTCCGGAATTGCCGTCTCAGCGCCGGCTGTTCTTCGAAGCGCTGTTCGACTCAATTTCGGAGTCGCTCGATCGCGCGGCGGACTTTCAGCTGGTGCTGACCGATGCGGTGTTGGACGGCGATCGCGAGCGAATAGACAAGATCGCAAAGGCGCTACGCGCTGCATTCCCCTATCTGAGGTCGCAGCGAGAGAAGATGCCGTTCAACGGGAGCTTCTCCGGCGAGCGCGAGCTTGCGTGGGCAGAGATCCCCTTCCACGAGGCGCGGGCGGTGCGCAAGGCCCATGGCGGGACGGTCAACGACGTGGTCCTTACCGTGCTCGCCGGGGGATTGGCTCATTACGCGCGGGCCCAAGGCGAAGCGACCGAAAAAAGGATCGCGCGCGTGCTGTGCCCGGTCAATGTCCGGCGCGAAGACGAACGAGGTACGCTTGGCAACCGCATTTCGATGCTGCTGGTCGAGCTGCCGCTCGACGTTGACAACCCGGTCCACTGCCTCAACCTCATCACTGAGCGAACCGCCGCGCTCAAGCGGGACTCGGTGGCTGACGGCCTGGAAGCGATGTCTGATATCCTCGGCGGCCTGCCCCCGCCGGTTATGCTGGGCCTGACTGCGCTGCCCGGCCCGCCCAACACCATCGCGAATATGGTGTGCACAAACGTGCCCGGCCCGCTGATTCCGTTGTACAGCGCCGGCCACCGGCTCGTCGCTCACTACCCGATCGTGCCGATCGCCTGGTCGATGGGGATCGGCTGCGCCGTGACGAGTTACGACCAGAACTTGTACTTTGGGCTCGTGGCGGACAAACAGGCGGCTTCGGACGTTGATGTCCTGCGCAAGGGCATCGAGCGTGCCTGGGCCGAACTAGGGACCGCGGCCGGCATCTGGGGGGAGCGACCTGTGATGATGGAGATGCCAGCAGTCACAGAGGCACATGAAATGGCACCAGCGGCGTAGCGGCGCTCCCGGCACTCCGCACCAAGGTGGCCGAGCCTGTCACAACTACTCCCGCGGGAGGCCGAGGCCTCGCTGGGCCACGATGTTCCGCTGGACCTCGCTGGTCCCGCCTTCTATCGTGTTGGCGACGTTGCGGATGTAAGAGTACTCCATGCGGCCCTTCATGGCGGTCCACTTGCTGCCACGGGTGAGCTGGCCGTAGAGGCCCATCAGCCGGACGCCGGTGTTGGCTATGCGCTGGTTCAGTTCCATGGAGTAGAGCTTGACGGCGGACGCCTCGTAGTTCGGGATCATACCCTTCGATTGCATCGAGACGACGCGCGAAGAGAGGCTCATGGCGACTTCCGTCTCCAGGTAGCGCTCCGCCAGCTCCGTTCGCAGCGCCGGGTCCGACTTGAGGCGGACGACGCCGTTGCTCTTATTGTCTCGGGCGAACTTGATGAGGTCCTCCACCGTTTGCTGCTGGCCGACGGCAGAGCCGATGTTCGAGCGCTCGATGTCGAGCGTCGTGACGGCCTGGTACCAGCCGCGGTTCTCCTCGCCGATGAGATTCGCGGCCGGTATGCGCACGTTGTCGAAGAAGACCTCATTGAACTCATGAGTGCCGGCCATGTTCATCAGCGGCCGCACGGTCACGCCGGGCGAGTTCATGGGCACGATGAAGTAAGAGAGCCCCTTGTGTTTGGGAACGTCGGGGTCGGTGCGGGCCAGCAGGAGCATGTACTGTGACATGTGAGCGAGCGTGGTCCAGATCTTCTGGCCGTTGATGACGTAGTCGTCGCCGTCCTTGACCGCGCGGGTCTGGAGGGAGGCCAAATCGGAGCCGGAGCCGGGCTCGGAAAAGCCCTGGCACCACATCTCTTCGCCGGCGAGAATCTTCGGGATGTGCTTCTTCTTCTGTTCCTCAGTGCCATAGATGATGATGGTCGGCCCGATGACCGCGACTGCGAGCGCGCCGATGAAGATGGGGGCCGGGGCGCGCATGCGGGCGGTCTCCATGCTATAGATGAACTGCTGCATGATGGACATTCCCGCCCCGCCGTACTCCTTAGGCCAGGCCGGCGCCACCCACCCCTTGTCCGCCACCTTCTTGCGCCAGACGAAGAGGTGGCCCGCCTGCTCGAAGAACGAGACGTCCCCGCCGCGCAACTCCTTCGGGCACTCCTTGTCGATGAAGTCATGGACGTCCTTTCGGAAGACTTCTTCCTCAGTTGTGAAGCGAAAGTCCATCATCGGCTCCTTTCACAAGACGCGCATGCCCGGTGCGAGCATATGGTTCGAACGGCATCAACCTCCGAACAGGGCCATACGGTCGAAGTATACCTCGTTCCTGCAAAGCTTGTCCCCACGTAGCAGCGCGAGGTCGATCCCGTCGATTTCGACGGTCTTGCCGCCGGTTGCCGGTGTGAGCGTGGCGTGCCAGAGGAAGGTGCTTCCACTGCCGTCCGCGAGAGGGAATATCTCGCGACGTGACCAATGCATCCGCCAGCGCTGGAAAAGCTTCGTTAGATATCGGCGCAGATCGCTTTGTCCCACCACCGGGCCCCGCGTGTTGGGGTCCAGGTAAACGCAGTCCTCCGTGTAGCAGGCAAGTGTTCTCTCTACATCTTGCTCGTTCCAGGCGGAGAGGATGTTATCGGCGATGGAGACGAGCGCAGCGAGGTTGGAACTGCTGGTGCCGACCGTCGTGCTCATTGTAGCCTCCTTGCAACTTGGTCTGACCAGCCTGATGCTATCTAACCTTGACGTGAATGTCAAGTACTTTGCAGAATTGTGTTACTTATGGATTCCAGAAATATTGCGTATTAGTTGGATGCCCGGCGATGCAAGGTGAGCTCAAGATCACCCCTCTAGCGTCCGCGCGTTCTCTTCCTCGCGATCGGCGGCGGCGAGCAGCGCCTCCTTGACGCTTGCGTCCGCCTCATTCGCGGCCCAGGCGCGATACAGCCCCGCGCCCGCCCGCTCGAGCGTCGCCAGCAGCGCTTTCTGCTCCTCGATTGGCTTCTCTGCGAACAGAGCCGCCAGGACCTCTTGTGGCGTCTTTTTCGCCGCCAGCACGATCTGTGTTTGAGTCACGAGTGCCACCAGCCGGCCGTCCACCGTGACACGCGTCTGCCAGACCAACGTCTGCTTCCCTCGATGGAGCGGCACGCACTCACCCCTGATCGTCTGGTCGGTACGCGCCGCCGCCAGGAAGTTCGTCTTCGACTCGATGGTTGTGGTGCCGGCGCCGGGCTGAAGGTTGAGAGAGGTGGCGACGCCACCGAGCGTATCCGCGAACGCCATGATCGCGCCGCCGTGCATGATGCCGGGGACGGTGCAGAGATCGTCGCGCACTGTTAGTTCGGCGGTGACGCGATCCGGCGTGACTTCGATGAAGCGGACGCCCAGGACTTCGGCGAAGAGGCCTTTAAGGCGCTCCTGCATCGACGTAGCGCTGCTCGTCGCCATGCTAGACGCCGGCGATGTCGCGGGCGTGCTGGTCCACATGGGCGATGGCGATCATCGAGACGACATCGGCCAAGGGGCCGGTGACGCCGCCGGCGGAGCGGATGGGAGTGTCGAGGAGCGACTCGTCGGCCTGCTCGAAAGCGGCGATGGTGGCGGCGCGGTTGGTCTCGAATTCGCCTATCAGCTCGTCCACGCTCATGTGAGCGCGTTTCTCGACCTGCCGTTCGTTATAGTCGTTGATGCCCCCTCGTGCGGGTCGAGAGGCAGGCTCTGTGGACGCCTCTTTCGACGCCTCGGCGGGCCTCGGAGATTGCGCTTCGCGGGCGACGTCAATGAGGCGCGGGTAGGACCACTCCATGGAGGCAATGTGCGCCAGGATCTGGCGGCCGTTCCAGCCGCTTTCGTAGCGTCCCTGCTCAAAGGCATCGGGTGGTATTGCGCGGAGCTTCGACACGATCTCGTTGCGGCTGGTGCGGAGCTTGTCGAGGAGCTCTGACTTGGAGGCGGCCATGGGTAACCTCCTCTTTTGGTTTCGAGGCCGGTTCCCTCCCGATTTGGTAGAGTAGTGAACCTTGACGTAAAAGTCAAGTATCGGTACCGAGCAGCGGTCCTCGGCCGACGCAATATTCGCGTGTCTATGTGCCCTCCTCGCCCTCCCGCTGACGCCTCTCATGCTCCAGGGCTTCCTCTTCCTCCCGCCGCTCCCGCTCCTCTGCCGATTCCGCCAGCTCGATCGCGCCTTCTTCGGTCGTCCGCAGCTCGGCCTGAAGACGGTTGCCAAGAACGGCATAGCGGTCTAGGCCCAGGTAATGAAGAGGGCGGTAGTCGCGGTCTTCGATGAGCCACGTCTCGTCGAAAGCCTCGGGTTCGGCCTGGACCACGAGCACGCGACCGACGAAGAGGGTGTGGTCGCCCAGCCGGAGGGCGTCGTCGAGAGAGCATTCGACATGGGCGAGGCAGTGCTCGATGAGCGGGGCGCTGATCTTTGAGGCTTTGAAGGTGGGTAGCTTCGCAAGTTCGAGCTTGCCGACCGCGGCGCCGGAGACGGCGCCGAAGTAGTGCGTGTGGTTCAGGAGATCGCGACCGGGGAAGTTGAGGGCGAACTCCTCGGCGAAACGGACCATGTCGTGCGTGTAGCGAGATGGGTTGACGGCGACGCCAATGAGGGGTGGGCGGCGCGAGAGCGGCACGGTCCAGATAGCAGGCATGACGTTCGTCTCGTTGCGGAAGCGCGTGGTGAGCAGCACGACGGGGCCGCCGTTGAGGAGGCGAAGGGCGTCGGTTGGTTCTAGTGTTCGGCGCATCGCCCCGAATTATATGCTCGTAGGGGCGAAGCAACGAGGACCCGCCTGAATCGGAACATCCTTTGCCGATGATCATGTTCTCTAGCCGGTGTGATCGTTGCTTCGCCCAGTCGCCTCGCCATCGCAGCCACGGCCTGGCATCGCATAATTCGGCCCGCCCAGACGGCTTCAGTTGTTGCGTTCTGCGAAGGAGAGGGCCATGAGAGATCCAACGCAGCGGCCGCGCGATGGCCGGGTTGTCACCGTAGACGGGGCCAACGGGGTCGTAAGGGTAGAGGGTTTGACCCGCCGAATGGGTCAGCCAGCGCGATGTAAGCTTACCGGGATCCTCTCGCTGAGGCGTTCCTGTATGGCCTCCATCGCAGCCACCATTAAGTCTTCGAAAGGGGCATCCTCTGGGCCTGCAGACTCGCGGCGCAAGAGAGATTCGGCGCGGGCATCGAGCAGGCTCATAAATTCCTCGCGCGCCGCAAGGTAGTCCATTGCGGTTTCGATGCCGGAGCGAGGCGCCTCAAATGGGCAAGCGGCCAGGACGGCTGCTGCTTTCGCGAGCAGCCTTTTGAGGGCGGGCCCGCTTGGCGGCGCGTGGTAGCCGCGGGAAGAGCGATTGCGGCTGAGCGCCGCGCCTGATTGTCGGCTGTAGGTCGGAGTGTTCACGCGGCGAATAATATAACCCGTCGAGTGGCGTTTGTGAAGGCGCGAAGGGCCTAGTTTTTCGGTGTTTTGAAGAAAAGAGAGTGAGCGCTTGCTTAGCCGCTTAGGAGTTTAGCTCCTGGCCGAGCCATTCGGCGATGCGCTCGGCGAGCATGATAGTCGGGATGTTCGTGTTGGCGCGGGGGACCACGGGCATCAGCGACGCGTCGGCGATGCGGAGGTTATTGACGCCGTGGACTGTTCCGTGTTCATCCGCGACGGCCATGGGGTCGCCGCCAGGTCCCATGCGCGCGGTACACGCCGGATGGGCGCCCGTGGCAACGTTGCGCCGAACCCAGGTCTCGAGGGTGGCCTCGTCACGCAGCTCCGCGGCGGTGGGGCGACGGATGCCGTTCGTGACTGCGGTGACCGCGCGTGTCTCGCACAGCTCCACCGCGCGTAGAAGGCCGTCGCGGAGCTTGGTGTAGTCGCGTTCGTCGCTTAGATAGTTGGAGACGATGCGCGGCTGAGTGTCGATCTCAGCGCTGTCGAACTCGAGGAGGCCGCGCGAGTGGGACTTGAAGACGCAGGCGGCGATGCCGGAAAGCATCCGGCCGCCGGGGACGTGCATAAAGGTGAGCGGCTCGAGCTGCATGTCGTTCCAGTCGTTGTTGCCCGTAGCAGTGTACCGGAGCGTGGTCTGGATGACGGGCTGGTCCCAGCCGGTTATGCCTTCTTTTGGGTACAGTGTGGGTCCGATGGCGGGATGGTCCATCAGATTGCGGCCGACGCCTTCGAGCGGACTGGTAACGGCTATGCTGAGGCGGTCGAGGATATCACGGGGGCCGATGCCGGACCGGATGAGAACGGCAGGCGTGTGGACTGCGCCGCAGGCAAGGACGGCGTGGGGCGCGGATATGGACTGGATGCCACCCTTCGTGCGTGCCTCCACGCCGGAGACGGCGTGACCATTGAAGAGCACCCGCCGGACGTCCGTTTCCGGGAGGACCGTGAGGTTGGGCCGGTCGCGGGCAGTGGTCAGATAGGCGGTGGCGGCGCTGATGCGGAGGGAGCCCTTCTTGTTCATCGGGTGCGGACCGAAGCCGGTGGACTCTGGGTCATTATGATCGGGGCATTCGGGATAGCCCGCTTCGCGGAAGGCGTCCATGCAGGCTGCCTGGAAGGGGACGAGCTCGCTGCGGGTATGGCGGCGGATCGGCACCGGACCGCTCTTGCCGTGATAGGGCGAGTCGAAGTCGAGGTCGTTTTCGAGGCGGATGAAGGCGGGAAGGACGCACTCCCAGCTCCAGAGAGGGTTGCCGAGGCGCGCCCATTCGTCGTAGTCGTCGGGGACGCCGCGGAGAGCGATGGCGGTATTGACCGCCGAGGAGCCGCCGACGACGCGCCCGCGCGCGAAGGGAACGCTGCGGCTGGTGGTGCTGGGGGTGTGGGTAAGGCCCCAATCGTGGTCGTTGAAAGAGGCGTGGTTTACGTTGCGCAAGTCCTCCGGGAGGGAGTCGACGTTGGGGTAATCCGGTCCTGATTCGATGAGGAGGATGCGGACGCGGGGGTTTTCGCTGACGCGCGCGGCGACGACGCACCCGCCGGACCCGGCGCCGGCAACGATGAGATCGAAGTCATGGCTCATGGACGAAGTATAAGAGGGGTTGTGGTTAGTGGTTAGTGGTTAGCGACGTGTCATGGATTGTAGAATCGAGGGACGGCTTGCGGCGAAAACGGGAGGGTTAGATGGGCGACGGAGACAAGAGACTATCGAGACGGAGGCTGCTGAGAGGCGCATGGGTCGGAGGCAGCGGGCTGCTGGCGGCGTATGTGGTGGGCTGCGGCGATGGTGATGGGGATGGAGCGCTGGAGAGCGCCTCGCCTACCGCGACCGCGGAGCAGACCGACGTCGCAACGCCCATACCTGAGGCTACGGCGCCCAACATTCTCCGCTGGGGGGAACTCGATCCCTCGGGCGAGCGGCCGCCGGCGCGCCACGACCACTCGCTCGTGACGGACGGCCGATCGCTGTTCCTGTTTGGCGGGCGGTCCGGCGATGAGGAGCTGGGCGATCTGTGGTCGTTCGATACCGAGGCCGGGACCTGGAATGAGTTGTCCAGCGTCGGCGGACCCGCGGCGCGTTTCGGGCACAACGCCGTCTTTGATCAGGCGCGCGGCCGAATGCTCGTCTTCGGGGGTCAGGCGGGCGGCGCGTTCTTCAATGACCTTTGGGGCTTCTCGCCGGCCGACGGGAACTGGGCGAACATCACGGAATTGAGCCCACTGTTACCGTCGAAACGCTACGGTGCAGCGGGCGCGCTTGACCCCGCCGGCCGGTTCGTTGTCACCCACGGGTTCACTGATACCGGCCGCTTCAACGACACCTGGTCGTTTGCCCTTGAGGGCGCCGCTTGGACGGAAGTGTCACCAATCCCGCCGAGGCCGGTTGAGCGCTGCCTTATGCGCGGCGTCTGGGATACCGTCGCCAACCGGTTCCTCATGTTCGGCGGCCAGACAACGGACCGTCCCTTCCTGGGCGATCTGTGGGCGCTTGATTCCAACGGGTGGACGGAGATCGAGACGGAGCCAAGGCCTTCACCGCGCAACCTCTATGCCATAGTGCATACGGGCTCTCTCAACATGTTGTTTGGAGGGAACACGGAAGGCGGGCCGCGGAACGACCTCTGGTGGCTTCTGCCCGGTGGCGTGTGGGCGGAGATTCCGGTCCAAGGAGAAGGGCCGTCTCCGCGTTTCGGCCATGACGCCGTTTGGCTTGCAGACAGCAACCGGATGATCGTGTTCGGCGGGCAGGACAATTCGGGCGAGTTGGACGATCTTTGGGAGCTTTCGCTGGTGGCGTAAAGCGCGACGAGGCGAATCTCACAACGGATAGTGAGCGGATGGACAGATCGATGGGTGGGCGATTGTAGCGCCGAGGCCTCATTGCGTCCGGGACACAATACGACGGGACGCATTTGCAGGTGCATGTACAATCGCCTTGTGGCGAGTCGAGGCGAGCAGATTGAGACCGTCCTCATCCCTGCGGGCGCATTCACGATGGGCGATGACGCCGGGCGTCCCGACGAACGCCCGGCGCATCGCCTGACGTTGTCGGCGTTCCGAATGGCGGTGCTTCCCGTCACGAACGAGGAGTACGCCGCCTTCCTCGCCACCACCGGCCACGAGCCACCGCGATTCTGGGACGATCCCGCCTTCAACCATCCGCGTCAGCCCGTCGTTGGCGTTAGCTGGTTCGACGCCGTGGCCTACTGCGACTGGCTCAGCGGCGTTCAGGGCGGACAGTTCCGGTTACCGACCGAGGCTGAGTGGGAGAAGGCGGCGCTCGGCGGCGCGGACGGCGCGAAATACCCGTGGGGCGATGAGCCGTTCGACGGGAACGGCGGGCGGTTCCGGCAGGACGCGACGTGGCAGGTCGGCGCGGCGCCGGCGAACAGGTACAGCCTGATCGACATCGGCTTCAACGTGCACGAGTGGTGCTCCGACTGGTACCACCCCGCCTACTACGCCCTCTCGCCGGAACACGACCCGCAGGGATCGCCGTCCGGGGACGTGACTGGCGGGCGCCTGCCCGCCCGGCGCGCCTCACGCGGCGGCGCCTGGCGGCACGCCGTGAAAGTCAGCCGTTGCGCCGCGCGCAGCAGCATCCCGCCGGACTACCGCTACAACGACTACGGCTTCAGGGTCGTGCTGACGGTCGAGCCGTAACCGGACACCCAACGCGGCGCGTCTCTGCGCTGTGATATGCTACGCGCGCCAAACTCCAGGAGGCCATCATGCGACTGTCACAGCCTCGCATTTCGCCGCTCGGTGACGAGGACCTCGAAGAAGGAGCCCGCGAGTTCTTGCAGCAGGTAGCGCGCGATGGGCAGGTCCTCAATATCTACCGCACCCTCGCGGCGCACCCGAAGCTGCTCAAGCGATGGGCGGTCTTCGGCACACACGTGCTCTACAAGAACACTCTCCCACAGCGAGAACGAGAGCTCCTGATCCTGCGCACCGGCTGGCTCTGCCGCTCCGAATACGAGTGGGGACAGCACGTCGTCATCGCCAGAGGCTGCGGGGTGACCGACGAGGAGATCGAGCGGGTGAAGGACGGCCCGGACGCGAACGGTTGGGGCGAAACGGACGCCAGCCTGCTCCGTGCCGCGGACGAGCTTCACAACGACGCCTTCATCACCGATGGCACCTGGCAGGCCCTCTCGAACCAGTTCAACCGGCAACAACTGATCGACCTCGTGTTCACGGTGGGCCAGTACCACACCGTCTCCATGGCACTTAACAAGCTTGGCGTGCAGCTGGACGAAGGTATTCGCGGGTTCGACTGACTCTGCCACTGGTGACGATTCGTGCGGTGCCTTATCGCTAGAGATGTAGCCGCAGACCTTCAGGTCTGCTGGCGAGCCTTCAGGCGAGAAGTCCGCAGCCAACCAATCTCGCATTTTCATCGTCGCCGTGTTCCATTCCCGTCTGGCGGGGTAAGACCCCGTCGGTAAGTGGTAACTTAAGAGTATCGGAGGTACCCAGTGCATGATGCTGTTCAAACGTGACAAGAAGATGATTGCGCCCGACGAAGCCCTGCCGGGTCGAGATAGGCCGGCCTTGTCCATCCCCAAGCGCCATGAGGTGCTCGGCACGCCGCTGCAGTCGCCGTTCCCGGCGGGGATCGAGACGGCGGTCTTCGCCCTCGGCTGCTTCTGGGGCGCCGAGCGGTTGTTCTGGCAGATGCCCGGAGTCTACACCACGGCGGCGGGTTACTCTGGTGGCTTCACGCCGAACCCCACGTATGAAGAGGTCTGCTCCGGCCGGACGGGGCACGCGGAGGCGGTCCTCGTGGCCTTCGACCCGACGAAGGTGTCGTACGAGTCGCTGCTCAAGACGTTCTTCGAGGAACACGACCCGACGCAGGGCATGCGCCAGGGCAACGATGTCGGCACGCAGTACCGCTCGGCGATCTACTACACAAACGAGGAGCAACGACGCGCGGCGGAGATGGTGCGCGACGAGTACAACCGCGCGCTCCAGGCCGCGGGCAAGAACCCGATTACGACCGAGATCGCTCCGGCTGGGCCCTTCTACTACGCCGAGGAAGAGCACCAGCAGTACCTGCACGAGGTGCCAAACCAGTACTGCGGCCTGAAGGGTACCGGCGTCACCTGCACCATCCCCTCGGCTGCGCGTACGGACATACCTTCAGGCTTGTCC
>Ga0209521_10003866_pt1 | contig 12050 bp, 15 predicted proteins | sample Rifsed19ft4_FD_184016 | JGI IMG/M metagenome (GOLD analysis project Ga0209521, IMG submission 184016) | Soil microbial communities from Rifle, Colorado, USA - sediment 19ft 4 (version 2) | ecosystem: Environmental > Terrestrial > Deep subsurface > Rock core/Sediment | place: Rifle, Colorado... | reverse complement strand
CGCCCCAAGAGGCGGAAATGCGACCGAAATCCGCTTCCCCGCGGATCCACGTCATTGCCGGGCTTGACCCGGCAATCCATGCCACTGGCGCTTCAACGCGCTGAGGCATAACGGCATGGATGCCCGGATCAAATCCGGGCATGACGAGGGATTGATGATGGAGCTGGCTTATTTCGAGGCGAGGACGACGGAGGCGCGGGCGTCGTCGAACCATTTGTCGATGGCCGTGTCGATATTGGCCTCCAGGCTCGACTTCCAGGTGGCGATGGTGGCGTCAAGCGCCTCCTCGTTCGCGGCAACGAAGCTCTCGCGGTTGAAAGCCTCGTTCGCAGCGTTCGACAGATAATCCACCGCGGCCCCGATCGCCACGCCGATCGCGGCGCCGACCACCTGCCCGCCCATGGGCTGGACCATCGTGCCGGCGACAGCGCCCTGCTGGGCGAAGGCAAGCCGCGTCCCCAGCGAGGTGGCGACCCGGCGCGACAATTGCCCGAAGCTCTGAGCGAGAACGCCGTTGATGGCGGGACCGAGCGCAAGCGCGCCCACGGTGCCGCCGGCCGCCGCAGCGCCAATGCCGGCAATGCCGTTGAAGGCGCGATCCTCCATCAGATAGGTGGGCGCCTTCCATTTCTGCGCGTCCCAATCGAGCTTCACATCGGTCATGGGCGTCGCGGGGGGAATGTCCTCAAGATGGCTTGTATGCTGGGCGAGGAAGAGCTGGAGCCGCATGTCGCCATTGGCGATCACCCGCCGGTAGCTATCATGGGCATGGCGCACCGCCTGCTCGACGCCCTTGGTGACGGTCTGATCGCGCAGCTCCGGCTTCAGCACCTGGTCCTTGTAGTTCGTCAGGAAATAGTCCTTCACGTCGGCCTCGATGGCCTCGTTTAGCGACTCGTATTTGCCCGCCTCGAAGAAGCGGGTGATGGCGGAGCTGATGGTCTCCTTCAGCACGACATAAGAGCGCTTCCACTCGAAGAACCAATCGGCGTAGCCCGAGATCGCCTGGTTCCGATCCTGGAAGGCGAGCGCGAAGCTGCGGTCGAGATCCTCATGCGCCGCCTGCTTGATGCGCGCCCGCTCCTCGTCGAGCATCAGGATCGTGTCGTTGACGAATTTGTCGGCTTCCGACTTGCTCGCCACGACCTTGTGCAGGCTGCCGTCGACGTCCTTGATGACGAGATCGACCGCGTCCGGCGGCAGGCTCTTGTCGCCGAAGAAGATGTCGAACACACTTTTGTCGGCGTGCACCGGGGCGGTGTGGTCGAGATGGCGGTAATAGCTCCGGTAGAAGGTGGTGCCGAGCGAGACGAGAGCATAGGTGCAAAGCACGATCCCGACGGCAATGCCGATGGGCCTGAGCAACATGCCGAGCGCGCTCGGGCGCACCACGGTCTCGCGGCCGCGACCGCGTCCGAGCCGCGTTCCCCGGCGCTTGGCGGGCGGCTGGATCATCGTGGCGATGGCGTCTTCCGGATGGGCGGCAAGGGCGGCGCTTTGGCGTTTGGGCATATCGTGCAGCATGTCTTGTGACACCTCTGAGCTGATCTCTCAGCTCCCTGCCCCCGGTCTGATATAGGGCCAATTGGCCTTTCATGTAAGCATCGATCGTTGGTTTCTCACGGGAACAACCACGGGAAGCTCTTGGTTCCCGCGCGGGCGGCCATGCTAGGCTTGCCCCGCGATTGACCGGACAGGTGCTGCACCAAATGGCGGCGAGAGGACCGGAAGCTGATCTTCCCCTCTTCAGGGAGAAGCGGATCAACGATCCCGCACGGGCGCTTCCAGCCCTTGCCGCCGAGGCGGCGAGTTGCACGCGCTGCCCGCTCTATAAGAATGCGACCCAGACCGTGTTCGGCGAAGGCCCGGCCGATGCGGCGATGATGCTGATCGGCGAGCAGCCGGGCGACCAGGAGGATCTGACCGGCCGCCCCTTCGTGGGTCCCGCCGGTAGAGTGCTCGACAGTGCGCTGGAAGCCGCCGGCCTCGAGCGCGGCGAGATCTACATCACCAACGCGGTGAAGCATTTCAAGAATGAGCCGCGCGGCAAGCGGCGCCTCCACAAGAAGCCCGACACCAGCGAGATCGACGCCTGCCGGTGGTGGCTCGACAACGAGCTCGAAATCGTCCAGCCGGCAGTGGCTGTGGCGCTCGGCGTAACGGCGGCACGCGCCCTCATGCGCAAGGCGCTGTCCATCAATGCCAACCGCGGACGTCTCATCGCTCTTCCGGGCGGCACCAAGGGCCTCATCACCGTGCATCCCTCCTATCTGCTCAGGCTCCAGGAAGAGCGCGACAAGCGGCGCGAGTTCGATCTTCTGGTCAAGGATCTGCGCTTGGCCGCCGAGGCGGCGGGGCACGCGCGGCGCTAGGCCCTTACACCTGGGCGTGGGAAATCTCGGCCACGATGACCGAAGCGCCCCAGCGGATCACCAAGAACAGCGCGGCAGCGAGGCCGAAATTGACAGCCCGGTTGAGCCAGTGCGCGAGCCGCTTGTCCTCCAGAAAGCCAAACAGGTTGAGGTACCATTGGTCGGCATAAGAGAGACAATAGAAGAAGATCACGACCAGCGCGAACTCGTGGAGATAGAACAGGACCGGGCTGCCCGACTTCTCGTAGAAATATTTCAAACCCCCGACCAAGACGAAATTGCGCAGCAGGTCGAAGAACCACTGCGAGAAATTGCGCACCAATTGCCAGAGCGCGATTTCCCCTTCACGCCGCTGAAGCAGCTGGTTCCGGTAGAGGGTGAAATCCACGGAAGCTCAGATCACAACGCGTCTGAGCCCATCTCGCCGGTGCGCACGCGCATCGCCCCTTCGAGATCGAGCACGAACACTTTGCCGTCTCCGATCCGGCCGGTCCTTGCGCCGTTGCCGACGGCCTCGACCACGCGATCCGCAATCTCGTCGTCGACGGCGATCTCGAGCTTTACCTTCGGCACATATTGCATAATGTATTCGGCGCCGCGATAGATCTCGGTCTGTCCCTTCTGCCGCCCGAAGCCACGCACCTCGCTCACCGTCAGCCCTTGCACGCCGATGCCCGCGAGAGCGTCACGCACGGCCTCGAGCCGGTGCGGCTGTATCACTGCAATGATGTATTTCATGGTGCTCGTCCCCGATCACATGTTGTAGCCGCGTTCGCCGTGAAGCCTGAGGTCGAGGCCTTGCTCCTCGGTCTCAGCGTTGACGCGCAATTCTGTGACCGCATTGACCACCTTGGCGATGACGAAGCTTACCACGAGCGACCATAGCAAAACGGCGGCGATCCCGGTGAGTTGAATTACGGCCTGTCCACTCATGCTGCGGCCCTCTGCCAGACCTGCCCCGCCAAGCGCCGCATCGACGAACACCGCCGTGAGCAGAACGCCGGTCGCGCCGCCCACGCCGTGGACTGCAAAGACGTCGAGAGAGTCGTCGATCCTGAAGCGCCGTTTCACCACGCCCACCATGACATAGCAAATGGTGCCCCCCGCAATGCCAATGACCAGCGCCGCGCCCGGACCCACAAAGCCGGAGGCGGGCGTGATCGAGGCAAGTCCGGCAACTGCGCCGGTGACGGCGCCGACCATGCTCGGCTTGCCGAATTTCGCCCATTCGATGACGATCCACACCAGCGCCGCCGTGGCTGCCGAGATATGGGTCACGGTCATGGCCATGCCGGCGTCGCCGCCAGCTGTCAGCGCGCTCCCCGCATTGAAGCCGAACCACCCCACCCACAGCATGCAGGCTCCCGCCATGGTCATCCACGGCGCGTGCGGCGGCTTGACATCGTCGGGGAAGCCCAGGCGGGGACCAAGCAGGACGGCAAGCACCAGGGCCGAGACACCGGCGGTGAGATGCACCACGAGGCCGCCGGCGAAGTCGAGCACGCCTTTCTGGGCAAGCCAGCCGCCGCCCCAGATCCAATGGGCGACCGGAACATAGACGAGGAGGAGCCAGAGGACTGTGAACAGGAGCACGGCGCCAAAGCGCATACGCTCGACGAAGGCGCCGACGATGAGCGCCGGCGTGATAATGGCGAAGGTCATCTGGAACATGAAGAACACGGTCTCGGGGATGGTGGTGTTGGCAGCCGCCGCGTCGCGCGGCACGCCAAGCAAGAGCACCTTGCTCAGGTCCCCGATCAAGGCCCCTCCGCCGCTGAAGGCGAGGCTGTAGGCGCACGCCAGCCAAGCGACTGAGACGAGACAGGCAATGGCGAAGCATTGCATCAGAACCGAGAGCAGGTTCTCGGCGCGCACCAGGCCGCCATAAAACAGAGCGAGCCCCGGCAACGTCATGAACAGAACCAGCGCCGTGGCTGTGATGAGCCAGGCGGTATTCCCCGCGTCGATCATTGAATGGTCCCCCCCAACGCTTCTGCACAAAATCGTGCTTTTGCCTAAAACCTTAGCATGAGAGGAGGGACTGAGGCAGAGGGTGCGTGCCTAATTCGGCCTCACTGCCCAAACATGCGGCTGTGGCAGATGCACCACAATCCAAGGACGAGGCATGGTATAGTGCCCTCATGAGCAAGGCTTTTACCAAGGAGGCCGAAGGTGGGGAGGTCTATGACGACCTGCCCGACCGCCCGGTTTCCCCTCACAACCTCGTCACCCCAAAGGGGCTGGAGTTGATCGAGGCCGAGCTCGCGCGCCTGCACGGCGAGCATGCCGCGGCGCACGAGGCCGACGACAGGCCGCGCCTTGCCAAGATCAACCGCGACTTACGCTATTGGACCTCGCGCCGGGCCACTGCCCAAGTGGTCGAGCCTCCGCGCGACGCCACTGAGGTGCATTTCGGCTCGACCGTGACCATCGAGCGCGAGGACGGGCGGCGCCAAACCTACCGTATTATCGGCGAGGACGAGGCGGACCCCTCCCTCGGCACGTTGTCTTATGTGTCCCCTGTGGCGCAGGCCTTGATGGGGAAGCAGGTGGGCGACGTCGTGCAAGCCGGCACCGCCGAAGCCACCATCATCGGCATTTCGTAGCTGCTTCGTTCACCTTGCACGGTGCTCGATATTCCCCTCTCCCCTTGTGGGAGAGGGCTTTCCGCTGCGACCTTGCGAAGCAAGTCGCATGGCGGAAAGGATGAGGGGTGATCTAGTTCTGACGCGGCTTCGCCGCTTACCCCTCACCGCGAGCGCGATGCGCTCGCGTGCTCTCCCACAAGGGGAGAGCGGGAGCGAGAGGCATGTTCTTAGCTAGGAACTCGTCGGCTTGGTCGGCTTTTCCAGCATCAGCTTACCCTGTCGCTGCACCAAGGCCTTCGCCTTGTTGGCGAGAAGCGAGAGTATCCACGGGAGCTGCACCTCAAGGCGCACATGATCCTCGGCAACGTCCACCGTGCCGGTCGTGGTCTGCCCAAGCAGGCTTGCGCGGAAATCGAGATGATCCCCCGCCCATTCGTCCTTCAGCACCACGAATTTCTCGCCGAAGGTCGAGCGCACATTGCCGAAGCCGGCCTTAAGGCGGCGCGCGGCCTCCTGCTTGCCGAGTCTGTGGGGGATGGTGACGACGACCGGCTGAGACATCTTGACAGGAACCTCTCTCATGAGGGCGTTGATCTCGTCCCTCATGAGGGGAGTCCGCGCCCGAGGTCCAGAGTCTCGCGCAAAAATGCCAACGGGCGCAAGAGCTTGATGCCCTTGCGCCCGCGTATGCAACGATCTCTCGTTGGAAAGCCCTAGCCCACCGGATTGCCGAAGCCGAGCGGATCGCCGATCTCGGCAAAAGCCCAGACTTGGGCGTCTCCGGTGGCGTCGCAGAGAAACAGGTGGCCGCCTGCCTCGAGGAAGAAATAATAGCCCGGGACCCAATCTCCCTCGAGCCCGTCGGGCCCTGCGCCGACGACCTTGCCGGGACCGTCTGGCAGATAGACCTGGCAGGCGCGCTCGGCCACGGTGAGGGGATTTTGCTCGGGCGGCTCGATTTCGCCGGGGTTCGTCACCGGGTCGATAGCGACGAGATTTGCGCCTGCCCCTTGCAAGAGGTCGCCGGTCATCTTGGTATAGGCGAAGACATGCCCCTCGGCGTCGGCGTTGCAGAGCCAAAGATTGGCGTCGGCGTCGGTGAGCCACACAAGGCTCCCGCCGCGGCCGTCGTCGACGGAGGCGACAAAGGCAGCCGGCTGAGCGGCGCTGGCGGTCGTGCAGGCCTTGACCGCAGACGCGTGCGGTTCGGTCCCGGCGCCAGCCGGCACGCTGAGGTTCACGCCAAGGACGAGCGCGGCAAGGATCGCGGCAAGCGAGAAATACGCGAATTTCATGGTTTGCTTCCTTTTGACGCCTCCAAAGGCAGAATTGCCTTAGAGGCTTGACGCCTCAGATGGAGCGCCGTGTCATTGTCCTTTGTGAGCCTGCTCACAAAGACCTGGCCCGGAAGCGGGGCCCCCTAGGGCTTATCCTCTTTCTTATCGACATGGCCGAGGTCGCGCTCGGGCGCCACCTCGTCCCGCACCAACTGCTTCAATTCCTTGATTTCGGGGAAGCGCCCCTTCTCTTTGCGCGACCAGATCAGCTTGCCGTCGATCCTGACCTCGAACACGCCGCCCGTGTCGTCGGGAATGAGCGTGACCGAGCCGAGCTCTTCGGCGAAGGTGGAAAGGAGCTCCTGGCCCATCCAGCCAGCCCTGAGCAGCCAGTTGCAGAGCCGGCAATAGGTGATGGCGATGTTGGGTCCGGGCGGGATGGCGGAAGCTCCGATAAGGGCGGGCGGAGGGAGCCTTGCCAATCTAGCCCGCGAGCACCCGCCCCTCAAGAATTCTTGAGCCTGATCAAGGCAGGGGCGCCTTAAATAGGTGTCATAATGTCCTTGGGGGCGATGACGGTTCATCAGACGGAGGCGATCATGCAAGAGTCCGTTCGTACCGGCGGTGACGAGCAGTCCGCCTGTCCAATCCCCTCCTCGACCTTGCCGTTGCAGGTTTGGAAGCACAGCTGAAGGCTTGGCAGGCCTATCAGGTTGAAGGCACACGCTTCGTCGCCAAACGAATGCGCGCCAATCTCGAGCACTTGCGGGCGCTCGGTCATTGCTGCGACGTCCCGTCGATGGGCGAATGTCAGCGGGCGTGGCTCCGCGATGTCCAAAAGGACTATGCGGAGGAGTGCGGCCGAGTCGCCGCGACCACGTTGGCTCTCGGCTTTACCGATCTTGCGGGCTTGGGAGGGCTTTTCGGCCAGCGCACGGCGGCGGGGTCTTCTCCACCCCAGTCAGAGCCGCAACCCGGACCCCAGCCAAAGTCCCGGTCGAGCCTTCAGGCGGCGGCTTGAGGCGCGGCCATTCGGCCGAACTCGCGAAATTGTGAATTTCGTCCCGCGCTTTGAGGGCGCGTTCGAGCGCAAATGCCCGCGGCACGTTGTCGATTGCCCTCATGTCATCACTCTGTAATCGCAATCTTGGCTTGTTCCCGGACACAAACTGCGGGAAAGAGAGGCCCATGCGATTCGCAAACCCCCGCACCCCTGCCCCTCGCCTCTTGGCTGCCTTGGCCTTGACGGCGTCTTTCATGCTTGTCCCGTGGCCCCACACTCTGGCTGCCGCCGGCAATCCCTTCGACGTTCTGCTCGGCTCGTGGCGGGGAAGCGGGCAAATTGTGCTGAGCGACGGCAAAGCCGAGCGCCTCAAATGCAACGCCTATTACACCGGCGGCGGGTCGCAGCTCGGCATGGTCATCCGTTGCCAGAGCGAGAGCTCCAACGTTGAGATCAGGAGCAAGCTCAGCCAAAGCGGCGGCCGCATCACCGGCACGTGGGAAGAGCGCACCTTCAATGCGACAGGAACAGCCGCCGGACAGGCCTCAAGCGACAAGATCAGCCTCCAGATCAGCGGCGGCGTGACCGGGACCATGTCGGTCTCTTACAGCGGCTCGCGCCAAAGCGTCGCGATTTCGACGCAAGGAATTGCCCTGAAAAGCGTGAAGATCAACCTCAGCCGCAGCTAATCCGCCAGTCTCGGGCTGGCATATTGGCCGCCTCTGAGGCAATTTCTTTGGCAGAGCCTTTGAACGCGGCCGGAGGAGCCATGCCCATGGCTGAGTCTTTGCTCACAAGTCAGTTGAAAGGCGAGCGGCTCGAGCTTGCCGCCTCAGGTTCGTGGACCGCCTCGCATGCACGGGAGCTGGAGACGCTCGTCGACAGCGTGGCCGGCGAGGCCTCCAAGGCGAAGAATGTATCGATCGACATGACGGGGGTGCGCGAGTTCGATACCTTCGGCGCCTGGTTGCTGGAGCGCCTGACTCGCGCGTGGACCTCGGCCGGACGACAGCCGAAGATCGTCGGGCTGCCTCAGCACGACCGCGGCTTGCTCGAGGAGATGCACGGCGTCAACCGCGAGCCTTCTCGCGCGCCCGCGCGCGAGAACAGGATCGTCGGCGCGCTGGCTTCCGTCGGGCAGGCCGGCGCCGGGCTTGGCCGCGATCTTATGCTCTTCGCCGACATGCTCGGCGCCGTCGGCGTGGCGACCACGCGCGTGCTCGTACGTCCGCGCGAATTCAGGTTCACCTCGACCGTCAATCAGCTCGACCGCGTTGCCTGGCAGGCCGTTCCCATCATTCTCCTCATTACTTTTTTGATCGGCGGGATCATCGCCCAGCAAGGGATCTTTCATTTCCGCAAATTCGGCGCCGAGCTTTACGCCGTCGACCTCGTCGGCATTCTGATCTTGCGCGAGATCGGCGTCTTGATCGTCGCCATCATGGTCGCAGGCCGCTCGGGCAGCTCCTACACGGCCGAGCTTGGCTCCATGAAGATGCGTGAGGAGATCGACGCCCTTCGCACCATGGGGTTCGACCCGGTTGAGGTCCTCATTCTGCCCAGGATCCTCGTCCTCATCATCGCCCTTCCCGTGCTCACCTTCTTGGGCTGCATGGCCGCGCTTTACGGCGGCGGCCTGGTGGCGTGGCTCTATGGCGGCATGAGCCCCGACATCTACATCTCGCGCCTGACCGAGGCGATCTCGCTCACGCATTTCAAGGTCGGGATGCTGAAAGCGCCCTTCATGGGGCTGGTCATCGGCATCGTGGCCTGCGCCGAGGGGCTGCAGGTGAAGGGCAGCGCCGAGTCGCTCGGACTTAAGACCACGGCCTCGGTGGTGAAATCGATTTTCCTCGTCATCGTTCTCGACGGCCTGTTCGCCATTTTCTTTGCCTCGATCGGAATGTGACGCCGATGCCGCAGGAGCCCGTGATCAAGGTGCGCGACCTTGTCGTCGGCTTCGGCGATCAGATCGTGCTCGACCATCTGACGCTCGACGTGAGAGGGGGCGAGATCCTTGGCGTGGTCGGTGCCTCCGGCAGCGGCAAATCGGTCCTCTTGCGCACCGTCATCGGGCTCTTGCCCAAGCGCCATGGCTCGATCGAGGTGCTGGGCGTCGATCTTGAGAAGGCGAACGAGGCCGAGCGGCGCGCGCTCGAACGCCGTTGGGGCATTCTGTTCCAGCAAGGCGCACTGTTCTCCTCGCTCACCGTGCGCGAGAACGTGCAATTCCCGATGCGCGAAAATCTCGACCTGTCGCCAAGGCTGATGGACGAAATGGCGCTCGCCAAACTCGAAATGGTGGGTCTCTCGCGCGACGACGCGAATAAATTTCCCGCCGAGCTTTCTGGTGGCATGACCAAGCGCGTGGCGCTCGCCCGCGCCTTGGCGCTCGATCCGGAGATCGTCTTTCTCGACGAGCCCACCTCCGGCCTCGATCCCATCTCTGCTGGCGATTTCGACGAGCTGATCCGCACCTTGCAACAGACGCTGGGGCTGACCGTGTTCATGGTGACCCACGACCTCGAGAGCCTCTATACCGCTTGCGACCGCGTGGCGGTTCTCGCCGACGGCAAGGTTGTCGCCGATGGCACCATTGAAGATATGCTCAAATGCGAGCATCCCTGGGTTAAGACTTATTTTCAGGGGAAGCGCGGCGGCATGCTGGTGGACCGGCGGATGAGCGCTTGAGACCTAAGGAACCTGAGCGATGGAAACGCGTGCCCGCTACGCCCTGATCGGACTTTTCATGCTTGCGGTGATCGTCGCGAGCTTCGGTTTCGTTTATTGGCTCGAGAACAAGGGCGGATTTGCGCAGCGGGAAACCTATCAAGTCCGCTTCCAGGGCTCGGTGTCGGGGCTGCTTATAGGCTCGGCGGTCCTCTTCAACGGCATTCACGTCGGCGAGGTGACCGGGCTTTCGCTCAGCGCCGATCGGCCCCAAGACGTGGTCGCCACGATTGCTGTCGCCCGCGGGACGCCCATCCGTGACGACACGGAAGTCGTTATCGAGACCCAAGGTCTCACAGGAGGCGCTGCCGTGGCGCTTAAGGGCGGCACATCGTCAGAGCCGCTTCCCGCGACTGAGGGAGGCGCGCCGCCGACCTTGATCGCTGCGCCGCAAGCCGGGCAGGATTGGACCCAGTCAGCGCGCGATGCCTTCCAGCGCGTCGATAGCGTGCTGGCCGAGAATTCCGAGGCGCTGCACAGCGCCATCACCAATATCGACACGTTCTCTGACGCCCTTGCGCGGAACTCCGACAAGGTCGACGGCATCCTGGCGGGCCTCGAGCGCATGACCGGCGGGGGCACGAGCCAAGCCGAGATCCCGATCTACGATCTCGTCGCGGCGAGCACGCTTCCGCCAAAGCCCGAAGCGGCGCCGGCGTGGCTGCTCGTCGTCCCGGAGCCGACCACCCTCATGGGGTTCAACACCGACAAGATCCTGCTCCAGCCGGCCGAAGGCGAGAGCGTGCCGCTGGCTAATGCGCGGTGGGGCGACAACCTGCCCGTCTTGTTCCAGGAGAAGGTGATTCAGAGCTTCGAGAATGCGGGCTATGCGCGCTCGGTCATCCGGACGCGCGAAGGGGTCAGCGGAGACTATCAGCTCCTCGTCGATATTAGGCGGTTCCACATCTCCACGGCGTCAGAGTCTGCGGCAGAGATCGAATTTGTCGCCAAGATCCTCGACAGAGACGGGAAGATCGTCAACGCGAGCACCTTTCAAGGCAACGCACCGGTCAAAGGCACCGACGCGCAAGCCTATGTGAGCGCCCTCGACGAGGTCTTTGGCAAGCTCATGAGCGAGCTTCTGGAATGGACCACGGGCGTGCTCGACAAAGTGCCACTACCTCCGGTTACTGTCGCACCGCCCCCCGCTCCCGACCAGCCGATGCCTTAGGCTCAGCCGCTCCGCTGCTTGATCTGGCTCAACGTATTGCGGTACCCGCTGAGGGAATCTGGGAAGCCATGGAGCTTCTCGAGGCCATCAACGCACGGAGGTCCGTGCGCGAATATACCGACGAGCCTGTCAGCGACGCGGTGTTGCGCGAGCTGATCGATGCCGCGATCCAGGCGCCGAGCGCTATCAATCAGCAACCCTGGTGCTTTGTCGTCATCAAGGATCCGCCGCTGCTTGCGCATATCTCGGACCAGGCCAAGGCCCACCTGCTCAAGGCTTCGCTTGGCGCGCCCGCGCACCCCTTCCGCGACATGCTGAACGATCCGCAGTTCCATATTTTCTACCACGCGCCCGTGCTCGTCGTGATCGCCGCCTGCCAACCTACCGACTGGGCGGTGGAGGATTGCGCCCTTGCTGCCGAGAACCTGATGCTCGCCGCCTGTGGCGCGGGGCTCGGCACCTGCTGGATCGGCTTCGCCCAGCATTGGCTCGGCACAGCCGACGGGAAAGCGGCACTCGGCCTGCCCTTGTCCCATACGCCGATCGCCCCGGTCATCGTCGGCCACCCGCTGCGCAGGCCCGCGCCCGTGCCGCGCAAGGCGCCGAGCATCCGTTGGCTCGACTCATCGGGCGCGGCCTGACCTTCGCTTTTCCAGGGTGAGACTGAGGCCGTCATAGGCGACACTTGCATCGACGCCATGCTCCCTTCCGAGATCTCTGATGCGCGCCTCGATACGTCTTGTGTCGCTCTTCACGATTAAGCTGCCGCAATGGGTAAAGATGGCGCGGGCGACCCCCTCCGCCTCGCACCAGCCAAGCTGAGCTGAAATCGGCGCGTGCCCGATCAGCACGCGGCCACGAGCGCGCACCATCGATCGCACGATGGTGGCGCCGTCTCCCACATAAAGC
>Ga0209521_10003865_pt1 | contig 12050 bp, 16 predicted proteins | sample Rifsed19ft4_FD_184016 | JGI IMG/M metagenome (GOLD analysis project Ga0209521, IMG submission 184016) | Soil microbial communities from Rifle, Colorado, USA - sediment 19ft 4 (version 2) | ecosystem: Environmental > Terrestrial > Deep subsurface > Rock core/Sediment | place: Rifle, Colorado... | reverse complement strand
AATTACGGTTCGCGTTTGGAATAGACCTTACGGTCGTCAGCCAGCTCCTGGCAGGGCCTCGTAATGGGCACGGGCGGAGCCCCGACGCCGCCCGGGTGCCGGCTTTGCATGCCGGCCCGCGGGCGCCACGCCTCGTCCCGCCTCACGACGCCTCATGATGCGCCCCTCAAGAAGGACGAGGTGGGTGCAGTGTAAGCGAGGTTTGGAGCGCGGGGATAAGATCCACTCGCGTAAGTGAAGCCCGCAGGGCACCGCACCGCATCCCCCATCGCCGGCGACCCTAGCACGCAACGTGCGTTCGTCTCTGCTCCGCCGAGCGTTTCCGCTTGTAAAAGCCGATCATTGCGCTTATGTACTCTCCATCGACATTTGGCCGGACCATGTGGCCGTTACGCCTTAGCTGATAGCCAGGCGCACGTTCAAACCCTCCCAAACATCGACGAACAGACTTCGGGCCCCGCCCATGGTGTGGCCTTAAGTTCAAATGCACTGACTAATCAGCGAAAGGACGACCCATATGACTAATGGCACAGTGAAATTCTACAACGAGCAAAAGGGATTCGGCTTCATCGAGCCGGAGGATGGCGGCAAAGACGTGTTTGTTCATGCGACGGCGCTAGAGCGCGCCGGCATCAGCAGGCTGGTCGAAGGCCAGAAGGTCTCTTTTGACACCGAGCAGGATAGCCGCAGCGGCAAGACCGCCGTGGCCAACATCAAGGCCGCCTAGTCCCAACCGGACAACGCGAGCTTTGGTAAATTGAGAGCCGTCCCCTTCGGGGGGCGGCTTGTTAGTTTTAGGTGGCCTGAATAGTGCGCCGTTCAGCGGAGGTGGGGATGAGCCACACCGTGATGGTGTCCGCCTCTTCGAACGGATCGGCGCCTGCGACCTCGCCGCTCAATCGGTTCCATATCGTCGATTCGCGCGAGCTCGCTTTGCGCGCAAGGATGTGCGCTCGGCCATTCCATATGCGCCGGCCGCCACTGTGAACCGTTTCGAGCGTGTGCCGCATGACGGCATGAATGTCGAGCCAGGCTTGCGCGCTGGCATCATCGACCGCGCGAAACGCGAAGATCGCCCTACCGTCAATCTCTGCGACGTAGGTCTGCATGGACGTCTCCTCTGACAATAGGCACGGCCGTTCGTGCCACGCTTTCGATGGGCGACGCCTATTTCGGCTTCCGGGATGCCGGCTTGTCCGCACGCGGCACGGGGCGTTCTCCACTGCGCGGCAGCGGATAGTCTTTGCTCTCGTACAGCAAGCGAATTTGCCTTCCGTCGAACCTTTCCTCTTCGACCTCGAGATAGGTGCCTAACAGGAACTCAGGCGGAAGCTCTTCGATGGCGAAGCGAACGGCGTCTGCCGCCGCCTCGAACCGCTTGTAGGTGACGCGTCCCGCATTGCGCTTCCAGCTCCTGGCCGGGTAAAGTTCCGCCAGTGCGGTGTAATCGAATGTCGTCATTACACAAAACCTCTTCGTCGAGCGCCTAGTTTTCCGGATATGGGAAAATATTCTGTGGCTGCGATAAGCCGAACTACAGACCTAATATAGGTTGCCGCACTGCAAAAAACGAGGCATTTGGAGGCGTTATTTTCCAGAATCGACGCAACGACCCCCGGAAATGCTGCCCATCAGCTCTTCAGCCGGTAGCCGGTCTTGAAGATCCACCACACCACGGCAAGGCAGATGGCGAGGAACAGCGCGATCATGGCGAGGCTGATGGCCGGGCTCACATCGGCAATTTCGTAGAAGCTCCAGCGGAATCCGCTGACGAGATAGACCACCGGATTGAATAAGGTCACCGTCTGCCAGAACGGCGGCAGCACGTTGATCGAGTAGAATGTGCCGCCAAGAAAAGTGAGCGGGGTGATGATGAGGAGCGGCACGAGCTGGAGCTTCTCGAAGCCGTCGGCCCACAGCCCGATGACAAAGCCGAGTAGGCTGAAGGTCACCGCGGTCAATACGAGGAAGGCAATCATCCAGAACGGATGGGCGATCTCGATCGGCACGAACAGGAATGCTGTGGCGAGGATGATCAATCCTAGGATGATCGACTTGGTGGCGGCCGCGCCGACATAGCCGATCACGATCTCGAACGCCGAGATCGGCGCCGAGAGGAGCTCGTAGATGGTGCCGGTGAAGCGCGGGAAATAGATGCCGAACGAGGCGTTGGCGACGCTCTGGGTGAGCAAGGTCAGCATGACGAGCCCGGGCACGATGAAGGTGCCATAAGCGACGCCCTCGATCTCGGTGATGCGCGAGCCGATCGCGGCGCCGAACACCACGAAATAGAGCGACGTGGCGATGACGGGGGAGACGATGCTTTGCAGGAAGGTGCGTCCCCAGCGCGCCATCTCGAATTTGTAGATCGCCCTGATCGCCGGCAGGTTCATTTTCTTCTCACCAGATCGACGAAGATGTCCTCGAGCGAACTTTGCGTCGTGTCGAGGTCCTTGAACCTGATCCCGGCGCTGGCGAGATCGGTGAGGAGCCCGGTGATGCCGGTGCGCGGCCCTTGCGTATCGTAGGTATAGACCAGCTCGCTGCCGCCATTGGCGAGGCTCAGATGGTGGCCTTGAAGCGCGGCCGGTATGGCGTCGAGGCTCTGATGCAACTGTAGCGTCAGCTGTTTTCTGCCGAGCTTGTGCATCAGCTCTCTCTTGTCCTCGACCAGGATCAACTCGCCCTTGTTGATCACGCCGATCCGGTCGGCCATGTCCTCGGCCTCGTGGATGTAGTGCGTGGTGAGGATGATGGTCACGCCGGAATCGCGCAATGAACGCACGTTCTCCCACATATCCTTGCGCAGCTCGACGTCGACCCCCGCCGTGGGCTCGTCGAGAAAGAGGATGGTGGGCTCGTGCGACAAGGCCTTGGCGATCAGGACCCGGCGTTTCATGCCGCCCGACAAGGTCATGAGCTTGGAGTCCTTCCGGTCCCACAGGCTCAGATCTTTCAGCACCTTCTCGATATAGGCGGGATCGTCCCATTTGCCCCACAGCCCGCGGCTGAAGGAGACCGTGGCCCACACCGACTCGAACATGTCGGCGGTCAGCTCCTGGGGCACGAGCCCGATCTTGGCGCGGGCGGCGCGATAATCCGTGATGATGTCGTGACCGTCGATCGTCACCGTGCCGGTGGTGGGCGTCACGATGCCGCAGATGATGCTGATCAGCGTGGTCTTGCCGGCGCCGTTAGGCCCGAGCAGGGCGAAGATCTCGCCTTTGCCGATATCGAGATTGATGTTCTTGAGCGCCTCGAAGCCCGTGGCGTAGGTCTTGGACAGGTTCTTGATCGAAATGATGGGCATGGGGCGGAGGTTGGGGTCGCGAGGAAAGGGGAGCCGTATAGCTCGCTTCAATAAAGGGTGCCAGCATGGCGACTATGCGGCGCGCCTCGGGCTCAATCTCCCTCGGCGCTGCTTTCAAGCTGAAAGCTGGCGACGACGCTCGGCTGAATCACGCGGGCGTGCAGGGTGAGCAGCACGAGCTTGGCGTCGAGGCTGGTGCCTGGCCTGAGCGCCGCCTCGATCCGCCGCTCCACCTCAGCCGCCAGCGCCGGCTCGTTCGCGGATGCAAATGCATCGGCGCCGATCATGCAATAGCCGATGATCTCCACCGCCGCGCGGTAGGAGTGCGGCGCCGGGTCACAGCCCGTCGCCTGCTCCTGGAGCAGCTTCACCGCCGTCAGCTTGACCGCCTCCGGTACGAGGTTGGGGTGCAGGTCGACTGAGCGGAGCGCCCGGTCGAACTCGCGCAGCGCCGGGGAACGGCCGAATATGCCGAACAGACCGAGAGAAAGTCCACGCTGCACGGTGGGCATCACCTTTTCGCTCGGCTTGGCGTTACCCCCAAGGCGCTGCGCAAGACCTTGCCAAGCCTCATCTGCGCGGGCCGGATAGCGTCAATCGCAGGATCTTGCCTTTATTCTTGTCCGTCAGCGCATAGACGGCGCCGTCAGGCCCTTGCACCACGTCGCGGACGCGGGCGCCCATTGGAATCCGTTCTTCGTCCGTCACTTTTTCCCCGTCGAGCGACAGCCGGACGATCGCGTGCGAGGAGAGGCCTCCGATCAGGAGGTTGCCTTTCCAGCCGGGAATGGCGTCGGCCGTGTAGAAGGTCATGCCCGACGGCGAGATCACCGGGGTCCAGTGATAGATGGCGTCGGCAAATTCCGGATGCGTGGGCGGCTCCGGAATATCCTTTCCGTCGTAATGCTTGCCCCAGCTCACCACCGGCCAGCCGTAATTCTTGCCCGCCTCCGGGACGTTGAGCTCGTCGCCCCCGCGCGGGCCGAATTCGTTCTCCCACAGCTTCCCCGTCTCAGGGTGAATGGCGGCACCTTGCGGGTTGCGGTGGCCATAGGACCAGATTTCCGGAAGCGCCCCCGTCTGTCCGACAAAGGGATTGTCCTCCGGCACCGAGCCGTCGGGATTGATGCGTACGATCTTGCCGAGATGCGTTGAAAGGTCTTGGGCCGGGTCGAACTGGAAGCGCTCGCCGAGCGTGACGAACAGCTTGCCGTCCGGACTGAAGGCCAGCCGCGAGCCGAAGTGAAGGCCGCCCTCGACCTTAGGCTTCTGCCGGAAGATGACCTCGACATTGTCGAGGCCCATCTCGCCGAGCTTTCCGCGCGCAACCGCGGTGCCGGCGTTGCCGTCGTCGCCAGGCTCGGAATAGGAAAGATAGACGAGGCCGTTCGAAGCGAAATTGGGATCGAGCGCCACGTCGAGAAGGCCCCCTTGCTCATCGGCAACGACCTCGGGCACGCCTGTGAGGGGCTCCGATACCGTGCCGTCCTTGGCGACGATGCGCAGCCGTCCCGGTCTCTCCGTCACGAGCATGCGCCCGTCGGGAAGGAAGGCGAGACCCCAGGGATGTTGAAGCCCGTCCGCTACTTTCTCGACCTTGAGCGTCCCGGCCTTGGTATCGATCGTGGTGTCCTTGGCCTGACAGGATTGCGACGACAACATCAGCAATGCCGCCGCAAAAAAGCCCGCCACGCGCCAGCTGCGAAAAAAATCCCCACTCTCCCGTTGCACTTCGATTGGGATCACGTCTCTCCTCCGGCTTCCATCACGCTTCCTCGTCGCAACGCCCACCTCGCATAAGAAGTTCGCTTATCTTGATCAGCTTTGGGCCTTGCATGGCGGCCTGCGCCAACCAAGTGTAGCAAACGAGTCCCAGCCTGGGGCGCGGCATTCACCAAGTGTTGAGGCCATGCCGGCATTTTCCTATGCGATTTGCGGCAGATCAAAGTCCGGTGGCCTACTGTCGCGCCTCATGCGTGGACTTTTTCTAGCTCTCGTTCTCACTTGGCTCGGACCGCCGGTCATTGCGGCGGAAAAGGACACGCAAGATGCGGTCCGCGCCTTCGTCGAGCGGGTCAACGAGGCTTCGGTCGGTTTCTTCTCCTCCGGCTCGGAGGCGGAAGCACGCGAACGATGCCGCGCTTTGCTCGCCTGGGCGTTCGATGTGCCCGCCATGGGCAAGGAGGCCCTTGGACGAACCTGGGACAAGGCGACGGAAGAGGAGCGCAAAGAATTTCTCGAAGCCTTCGAAGAGGACATCATCAGCGCATATCTTCGGCGTATGAGAGCTAAAGGCACGACCTTGACCTTCATCGGGCACCGGCCGCCCTTCGACGGCCATCAACTCGCCGCAAGCCGTCGCTCAGTTCCGGGCAAGGAAGATCAGATCTGGATTTGGTGGATGCGGCCTGAAGGGCAATCGTGGCGAATTGACGATCTCGTGCTTGACGGCCATAGCGCCGTGAGCACGGAAGCGCACGAATACGCCACCGTTTTGGAGAGCAACAATGGCGACATGAATGCTCTGATCGCCTTCATGCGCAAGCGTGCGGCACAATGAGCGCATCCCCCATGGCTTCGCAACCTCTTATCGCCCTGGAGCATGTCGGCCATGAGTTCGACGGCGGGCGCATTGTTGCGCTAAGAGACATCAACCTCAACTTCGGGGGAGGCGAATCGGTCGCCGTCGTCGGCGCGAGCGGCAGCGGCAAGACGACGCTCATCCTCGTAATGTGCGGCATCAGGATCCCAACGAAAGGAATCCTTCGCTGGAAGGGCGAGCCCGTCACTTCACTACGACAGTGGACAGATCTGCGGCGCTCCGAGATCGGCATCGTGTTTCAGGACTTCAATCTGTTTCCCACGCTGACGGCCAGCGAGAACGTCGAGGTGGCGATGTTTGGCTCCAGCGCCAGCAGCAGCGAACGGCGGCGCCAGGTCGAAGAAGCGCTCGAGACGGTAGGGTTGACCGACCGCGCCACCCACTTGCCGCAGGAGCTGTCCGGCGGCGAGCGTCAGCGCGTCGCCATCGCGCGAAGCATTATCAACAATCCGAAGCTCATCCTCGCCGATGAGCCGACTGGCAATCTCGACAGCGTCAACGCGTCCGCGATCTTGGATCTCCTGTTTGATTTACAGCGCGCGCGCGGAGCGACTCTGGTCATGGTGTCTCACGCGCCGGACCAAGCAGGCCGCTGCGCGCGACAGCTAAACATGAAGGACGGCAAGGTGATGACGGACCGGCCGACGGTGCCGGCCCGCGAGGAGGCCCTGTGAATCATCTCGAATTTGCCTTCCGCAATCTGCAACGGCGGAGGGCGCGGTCCCTTCTCACGATACTTGGCGTTGCCTTCGCCGTCGGCAGCTTCATCACCCTCTATGGGCTGTCCCGAAGCGTGCATGAGAACGTGGAACGGAGCTTCGACGAGCATGGCACGGATTTGACGGTGAAGCGGCGTGGCATCGCCGAGCCCTTTGGGGGCACGATCCCCGAGACTCTGATCCCCGAGATTGCCAAGATTCCAGGCGTCGCCGCCGTCTCCGGCCAGCTCATCACCTTCGCCGCCACCGATAACGACGACAACGTGCTCGCCGCGGGCTGGGCGCCTGCCGGCTTCTATTGGACAAACGTGCCCTTGAAGGATGGGCGCGTTCCCAGTCGCGACGAACGCAGGGTTGCCTTGGTCGGGTACGATATCGCGCGGACCCTGGGCAAAAAGGTGGGAGACGAGATCACGCTTCTCGGCGAGAAGTTTCGGATTGTCGGCCTCACCGACTACCACTCGATCATCAACCGCAACCAGGTCATCGTTAAGCTCGCCGATCTGCAAGAGCTCACGTTCCGCACCGGTGCGGTCACCTTCCTGTCGATCAAGCTCGAGCACCCTGACGATCAGGCCGAGGCGGGCCGGGTAGCCCAGACCATCGAGAGCATGGAAAAGCTCTCCGTGTCGAGAAGCGAAGGCATGTTGCGCAACGACAGCCTGTTCGGTCTGTTGACCGCGGTGTCGACCTCCATGGCCTGGGTCGCGCTTCTCATGGGCGTGCTCATGGTGCTCAACACGCTGCTCATGGCGGTCCTCGAACGCACGCGGGAGATCGGCATCCTGTCGGCCATCGGCTGGTCTAAGGAGCGCATCATGGGCGCGCTGGTGATCGAAGGCTTCATCCTGTCGGCCGTGGGCAGCATCGTCGGCATCGTGCTCGGTGTTGCCGGATCGAAATTATTGAGCGCGATCCCGGCCATCGGCCGCTATGTGGCGGTTGAGCCGACACTGCCGCTGATCGCCGCCACGGCGCTTGCGGCCATAGCCCTCGGCATCCTCGGTTCGTTCTATCCGGCCTTCGTGGCGACGCGGGCGAGCCCCGCCGCCGCGCTTGAACGCGCCTAGAGGCCTCACAAGCGGCCGGCCTTGACCCTCAAGCCAGGCGCGGGGCGCTCGAGCACCACCTCGCGGCGGAAGCGGTAAAGCCGCGCCGGGCGTCCGCCGGTCGCGGTCGAGACGTTGCCGGTGGCCTCAACCAGGCCGCCCCGCTCGACCAGTCTCCTGAAATTCTGCTTGTGCAGAAGCGTGCCGGAGATGGCCTCGACCGTCTTCTGCAGGTCGTAAAGGGTGAACTCCGGAGGGAGCAGCTCGAACACCACAGGCCGATATTTCAGCTTGCCGCGTAAGCGCCCGAGCGCGGTGGCGAGGATGCGGCGATGGTCGAATTCCATAGGGCGACCAAGCTCGGGCAGGCCGGACCATTGCTTGGCGGCGGCACGTTCGTCGCGCTTGGATTCAGCCATGAGGCCGGCTTCGTAGAGGAGCTCGTAGCGCTCGAGCACCTTCTCCTCGTCCCATCCCCCGCCAATGCCAAAGCCGATCCGCAAGCGCTCAGGACGTCTCAGCGCGCGCGCGGGCTCATCCGGGAGTGGCGGGCGCTCGGCCCATTCCTTGAGCCTCGGCTCGATCTCGCTCGTGAGGATATCAGGCTTCCCCTGGCGCCAGTCCTCCCAGGGAAAATAGGCGTACCAGGGCGACCAATGCGACCCCATCAGCTCATCGCCGGCGCCGCGGGTCAGCGCCAGATAGCCGACCGAGAGCGTATGCGGCCCTCCGGGCTCGGCATGCCGCCCCCGGTCGCCGAAAGTATAGAGCTGCTCGACATAGCCGAGATCGAGCCCGGTTTGCCGTTTCACCCATTCGCGCAAGCCGATCTCCAGCGTGCGGTGGGCGCGCGGCGCGAACGGGCCGAAGGGAAGCGCATCCCACCCGTCAGCTCCCGCCATGCCGGGCCGCACGACGAGGATGTGGGGCTGCCCTTCGCGCACCGTGACGATGGCGGCGTTCAGGCCGAGCTCGATCTGCGGGTCGGTGCTTCGCGCTTCGTGCGCGACAGCCGTTTTGCGTCTTGCTTCAGTCATGGCGGCCTTCAGGCGGCCAGGAGCGCCGACAGCGCGAACACCTCGGCTTCCTCGGCGACCCTGCCGCGGCCGATCTCCTCCACTGCGGTGATCATGCGCCCGTTCCGCGTCAAGATTTCGTCGGCAAGCGCGACCAGAAGGCGGTTGGGATATGCCGTAGGAGAGGCACGCCGAAGCGCCCGCGCCAGCTCGAGCTCCGTGCCCTCGGGGTTCAGCGCGCAGAGCGAGATGAACGCCGCCGCCGTGGAGCGGCTGATGCCGGCCCAACAATGGATGAGGAGAGGCGCCTGCCGGTCCCAATCGCGCGCGAACCTCACGAGGTCCGCAACATGGGTCTCGCACGGGAGCACGAGCCCCGGCTGCGGCTCGCAGATGTCGTTCATGGCGAGCCTCAGATGCCGGTCGGGCCCGATGCCCGGGGGCGTATCGATGAGGGTCTCGCCGTTGATCAAGGTCACGAGGTGGCTGACATTCGCGTCGGCGACCGTCGTCTCGACCAGGCTCAAGGGTGCGACATAGATGGTTTCCCGGCTCATGGTGTGCGGCACTCTAGTCGTTTCTCTTGGCAAAATCAGGGTGGTCATTTTTCGCAGGTGCCCTCAGGACAAGATTTCCGCCGTGACCCTCATCGACGGAGCTCATTGAATCGCTTGAGAAACTCGGCCTCTCCCTGTGCCGCCGGAAGCGGGCTTAAGTGCGACAGCCTCCTGACAAGAGTTGGGCTCAAGCCCCGCGGCTGGCCGAAAAAGCGCCGCGCCTCCTCGCGCGCGAAGCCGGCAAGACGAATCGCCTCGTAATAGGCGGCGATCTTATCAGCGCGCTTGATCAACTTGGTGACGTCGGCGGGCAACTCTGCCGGTAGGCCGAAGCGGAGGTGGATGGCGGCAAGGAGCTTGGCCTCGAAGGCGCGATAGTCGAGCGACAGCGCCGCCTTGAACGGGCTGATCAGGTCGCCGATGACATATTCAGGCGCGTCATGGATCAGGGCCGCGAGCCTGGATTGCCGGTCGAGCTTGGGCTCAAGCTCGGTCACGATCCTCTCGACCAGAAGACTATGCTCGGCCACGGAGAAGGCGTGCTCGCCGTCGGTCTGCCCGTTCCATCGGGCGACGCGGGCGAGCCCGTGGGCGATGTCCTCGATCTCGATGTCGAGCGGCGAGGGGTCGAGCAGATCGAGCCGGCGTCCGCTCAGCATGCGTTGCCAAGCGCGCAGGCTCGTATTGCCAACGACGCTATGCATGGTCTACACAATCCTCGTCGAGCGATCGCGAGAGGATCGTCGCACCTGTGTGAATAACTGTCACCATTAGCCTAGTCTCATCGAAGTCAGGCAACCCATCAATCCGAGAGCCGGGAGACGCAACATGGCGAAACTACCTAAATTCACCCTGTCCCAAAACGACAAGAAGAAATGGGAGCTGAAACGCGAAGGCTCAGGGGAAGTTGTCAAGCGGTTCGCCACCAAGGCGGCGGCGACAAAAGGTGGAGTCCTGGAGAAGGCCGTCGGAGGGATGGGCTCAGTTCGCATCAAGAAGCGCAATGGGAAGATCCAAGAGGAGCGCACTTACCCTCGCAGCATGGACCCTCGCGGCCGCGGCTGAGGCGAAGCTCGTCCAAGCCTCACGCAAGCCGCATGGCGCGGGCACCCGAGGAGGTGGTCGTTGACCATGCCGGTGGCCTGCATGAAGGCATAGATAATCGTCGGGCCGCAAAATTTGAAGCCGCGCGACTTGAGCTCCTTTGCGATGGCGCGCGACAGCTCCGTCTCGGCCGGGATCTCGGCCATCTTCTTGTAGCGGTTGACGAGCGGCTTGCCGTCGACGAAGTCCCACAGAAACGGCCCGAAACCCGCGCCTTGCTCCATGATCTCAAGCCAGGCGCGCGCCGATTGGATCGCCCCTTCGATCTTCATGCGGTTGCGCACGATGCCCTGGTCCTGCATCAGGGCCTCGACCTTCTTCTTCGAGTAGCGCGCGATCTTCTTCGGCGCGAAGCCATCGAAGGCGCGCTGGAAGGCCTCGCGCTTCCTGAGGATGGTGATCCACGACAACCCGGCCTGAAAGCCGTCGAGCACGAGCTTCTCGTAAAGCGCCCGGTCGTCCCGCTCAGGCACGCCCCATTCCTCGTCGTGATAAGCGACATAGAGGGGATCGGTGCCGGGCCACGGACAGCGCTTAGTTGCCCCCGAGCCGGTCATGCGAGAGCTCCCGCAATGGGCACGGCGAAGCGCAGGAAGGCGGGGCGGCGAAGCGCGATCTTGATGCCTCCTGCGTTGAGCTTCTTGCCGCTTGCCAAGGCCTCCTCGGCCCGGTCGAGGCGGATGAGCGCAAGGCCGGAAGCGCCGCTCACCGAGCCGAGCGAGCCGATGGGCACGCCGTCAACCTCTATATCCGTGCCGGAAGCGGGCAGCGGCGTCTCGCCTTCGACCGGCACGATCCGCTTCCGCGCCGTGCCGCGATGCTCCATGCGCGAGACGACCTCCTGGCCGACATAGCAGCCCTTAGCGAAGTCGACGCCGTGCAATTGATCGAACAGGGCCTCGTGCGGGAACGCCTCGCCGAAGGCGTAGTCGCGCCCGCCTTCCGGCACGCCCTGCCTGATGCGGAAGGCGTGGTAATCCTCTTCCGGCGCAGGCTCGCAGCCAAAATCGGCCGCGCTCGTCCCCTTAGGGGCAAGAAGGCGGAAGCCAAGCTCCGGGAGCCGCGGGTCGGCATAGACAATGGCGCCTTCGGGCTGGCGAGGGGTCCCACCCCAAGCCACCGCCACAACGAGCGACGGCTCCTCGGCAATCTCAACCTGTGCCCTCAGCCGGTAGAAGGCGAGCCGCTTCAGAAGCTCCTCCGCCTTGTCTTGCGCGACATCGATCAGGAATCCGTCACCGGCGGGGACCACGAAGAAATCGAACAGGATCTTTCCCTGTGGCGAGAGCAGGCCGGCATGGATTGCGTCGGCCCCTAGCGCCTTGCCGATATCGTTGGTGATCAGCCCTTGCAGATATTTGCGCGCGTCGGCGCCGCGCACCCGAAGGACGCCGCGGGAGGCTAGGAGGCTCGCATGGCAATGGCCCATACCCGGCCCTTCTGCTACCAAGGCCTCCGACATTTATGGGAGCGGGTCAGCCCCCGCAAGAGAAGCCCTTGGCCGAGACCTTCGATCTTGTCTTCAAAGGTGGGACCCTCGTCAATCATGCCGGCGAGGGGCTCGCCGATATTGGCGTGAGGGACGGCCGGATCGCCGAGATCGGCTCGATCGGGGAGGGGATGGCCGGCGAGACCATCGACGCCTCTGGCCTCCATATCCTGCCGGGCGTCATCGACACCCAGGTGCATTTCC
>Ga0209521_10003864_pt1 | contig 12055 bp, 9 predicted proteins | sample Rifsed19ft4_FD_184016 | JGI IMG/M metagenome (GOLD analysis project Ga0209521, IMG submission 184016) | Soil microbial communities from Rifle, Colorado, USA - sediment 19ft 4 (version 2) | ecosystem: Environmental > Terrestrial > Deep subsurface > Rock core/Sediment | place: Rifle, Colorado... | reverse complement strand
TGCTGAACTGAGTATGAAATACAGGGGCTTCTCGTGGCATAATGAGTATTTTGTAATGACAGAAGATCCTGAATCTGACGGCGATACTGTGGACTCCGATGGTTTCTTCAGCCAGGCCGGCTATTTCGTGATACCGAAAAAACTGGAAGTCGCCGCTCGTTATTCCCTGCTGGACCCTGACAATGATGTGTCTGATGATTTCGGGAGGGAATATGCGCTTGGTGTAAACTATTATTTCCGTGCCCATCGCTCAAAGATCCAGGCCGATTTCGGCCACTATGTGACCGAAGAAGGGGAAGAGCAGGATAAACAAGAGAATCGGGTCAGGGTACAATATCAGATTGTATTTTAGTGTTTAGAGCAAGAAAAAACACAACCCCCTGAATCGTTCGACTGAGCTCACGACGAAGTCCCCCTTTTTTAAGGGGGACTTAAACGAAATAAATTGGAGGAGGTAAACATGAAGATCGTGGAAAATTTTAATAAAAAAATTGCAAGCCTCGGTTTGATATTGGGTCTCGCCAGTATGGCGCTCTGCACAAATGTGCGGATAACCGCATCAGCGGCTGAGACAGCAAAGGGAAGCGCTTACCAGGAAGTTGAGAAGGAAGGAAGACTGTACGTCTTTGCTTCGCCTGCGCGCAAGGTGGATTTTGAAAAGTCAGGGGAACTGGGCAAGGGTATTATCAAAATCGGACACGGACGGAATGGTGAAACCGTTGTCTTTGATTCAGAAGAAGCAGTAATTGAATATGAAGGACGACTCGTGAAAGAGGTACTGGGAAAGGCTAATATCAAGGCATATCGGGAATTTGAAAAGAACGGCAGATTATATGTCTTTACCTCGCCAACACGCCTGGCAAACTTTGAAAAGTCAGGAGAACTTGGGGTAGGCATTGTTAAAATAGGATACGGAGCCAATGGTGAAACCGTTGTCTTTGACTCGGATGATGCCGTTAAGGAATACGATAACCGTCATGCAAAAAACAATAGCAACAATTGATAAATATTTCCTGAATATCCCAACAAGGAGGAAGGCGCATGTTAAAAAAATTAATGTTGACAACCGTAATTTTTAATTTAAGCTTTACGGGTATACTTTTGGCCGGCGAAGCAGTCAAAGTCGATACCAATATCAAGCCCTATGTCAAGGTCGGAGGCGTTTCAGGAAATCTGAACAGCATAGGTTCAGACACCATGAATAACCTCATGACTTACTGGGCTGAGGGGTTTAACAAGACGTATCCGAACGTGAAGATTCAGATAGAGGGCAAGGGTTCTACGACTGCGCCGCCCGCATTGATTTCCAGCACTGCGCAGATAGGTCCGATGAGCAGGGCAATGAAACCGACGGAAATCGATGCATTTGAGAAGAAATACGGCTATAAACCCACGGAAATAAAGACTGCGCTGGATGCCCTCGCTGTGTATGTAAACAAGGACAATCCTGTAAAAGGCTTGAATTTTCCGCAGGTAGATGCCATCTTTTCAAAGACACGGAAGGGAGGATACAAGACTGATATTGCGACATGGGGACAGCTTGGCTTGACTGGAGATTGGGCATCCAAACCGATAAGTCTCTATGGCCGTAATTCTGCCTCAGGTACCTATGGGTATTTCAAGGAACATGCTCTCTTTAAGGGAGATTATAGGAATGAGGTAAAGGAGCAACCGGGCTCCGCCTCCGTAGTTCAAGGCGTAACCGAAGACCGGTACGCCATGGGTTACAGTGGCATTGGTTATAGGACGTCCGGTGTGCGTGCCCTGCCCCTTTCCTTTAAAGAAGGAGAACCCTATAAAGAGGCTGAGATGGAGAACGTCCTGAATGGTTCTTATCCACTGGCAAGGTTTCTTTACATATATATCAATAAAAAACCAGGACAGCCGCTTGACCCTCTGGTCAGGGAATTTATAAAGTTTATTTTGAGCAAAGAGGGACAGGCAGTCGTTGTAAAGGATGGATTTTTACCTTTATCGGCATCCGTTGTTGAAAAGGAACTCAAAAAGGTTGAGTAATAGCTAATACACAAAATATTTTATTGGGTTTTCTTTAGGATGAAAAAATTAGAAGAAAAAAAACTTTCCCGCACAAATAATCTGATCGTGCAAATGTATCATGATTTGCACAGGGCGCTTTTAAAGCCTATAGAAAAAAGGAAATGGGGCATGGTGATTGATGTAAAAAAGTGTATCGGATGTGAAGCATGCATTGTTGCATGTATTGCAGAAAATAACCTGCCTCCCGGTGTAACCTACCGAACCGTAAAGGAAATTGGAACTGGCAGTTATCCAAACTTAAAACGATATTTTATACCAACGAATTGTATGCACTGCGATAATCCCGCTTGTATGGAGGCTGCAAATAAAATTGTTCCAGGCGCAATAACGAAACGCCCCGACGGAATTGTTCAATTGAACTTTGAGAAGTTTGCAGGCAAAAAAGTATTTGAAGCTGCCCAAAAAGCCTGTCCATACACTGCCTTATACTTTGACGAAGGGAAAAATTATACCGATGGCACACCTGCACTGCAGAAGTATGAAAAAAGAAGAACAACGGAATATGGGAAAAATATATCTCGCATTTCTATGAGAAATATTGGACGAAAATGCCATTTCTGTCTTCACCGTATTGAAGCAGGTATTCTTCCAGCTTGTGTTACCACGTGTACAGGAGATGCTATGCATTTTGGCGACCTTAACGACCCTGAATCTTTAGTTTCTCTTTTGCAAAAGAAGCAAAAAACCTTCCGTTTAAAAGATGTCAAAAACAAACCGAATATTATTTATTTGAATGGCTATGATGACCCAAAGGAGACATGTGTTCTCTGTCATCCGTAAGAGAGAAACACCGTGAGAAATAAAAAGAAATTTTGTGAATTGGCAGGAGACTTATGCAAATACACCGTCACAAGGCGCCAATTTATAGAAACTTCTGCCTTGCTTGGCAGCGCCTTTCTATTGAATCAAATTGGTCACGTTCAAGCATTATTTGCAAATGCAGACAACGGAAATTTGATATCTGCTGAAAAATTGGAATTATCAAAGGCAAACAATATTATCCATACTGTTTGTCTCCAATGTAATACCGGATGCGGTCTAAAAGTAAAACTATGGAATGGTGTAGCAGTAAAATTAGATGGAAATCCTTACAGTCCATGGACAATGGTCCCACCGATAGATTATAAAACTAACCTTGAGGATGCGGCATCCATTGATGGGGCGCTTTGCCCCAAAGGACAAGCAGGAATTCAAACTGCCTACGACCCTTACAGAATCCGAAAAGTTCTCAAACGAGCCGGACCACGCGGATATAACAAATGGATTTCAATGCCTTTTGAGCAAGCTATTCGTGAGATTGTTGAAGGCGGAAAACTCTTTACTCACGTGAAAGGTGAAGAAAATCGGGTAATAACTGGATTAAGCGAATTGTGGGCGCTTCGGGAGCCAACAATTGCCAATGAAATGACACGTGCAATCGATAATATCCGCAAGAAAAAAACTCCTGAAGAGAAAAAAGCATCTGTTGAGGAATTCAAAAAGAAATTTTCCGCTGATTTAGACAAACTGATTGATCCAGACCATCCGGATTTAGGTCCAAAAAACAATCAGGTTTCATTTGTCTGGGGGAGATTAAAAGCCGGCCGGGCTGAATTTATCAAGCGTTTTATCAGCGAGTCATTCGGTTCGATAAATGCACACGGACATACAACAGTCTGTCAGGGATCACTTTACTTTACGGGCAAAGCAATGAGTGACCAGTTCGTTGAAGGGAAGTTTACCGATGGACAAAAATTTTACTGGCAGGCTGATACTGCCAACGTTGAATTTCTTTTAGCAATTGGCTCATCTTATATTGAAGGTGGATACGGTCCGACTCATCATGCAAAAAAGATGATGAAAAATTTAGTCGATGGGAAATTAAAAATTGCCGTGGTTGATCCAAGATTTTCAAAAATTGCGTCAAAGGCATATAAATGGGTTCCCATTAAACCCGGAACAGAAGCAGCTTTTGCATTAGGAATGATTCGCTGGATTATTGACAATAAACGCTATGACCAGAAATTCCTAGAGTGCGCCAATAAAGCAGCCGCTAAAAATGCCAACGAACAATCCTGGACCAATGCAGCCTGGCTGGTCAAAGAAGACGGCACGTTTCTGCGTGCTTCTGAGATTCAGGTAAAACCAAAAGAGAAAAGGCAGACAAAGGACGGAAAAGAGTGGGAGTTTGATGCGTTTGTCGTATTGAAAGAAGGCAAACCCGCCGCCTTTGATCCCAACGATGGACACAATGCTGTGATTGGCGATTTATTTGTCAATACAACGTGGGGAGATAAAAAAGTAAAATCTGCGCTCCAAATTATCTATGAATCTGCAGCATCAAAGTCAATAGAAGAATGGGCAGATATTTGTGGTATTGCTCCTGATGATATAAAAGAACTTGCGCATGAATTCACCTCACATGGTAAAAAGGCAGTTGCCGACCCGCACCGTGGAGTCTCTCAGCACACCAATGGTTTTTATAACGTATTGGCAGTATATACGTTAAATGCCATGATTGGCAACTGGGACTGGAAGGGTGGGCTTATCAAAGCTTCTACCTACAACGTCCCCGGTGAAAAAGAGGGTCAACCTTTTGACTTGGGCAAGATGCATCCGAAGAAAACAAAGCCATTCGGAATTAGCATTATCCGTCATGATGTCAAATATGAAGAATCTACTATTTTTGAAGGCTATCCGGCAAAGCGGAATTGGTTTCCGTTTTCGAGTGACGTCTATCAAGAAATAATCCCTTCAATGGCTGACGCTTATCCATATCCGGTTAAGGCGCTGTTTATTTATATGGGGACTCCAACGTATTCCTTACCGGGTGGACAGACAAACATTGAAATATTGGCCGATGCAAGTAAAATTCCTTTGGTAGTCGCCAACGACATTGTCATCGGCGAAACCAGTATGTATGCCGATTATATTTTCCCTGACACATCATATCTTGAAAGATGGGAATTCCATGGCAGTCATCCATCCATCGCACAAAAAGTACAAACCGTTAGAAATCCTGCAATCGCGCCCATTCCTGAGATCGTAAAAGTATTTGGCGAAAAAATGCCCTTAAGTTTAGAAGCGATGATTCTGGGAATCGCAGAAAAACTTCGGCTTCCTGGATTCGGTTCAGATGGGTTAGGAGAAGGCAGAGATTTAAAGAGACAAGAGGATTTCTATTTACCTATGGTAGCAAATATAGCGGCTGGCGATAAACCAGGTGATGAAGTTCCTGATGCAAGTGAAACCGAAATAAATACTTTTATCAAGGCGCGCCGTCATCTTCCGAAATTCGTATTTAATGCCAGGCGTTGGAGAAAAATTGTTGGAGACGCCTGGTGGAAAAAAGTGGTCTACGCCATGAATAGAGGGGGACGTTTCCAGGATTACGATAAAGCCTATGATGGGGAACATTTTAAAAATAGTTATGGAAAGCTCATTAACTTGTATTTAGAAAAATATACCCATGCTAAATCTGCTATTACAGGCAAAAACTTAATCGGATATGCTACCTATCTCCCTATTATGGATGTAATGGGCAATTCTATTGATGATGAAAAAGATGGTTATGATCTTCACATGATTACTTACCGTGAAATTCACGACACCAAGAGTCGAACAATTGCGAACTATTGGACGCTGACTCTTCATCCTGAAAATTATATTCTTATCAACAGCAAAGATGCAGCAAGCAAAGGTTTGAAAGATAATGATTTGGTCAAAATTACGTCTAAAACGAATCCAGAAGGTCTTTGGGATTTGAAAAATGGAACTCAAAAACCAATGATCGGGAAGTTGAAAGTTATAGAAGGAATCCGACCCGGTGTTATGGCATTTTCATTGGGTAGGGGGCATTGGGCCTATGGCTCAACCGACGTAGTAATAGACGACAAAACCATAAAAGGCGATGAGCGTCGCTCGAAAGGCGTTCATGGAAATGCGGCCATGCGCCTGGATGATTATCTCAAGAACACGTGTCTGCTTGATCCTGTTGGCGGCAGTGTAAGCTTTTACGATACTAAAGTGAAGTTAGTTAAGATATAGACCATAGCGCGGCGTAGCCGCAACCAAAGTGTCTAAAGTGTAAAATGTCTAAAGTTAGCCGAAGTGCCTAAAGTGCAAAATGCCTAAAGTGACTAAAGTTAATGGTTTAATTATCCACAACTTTAGGCACTTTTAACTTTAGACACTTTTAACTTTTTTATCCACGTAATACATGAAAAGTTTAAAAAGAAGAAGAAGATTCACTGATAAAGCCGCCCACTGGGTAATTACACTCGGTGGAGCGGCCACAATTTTTGTTATTCTTGCATTATTTGTATTTATCTTTATTGAGGTTTACCCGCTTTTCAAGGGCGCAAAGGTAACAAAGCACGGTACTTTCCCGCTCCGTGGCGAGGCAGTTTCCATTGGTGTTGATGAACATCAGGAAATGGCGTATGTCATTTATAATAACGGCAGTATAGAGTTTATTGCTTTAACGAATGGCGAGGTCTTAAAATCCTCTACTATAGGAGGACTGAAAACCCCATCCAGTGTGTTGCAGAGGAAGATAACCTGTGCCGGCAAAGATAATAACCGTCTGGTCCTTGGAACTGACGATGGAAGGATATTAACCGCTTCTATCCATTTTTCGGAATTATTTGAAAGTGGGAAAAGGATCATTTCCCCGGAAATATCTGAAGGAGAGACTGTCTGGAGTAACGACAAAGGAGAGGGTAACTTTTGTATCACGTCAAAGGGAAATGAAAACAAGACAGTTACCGGCGTTTGTACAAAGAGCGGCAAATTAGTCCTCCTTTCGGAAGAAACTATAAGCACGCTTCTTGGCGGAACTGAAACGAAGAAAATTATAAAGGATATTACGGGGCTTATTGGAATCCAGGAATTAGAAAACAAATTAGAGGTAACGGCGATAGCGTTAGATAGTTTCGCGGAAAACCTCTATGTGGGAACGTCTTCAGGAGATATATTCCATATTAATGTGAGAGAAAGCGAAAATCCTTTTTTGCGCGAAAGGGTGAAGGCTTCGGATGCGGCCATTACTGCGTTAGGCTTTTTGCTTGGTGACGTTTCGCTCGTGGTTGGCGATAACGGCGGGGGTGTAAATACGTGGATGCAGGTGAGGGACGAATTGTCGCCTTTTGGATGGTCTCTTAAAAAGATTCACGTCCTGGAATCCCACAATGCCCCTGTGACAGCAGTCGCCACCTCTCTAAGGGACAAAGGTTTTGTAACTGCGGCGTCCAACGGAACGATTCATCTCAATCACTCGACTTCTGAACAGACACTTTTACGCTTCGAAACAAAATCTCCTCCAACTGCGATCTCATTTTCTCCAAAGGCAAATGGCGTCTTTGCGTCGGACAGGAATGGAATCTTATTTCAATGGGGTATTTCAAATCCCCATCCGGAGGTTACCCTTAAGATCTTATTTGGTTCGGTATGGTATGAAGGGTATGAAACACCTGAATTTATCTGGCAATCTACAGGAGGAACAGACGATTTTGAACCGAAGCTGAGCCTTGTGCCGTTAATCTTTGGCACTATTAAGGGCACCTTGTATGCCATGCTTATTGCGGTGCCTATCGGCATTTTTGCGGCGCTCTACACATCTCAATTCCTCCACAATTCTTTAAAAATAATAATAAAGCCCGTTATTGAAATTATGGCTGCCCTCCCGAGTGTTATTTTGGGATTTATTGCAGGTTTATGGCTTGCGCCGCTCATAGAGAGGATATTTCCAGCGCTTGTGGTTATGCCGTTTTTAATAACCCTTTCCATAGTCGCAGCGCTTTTTGCCTGGAAGATATTGCCCGTCTTTGGAAAAGGTTTATATAAATATGGCATAGAGGCGCTGTTTCTAATACCCTTTGTGATTTTGGCTGTGTATGTGTCCATCATGCTCGGAGGTTCATTTGAATCATTGTTTTTCAGAGGGGATTACAGAGACTGGCTCTTCAATATCCTGGGGTTACAATACGATCAGAGAAATGCGGTTGTCGTTGGCTTTGCAATGGGTTTTGCTATTATACCGCTTATCTTTACCCTATCAGAAGACGCCATGAGCAATGTCCCTGGCAGCCTTAAATCTGCCTCGCTTGCGCTTGGAGCAACCCCCTGGCAGACGGCCGTAAGGATCGTGCTGCCAGCCGCAAGCCCCGGCATCTTTTCGGCGATTATGATTGGTTTTGGGAGGGCAGTGGGTGAAACGATGATTGTGCTCATGGCGACAGGCAACACACCCATCATGGACTGGAATTTATTTAACGGTTTCCGTGCGCTTTCTGCAAATATCGCCGTAGAGATTCCGGAGGCGCCGTTTGGGGGCACGCTCTATCGAGTGCTTTTCCTGGCGGCGCTTCTCCTTTTTGTGACTACCTTTATTGTCAATACCGTTGCGGAACTGGTAAGACAAAAAATGAGAGTGAGGTATAGTAAACTGTGAAGAAGTTTTTTAGGACAGGACAACCTTATATATGGTTAACCGCCGGGACGCTCACCATTTGCCTTTTGATGATCTGCGGATTAATCGTACTCATTATGGCGAATGGATTCGGCATGTTCTGGCCACGCAAGATTGTCAAACTGACACTACAGGATAATACTACCGTCTTGGGGGAAATTATGAAAAGGGAGTCTATTCCGCACCGGCAGGATTCATACAGAATGAATATGAAGGTCGGTAACAGGGACGTGTATGGCATGGACTTCAGGTGGATAGACGATAGTGATATTGTTTCTCAGGAATATCCTGTGACGGCGCTTGCTTTAGAAAGACGTGAGTGGGGCAATATGTATTGTTTTCTGAAAGGGCTGAAACAGGGAGACGATGTTAAGTCGATAAGTAAAGAAGAGCTTGCTGTACTGGTTAAGGAAAATAAAGCGCTTTTCAGAAAAATAAGGCGCATCGGAAAAAAGGAAATCGGCGATATTAATTATAAAATGGAAAAATGCCGTCTTGAATTGAAACGTTTAGCCTCACTGCAATATTCAGAAAAAGTTCAGGAAAGAATTTTTAAAGCAGAATTAAAGATGGGTAATCTTGAAAAGGAGTTTCTTGAAAAAGAAGAGACGCTTCAACACCTCTATGCAACAGCGCGTGAGAAAGAGGCCGTTTTCGTTCTTGCCGATAATCGGGAAAAGATACTGCCTGTTTTTCAAATAGTCCGTCTTTGCGCCCCTAATGAAATGGGTGTATTTACAAAAACCGGTTTTTATATAGCTAAAGTCTGGGAATTCATTTCAGGCGAGCCCAGGGAGGCAAATACCGAAGGGGGGATATTCCCCGCCATTTTTGGGACGGTTATGATGGTCTTGATTATGAGTATTGCCGTTGTCCCGCTCGGTGTGATAACAGCCGTATATTTGAGGGAGTATTCAAGTGACAACATTATTGCGCGAATTGTAAGAATATCGGTAAGCAATCTTGCGGGCGTTCCTTCCATCGTCTTTGGAATTTTTGGTCTCGGTTTTTTCATATATTTTGTTGGAGGAGGTATTGATAAACTATTTTTTTCTGAGGCATTGCCCACCCCTACCTATGGAACAGGCGGCATATTATGGGCGTCACTTACCCTGGCTCTTTTGACAGTGCCCGTAGTTGTGGTTGCGACTGAAGAGGGACTGTCTTCCGTACCCATGTCCATAAGGGAAGGCGCTTACGCACTCGGGGCGACCAAATTTGAAATGCTCTGGAAGGTGGTGATCCCGCAGGCAACTCCGGGAATACTTACGGGCGCTATTTTAGCCATGTCAAGGGCGGTAGGTGAGGTTGCGCCATTGATGATCACAGGCGTCGTAAAGCTTGCGCCTTCACTGCCGATAGACGGCCATTTTCCCTTTATACATCTGGAAAGGAAATTCATGCATCTGGGATTTCATATATACGATGTTGGTTTCCAGTCCCCAAATGTGGAGGCTGCTATTCCCATGGTCTATACCACTACCCTTGTCTTACTTTTTACTGTACTGGTATTGAATCTTACTGCTATCCTGGTGCGGAATAAACTGAAGAGGTGGTATAGTTCGACATCATTATAAGCATGAATATCTCTGAACCGGCAGTTACTATTGTGAATTTAAGCCTTTATTACGGCAAAATGAAGGCTTTGAAGAAGATCAATTTGGAGATTGCAGAGAAAAAGATTACCTCTTTTATTGGTCCGTCCGGATGCGGAAAGTCGACGTTGATCAGGTGCTTGAACCGTATGAATGACCTTATAGAAGGGGTGACGATAGAAGGACATATTATGATAGACGGCAGGGATATATATGACCCTTCTATTGATGTTACGGAGATCAGGAGGAAGGTTGGCATGGTGTTCCAAAAACCGAATCCCTTCCCGAAAAGCATCTATGAAAATGTAGTATATGGGCCGCGCGTGCTCGGCATTAACAGAAAAACTACTTTGGATGAACTCTGTGAAAAGTCACTGAGAAGGGCTGCACTGTGGGAGGAAGTAAAGGAGAGGCTTCACAAAAATGCCCTCGATCTTTCCGGCGGCCAGCAGCAGCGTCTCTGCATTGCGCGGGCGATAGTCATGGAGCCTGAAATAGTCCTTTTGGATGAGCCATGTTCCTCCTTAGACCCTATTGCCACAGCAAAGATAGAAGACATGCTGGTCGAACTCAAAAAAGATTATACCGTCATTATTGTCACACATAATATGCAGCAGGCGGCAAGGACATCAGATTATACGGGTTTCTTCATGCTCGGCGAGCTTGTGGAGTTTAATATTACCACGGAGCTATTTACAAACCCGAGAGAAAAACAGACAGAAGACTATATAACTGGGAGATTTGGATAAATCTAAGGAAATACCAAATTACATAAATCTGAATGAACAACATTAAAAAGGAAAAATTATTTGGAGTTTGATATTTTGGTTTTGGAATTTAAGCTTTAATCGGGAGGGCGTCATGACGCGTGAGGTTTATCACAAGGCGTTGAAGGATCTTCAGGATGAAGTGTTGAAGATGGGAGAGATGGTGGCAGATGCTATAAGGAAAACGGTGGAGGCGCTTCGGAAAAAGGATATAAATACATCCAAAGAAATCATAAAGAACGACCTTCTTATAAACAAAAGACGGTTTGACATTGAAGAACATTGTATTTCTCTCATCGCCACACAACAGCCCATGGGTGTTGATCTGCGGGTATTGACTTCTATTTTGAGCATAATAACGGATCTCGAACGCATGGGCGACCACGCAGAGGGGATTGCAAAAATAACTTTATTAATAGGTGACGAACCCCTTGTGAAACCACTGATAGATATTCCCAGGATGGCAGATATAGGGCTATCCATGCTTGATAAATGCCTAAAGGCATTTGTAGACAGGGATGCAGAGGCGGCAAGACTTGTTTGTAACGAAGACGACCAGGTGGATGCCCTTCACGATCAGATTTACCGGGAACTCCTGCTCCTGATGATACAAGACCCAAAGATAAGCCATCAGGCTACCTATCTCACCTGGGTGTCCCACAATCTGGAACGTATTGCGGACAGGGTAACTAATATTGCCGAAAGGGTTGTATTTATGGTTACAGGTAAGATGGAAGAAATGAATGTATCAAAGTATTAGCCTGGCAGGTATACCCCATAAGCGTTAACTTGATTGTATAGGGATTTTCATTTTATTTATGCGGATCACATGGCATATGCGATGCAAAAATCCCCCTTAGAAAAGGGGGCAAAGGGGGTTGTAAAATAACCCCTGAAAAAACACAACCCCCTGAATCCCCCTTTGTTAAGGGGGATTTAAAAGGGCTAATTTTAATTACTTCAGCCCCCTGTCGTTAAAAAACTTTTTGTACTTCATGTCTTCTTGCAGTATGTGATTCGTCCACCATAATTTTAAATAACTGAATATTTCTGTCGGAACTGTCACCTTATGGGCCATAGTTTCCATACAGAAATCAACGGTTTTTCTCTTGAATTCCTGGTGTTGCTTTTTTTGTATTGAATACTCTGGATAACCATATTCGAGCATGTATTGCTCTTCTCTTTCA
>Ga0209521_10003863_pt1 | contig 12057 bp, 8 predicted proteins | sample Rifsed19ft4_FD_184016 | JGI IMG/M metagenome (GOLD analysis project Ga0209521, IMG submission 184016) | Soil microbial communities from Rifle, Colorado, USA - sediment 19ft 4 (version 2) | ecosystem: Environmental > Terrestrial > Deep subsurface > Rock core/Sediment | place: Rifle, Colorado... | reverse complement strand
CGAAAAACCAGACGAACCTGAAGCTGCTCCGGAAACTGCCCCAGACCAAGTGCTATTAAAACCATTTAAATTACTTATAAAAACCATGGTGTTAAAAGTCGTCCAATTACCCTCATACCAGTCGGGTTGTTCTTTGTAAATATCTTTAAAAGTTTTTGCCCATTTATCACCCACGCCAAACAAAATTGCGTATGGCAGAAAATCCAAGAAAATATTTTCATCTTCTGCCCAATGCGTGCGATATTTTTCTACCTTAGTAATATATTCTTTAAAACCCAATATTTTTTGCAAAGCCGCTACACCTTTTAAGGTTTTTCTGGGCATAAAATAGCCAAAAATCATCACGGTTGCGGCAGTTAGAAATAGGGCAATGCCCAAAGTATATGATAAAAGTAACGGGCCCGCGATCGCGGCGGCAATGATAATGCCAAGGCCAATCCAAAGATATTTTTTTCGAATTTTATCTGGATTTTGGGGAAAATACTTTTCGATCATTAAATCTGTATAAATTTTTTGTGAAATTTCTCGCCACTTTTTATAAAAAGTGGTTTTTACTTTAAGTTCGGAAAGCTTCACTTTTTGTTGGTTTTCAAATAAGGCTTCAAAAAACATTTTTTCAAAAGATTTGGCATGTTGGGGCAGATCCTTGAGTTTGATTAAAGTATAATTTTGGCCCCGCAAAAAGGTTTTTTCTTCCTCTTTGATTTTAATATATCCTTTGGTGGCCCAAAAAATTATTTGCGAAGTCAAATCAGCAGGTTCGACGCGGTCATCCAAAATCGTGCCCATTTCCGGAATTGTCAAATTTTGCGGTGGCGAAAATTCCGGGGCAATGGTGGTGATTTTTTTGGGATCTCGGCCAAATTTTAATAATATATAGGAAAAGAGCAAAAAAACCACAAATGGAATTATCATTAACCACCAAGAATTAAAACCGGAAAAAACATATTCTCGAGCGGGGATTGTGACTACCCCTTTTTCCCAGCCTACCACCACGGTTAAATTTCCGCTGGCTGAAAAATCGACCAGATTTTGATTGATACTTTTTGAACAATTTTCATTTGTGGCACCTTGTGAACCAGTGAAACAGCGATCTTGAAGACTGGCGGGATTTATCACATCTGGTAAAACCACTCGCGCTTGGGCTTTTTCAATTGGTACTTCCCAGCCAGTGCCGGTGACATTCCAGTACAGCTCATCATGATCTGAAAAACTATTGATTACACCAGAAATTTGATAATGAATTTGATATTGATAATCACCATTAACCGTTTTGTTGGCATCACCGATTTTAATTTCTAAATTATCGCCATTTTGACTAGTGGTGTAGGGGATAGACTTCCCTTTTTCATTCTTAATTTTTAGAATTTTGAGCTCAGTTTTGAATTTGCGGCCAGAGCTCTCTTTGAATCGATTTGGAATATAGCGATAAATGCCATGTTTGGCAGTAGGAAAATAATAGTCAATTGTTTCCACAATATCGACTAAACCTGTTTTTTCAACTGTAATTTCGGCGTTAAGATTTCTAATCGCTTCTGTTTGGGCATGTGATTTGATAGGTAAAATTAATAAAATCGCTAAAAAAACAAAGTTTAATAAATTTTTCGCAATTTTATTCAGCATTTTCCCTCTTGATTTCATTTTAACATAAAAGTTTATAATAGTTTAAAATAACTAATTTTCGTTTTTGGTCTTAACTTTTTAACTGAGCTATGCTAAAATATGGACAATTCTCGCTAAGTGCGGGATGCACCTATAATCCCACTTTCGTGGGACAAAATCCACTCCGCCAGCTGGCGGAAGGTGGAAAAGGGGAATTCCAATCGGCAATTTAACCTCCCAACTTTTCGCCAATATTTATCTTGGCGAGCTGGATAAATTCATAAAGCACTATTTGAAAATTAAGTATTATCTTCGCTATTGCGATGACTTTGTGTTTTTAGACGCTGACAGAGATAACTTAATAAAGTTATTAAATCCTATTATAAATTTTTTAAACAAAAAACTCAGCTTGAATTTATATCCAAACAAAATCATCATTCGTAAATTAAGACAAGGTATAGATTTCTTGGGCTATGTGGTTTTGCCACATTATCGGCTCTTAAGAGCTAAAACCCAAAAAAGGATGTTTAAAAAGATTAATCATAAAAATTTGTCTTCTTATCTGGGCTTATTGGGGCATTGCAATTCTTATAAAATAAAAAATAATTTACTCAAGTTTTTTTAAAACACAATCTGGGCAGATGCCTTCAAAAATAATATCAACTTTTTGAACCTGGTAATTTTTAATCGCCAGGCGTTTTTTAATGTCAATAATTTCGGCTAGAGGCAGTTGGATCAATTTTCGGCAAAAAAGGCAATAAAAATGGGCGTGATCAGCACCAGCATGTTCAAAATGAATTTTTCTATCCGGAGTCTTAATTGAGCTAACCACTCCTTCTGATTCTAAGCTTCTCAGGTTCCTATATATAGTTGATAAACTTAGCCTGGCTAAATATGGCCTGATAGCTTGATGGATTTCTTCGGCCGTGGGGTGGTTTAAATTCGTTTGTAAAAATTCCAAAATCTGCGTGCGTTGGTTAGTCAGCTTTTGCCATTTGTATTTATTTTGAAAGTTATCCATATAGTTATCCACAGGTTAATTAATATTCTGCAAACTATTCCCAATTGCATTTTATTTGCAAAATAAGGTTTTGGCAAGTGGATAACTTGGGGATAGCCTAATTTTAGCTTCGTTTTTAGTGATCATTAAAAATTTAAAAATTGCGATAATTCATCTTGGGTTGACAAATGATAATTTTTTTGATATAATAATATAATGTTTAAAAACCCCAATGGAAGGTTGAGGGCCGATCCGGACAGGGTTTTTATGAATTCTCAAAACAAAAATAAAATTTTAAACCAATTCAAAGTCGTTGCTCTCTCGATTTCTTTTATTATTGTCGGTTTAGTTCCTCAAACTGTTTTGGCGCAAATTAGCACCAATAGTATTTTTAGTTTAACTAACTCGGCTCGCTTAGATAATAGGGTTGCTCCCTTATCAATAAATTCAAAATTAAACCAAGCCGCTGCCGCCAAAGCCAATGACATGCTTGCCAAAGATTATTTTGCCCATGCCTCTCCCGAAGGTTTAACTTCTTGGTATTGGTTTAAGCTTGTGGGTTATAATTACCGCACTGCCGGCGAAAACTTAGCGATTGATTTTGAAGATTCCAATACCGTTTTTGCGGCTTGGATGAACAGCCCTTCTCACCGTGCCAATATTTTAGATCCTGATTTTAATGAAATTGGAATTGCAGTTATGAGTGGTGAATTTTCAGGTTCTAATACCACGGTGGTGGTGCAAATGTTTGGGACTCAAATTGGTCCAGCTCCTCAAGCCGCCAATCGCGATATTACCAAATCTGTTCCAACTCATTCAAGTTCAGTATTAAATCAAAATACTTCTATCCCCACCAATCCTCAAGGTGATAATTTTAATGAATTTAAAATCTGGGGAAAATTTATGGAAAAATATGCAAATTCATGGTTAGACACTGCCACTAATTTTAGAAAAATTTTTACTAAAAACCTTTTATTAGTTTTTAAATAATCTGTGGATAAGTCAGGCTTGACAGTAGGAATATAAATAATACAATTAAATTGTAAAAAAGGTTTTATAATAAAGGGAGGGGAAACCTCTTTTTTTTGCGTCTTAGGACACCAGTCTTAGGGTGAGATTGAAAAATTTCGTGGTTTAACTTTAACCTATGATTCTTTATTCGGCCACTTGGAATTATGGGTGCAAAATAGTGAGACCAACCACAAATCAGTTTGAGCAGCCAAGGTTGCTTTTATTGATTTGTGGTTTTTGAAGCTCTGCCAAGTTGGAGCGAAAACCTCGCCTAAGCCCCCGGCTGTTAGTGGGGGACGAAGGCGGGTTAAAAATTAAAAATAATCTCTCGACTAAGCTCGAGATGAAGGAGGAAGTGGTGAAAAAATTATTATCTTATTTATTAGCTTTGAGCTTAATGAGCCAATTTACTTTTGTGGGGGTTGCGAGAGCGGCGGTACAAAATATTGGGGCTGTAAAAAATCTTGCCCAATCGGAAAATTCTGAAGCGAATTTAACAAATGAATCTCAAACAAATGATGATTTTGAAACTTTACCGCAAGTTAAAGATGTCGACAACCAGCCGACCTTACCCAAAGTTAAAGACGTACCCATCAAATCAATTACTGCCTCAACCCAACCGACCCGAACTATCTCATCAACCCTGCCAGTCAAAGCCAGCTCTTCGCAAATTCAACCCCAGGTAGTTTCTTGGGTGGGTTCGATTTTGATTGACGGCGGAGCCACTTATGCCACTGATATTAATAGGGAAGTGGTTTTAACTATTTCTGGCAGCCGAAACGACGTGACGCCCGATGAAATGAGATTTTCAAATGATGATATCCATTTTTCAGTTTTTGAGGCGTATTCGACAACTAGAAATTGGACATTAGCTGCTGGCACAGACGGGCCAAGAATTGTGTACGTTCAATTTAGGACATTTATTAGCTCAGGATATAGTTATTCACCGCATTATTCAGCGACCGTTTTTTTAGATATTACCACGCCTCAAATTAGCCAAATCACCTTTAATCCCAGTTCAGCCTTATTGGGAATTGGTGGTCAGATTCAAATTACCATTACGGCTGAAAATCTGGAAGCAGGTCTAACCGCTAATGGTTCTTTTAACGGCCAAACTTTGTCATGGACAGATAATGGCGATGGCACTTATTCTGCCACCTACACGGTCTTGGCAAGTGATTTTTCAGCAGATAATGTTGAAATTTTAGATGCTACTTTAATCGACCCTGCCGGAAATATTTCTGATGTGGGCCAATCTTCTGGTAATAATCTTGATATTGATACGGTTTTACCCGAAATTTCCAATATAATTCTTACCCCCAATACAGTTAAAGGTAATGGTTCTCAGCCGGTTTTAATTACTGCTGAAATTACTGACAATATTAGTATTGGGAGTGTCAATATTGATTTAACGGCTGTGGATAGCGGTTTGGGTATTTCGTCGCTCTATGACGATGGCACCAATGGTGATCAAACTGCTGGAGATAATATTTATTCTCTTGTTTTTTACCCAAACCTAATAAATAACACGAACCAGATTTATAGTTTGACAATTAATATTTTAGATTCAGCTAATAATCTCTCACAAAGCACCGCCGATTTAACTATTGAGGATAATGTTCCGCCGCAAGCACCACAAAATTTATTGGCTATTTCTGGTGAAGGATACATATCTCTTTATTGGGCTGATGACTTAGATGCGGCATATTATATGATTTATCGTAGCGGTAGTCCCTTTAAATGGATTGCAGACACAACCGATAATTTCTATAAAGATACCAGCGTCATTGGCGGTAAGACCTATATTTATAAAATTATTGCCTTTGATTTAGCCGGTAATAAATCTAATGAAGTTACCATCTCTGCTACTCCAAAATTAATTATAATTGCGCCAGATATGCCGGCCAGCGTCACCCGGGTTGGAACTGAAACTCAACAACCCCAAATTGCTTCAGCAGTGGTTGAAACTAAACCTGCTCCCGCTGTTGCTGAACCAACCCCGACACCCTTAGAAGACGAAGGCACAGTTGAGGGCGAAAAAACAACCGAAGAGGCACCCACAAATTGGCCACTTATTATTGGCATAATTTTAGCTGCTTTAGTAATCGCTTTTTGGGTATACTATTGGTATGTTGGCTGGCAAGAAAATAAAAAAGCCTCATCTCGAAAAAAATAATTATTTCTTCATTGCAAATTAAATATTTTGGTAAATTATAATTTCCAAACCAATTTTGGGCTTGATTTTAAATTGAAATCATGGTATTTTTAAGAGAGCGAGGGGAATTTGTCAAACAATAGAAAAGCTTTTAAAAAATTCATCCCAAAACTACGTTTGGTACCATTTTTTTTGATTATTGCTTATATTCTTTTTTTGCTGGGAAAAGCAGTTTGGCAAAACTATAATATTAATCTTGAAGTTACTAATTTAGATAATGAAATGCAGCAGCTCCGAGATCATAATCAGGAATTACAAAAGCAAATTGAATATTATCAAAGTAGTACCTACAAAGAACAACAAGCTCGTTTAAAGCTTGGCTATCAAAAACCGGGCGAAAAAGTTTTTATTGTTTCGGCAAGCAACAACCAACCTGTGACTGAAGAAAAGACTGAAATTGCTAATAACCAAACACAAAATAATCGCTCAAACCTGATTCGTTGGTGGCAGTTTGTTTTTAAATAATTTATAAATTATTAGCGCTGCGGGGTGGAGGAGTAGTACCTCGACTGTCTCATAAGCAGTAGACCCTGGTGCAAATCCAGGCCCCGCTATATACAAATTCGAAATCTGAAAAAACCAAAAATCTTTGATTTTTGGAAAGGAACGACACTATAGCTAATGAGCTATGATGTATTATTTGCACATCAGAGCGAACAATGTGGAGGTTGTCGCGACATGGCTGGGTAGCTCAATGGTAGAGCAACAGACTCATAAGCTGTAGGTTGTGGGTTCGAGCCCCACCCCAGCCACAAATTTCGAGCCGAAAGCCAATAATTAAACTTAGAGGAGATTTATAATGCAAAAATATTGTTCGGGTAGAACTATTTTATATTTTGTCGTTTTATTGCTCTCGTTATATGTAATTTATAATTTATTTTTTGTGAAAAATACAAATCAGCAAACCGTGCCTTTAAATCAAGTCATTGATGAAGTAAAAAAGAAAGAAGTTAACAAAATCACGGTTAATGGTCAAAATTTACAAATTGTTTTAAAAAATGGCAATTTGCAGAAATCGGCGATTGAACAACAATCTTCTTTTGTCCAAATTCTCAAAGATGCCAATATTAATCTTGATGCCGTCCAGCTTGATATCAAAAGCACCTCCTCAAATAGTATTTGGATCGCGGTTTTATCTGGAGTTTTACCGGTATTATTAATCGCCGGTTTTATTTATTTTATGCTCAGATCAGCACAAGCCGGAAATAATCGGGCGATGTCTTTTGGTCAATCTCGAGCCAGACTTTTAGGAATTGGCCAATCCCGAGTTAAATTTTCCGATATCGCGGGTTTATTGGAGCCGAAACAAGAGCTTTGGGAAATCGTTGAATTTTTAAAAAGTCCACAAAAATTTAAAAAACTGGGCGCCGAAATTCCCAAAGGCGTTTTGTTGGTTGGGCCTCCTGGCACTGGTAAGACTTTATTGGCCCGAGCTGTGGCTGGTGAAGCTCAAGTGCCATTTTTTTCAATATCTGCCTCTGAATTTGTGGAAATGTTTGTTGGTGTGGGTGCGGCTCGGGTACGTGATATGTTCGACAAAGCTAAGCGTAATGCACCAGCGATTATTTTTATTGATGAATTAGATGCGATCGGTCGTCTTAGGGGCGCAGGTTTAGGCGGCAGTCATGATGAAAGGGAACAGACCTTAAACCAAATTTTAGTCGAAATGGATGGTTTTGAAACCGATACTAATGTCATTATTATGGCTGCTACCAACCGACCCGATGTTTTAGATCCCGCTTTATTGCGACCAGGTAGATTTGATCGCCGAATAGTATTAGATTTGCCTGACTTTAAGGAACGTTTGGACATTTTAAACATTTATGTTAAGAATAAGCCTTTAGCTGGCAACATTCATTTAGAAAAAATTGCTCGAAGCTCAATTGGATTTTCTGGTGCGGATTTGAAGAATTTAGCCAATGAAGCCGCAATATTAGCGGCTCGCCGCAATCAGAAAAAATTAGAAATGCATGATTTAGAAGATGCGATTGAAAAAGTGATGCTTGGACCGGAAAGAAAATCCAGAGTTTTGTCTAAAAAAGAAAAAGAAATCACTGCTTTTCACGAAGCAGGTCATGCGGTTGTTGCTCATGTTTTGCCAGATTGTGACCCGGTTCATAAAATATCTATTATTTCCCGTGGTATGGCCTTGGGCTATACTTGGAATTTACCCTCTGAAGATTCACATTTGTACTCTAAGAGTAAGTTTGAAGACGATATTGCTTCATTTTTGGCAGGTCGGATTGCAGAAAAGATTAAATTTCACGAAATCACAACTGGTGCTGAAAATGATTTACGTCGGGTAACCAAGCTCGCTCGAAAAATGGTGACTGATTTTGGGATGAGTGAAAAACTAGGTCCCGAGACTTTTGGCGAAAGAGAAGAAATGACTTTTTTGGGCAAGGAATTAGCCGAACAAAAAACATATTCTGAAAAAGTTGCCGCGGAAATAGACGATGAAGTAGCAAAAATTATCCGGATTGCAGAGAAAAAATCCAATGCAGTTTTGTTGAAGTACCGATCGGTTTGGGAAAAAATCGCTAAAACATTACTCGAGAAAGAAACTATGTATGCTGACGAATTTAATAAATTTTTTCCAAAATCATTAGCAAAAAAATAAAACTAATTTGCCAAAATAAGCAATAATAAGGAATTATAAAGTTGTGATTAGATTTTTTCGTACTCTTTTTATGAGAAAAAATTCGATTAAGGGCGCGAGCTTAATATTAATGGCAACGCTGGTGAGCTCTAATATTTTAGGACTTTTTAGAAATCGTTTTTTAGCCCAAAAAATTACTCCAGCCAATTTGGATACTTATTTAGCAGCCTTTCGAATCCCAGATTTAATTTTTAATTTGCTAATTTTAGGGGCGATTTCTTCAGCCTTTATTCCGGTCTTTGTAAATTATTTGCGTCGTAAAGATTATCAAACCGCGTGGCATGTTGCCAGTTCGGTGATAAATATCGCTATCATTGTTTTAACAATTGTGCCAATTATTTTAGCAATTTTTATGCCTCATATTACTCCTTTATTGGTTCCAGGTTTTAACGAATCTCAGCAATTACAAACTACCCAGCTTTCACGTTGGTTATTGCTGACACCTTTATTTTTCGGTATCAGTTATATTATGGGTGGCATCCTAAATTCCTTTAAAAGATTCATTGTTTACAGTTTATCACCATTAATTTATAATTTATCAATTATTATAGCTACTTTATTGTTAGCGGATCACTATGGCGTCATGGGGGTAGTGTTTGGAGTCGTAGGTGGTGCATTTTTGCATATGGTAATTCAAATTCCCACGGTAGTAAAATTAGGTTTTCATTGGCAACCGGTGGCGGATTTTCGCCATAAATCAGTTCGGCGAATTGGCAAATTAATGGTGCCTCGTATGATCGGTTTGGGTGCCAACCAGTTAATTTTAATTGTGGTGACGTTTTTAGCCTCAACCTGGAAGGGGAATGTCACCTATTTCAATTTTGCCAATGATATTCAAACCTTTTTCTCGGTGGTTTTTGGCGCTTCTTTTGCAATCGCCGTCTTTCCCTTTTTAGCCGATTTTGCCGCCGATGGCGATAAGAAGAAATTTTTGGAATCTTTAAATTTAGCCGCAAAGCAAATTTTATATTTTATTATTCCTTGTTCGGTATTGCTCTTTTTGTTAAGATCAGAAATCGTCAGACTAACCTTAGGAACTGGTCATTTTAGCTGGTCGGCCACAGTGGCAACTGCAAACTCTTTGGGCGCCTTCGCGATTGGGATTTGGGCGGCTAGCTTAGTGCAGTTATTGGCTCGAGCCTTTTATGCTTATGAAGACACTCGGACCCCGGCAATTGCGGGGATAATTTCTGCAATCGTCACCATTATTTTAAGCTTTGTTTTAAGCCGAATTAATCTTGGGCATTTATCATTTGCAAATCTGAGCTTAGACTTTCCCTTAAAAGCGGTTGGTTTAGCTTTAGCCGTAAGTTTAGGTTCAATTTTTAACGTGGTAGTTTTGGCGATTTTATTGAGGATAAAATTAAAATACGCGGATGGTTTTGATTTTGCGAAAACGGTTTTTAAATATCTTTTTGCGAGCGTAGTTTTAGGCTTTGTGGCTCAGCTGATAAAATATTACATTGGTTGGCAAGTTAACATGCAGACTTTCCAGGGAGTATTATTAAAAACCACAGCTACGATTGTAATTAGTTTTGGGTTTTATTTATTAATTACCTATTTGTTAAAATGTGAGGAATTTTCCGCATTTTTAGAGGTTTTTAAAAAAAGAGTTACCCCGCCCGATGATATTGCCGTTGACCAGACTGTTGGTGCTAAACAATCCCAACAAGAATAATACGCATATAATATAAAGGAGCGTTTATGCCTACATGCCAAGATTGCCAAAATTTTAAATTCAAAGACGATTTGATGGGTTATTGTATGGCTTCGGAAGACAAATTAATCGAAAATGATCGCAGTTCTGAAGATTGTATTGCCAATTGTTTTACTCCCAAAGAAGATAATGCCGAAATGACCCCATAATTATTAATTAGAAAATTGATTGGAATATGGATCAAAATAAGATTCGAAATTTTGTGATTATTGCGCATATCGATCATGGCAAATCCACGCTCGCGGATCGTTTTTTAGAAATTACTAAAACCATTCCCGAAAATCGGATGCATCCTCAATATTTAGATAGTTTAGAACTTGAGAAAGAAAAACAGATTACGATTAAATTAGCGCCGGTCCGAATGCAATATCTTTATAATTCCGAGCCGTATACTTTAAATTTAATTGATACCCCGGGACATGTTGATTTTTCTTATGAAGTTTCTCGCAGCTTGGCTGCCGTTGAAGGTGCAGTTTTGTTAGTCGACGCCGTCAAAGGCATCCAAGCCCAAACTTTAGCCGTTCTCGAACAAGCCCAGAAACTAAAGCTTGAAATTATCCCAGTTATTAACAAAATAGATTTACCTCAAGCCGAAACTGACAAGAGACAAGCTGAATTAGCTAAATTATTAAATGTCGAAACTAAAGAAATTTTAAAAATTTCCGCCAAAACCGGCCTAGGAGTAGGGGAGTTATTAAATAAAATAATTACCAATATTCCCGCTCCAAAAATTGATTGCAGTTCAGATTTCAAGGCCTTAATTTTTGATTCAATTTATAATCCATATCAAGGCGCAATTGCTTATGTGAGGGTTTTTGCAGGTGAAATTTCCACCAATCAAAATATTAAATTTTTAGCTACGGACACTGAAACTAAAGTCGGCTCAGTGGGGGTCTTTGCCCCGGATTATTTAGAAAAAGGAAAATTATCAGCCGGCGAAATCGGTTATCTTGCCACTAATATTAAAAAAACTGAAAATTGTCAAGTGGGCGATACGATTGCCCTCTCCCCTATCCCGAAAAATTTTAAAAAATTACCAGGCTATTTAGAGCCCCGACCAAATATTTTTGTTTCATTATTTTCTGAAAAAGGGGAGTCAGAAAAATTAAAAAATGCCCTCTCGCAATTAAAATTAAATGACAGTTCTTTGCAATTTCAGCCTGAGCACTCTTCCCTGTTTGGCTCTGGATTTCGTGGTGGTTTTTTAGGCATGCTGCATTTAGAAATAGTGAAGTTAAGAATAGAAAGAGAATATCACTTAGGGATTGTCTTTACCACGCCTTCCGTGTCGTACAACGTTTTGACAACCCAAAAAGAAATCCTTAAAGTTAACAATCCAGATCAATTTCCAGACCGTTCGCAAATTTTAGAAATCTCAGAACCAATTATGGAGATTACCCTCTTGGTCCCAAACCAATATTTGGGACCGGTGGCTGAATTGTTAAAATTACAACGAGCTAAATTTTTAACCTCTCAAAATTTAGCCGAGGACCGAAGTTTATTAACCTATGAGATTCCCTTATCAAACTTGATTTGGGGTTTTTACGATCAATTAAAAACCTTAACTTCGGGTTTAGGTTCATATAATTGGCGTTTTTTGCGATATCAACCAGCCAATTTGGTTAAATTAGATTTTTTAATCTCCGGACAAAAATTCCCTGCTTTTTCCCAAATTGTCTATCAAGACGATTTATTCCGATTAAGCCGAGCTCAAGTTGCCAAGCTTAAAAAAATTATTCCCAGACAGTTATTTGAAGTTTCAATTCAAGCAGTCACCGGTGCTAAGGTTATTGCCAGGGAAAACATTCCCCCACTCCGCAAAGATGTGATTGCCAAATTGTATGGCGGGGGTT
>Ga0209521_10003852_pt1 | contig 12080 bp, 10 predicted proteins | sample Rifsed19ft4_FD_184016 | JGI IMG/M metagenome (GOLD analysis project Ga0209521, IMG submission 184016) | Soil microbial communities from Rifle, Colorado, USA - sediment 19ft 4 (version 2) | ecosystem: Environmental > Terrestrial > Deep subsurface > Rock core/Sediment | place: Rifle, Colorado... | reverse complement strand
CATGGGAAGATACGCTAGGAAGTTGGCGATGAGTAGCATCTTTTCAACGTATTCGACGGGCGAGAACCGGGTCACCGCGTCGTTCCTGGCGGTGCTGCGTTCCCTTTCCCTGGACCGCATCCAGCGCTTGCTTGGTGCTTTGCTCGAACAATCGGAGTTCGAGTTGGTCCGGTTTGAGAACCAGCCATCAAAAGGCGGGAAGGGAGTTCCAGACGCCATCATCCACGCGAGCACTCGCCTCCTCATCGAGACGAAGATCGAGCGCAATGTGGTTTCCTTGGACCAGCTCAAGCGGCACCTCGAGCGCCTTGATGCGGCCAAGGAAGACAAGAAGGTGTTGCTCGTAATCACACCGGACGATGTGCGTCCGGAAGTCTTCGAAACGCTGGATGACCATCACGTCGTGTGGTCATCGTTTACTGCGCTGGATCAAGCCATCGACGAAATCCTCGATGACAAGTACGAAGTGATTTCCGAACGAGAGGCTTTTCTCCTTCGCGAATTGCAGAACATGCTTGCGGCGGAGGGAGTGCTCGCAAGTGAGAATGATGTCGTCGTGGTTGCGGCGCGCCATGCATGGCCGGAGTACAACCAAATTCATGCTTACGTGTGTCAACCGAACCGGACATTCCAGCAAGTCAGCAGGGTAGCCTTCTATTCCAAGGGAAGAATCCACCCCCTGGTTCCAAGGATTCTCGAGCGCCACGATGACGTGGTGATGCTCTCCGGGCAGTATTCGGGGATCCTTGGTGTACTGGTGGAGCGGTTGATCAAGGAGCAGCGACGGGACGAGGGAGAACGCTACAAGGTCCTGATACTGTCCGCCCCCGATTCTCCGGACACGCTACGGTTGGCTGCACCCGTTTCAAACGACTTGACGTCCAAAGCAGGCAAGCCAACCGCCTTCACGCAGGGGCAGCGTTACATCGCATCCGAGCGGCTCCTGATGGCGAAGACCACCTCCGATTTGGTTGAGACCGCCCTGATACGCCGGGAAGGCCGCGGCTAGCGCCGAAGTAACAGAGCAATAGATCTCAAGCAAAACCGCGCCAGGGCTCCGTTTCGCATCTCCCCGCTGATGTCGTCGATCTCTCTGCCACGCCTTTCTTCCTCCGAGGCTCCGGATACGCCGAGGGCACTCAAGATTGCGGGTGTGCAGCAGGCTCACAAGGAGGACAGCCTCGTCTTCTCGTCGATCGCGCCTTGGCCGGGAGACCTGGTCTGCGCCGAAAGGATTTATGTTGAGGGCGCCGCAGAATCAGGAAGGGAGAAGTGTGCCGCCATCTTCATTGGCCCCTGGGTTCGGCACCGTTTCGCGCCCCAACCTCGTCGGCGCCGCTCGCGAGGCCGGTGATGCCGACTTTGACGTCCTGATCGCCTGCGCGTTCAACTACGAGGCCCACGCTACGGAATTCAACAAACTGGGACGCATTCCCGTGCTCAAGGCGCGCATGAACGCCGACCTTCACATGGCCGACGAACTGAAGAACACTGGGAAGGCACTAAGGCGGGTTGCCGCTCAACATTGTGCGGTGCCTCTGCCGGCGCTCATCACTTGACCCACGTGGGACGACCGTCGATGGCAAGACGGCGATGCTCGTGCCGGGTTTTCGCATTGCGCTGCGGTCTTTCTTCGGCTCCGACCCACGTGGGACGTAGTACGACCCACGTGGGTCAAGAGCTTGAGCTGGGGCGGTGTATGACGCTCGCGGTTCCTTGACCTCAGAGGTGTCGCCGCCGTCGGCGTACCCATACTGCGCTTCGGCCGACGGCTCCTTCGGCCTCGGTCGCGGCTTCTCGATCACCCCGAAGAGTCCCTCCCACGTGATCTCGTCCGGCGCCTTTCCACTGACTTTCAAGCGGCCGGTCTCGATCGCGTCTCGACCCAGGCCTCTTCGTTATCGGGCGTCGCCACCCGCACCGCTTCGCGGGCCTTGGTATAGGGAAGCTCGCCGAGACGGAAGGCTTCCTTCATCTTCGGGAGCCGCTCGAGACGACAGGCGAGCCCGAGGAGTGTCCTCGTCTTCCGGTCCTCGAGCCCCAGGCACTCACGGGCATAGTCCAGCGTCGAGGCGTGCCCGAGCTCCACGAAGAGAGCGCGCCTCTCGACCTCGAGAAGGTAGAAGGCGAGCGCCGACTCGACGCGATGCTGCGCCCGACTCAGGACGACGAGACGCCCATGAATTTCCCGGGCAGGAAGGCCGGTCTCGGTGACCAGATCGGATTCATGAAGAACGGGATCGGAAGCGGTTTCGAGCAGTGCCATGGCAGGAGTCCTTTTCCAAAAGAATATGAGGGGCGCCGACAACCCAACGGCGACTCTCCCGCCATCGTAGACGAACAAAAACGACAGGTTAAGAAAAAACGGCAATTATGGACACAAATGAGCGGTTTCGCACGCGCACGCAGTACCAACTGGCCGGGCGTACGCGCTTGTCGAGAAGAAAAGTAACTAAGGCTGCGTCACCTCCGACGCGGCTTTCCGGTGTCTCTCGAACCAGCCGATGATGCTCAGGATCTTCGCCATGTGGTGGCTCGGCCGGCGGGAGATGCCGTGGGGCTCCCCGGGAACCCGCACCAGCTCGGTCTCGACGCCGAGGAGCTTCAGCGCCTGGTAGTACTGCTCCGACTCCGACATCGGCGTGCGGTAGTCCTCTTCGCCGCAGAGGACCATGGTCGGGGTCTTCACGTTCTTCACCACCGAGAGGAGCGACCTCTTCTCGTAGTGCTCGACGTGATCCCAGGGGAGACCCGGGAACCAGTACTTGCTCGTCATGTTGCCGATGTCCGACGTGAGCGTGAAGCTGTACCAGTTGATGACGGGGTAAACAGTGACCGCGGCGCGGAAGCGCGTGGAGCGGCCGACCATCCAGGAGGTCAAGACTCCGCCCCCGCTCCCTCCCGTCACCATCACGTTCTCGGGGTCGATGTAGCCCTTCTCGATCGCCGCGTCGACACCGGAGTCGAGATCGTAGAAGTCGTCTCCGGGGTACGCGTGATGGATGAGGTTCCCGAACTCATTGCCGTAGCTGGTGCTTCCGCGGGGGTTGGTATAGAGCACGACGTAATCCCTGGCCGCCATGAGCTGCTTTTCGATATCGAATCTGTCTCCGTAGTTGGCGAAGGGTCCGCCGTGAATCTCGAGAATCAGAGGGTACTTTCGCGAGGGGTCGAAATCCGGGGGCTTCAAGAGCCAGCCCTGTACTTTCCGGCCGTCCTTCGACGAGTCGTACCAGATCTCCTCGACATCGCCGAGCTTCTTTCCCGCGAACAGATCCTCGTTCACCGCGGTCAGGACCTTGACTTCGGAGTTTCCCATCGAGCCCACCGCGATGTCGCCCGGCACATGGGGACGGCTGTAGGTGGTCGCGAAAGCTCCGTTTTTCGCGATCGAGATCGTCCCGCCGCCTCCGTAGGCGCTGAAGCTCGCCCCGAGGTTCCCCGCGAGCTTCTGGATTGGGCCGTCGAGGGTCATGAAGTGGAAACCGGTGTTCCCCTGGTCGTCAGAGGTGAAGTAGACCCCGCTCCCGTCGGGGGACCAGCGGATGTTGCCGACGTCGCGATCGAGGCTGTCGGTCAAGGGACGCGAACCGCTTCCGTCGCGCGCCATTACGTAGAGGCGAGTGACCTGATAGCCCTGGTAGCGGTCGTCGAAACCGAGGTAGGCGATCCGTCGCCCGTCGCGGGACACCTGCGGCGAATGGTCGGGCCCTTTTCTCGTCGTCAGCGCCTTGACCGAACCGTCGGCGAGCGAGAACTCGTAGACGTCGGTGTCGAGGGGCTCGAGCTCGTAATTCGGATGGCGGTTGGCGGAGAGGATGAGGTACTTGCTGTCCGGAGTCCAGACCGCCTCGCTCGCGCGGAAACCCACACCGCCATGCTGGAAATCGCCGCTCGAGATCTGCCGAGGCGTCCCTCCTTCCGCGGGAAGAACGAAGAGGTGGTGGTAGCCCGGCTTCAGGTATCCCGGGCCGTTGAAGCGATAAACCAGCTGGTCGATGACCCGCGCGGCGTCGGCCCACGTGGCGCCCTCGGGTTTCGAAGGCATGTCCTCGACGATCGGAGCCTCTTCGGGAACGAGGGCGGTGAAGGAGATCCATTTGCCGTCGGGCGACCAGGCGATGCCCGATGGATCCGAGGTCAAGCTCGAAAGCTTCGCGGTCTGTCCGCTGTCCATCCAGCGCCGGTAGATCTGGGGAGAGCCGTCTCGGTCGGAGATATAGGCAAGCTCGGTCCCGTCTGGAGACCAGCGCGGAGAGGTGTCGCTGAAGTTCCCCGTGGTGAGCGGGCGGTGGTCTTTTCCGTCGAAGCTCAGGATCCAGAGATTCGAGCGTCTCTGGTCCTTCATGATGTCGGCGAACTGTCGGACGTAGACCACGCGCGTCCCGTCAGGTGATATCTGCGGATCGGAGGCGAGCTCCAGGTTGAAGATGTCTTCGATCGACAGGCGATCGGAGGGCGCTCCGGCGAGAGCGAGAACGAAGAGGAAAGCTTGAAGCATGGCGACCTCCCGGGAAAGGACGTTAAACGAGCCGGCGCGTCAAGAGCGCCGAGAGCTGATGAGAGTGAAGTAGCCTCCTGAGCGGCAATGATACCGGTAGGACGAAGCTCTACGCTACGCCGCCGCGGGCTTTTCCTCGGGGACAATCGGAATCGATTTCCGCTCCGTTCCCCGAAGAAGCTCGACTTCGGCCGGACGGCCGATCCGCTCCTCGGTGAGAAGCCGGTGGAGATCGTCGATGCCCGAGACCTTCTCGCCCGCGAAGCCGAAGAGGAAATCGCCCTCCCGAATTCCCGCGCGCGCCGCCGGGCTGTTTGTCACCACCTCGACCACGAGCACCGCCTTCGCCTCCGAGATGTCGTGGAACCGGCTGAGGCGGGTGACCAGGGGAACGTCCTGACCCCTCACCCCGATCTGGCTTCTCCGAATCCGTCCGTCCTTGATCAAGCGCCCCGCGACGTACTCGACGGTGTTGCTCGGGATCGCGAAGCAGATTCCCTGGGCGCCCAGGATGACCGCGGTCGCGAGCCCGACTACGGCCCCCGACGACGCGACGAGCGGCCCTCCGGAGTTGCCGGGGTTCAAGGCGGCATCCGTCTGAACGACTCCCTCGATGAGCCGTCCCGATACCGACCGGAGCGAGCGGCCGAGAGCGCTCACCACCCCCGCGGTCACGGTGCACTGGAATCCGAGAGGGTTTCCGATGGCGACGACGAGCTGACCGACTTTCAAGCGTCCGGAGTCACCGAGGCGCGCGGGCCGCAGCTGTGAGAGGCCGATGCGAACGACCGCAAGGTCGGTATCGGGGTCGTCGCCCACGAGAGTCGCCCGCGCCTTCCTTCCATCGAGGAGCTGGACTTCAATGGAAAAGATCGATGGGGCCGCGTGGACGACGTGGCTGTTCGTGAGAATGAAGCCGTCTTCGGTCACGACGAAGCCCGAGCCGCTCCCGCCGCCGGAGCGCCGGCGCGAGCGCGATTCCCTCGCGACTTCGACTTTGACCACCGACGGGCTGACGTCTTCCGCGACGCGAGTCACTGCTTGCGAGTACGCGTCGAGAACCCCGTCGTTATCGAGCTCCCTCGCGAAGGCCATATTCAGCTCCGTGAGCCGACGACCACCGAGACGCTCTCTTCCTTCCCCGTGCGGAGAATCCGGGCCTCGAGCGTCTTTCCGATTCGCTCCTCGCCGAGAAGCGAGAAGAGCGCCGCCGGCGAATCCACGCTTCGCCCGTCGATTGCGAGGAGTACGTCTCCCAGAAACAAGCCCGCCTTTTCGGCAGGGCTTCCCCCTTGCACCGAGAGCACGAGAAGCCCCGCTCTTTGCGAGGTCACCGAATCGGGAAGCCCAATCGGGTAGGTGGTGATTCCGAGGAATCCCCGGCGCACCTCGCCGTGCTCGAGGAGGCTATCGACCACGCGCCGAAGGGTCTCGACGGGAATCGCGAGCGGCGTTCGGCGCCGAAGCCCGGCGGTCGCGAGAGCGACTGCGCGCCCGTCGGCCGCGAGGAGCAGGCTTCCGGAGAAGCCGGGGAAGAGACGAGCGTCGGTCTCCAGGTAGCGATCGATGCGTCCCCCCTGGTCCGTCGTCCATTCGCCAGAGGCGACGCTCGCCGTCGTCAGCGAGACCCTGCGGCCGAAGCTCGAGGAGGCCACTAGAACGAGGACCTCGCCCGGATCGAGCTTCGCGGCGTCGCCCCATGCGGGAATCGCGAAGCGCGCCTTTTTCGCCCGCAGGAGCGCTATCCCCGTCGAAGGATCGCGGCCCGCGATCTCCGCGGGAAACGACTCGCCCCGGGCCGTCCGGATCTGGATGCCTTCTTCCTCCTCGACGGTGTGAAGCGCGGTCACGACCAGGCCATCTCCCGGCCAGGCCACGCCCGAGGACGGCGTTCCGCGCCGCGCCCTCACCTCGACCACGCTCTCTCCCGCTTTCGTCACAATCGATTGGATGTCTTCGTTCAATTTCGCAAGCGCCATCGTTGAGCTCCTTGTCTCGAGCCCAGGGTAGCTTTGGGGCCCGCGCCTCGCATCGGGCAAAAGGGGAGGCGGCTACCCGACCGATCGGCCAGGGGAAGAGGAATCAGAAGCGAAGGAGTCCGGCCTGAGCGGCGAGCGCCACGACCTCCGTGCGGCTCGAGGCGCCGAGCTTCCCCAGGATCGAGTTGACGTGGAACTTCACCGTATGGAAGCTGACACCGAGCCGGCCGGCGATCTCCTTGTTGGAGAGTCCCGACGCCAAATGCTCCAATACCTCGAGCTCGCGAGGAGTCAAAGTCTCGTGAGACCCCAGCGGCCGCGGCGGCGGACGGAGGGCGTCCTCGGCCAGGTCCTCGTCGATCACTACGAGGCCTTCGAGGATGGCGTCGAGGGCGCGAGAAAGGCGAGGGCCGCTCGTTTTTCGTGATACGACGCCGCGGGCGCCCGAAGCGAGAGCCTCCCGCGCGCGCGCCGGCTCCGAAGCGATGGCGAGAACGGGGTAGCGGGGGGCGAGCGAACGGACGTTCTCGGATTCCTCTCCACCGCCGAAGTCGACGAGCACCGCGTCGGGCTCGGCTTCCAGGCTCGAGGTGATGCGCCAACCCTCCGCGTGATCCAGAAGCCGGGCGAGGCCCCCGAGGACGAGCTCGTCGTCTCCCAACAACAGAACGCGCCGGGCCTCCTTCATCGAGGCCAGTATAGGGCCGACGACCGGGGACAGCCCCGCCGATGCGCTCCAGAAATAGACGAACAGCGCCGTCGTCGCGGCGATCGCCAGATCACTCAGGAACCCCACCCTGATCTCCTTCCGCCTTCCGGGTATCAAGAAAATGGAACCGAGGCCGTTCATCCGTCACTACTTCCTCGAGACGAGAACGCTCGGGTTCCGCGTTCTTCTCGAGCGGAGGTCGTTGTCCCTGAGGGCGCGAGCGCTTTTTCGATGCGGGCTCAGGTCCCGCTGGGTAACCGACAATGACAAGAAGTTCCTGGATTTCCGGCCTTGTGCTGTGGCTCTGTTCGTTTTCGTCCGTCGCGGCCGCGCAGGTGCAGCCGCCTTGGATTTTCGGAATGCACGACCCGGGAGCCGAGGGCGAGATGGAGGCCAGAGGCAAACGAGGATGGATTGTCTTCACCGAGGCCATCGGCAGCGATCCCAACGACCAGAGCGGAAAGAACTTCCTTCACTGGAGCGATCGGGGCCATGGGGTCATCGTGCGTCTCAACAACGGATACGAAGGCTCGGGAAACCTTCCGTTCGAGAGCGAGTATGGAAACTTCGCGAAGCGGGTGGCGAACTACATCCAGAGCTCGCCCGGCGCCGACATCTGGATCATCGGCAACGAGACCAACCTGCCGCGGGAGTGGCCCGGTAACGTGAACGGCGACGCCAACACGGGCGAAGCCATTACCCCGCAGCGTTACATCAACTGCTTCAACCAGGTCCGGAACGAGCTCATCGCCCGTGGACTCGGGAGCGAGATTCTCGTTCCGTCGCCGACGGGAACGTGGGCACCGCCCTACGACGGAAGCCTGCCCGGCTTTCCCAACCGCGGCGTGCCGGGATTCGTCGACTATTGGGTCCAGGTACTGAACGGTTTGGGCACCTCCAAGGTGAGCGGTCTGGCCATCCACGCCTATACCCACGGCAGCGACCCACAGCTCGTCTTCAGCGAGCAGAAAATGGGGCCGCCCTACCAGGACATCAACTACCACTTCCGGGTCTATCGGAATTTCATGGCGCGCATCCCGAGCGACATGCGCCACCTCCCGGTGTGGATCACCGAGGCCAACGAGTTCCGCGACCAGACGGGCTACAACTGGGACCCGGATCCCAGGACGATCCAGTGGGTCAACAACGCCTATTCCGAGATCAACAACTGGAACGCGAACGCTTCCAATCAGAAGATCCGGACTCTCGCGCTGTTCCGCTGGCCGGATGTGTGGGAGGGCGATCGTAACTACTGCGTCTCCTGCGTCGGCAACGCGGTCGAGGGATTCCGCCAGGCGCTGAACAACGACTATCGGTGGGGCACCGGCTCGAGCGGCCGTGGCGCTCCCCGCGTGCAGTACGCCCGCGAGTACTGGGTCGTGGACAGCCGAGCATCGCTTTCGGAGTACCTACAGGTCGTCGACATGGCGTATCCCAATCGCATCACGGTGGGATTCAGCTACGACGACGCCGGCATCGGCGATTTGAACGTGCGCAAGGTCGTGGTCTGGGGCGACGAGCACGATCGCACCGTGCTCTGGAACTGGTACCAGCAGTACTACGGCGGGGTGAGCGTCGAGTTCCGGGCTCTCCCCGGACGCGGCACTTGGCGTTTCGGACCCTACGCCACCACTCCCCCGGCCTCCGGCCGCGGCGCCCCGCGGGTGCAGTACGCGCGCGAGTACTGGGTCGTTCACAGTCAGGCCAGCCTGGCCCAGTTCCGCGGCGTCGCGTCTTCGGGCTATAGCGGGCGCAAGACCGTCGGGTTCAGCTACGACGACGCGGGCATCGGCGATCTGAACCAACGCACCGTCGTCGTCTGGGGTGGAGAATTTCCCGAGCAGACGCTGCGCGATTGGTACAACCAGTACTACCCGGGGGTCGCCGTCAGCTTTCGGAATTTCCTGACCGCGAGCCTTTTCGACCGGAGCGCCGTGACGAGCTTCTCGACGAGGTCGCGATGAGACAGCGGGCGATCCGCGTTTCGGCCGGCGTTCTCGCGCTCTTGGCCGTCCTGTTCGTTCTGGCGGCCGCCTCCGGGGCGAACGCGCACGGGCTCTCGGTGCGGGTTCTCAACCCGTTCGATACCGATGGCGAAACCGATGTGAACTGGGGCCCGCCAGGACACAACACGCCCTGGCTCGGCGATTGGGCCTGCGACACCTGGAAAGACAACCACGCCGTTGGCAAAGGAAACACGTGCGGGCGAGAGGTGTTCGCAAAAGTGCGCGCCCACGAAGTCCCCGGCTGCAAGAAAGGTAGCGCCGTTTCTGCTCCGACTGCGCACCGGGCGACGCGGCAACGACGATCCCGAGAAGAAGGATTCCGATCATCGCTTCTATCGCACCTCGACTGAATCGAGGCGGAAGCCCAGATCGCGGACGTCGCTCGCGTCCGGGATGTCGTTCGAAGGTCGCCACGTCCTCGTCGTCAACGTGAGAATCGAGTAGCTGGCCTCGGGCCTTTCTCCAATCTTAGGAGGTATCGAAAGCTCGTAGATCTCGAACGCGCGGGTTGGGGAGAGTGTCCCGATCGGGCGGCCATCGAGAGCTACCTCGACGGGATGGAGGGGCGCTTCGGCCTCTTTCGGGCCCGCCAACCGCAGCGCTATCGTCTTCGTTCCCGCGCCCACCGCGGGAAGAAAGATCGAGGAAGTCTTCTGGCTCCAGCGGAAGCTCGTCCCATCCTCTTCGCGCTCCTTCTCGTGGAACCAGGCCACCTGAAGGTCGTCGGTTCCCCCGACGTCGAGCCCCTTCAGCTTGGGAACCCGTTGCGCCAGATCCTCGAGGTCGACGGCCTTCGAAAGACTGAACCTCAAATTCAGAGGCTCCGGTCCCTTCGGGGGCCGGTCGTAGGAGTACTCGTATTTCTCGGTCGCGAGCTCGAAGTCCTTGACGTGGCGGGTGAAGAGCCCCGAGAGCGAGATCTTGTAGTTGGTCACGAAGAACACGTCGCGATAGCGGCCCCTCCAACTCTCGAGGAGCTTCTCCAGGAGCGCGCGATCCGGTTTCAGAGTATAGAACTCGAGAACGTTTCGCTCCTCGAGCTGTGCGAGGGGGAGCTCCAGAAGGTGCAGACCCTCCTGGGCGGGGAAGATCGCGACGTCGTCGTCGCCGATGTGCCGCGCGAGATCCTCGACGAAAAGAAGGCTTCCCCGGAACTCGTTGTGGCGCCAGAGACGGAAGCCGGAGGCGAGGTAAAGGCCGACGAGCAGCACCGCGACGATGCGGCTTCCCACGGCCGCGAGCCTCGCGCCGTTCTCGCGGAGGCTCGAAAGGAGAAACGCGATGGCGACGAAGAACGCCGGAAGGATCACGGGGATGAAGCGCCTCATCGCGAAGTAGTGGTCGTGCCACACGCGGACCTTGTAGAAAAAGAAGATCGAGAACGTAAGGGAGACGAGAAGGAAGAACGCCTGCGACTTTCGCGCGCGGAGAAGGAGCGCCATGCCGCCCCCGACGGCGAGAGACAGCCCTAACGGATACAAATACCAGCCCATCCGCAGGAACGCTTCGGCGTCGTGGGGAGCGGTGCGGGGGCCGTGCCAGATGGGCCGAATGAAGTAGGCGTAGAGCGCGAGGAGGAAGAGGGCGAGCGCCGCTCCCAGGCGCAGCCGGAACGAGTCGAAGAGATCGAGAGTCGTCGGAGGAAGCTTCGAAACCGCGCGGTCGAGGAGGAAGAAAAGGACGGCGCCGGTGAGGACGACGGCGGGAAGGTTCTGGCCGAGGAAGCTCCAGTAAGGCCGTCCGAGGATGCTCGACACGTAGGGCCAGGCGAACAAGCGGTCGTGGATCGCCGCATGGATTCCCAGGAGGGCGAACGCCGCGAGAAACGAGACTTCGGGCGCGCCGAGCTCGCGCCGCACCCGCTTCCAGCCGAAGTAAAGCGCGACGGGAACCGCGAAGAGCAGGGTCTCGACCCGGGCGAGAAACGTCGATCCGAGCGCGAGCCCGGCGGCGGCGCCGGCGAGAGCCGAGCGCTCCTCTTCCATGAGGAAGAAGAGCAGAAGCGAGGTCGCGAACAGAAACTGGACGACGATCTCGGAGTTGGGGAACCGGGCGAACCAGATCTGAATCTGGAAGACCGCGAGGAGCGCCGACGCGAGGGCCGCGACCTCGAGGCTGAAGAGCCGCCGAAACGCGAGAAAGAACCCCGAGACCGCCATGAGGGCGAAAAACGGCGTCGCATAGAGCCCGGATTTCGGCTGGTAGAGGGCGGAGGCCGTGCCGATCCAGACGGGGTATAGGTGAAGCCCGTGGGGGACGACCCGCGCGCTCTCCGGGGACTCGAGGCGAAATCCCTGGTATCGAAGGTAGTCCCACGGCGGAAGATCCTTGTCGGGAAAGAAGAGCGGCCACGCATCCTTCGGGATGCTCGCCACCACCGGGTCGTAGTAGATGAGCCGCCCGTCTCGAGCGAGGTGAAAACCGGCGTTGACGTAGACGCCCGGATCGCGGCCGCCGAGGGTGTGCTCGAATGGAGGAAAATAGACGACAGTCGAGAACGCGATGACCGCGGCGGCGACGAGGAGCTCGGAGCGGGAGATCGGGCCGACGCGGAAAGAGAGTCGCCGCCGGAACGCCGCGAGCGCGACTCCTGCCCCCGCAACCACGATGAGCGCGGTCCTCGCCGGCGAGAAACCGGAAAGCTCCGCGAGCACGAACGACACCCACCCCGAGATCAGGAGGCTTCCGGCGATCGAAAGGTAGATCTGCTCCAGAAGACTCAGCCGGGCCTTGCCTTCGCCGCCGAGCGCCGCGACCAGCACCAGGCCGGGGATGAAAAAGATCGCGAGAGTGGCGAAGGTGGAGGCGAGCGGGGTCACGTCGGGAAGTCTCTAGGAGAAGGCCATCATAGAAGACCGCCCTCGAAATTGCACATCCCTGGCGCG
>Ga0209521_10003846_pt1 | contig 12089 bp, 9 predicted proteins | sample Rifsed19ft4_FD_184016 | JGI IMG/M metagenome (GOLD analysis project Ga0209521, IMG submission 184016) | Soil microbial communities from Rifle, Colorado, USA - sediment 19ft 4 (version 2) | ecosystem: Environmental > Terrestrial > Deep subsurface > Rock core/Sediment | place: Rifle, Colorado... | reverse complement strand
CCCGCTACTTCCGCATGGGCTCCGAGCCCCGCACCGTCGAGAGCCTCAACGAGCTCTACGCCGAGCTCGACATCGTCGGCGTCATCTTCGGCAACAACGACTGGACGGCGAGCGTCGTCCAGAAGTACCCGGGGCGCTTCATCGGCTTCGCGATGGTCGACCCCAAGGACGGCCAGAAGGCCGTCGATGAGGTGACCCGCGGCGTCAAGGACCTCGGGCTGCGCGGGCTGAAGGTGCACCCGCCCGGCCAGGCCTTCTTCCCCAACGACCCCGCCGTCTACCCGCTCTGGCAGCGCTGCATGGAGCTGGAGATTCCCGTGCTGCTCCACACCGGCCAGACCGGCGTCGGCGCCGGCATGCGCGGCGGCGGCGGCGTCAAGCTGAAGTACGGCCAGCCCATCCCCTACATCGACGACATGGCCGCCGACTTCCCCGACCTCAAGATCATCATGGCCCACCCGTCCGTGCCGTGGCAGGAGGAGCAGCTCTCCGTCCTCGTCCACAAGCCGAACGTCTACATGGACCTCTCCGGCTGGTCGCCGAAGTACTTCCGGCCGATCCTCGTCCAGTACATGAACAGCCTGGTGCAGGACAAGGTCCTCTTCGGCTCCGACTACCCGGCGCTGATGCCCGACCGCTGGCTGCGCGACTTCGAAGGCCTGGAGGTCAAGCCGGAGGTGCGCCAGAAGATCCTCGTCGAAAACGCCAGGAAGCTGCTGAAGCTCTAGGGCGTTTCCGAAGGCTCCGGCGGCGGCGTTGGCGGCTCCGTGGGTATAGGCGTTGGCGGCTCCGTGGGTATAGGCGTCGGCGGCTCCGTGGGTATAGGCGTCGGCGGCTCCGTGGGTATAGGCGTCGGCGGCACAGGCGTCTCCGTCGGCGGCACAGGCGTCGCTGTCGGGGGCACAGGCGTCGCTGTCGGGGGCAGCGGCGTCGGCGTCGACGTGCGCGGCCGCGGCGTGTTGGTTGCGTCGACGGTCGGCGTCGGCGTGAGAGTGCTCGTCGGGGTTGGTGAAGGCGGCTCCGGTGTCGCCGTCGGCGTGCCGGGCCCCGGCGTCGGCGTTGGCGTGCCCGGCCGCGCCGTTGGCGTGACCGGCTCCGGCGTGGGCGTCGCCGTCGGTATCAGCGGTTGCGCCGGCGGCGGTGTCCGTGTCGCGGTGGCGGTGAACCTGGCCGTCACCACCGGCGTCGGCGTCGGCGGGACAACCCGCGCCCGTACTACCAGCGGTGTCGGCGTCACCTCCGGCGGCAGCGCCTCGCCCGCTGCCTGCTCCCGGACGCGGACTTCGCAGTCGGAGACGATGCTCACCGCGCCGGTGCTGAAGGTCACGCGCAGGCGGTACTCGGCCGTGCCCCCGACCGGCCCCTCGGTCTGGTGGGCTTGGACCAGGACGCTCAGCTTGTCTCGGGCCTTCGCCTCCAGCGCCGCCTGCGCCGCGTCTGGCGAGGCGGCCGCCACGCTGACGTCGCTGATGTGGTAGCCGAGCAGCGGCTGCACATCGAACACCAGAATGGTGCTGCCGCCTTCGTCAAACTCGATGAGAGGCGCCTCGCACGCGGCCTGGGTCGCGCCGAGGACGCTACTGGAGCGCTGGGAGAGGTTCCCTTCCGCGTCTTCGTCCCAGACCACGAGACTGCCGACGATGTAGACGGAAATCACCGCGGCGACGAGCGCAGCAACAAGCAGGTTCAACTTGAACGAACTCATCGACCCATGTCGCTCTTGTTCAGGGCGGGGTCAGATCGTACCACGGCTTCGGGAGCGTTTTCGCTTTCTGTCGCGCATTGGTCACACCGCCAGGAACCCTAAAGCTACGAACGATCAGCAGGCCGCCGTGTTACGATCCGCAGCGGCCGCGGGAGAAGCGGCGCCCACCGGCGATATCCGCAGCGGGCGGAGATACTCGCAGAGATTGCAGTAACGTCCGAACGTCAGGCGGTGCCGCGGCGTGTGGCTTTAGGATGTCCTGCGGGGGATAGACGGGAGCGCTTGAGTCAAGAGATCGGTGGCCGATCTGCCGCGGCGTCTAGTCAGGCGGAGAAGGCGTTAGTGGGTCACTCTGAACGGCTGGTGCCAGCCACACGTTCGTGGTGAGCCTGTCGAACCACGCTTCCTCGTCGAGCGGATCGTCCTTCGACAAGCTCAGGACGAACGATGCTCAAACTGACCCACTGCCGAGAAGGCCTGGCCCAGCGTGACTATCGGCTTTCTGCCGCGCGAGCGCTTTGCGGTGCTCCGGCGAAGCCGCCCGCGCCTCACTAGCGCGAGCTAGGCGGTCGACGCCGGCCAGGTGATGTCCGGGACCCGCCCCGACTCCTCGTCGCTGGCGCGGGCCTCCTCGATGCGTTGAACAGCGCCAGCGCCACAGCGATGAGAGTCGCGCCCAGTCCGATGAGCAGGTGGGATGGGCTCTCGACGAGCTGCTCCAAGTAGCCGCCGCTTCCGGACGTCGGCAGACCGGCGCTTGGGCCGACATCTGCCTCCGAGGTCGGTGGTCTGGGCGCAGGCGTGGTAGTGACCGCGACGTCCGTCTCAAGACCCTGCGAGACGCTCGCTGACAGCGCCAGGCTTGCACCGGCCGCTGCTCCGATCGCGATGATCAGTAGGAGACGACTAAGTCGAAAGAGCATGTGACATAGCTACCCTAAGTCATTTTTCGGCATTTCCCGAACTTCACTTGACCCGCCGGACGCCAGCCGCCAGCACCACGGCCACTACGAGGCGCTGTTGGCGAACGGCTCCTCCGCGCGAAGGCCGCGCACGACCAGGCGCCGGCTCTGCCTCGTAGCAGCCAGTCTCTTCGACCCGCCAACCGAACGTCGCGCCTTCGCCCAAGGTCAGGCGAGTCTCGTCACCACCGCCCTGTCATGCGCCTGTTATGCGAAAGAAAGCTTTCCTCTGGTCTTGTACATGGGGCCTGAAGGAGGCAGTGCGTAGAGTCCCTACTGACTGGAGAGAACTCTGCCGATACTCCTTCGACGCTGCGGCTCGCTGGCCCAGCGAGCAAGCCGCAGCCCCCCGCCGTCGAGAGGCAGCTATGCCGATCTTCGTTCCGAAGGCAGTACTCCTTCCTGAGCAAGTCTTGGAACCGTCGGGAGGTACCCCCGCATGAAGCTCTGGCGACCCCTTGCATCACTGACGCTATTCCTCGCCGCCCTGCTCGCCACCACGGAGCCCAACGAGGCCGCTACCATCACCGTCGGCCCTGGCCAGTCGATCCAGGCCGCCGTGAACGCTGCGGCCGCAGGCGATACGGTGCGCGTCCAGGCCGGCGTCCACGCCGAGCAGGTGAGCATCACCAAGCGCCTCACCCTGCAGGGAGATTCCGGCGCCGTCATCGATGGGAGCTGCTCCCGCGAGTTCGGCGTATTCATTGGCACGCCAAGCGTCACCGATGTTGTGGTGCGCGGTTTCGAGATTCGCAACACGCGGGGCTCGGGCGTCCGTATCGAGAACGACGATGACGCGCCGATGTCTCAGGCGCCGCGCAACATCACCGTCGACGACAACTACATCCACGACTTCTGGTGCAATCAGTCGGGCGACCCGTTCGGCGTGGCCGGCGTCTCCTCCTGGTACGGCGGCCCGAACATCACGATCACCGACAACACGATCAAGTACCGAGGAGCGCTCAGCGACACCGCGTCCGGTCAGCGCTCGGATGCTGACGGCATCTTCTTCGGCAGTACCAACGCGCGCCCGTCCGGCGGCGGTCACTACGTTGCCCGTAACCGCATCGTCGGCGGCTGGGACGGACTCGGCGGCGGCGACGAGGCCGAGGTTGCCGGCACGCTGCACAAGAACAGCACCGTCGAGAACAACGTCATCATGACCTGCGACGACGACGGTATCCAGGCGGAGGGCGGCGGTCAGAACGTCCGCATCCGCAACAACACGATCTCGGGCTGCCTCATCGGCATCGCGATCGCGTCGCCGCAGACTGGCCCGACCTACGTGGAGGGCAACGTCATCTCCGGTCTGTTCAACGCCTGCTACAAGGTGGGGAACGGCCCAGGGACGGGCGTCACCTACCTGACGGGCAACCGCTGCACGGGCCCGAAGGGGATGCAGCAGACCGACCCGAATCACGTCTCGCTCGTTTTGCGCCAGAACTGCTGGAACCAGGGTGGCTACATCTTCGAGCTTCCCTATGGCCCGACGAGCGGTCTCGACTTCGACGAGGACGTGATGTACTCGACCGGCACGCCGTTCAAGTGGAACGGCGGCGTCACGTACGGCAGCCTCGCCGCCTTCCAGGCGGCGACGGGCGACGAGCTTAACGGAGTTTGGAGCCAGACATGCTCGGGCGGGGGTCCGACGCCAACACCGACGCCATCGCCCACGCCCACGCCGCCGCCGCCAGCTTCCTGCACGGCGCCCACCATCCTTTCAACCACGGACACCAACCCGTCCGGCGGCGGCATCGTCGGCTTCAGCTGGAGCGCCGTCAACGGCGCCAGCACCTATCGCATCACCCGCCGCTCCGGCACCAGCTGGGTTGGCCTGGGAACGACGGCCAACAGGAGCTGGTCGGGCACAGACCCGTCTGACGACCCCGAATACCGCGTCTACGTCGCCACCGGGACCTGCACGCCTACGCCGGGGCCCGCAACTACCTTCGACCCTTCCGGCTTCTCTGCGCAATGCGCCGCCCCGACCATCGAGTCGACGTCTGATACGAATAGCAGCGGCGGCGGCACGGTGACCTTCAGCTGGGGCGCCGTCCCGGGCGCCAGCACCTATCGCATCACCCGCCGCTCCGGCACCAGCTGGGTTGGCCTGGGAACCACGGCCAACAGGAGTTGGTCGGGCACAGACCCGGCCGACGACCCCGATTACCGCGTCTACCTCGCCACCGGGACCTGCACGCCTGTACCGGGGCCCGCAACTACGTTCGACCCGTAAGCTCCTATCCAGCGTCGTTCCGGCGAGCCAACGCGCTGGACGGGAGCAGGCGGCGGCACGGTGACCTTCAGTTGGAGCGCCGTGAGCGGCGCCTCCGCCTACCGTGTCGCCCGCAAGAACGGCAGCTCCTGGGTGGTCCAGGCAACCGTGGCCGGCACTAGCTTCTCCGGCGCCGACGCTTCCGCTGACCCCGACTGGCGTATCTACGTTGCCACGGGAACCTGCGTCCCGACGCCGGGCCCAGCGACGGTGTTCGACCCGTAAGTCAAGCTTGCCCCGGTGGTGGCAGCGCGCTCAGCAGAGGTTGTGGGCCGGCGCAGGTAGCGACCGCACGCCGAGGTTCTCCTCATCCTGAATCGCCAAGGCTGATCGCCATCTTCTGATCGAGAGGCAGGCGGGGGACAACTCTCCGGCCCCGGGCCGCAGAGGTCTGCGGCCCAGCGCGGCCTAGGTCATGCTCTGGCTCCAGGGCGTCTCGACAAGCTCCACCGCAGCAATCGAATCTACACCCCAGCGCGACGGACGCCTAGGCGCATCGTCCCCGTCACGTTGACACTTGAGGACTGGCCGCCGAAGGCCGAGAATCATACGGGGAGAGACGACTCAGAAGGCGCGGACCAAGGAGCGGCAAGGCAGGCTCGATGAGAAGGCTGTTAGTTACGGGCGCCGGTGGCTCGCCCGCTCTTAACTTCATCAGATCGCTGCGCCTGACGTCCGAGCCGTTCCACATCATCGGCGTTGACTCCAACCGCTTCCATCTTGCCCTTTCGCCGGCAGACGAAAAGCATCTCGTGCCGCCGGCCGCCGACCCCGATTACGTGCCTGTCCTGCAGCAGCTCATCGCCGAGCGAGAACCCGGCTTCCTGTTTGCCCAGCCGGATCCCGAGATCGCGGTCGTCTCCGAGCATAGAGACGACCTCAACGTTCGTACCTATCTCCCGTCACGCGAGACGGTGAAGGTTTGCCAGGACAAGTTTCAGAGCTTCGACCTCTGGCGAGAGGCCGGCCTCAAAGTGCCCGAAACGCGGCTCGTCCGGTCGCGGGATGAGCTGGCGGACATCTTCTCGATGTTCGGAGAAGCGTGGCTGCGCCCCGTCACCGGCGCTGCCGGGCGCGGCTCGCTCCACGCCAACGACCTGCAGTCGGCGATCGACTGGATCGACTTCAACAAGGGCTGGGGCCGCTACACCGCGGCGGAGTACCTTAGCCCGGACTCCGTGACGTGGCAGTCGATCTGGAAAGAAGGCGAACTCGTCGTTGCCCAGGGCCGCAAGCGGCTGTACTGGGGCTACGCCGACCGCACTCTCTCGGGCGTGACGGGCATCACTGGCGCGGCGATCACAGTCTCCGATCCTGTCACCGACGACGTCGCCCTGAAGGCGATAGCCGCCGTTGACGCGCGGCCGCACGGCGTCTTCTCCGTCGACATGACCTACGACAAGAAAGGCGTGCCGAACCCCACCGAGATTAACATCGGGCGCTTCTTTACCACGCATCTCTTCTTCAGCCAGGCCGGCCTCAACATGCCGAGCATCCTGCTTCAGCTCGCCTTCGGCGAAGAGCCCACGATCCCGGCGCAGAGGATCAACCCACTTCCCGCAGGGTTACTCTGGATCCGCGGGATGGACACGGAACCGTATCTCACGACCCTTGACTCCGTGGACGCGTACGATCGAGAGCTTGAGATACGGCGAAAGAGACTGGCGACTTCGGAAGGCGTTGCCCCTTGACGGGCCCGACCCCCGTAGTCTACTTCGATCTGGATGGCACGCTGCTCGACGTCCGCCCCAGGTACTACGCGCTCCACAGCCACATCGCCGGCTTGCTTGGCCTTCCGCCCGGAGCGAGCGAGGCGTTCTGGCACCTGAAGCGCGCCAGGGCGCCGACCAGCGAGCTCCTCGCCGGCCTTCCCCCAGGCGACATCGAGACCTACGACCGCCTCTGGCTGGAGCTGATCGAGGACTCGGCCTTCACACGCCTCGATAGGGCGCTGCCAGGCGCTCTTGAGGCCCTCGGGTGTCTCGACACGCTCTCGGAGCCGGTGCTTCTGACGCTGAGGCGAGACGGAGGCGAAGTGCGCCGCCAGCTTCGAGAGCTCTCGTTCGAACACTTCTTCCGGGAGGTCCTCGTTTCGGGCGACCATCCCGCTCTGCAGCGCTCAAAGCGCTCCCTCGTCAGGCTGAGCGATCGAGTGCGGAGAAGGGATGCTCTCCTTGTGGGAGACACAGAAGAGGACGCGGCGGCAGCTCAGAGCCTGGACATCCCCTTCATTGCCGTGAGCAGCGGCCTCCGAGACTCCGCCCTGCTCCAAGAGATGAAGCCTTATCGGATCATCGAGTCTGTGGCAACGCTGCCCGAGGTGTTCCGGAGCCTGTACTCGGTTGCTACGGAGCGCAGGCTGACCTAACCATCCATCTGAATGGCGTAACCCACGCCGTGCACGGTCCTAATCCAGCGCGGCTTCGCGGGGTCGCGTTCGATCTTGCGACGCAGGTAGTAGACGTACAGCTTGACGAGGTGGCGGTCGCGGTGGTAACTCGAGCCCCAGACACTCCTCAGTATGTCTTCATGGCTGACCACCCTGCCGCCTGCCTCCAGCAAACACGCGAGCAGCCTGAACTCCGTCGGCGTGAGATTCACCAGGCGCCTGCCCCGGCTCACCCTCCTGTTACGGATATCGACTCTGAGGTTGCCAACCTCATATACCTGCGGCTCCTCTTGCGTGCGTTCGCTCAGCGAGCCAGACGTCGCCACGAGTGACTCGAGGCGCTCTCCCAAGGTTGTCGGCGCCACCGCGCCGACCAGGAGGCTGACGGCGCCATGGGCGGCAAGCTCCGTCTCTCCCCTCCCCAGTTCTCTCGCCAGCACGACGACAGGCAGTTCGGAAAGCTCCCGAATGCGCCTGACTAGGGCAAGAGTCCGGTCGTCGAGAGCGGCGGTCGCGACAATGACGGCGTCAGGCTGATTCTGGAAGAGCGCCCGCAGCCCCTCGGTCTCACCTTGGGCAGCTATGGCGCGGTGGCCCGCCTGCTCCAAGGAGTCGACGACCGCTTGCGGGTTCTCATGCAAGCTAACCACTAGCACCAGCGAGGCGGACAAAGCGGTCTCCTAAGCGGGCGTAAGGATGGCCAGAGCCTCCGCTACTAAGCGCTCCGCCAGGGGCTCGAACCGACGGCGGAGGAATCGCCCATCCTTCCGTCCACGGACCTTTCTACTACTTCTACTACTACTAACGCTGGCCGGAGGGTTTGTTACATCTAAATGTCATAGAGATGTTTGATACAGTGTTCAAACATCCTCGGAGACGCGGCCGCGGCCGTCAGGCGAAGTGACCGTAGAGGATGGCGCTCAGGCGGGGCAGCAGGGCACTCGGCGTGTGGCGAATGGCGGCGCTCAACAGTCGGCGCCGTGGGCTGTCGCCTGCCTCCGAAGCAAATCCCTGCAGCTCGGGATAGTAGAGATAGGGAAGAGCGTGTTCTTCGGCGCCCCACTTTGACTTGTAGCTCCTCAACCCCTCGTTGTCTGTCGAGGATCGGCCTAGGTTGAGGCGGACGCAGCCGCGCTCCTTGCCCAGAAGGATCTCGTGCCATAAGAGAAGGTCGTGGCCCAAACTACGGAAACGGGTGTCCCAAGCCTGGAACTTGCCATAAATGACATCACGATGCCAGGTGCAGATGTCGACGGCGATGATGCGACCCTGAAACTCCGCCACGAGAAGACAGCCGTGCCCCGGCGCAATGAGGGCGCGATGCAGGCGACAGAAGAAAGCGTAGGGCGTAGGCGGCAGGCCGTGCTTGCGGCGCGTCGGGACGTGCAGGCGGTAGAAGTGCTGCAGGTCGGCTAGGTCTGAAGAGAGACGCACTTTGACGCCTTCTTCCTCTGCCTTGCGGATGCCCCGGCGCGCAGATCGATGCAACGACGCCTGGATCACCGCGATCGGCCTGTCGAGGTCGATCTCGTGCTGAACGAAGTCGGACACGCGCTGGAACCCCTTCTCCAGCGGGGCACACCCACCATCGCCCCGCAGCTCAACGTATCGACAGCGCTCTCGCTCAGCATCCTCCCGCAGCGCGTCGACGAGTCGAGCGGATACCGCGTCGTCCTGGAGGAGGGGTGCGCAGAAATCACTGAATGGCAAGCCGATAATGCGCGTGCCCGTGAGCCGACTACGGACCAGCATCGTCGGGATGCCGGCGATGATCTTACCCGCGTCATCGAAGGCAACGTAGTAACGCGGCTGGTAAGGGTACGTGTCCGCCAGAGCGCTGGCCCAGGCGGTCGTGTGAAAGGCGGTGGCGTCCGGACGTGAGGCAACGAACTCCTCCCATGCCGGCGCCGCCCGCGGGTCGATAACTTCGAGCTTGGTCACCCTCAAACCTCGAATGGTCGGCGGAAGAAATCGATCAAGGTCATCGAGTCGATGTCACCCGTGATGGCTAGCGCCGCCCGCGCCCCGTTCGGCCAGCGCCAGAGGCGGACGAGAGGCGCGGAGGTGCCCTCGATCAGGTCCAGCACGGGACGCTTGTCGCTCTCGCCGAAGCTCTCATAGCCTTCGATGCGAACGCCGCCGCCGCCAGGCGTCCTCGTGACGGCGAAGCCCTCGCCTTCGAGGAAACTGACCAGGGCCGGCGAAGAACGGTCTTCGACCTCGATGACCGGCGGCTTCTCCGAGTGCACAAGAGAGGTGCCTGCTCGCAGTTGCCGGTACCCGGCAAACCAGTGTGGGCCCGGGGCCTCTCCGCCCAAGCCCCGACCCAAGACGGTGACATCCTCTTCCGCCGGGGCTATGACTCGGAATGTCCCGTCGCCGCAGTCGTTAACACTAAGCCGCCACTGCGCGCGACGCTGCCACCAGTCGGCAATCTCACGCATCGGCGCGACCCATACGGGGGGGCTCAGCCGCCGGGCGCGCTCCAAGACGGCATCCAGTCCGGCCGCGCAGATCGGCACGCGCTCGTTGTGCAGGCTGAGGGTAAAGAGCTCTCCCTCGTCATAGATCCGCTCCAACATTCGCGGCCAGATCTCATCTCGGCCGCGCGTCTTTCCGAGCCCCAGGCGATCGACTATCGCTTCGTCGTCCGGCAGAGACGCGGGGATGTCGAGGAGGATGCCGTCGACCAGCCAGGGCAGGTTCAGCCGCTCCGCCGACCAGTGGGCGTCGTAGAGCCGCAGACCCTTCTGATAGGCATGCCAGGCCTGGCGCTGGACGCTCTCCTCCGGCACGACGTCCCAGGCCACGACGCCGTTGCTGCCGTACTTCAGGCCGGCCCTGGCCGCGACCTTCACCGAGTCAACGTTCCAACGGAAGTAGGGACAGCGGAACCCGGACGGAGAGATGCCGGCATGATGGAACGCGGCAAGAGCGCGCTCCATGTGTTCCGCCTGCTCCGCCTCTGAAAGCAGGCTGTAGTCCGTGTGGACGTAGCCATGCACGGCTAGCTCCGCCCTCTCCTGTAGCCTGTTGAAGAAGCGCTCGTTACGAGCGAGAACCGCGGCCGTCACGGTCAGCGTAGGTGTACAGCCGTATCGCTCGCTGATGGAGACGAACTTATCCAGTGCTCGCTCGATCTTGGCCGGCGAAACGCCGAACCGCTGCGCGATCTTCGGCAGGCGGTGCATGGCATTGATCGGGCCGCGCGACTCCATGAGGTAGCTGAGGATGTTCATGGCCCTACGAAGGCCTCACTCCCTCGCGCACGGGGGCCTCCGAGGCAGCTCCCTCCGACCGCAGTACGTATCCGTGCCGCTGCAGGAGCCGCTCGTACAGAGCCTCGTACTGCTGGACCATGGCCTGCAGGGAGAAACCGGCTTGGAAGCGGCGCTGGGCCGCCGCGGCCAGCCTGGTCCTCGTCGCGGGGTCACGCAGAAGCGTGATAACCGCGTCCGCCAGGCGCTCCGGGTTGCGAGCAGGCACCAACACGCCGTTCTCGCCGTCTTCAATCAGCTCCGGGTTGCCGCCCACGTCGGTCGCGACGGCGGCCTTGCCCAAACCCATCGCCTCCAGGAGGAAGTTAGAGCAGCCCTCGTAGTCCTTGGAAGGAAGCACGGCGACGTCGAAGCAAGCCAGGTACGGCGCGACTCTCGCGTCCTGGCCGGTGAAAGTGACGGTGTCGCTGAGGCCCAGCCGCGCGGTCTCCGCCTCCAGCTCGCCTCTCAGGGGGCCGTCACCGACGATCAAGAACCGCGTCTCTGGGACCGCTTCGGCGATGATTAATGCAGCTCGGAGAAAGCTCGGGTAGTCCTTGGCGGGCGTCAGGCTCGCCACGACGCCGACCACCGGTTGGCCTGGCTTCAGCGCCAGCCGGGCTCGCGTGCGCGCGACCTCATCCCCGGTTACCGTGACTCGCTCCGGGTTGACGCCGTTGTAGATCACCCCCGTCTTGCGCGGCGAGATCCCCCGGCTTCGAAGGAAGGCCTCACCGGCCTTGCTGTTGGCGATGGCGGCGTCGGCGAAGCGCGTCAGGCGGTCCTCGCAGAAGCGGTACACGTTCTCGCCGAACCTCGTTTCCGACCGCAGGCCGCTACGCTCCGTCACGATCTTCACCGGCGTGCGGGCCAGAAGGCCGGCCCCCAGCGCGAAGAAGATGGCGGGGGTCAGATACGGCTGGACGATGTGGATTCGGCGCCTCTCGAGATGTCTCGCGAGCTTCAGCAAGATGCCGAAGTCGAACTTGCCCCGGCGATGCAGCGATGACAGCTCGATCCCAGGCTGCCCCTCCAGTTCGCGCTCCAGCGGCCGGCCGGGGAAGAGCGTGACGACGTCAACCCGGAATCGGCTCTTGTCAAGCCCTCTCGCCAGCTCGACGAGCTGCCGCTCAGCGCCGCCCATCGTCAGATCATCGATCGCGAGCATGACGTTGATCTTCTCGAGGAATCTCGGCTGCCCTGGCGAAGTCGCCCTCATCGCCGCGCCCCCTGAGCCAAGCTGGCGTAGACCTTGAGGAGGTTTCCGCTCATCGCCTCCCACGAGAAGTGCTCTTCGAAGCGCTTTCGGGCGGCAGCGCCCAATCGCCGCGCCCTATCCCTGTCGTCAAGCAGCTCAAGGGCTCTGGCGGCGAACTCCTGGCCATCCGCTGGACGAGCGTAGAGAGCGGTGTCGCCGGCGACGTGCCGATGGCCCGGCAGGTCGCTGAGGACCATCGGCCTGCCGAGGGCCATGTACTCGAGGACTTTGACCGGCTCGTTA
>Ga0209521_10003843_pt1 | contig 12092 bp, 9 predicted proteins | sample Rifsed19ft4_FD_184016 | JGI IMG/M metagenome (GOLD analysis project Ga0209521, IMG submission 184016) | Soil microbial communities from Rifle, Colorado, USA - sediment 19ft 4 (version 2) | ecosystem: Environmental > Terrestrial > Deep subsurface > Rock core/Sediment | place: Rifle, Colorado... | reverse complement strand
GTGAGGTAGTGGTACTGGCCGGCCGCCTGGCCGACGACGACGAGGAGGCCGCCCAGGTCTCCGCCGATGGGCAGCCACGGGGCCCTCAGGGCAGCGAGCTCCGCAAGGTCGAACGGCGTGATCACGAGGAAGAGCACGGCCAGGCCCACGGCCGCCGATGAGACGAGGCGCCAGGGCCCCTGCTCCGCGACGAACCACCCGCCGAGAGCCTCGTTCAGACGAATGGCGAGCGGGTGGCGCGGTCGCGGGACGGGGCCACTGCCCGGGTGCAGGAGATGCCGTCCGAGGAGCACGAACCCGACGACGAACAGCACGATCGCGTACTGCGGCTTGACCAGCGCCGCCAGTACGGCCGTACCCGCCGCCGCCTCGCTCCAGCCGGCCACCAGAAGGAGCACCGCGCCAAGCAGCACGAACGTGCCGACGGCGTCCACCTGGCCCCACAACGCCGACTCATACCAGGTGACCGGGTTGAAGAGATACAGCGCGGCACCGATGAGGCCCGCCCGCTCCCCGCTCCACGATCGGACGGCGCGGTAGATGAGGTACCCGAGGGCCAGGTCGAAGAGGATCGCCGGGAGCTTGTGCTCGCCCGCCAGCCACAGGGGGGCGTCGCCCGTGAACTGGCCAACCCACTGGGAGGCCCCCTCGTAGAGCCACAGGACGTACAGGTAGCCGGGCGTGTAGTCGGCGAAGCCGGCGTTCGTGTAGAAGCCGCCCGGCCCGTAGCGCGCGAGGGTCGCGCCCCACGACGCGAAGCTCCCGATGTCGACCCTGAAGCCACTGTGGGGGAAGAGGACGTAAGCGATGACCAGGCGCAGCACGAGCGCGCCGAGGAGCAGGGCGGCGATGACGGTGCCAGACGGCGCCGGGGCCTCGTCCCGCAAGGCTCCCGGGCCCCGACCGGCGTCACCCCTCCGGGGCGTCAAGTCGGTCCGGCCTCCTGGGGACGAGCGACGAGGTGCGCCGAGTATAGCAACCGTGCCTTGACCCGGCTCTCTCCCCGGTCGTCCGCCCGGTCCCCCCGGACCAGGGGGCTCGGCTCTCTCCGTATCGGAGGTTTCCGAACCCGGCGGTGTGACAGACTCGCGGCCATGACCGTCGCCAAGGGCAAGGCGCAAGCCAGCACCGCCCCGCTCGTCGAGGAGCTCTCGTACTTCTTCCCTGCCCATGACGAGGAGGCGAACGTCGGCGGTCTCGTGAGCGAGGCCCTCGAGACCCTCCCGGCGCTGGCCGAACGCTTCGAGGTCGTGATCGTCGACGACGGCAGCGGCGACGCCACCGGTGAGATCGGGGAGCGGCTCGCGGCCGAGCACCCCGGCATCGTCCGGGTGGTCCACCATCCCACCAACCTCGGCTACGGCGCCGCGCTGCGGACCGGCTTCGCCGCGTCGCGCTATGCCTTCGTCGCCTTCAACGACGGCGACCGCCAGTTCCGGGTCGCGGATCTGGCCCGGCTTCTCGAACGCGCCGCGGCTCCGGATGCGCCGGCCGTCGTGGCCGGCTACCGCCTGCGCCGCGCCGATCCTCCCCTCCGCATCGTGTATGCGCGCCTGTATCGCATCTCGCTTGGCGTCTGGTACGGCCTGTGGGTGCGCGACGTGGACTGCGCGTGCAAGCTCTTCCGCCGGTCCGCGCTCGAGGGCATCCGCCTCGAGTCAGGCGGCGCCTTCCTGTCCGCCGAGCTCCTCATCAAGCTGCGCGCCGCCGGTCGCTCGATCGTCGAGGTCGGGGTCCCTCACTACCCCCGTACCGCCGGTTCGGCCTCCGGGGCGAAGCTGTCGGTCGTGCTGCGCGCGGTGCGCGACTTCTGGCGGCTGCGTGTGCTCCTCTCGCTCGACCGCCGGCGCGCCCTCGCCGCGGGGCAGCCGATCCTGCCGTGAGGCCCAGGCCGTCGAGGGTCGTCCGCGCGAGCATCGCGCTGTTCCTCATCACCTTCGCCGTCTACTGGTCATTCGGGCCGAAGCAGACGGCCTACGACTACCAGCTCTCCCAGGCGAACAACATCGTCCACGGCCACCTCGACATGACCGAGCAGTACACGCGGAACCTCGGGGTGCTCGAGCGGGTGCTCTACGACGGCCAGGGCTTCTGCCTTCCCGTGAACGATCCGCGAGGCCCCGCGGCAGCCGAGGCGATCGAGGACCCGCGAATCACCCCGGACTGCCGCACCTACATGCAGCACTCCCTCGGCCCCGCGTTCCTGCTCGTACCTCTCGTCCTGGCAGGGGGCATGGACGTGAACCAGACGCTGGTCTCGATCCTCATCGCCGCGCTTACGGCGCCACTCGTCTTCGCCATTACCCGCAGGTTCAGCGACGACTTCATGACCCAGATCGCGATGACCGTTCTCGCCATGTTCGGGACGATCCTTTGGTGGGTGGGCTCGAACGGCGGCGTGTGGTTCTTCGCCCACACCACGGCCGTCTTCTTCCTCTTCGGCGCCATCTACGCGACCGTCGTGCTGCGCAGCCCGCTAGCCGCCGGGGCGCTGGTGGGCGCTGCGTTCATGTGCCGCCCGACGACGATCCTGGCCGGCTTCTTCCCGCTCGTCGCGCTCGCCGACCAGTGGCTGCCGCCCGCGCCGGCTGGGCTGGCCCCGTGGCGGCGCCTTCGCGCCGCCCCGCTCCTCCGCCTGGTGACCGGAGTCGCCCCGTTCCTGCTCGTGGCGATGGCGGTGAACGTGCTCCGCTTCGGCGACCCGCTCGAGTCCGGCTACGGGTACGGGGAGCAGGTGCACCAGATCCGGCTGAGGGACGTGTACGAGCACGGCCTCCTCTCGATCTACTACGTGGCGCGCCACGTGGCGGTCGTCTGGGAGCAGATGCCGATATTCGCGGACCACGGCTCGTACGTCTGGCCGTCGTGGGCGGGGCTCGCCGTGTGGGTCACCACGCCGGCGCTCTTCTCCGGCCTGTTCGTCCATATCGGGGCGCACCGGCGGCTCACCCAGGCGACCGGTGTGGCCATCGCGCTCGCCTGCGCGGTGGCCATCACGCGCGCCGTCACGAGCGGGTTCGGGTGGCGCGAGTTCGGGATCCCGCCCGGCGCCGCCTTGCTGCCCTTCTGGGCTGCCGTCGCGGTCGCCGTCCTGCTGGCCGTGAGGGCGCGCGACCGCCTCGTCCTCGCCTGCTGGGCGGCGATCGTCCCGATCGCGTTCGCCGACTGGCTGTTCGCCGCGACGGGCTGGGCGCAGTTCGGCTACCGCTACAGCCTCGATTTCCTGCCATTCCTGCTGCTCCTCGTGATCATCGCGGTCGGACCGCGGGTCCGGGCGCACCACCTGGCGCTCATCGGGCTGGCCGTCGCGGTGAACCTGTGGGGCGTGCTATGGATCAACCTGTTCGCCCCGCTCGAGCTGTGGGGGTGGACCTGGGTCAGCTTCTGAGCGGCGCCCCCGGCAGGGCTCAGTCCCTGTCGACGGTGACGACAAGGAACGCGGCGAAGCCAAGCTGGGCTCCCACGAGAAGGAGGGTCTGAGCCACCGCCGCCAGGTGGTTCCCCGGGCTGGCCTCGCCCCCCGATGCCCACACGGCGAACAGGTAGCCGTCCAACGCGGCGCCGGCCAGGACGAGGGTGAAGGCGACGATGAGCACCCGTTCCAGGCTGAAGAAGCGTCGGTACAGGCGGACGGCGCGATCCTCCGGGAGCAGCCCCCGGGCCGTCCCGCGGAGCTTGGCGACCACGCCAAACGCGAGGGCGTTGGCCCCGATGGCGACGAGGATCGGGCCGGCGAAGACCGGCTGCCAGCTGAGTGAGCCGATGACGACCCCCGATGGCGACATGAAGGCCAGGGCGAAGACGAAGAGACCACCGAGAAGGAGCGCGAGGCCGGGCACGACGAACAGGAAGTCCGGCGCAGCAAGGAGCACGAAGCGGAGGAAGCGCCAGCCCTCGCGAAGCGTGCTCAGCTTGCTCTTGCCCTGTCGGGGACCGTACGGCGCGGGCACCTCGGCGATCCGGTAGCCAGCCCGCGCCGCCCTGATCAGCATCTCGGCCGTCAGCTCAAACCCAGCCTCGGAGAGCCCCAGCCGACCGAGGAGATCGCGTCGGAACGCGCGCAGTCCCGAGTGGCTGTCCCCGACGCGGACGCCGAAGAACCCGCGCAGCAGGGCATTGTTGATGGGAGTCCCGAGGACGCGATGGAGAAACGGCATCGCTCCAGGGGCGAGGCCGCCGGCGAAGCGGTTGCCGAGCACGAGGTCCGCACCGTCGCCAAGAGGTGCGACGAGCGGGGAAAGGTCGGAGAAGTCGTAGGTGCCGTCGGCGTCGCCGACGACCACGATGCGCCCGCGGGCCTCGGCCACGCCGCGCAGGACCGCCCGCCCGTAGCCTCGGGCGGTCTCCTCGAGGACGCGAGCGCCCGCCTGCCTGGCCACCGCGGTCGAACGATCCGTGGAACCGTTGTCCACGACGATGACCTCGCCGCGCAAGCCGGAGCGCCGGATCCATCCAAGGGCGCGCGCCACGCACTGCCCGACCGCAGCCTCCTCGTCGAGGCACGGCATGACGACCGAGACGTCCAGCTCCGCGGCCGAGGCACTACCGGAGGGTGATCGCCCGGCGCTCATCGGCTTCCCGGGCCTGCGCCGCTAATCGAGGAGACGCCGCTCCCCGCCGCGCTCGGGCGGGGGCTCATCCTCGGTCTCGAGCGAGTTCACGAACTCGCGGAAGACTGCCAGGCGCTCCTCGTCGTCGGCGGAGGGCGTGACGCCGGCGCGGTCGAGCACGGCCTCCGTGGCGAAGATCGGTGTCGACGCGCGGACCGCCAGGGCGATCGCGTCCGAGGGCCGCGAATCGATCTCCAGCGTCCGCCCCTCTGCCTCCAGGAAGATGCGCGCGTGGAACGTCTCCTCGGCCAGGTCGGAGACGACCACACGGTCGAGGTGGACCTGCAGCGACTCGAGCATCGAGGCGAAGAGGTCGTGGGTGAGCGGCCGCTCGGGCATGAGGCCCTGGAGGCGCATGGCGATTGCGTTCGCCTCCCACGGCCCGATCCAGATGGGCAGGTAGCGGTCGCGGTCGGCGGCCTTGAGGATCACCACGTGCTGGCTCGAGAGCATGTGGACGCGGACGCTCTCGACCGTCATCTCGACCAGCTCGTCGGTCGACATGGTCCCGAGTCTACAGCCTGACCACGCGCCCGGCCCGGAGGGCCGCGGCCACCAGGAGACCCATCGCGAACCCCCCGATATGGGCGAAATAGGCGACCCCGCCCACGCTCGTCTCCGCGCTCAGGGCGGCCACCCCGGCGAGTAGCTGGAGGACGAAGAAGAGCCCGAGCACCAGCAGCGCAGGCACCTGGACGAGCTGGAAGAAGAGGCCCAGGTAGACGACCGACAGCACCCGTGCCCGAGGGAACCACACGAGGTAGGCGCCGAGGACGGCCGAGACGGCGCCGCTGGCACCGACCAGCGGCACGTCCGCCGCCCCGCCCGAGAGAAGCTCGGCGCCGACCTCCACGAGGGCGGCCACGATCCCGCCCGCGAGGTAGAAGACGACGAAGGGAACGCGGCCGAGCAGGTCCTCGACGTTGTTCCCGAAGATCCACAGGTAGAGCATGTTGAAGCCGATGTGCAGCCAGCCGGCGTGGAGGAACTGGTGGCTGACGAGGGCGAGGGTTTCAGCCGAGAGCCACGAGCCCTCGCGCAGCGCCTCGACGAGGTCGATCGGGACAACGCCGAGGGTCGTGAAGAGCGCCTCCAGGTCCGCCGTCGAGCCCCCCTCGAGGACCAGCTCGTACGCGAACACGACGGCGTTGAGGGCCAGGAGGCCGATCGTCACGACCGCCCGGCGGCGCGTCGGGTTGGCGTCCCGCAGCGGGATCACGCGGCTCCCCTGACCCTCGCGGACCGGGGGTCGGTCACTCGGTCGGGGTAGGGCTGGGCGACGGTTCCGGCGAGGGGCTTGGTGTCGCGGACGGATCCTCCGCCGCGGCTGAGTAGAGGCTCGTCCCGGTCGTCCAGTAGAGGACCGCCGGGCCGTCGGGCGGCTCGACCACGTACAGGCCGCGGACGTCACTGAAGGAGACCCGAGCGCCAGCCACCACGAACTGCTGGATGTACTCGCCCGTCCGCTTGCTGAATTCGAGGATCCGGCCGTTGCTGGCGTCCCACACCTCGAGCACGCCGGAGCGCCGGGCCGAGCCGCCGGCGAAGAGCCGGAAGTCGATGCGCGGGCGCAGGTCGGTGTCGTCGGGGAGAGTCAGCTCGAAGCCGGACTTCGTCCCGCTCTGGTAGCGCTCGACGTCGCCCGCCAACAGGAAGTACACGTCCCCGTCCACGAGGACCTGGCGGACTGCCTCGAGCGGGGTCGGGGCGGCCAGGTACCCCGCCGGGTTGCGCCCGTAGCCGCCCCCGTCTGCGTCCGGGGAGTAGCGCAGGACCTGCTGCGCCGACGGGTCGACGACGTAGAAGTTGTACAGCTCGGCATTGAGGTCGAAGGTCGCGATGTCGGTGACATCATCGCCCCAGTTCGCCTCCCCGCTGACGCGGATCGCGGCCAGCGTGCCGGACCCCTTGGCGTCGGCCGGGCGCCAGCGGAACAGGTTCCCGCCGTCGTCGAGGATGACCACGTCGCGCCCGCCGCGGGTCAGCTTGATGGGCGTGCCCACGTCGCGTCGGCTCACCCTGTCGCCGGCGGTCAGGACCGCCTTCGACTCCCCGCTCACGAGGTCGATCCGGTAGACCGACTTCGTCGAGCGGTCGATCACGTACGCGGCGTTCTCGATCGGCGGCCCACGCGTCAGGTCGCCCACGTCCGGGGCGTCGAGGACCGTGCCGAGATCGATGATGAGCGTGGCCGTGACATGGCGGACCTTGTCGATGGTGTCGAGACCGGCGATCGCCTGGCTGCGCAGGGGAGCGGTCGCGGTGGCGGCCACGCCGGCCGACTGGGCCTGGTCGAGGGCATCGAGCGCGTCGAGGAGGAGCCGGCGCGCCTGCGAGGGATCGGTCTCGACGAGCGACGTGCCCGACGCGGGAAAGACGCGCTCCACGTTCGCGCGAGCCTGGCGCAGGGCCGTCTCGCCAGCGGTCACCTGGCTGATCGAGGGCCCGGGACCCCCGGTCTGCCCGCCGAGGAAATAGGTGGTCGCGGCGAGGACCACGACGACACCGAGGAGGGCCAGGATGGCCAGGGCCAGGCGCCGCTGGGTCTCGACGCGGGACTGCCAGGGGGTCACGCGCCGGCGTGGGGCCTCACGCCGGGGGAGGCTGTCCTGCGCCCGCCCGAGGAGCGAGGCGAGGCCGCGCCGCGCCCGTTCCTGGACCGCGCGGGCGGCGCCCCCGATGGCCGCGGCCTGTTCGGAGACCGTGTCCGCGAGCGGGATGGGCGAGCGCTCCGGCTGGCCGGCGAATGGCTCCGGCGCTCGGACGGGGATGAGCGGGCGACCGACCGCGGTGACGGGGACCTCCGTAGCCTCGAGGATGAGCAACACGTCGGCACCCTCTGCCCCGGCCGCCACGTAGAGATTGCGCAGGTGCTCGGCCGCGGACTGCGGGTGGAGCGTCACCACCGCATTCTTCAGCTCCTCGGCGCCGATCGCCCGCGGCAGCTCGTGGGTGGTGAGGGCGAGGGTGTCGCCGAGGGAGAGCTCGCCGTGCCACACCGGGGGAAGGAGGTAGCCATCGCTGCTCGGGAGGGCCATGTCGCGGCCCTCGTCCGGCAGCGTCAGCAGGCGAGCCTGGCGGAGCAAGTACGCCACGGCCTGGCCGACGGTGGTGAGGTACAGCTCGTTCTCGCGCACGACGGCGGCCGCGACGCTCACCGAGCCGAGGGCGACCCCCAGCCGCTCGTGCTGCTGACGGAGGCGCTGGTCGGCCACCCGGACAGCCTTCTCGAGGACCTCGCCGATGCCGGCCGACTCGTCGTAGTAGTAGTGCTGCCTGATCGAGTCGGCGACGAGCATCGTGGCCTCGCGCCGGTGTGCACCGGTGCCCGCCGCCGAGGCCACGATGTACAGGCTGCCCTTGCTCCTCGTGCGGGCACCCACCGTGGGCTGGCTGACCAGCCCCACGGCCACCGCATCGCTGCCGTCGTAGTGATAGAGGACAGTGTCAGGTGCGGAGGCGAGCCTTTCCGGCTCCGCCGCCACGCCCAGCCGCACATGGAGTCGGACGGCCATCGCGGTCGCAGTATAGGGATGATGGCGCGCCGCTCAGTGGCGGCGGACCACAACCTTCAGCTCACGGACGGCCAGCCCGCCCGGGGCGGTGCGGAAAGCGTCGAGGAGCTCGGCCGAGCGGAGCCGGATCTCCTGGGCCACGATGGGCTCGCGCGCCCCCACGACGATCGTGCCGTGCCCGATCTCGAGCACCTCGGTCGCTCCCACGGCCGCGGGCACCCGTTCCTCGATCAGGCGCTGCCACGAGGCCATCGCTCGGGCGAGCCGGAACTCGTCCTCGAGGCCCAGCGCGGTGGCCATCCCGGGCAGCAGCTCGCCGAGGCGCCGCGGGGGGCGCATGCGGTCGCGCTCGGGCGGGCGCCGTGGCTCGCCGCGAGGACCCGGCGGGTCGGGCGGGCGCCGTGGCTCGCGGGACCGACGGCTCATCGCTCGCGCGTCATCGTGCCGGGGACCACCCGCCAGCGCGTTGCGGCGGCCAGCAGACCCGGGTCGATCTCCTCGATCGAGGCGGTCGTCACGAATGCCTGGGGCAGCTCGGTGACACGGCGAACGAGGTGGCCGCGGCGCTCCCCGTCCAGCTCGGAGAAGACGTCGTCGAGGAGCAGGAGCGGCGGCCGTCCATCGACCTGGGCGAGCGCCTCGAGCTCGGCCAGCTTGAGGGCGAGGATGGCCGTGCGCTGCTGCCCGCGCGAGGCGAAGCTCTCGAGGGGCCTGCCGTCCAGCTCGAAGACGACATCGTCGCGGTGCGGCCCGATGAGCGTCGCCCCGTTCCAGATCTCCTTCTCGAACACCTCGCCCAGCCGGCGGCGGAGGGCGTCGACGGGGGTCGCGTCGCGCGCTGGATCGAGCGGGCTGTTCGTCTCGTAGCGCAGCGCGAGGGGGCCCTCGGACGGCGCGATCTCGCGGTGCGCGCCTTCGAGCGGGGCGGCCAACCGGCCGAGGAGCGCCAGACGAAGGCGCACGATCTCGCCTCCTTCCTCGACAAGCACACGGTCCCAGAAGGCCAGCTCGTCGCGCGCCGCGGCGCCCTCGGCGACGGCTCGAAGCAACCCGTTGCGTTGCTGCACCGCGCGGCCGTAGGTGGCCAGGATGGGGCCGTATGCCGGCCACAGCTGGGCGGCGAGCGTGTCGATCTCGGCGCGCCGCAGACCCGGCGGACCTGAGATGAGGAGCATGTCCTCCGGAGCGAAGATGACGACGCGCAGGACGGCCCCCAGGGCCGACGGGCGGCGCGGTACGCCGTCCAGCCGAATGCGCTTGCGCGCCCCGCCCGGCCGGTCTCGGTGGATGACGACCTCGAGCTCGATCGTCCGCCCCTCGACCTCGACCGTCCCGGCCGTGCGAGCGAACGGGCGCTCCCAGGCGACCAGCTCGAAGTCCTTCGCAGTTCGGTGCGAGCGCCCGCGGGCAAGGAGGACGAGCGCCTCGAGGAGGTTGGTCTTGCCCGCCGCGTTGGCCCCCCACAGGATCTGCGGGCCCGCGCCGAAACCGACGTCGAGGGCCGCGTAGCTGCGCAGGTCCGTGAGCTGGACGCGGGAGATGAGCACGCCCGGCGGACGAACCCCCTGGGCCGGGGCGCCGGGTCCGTCGACCGCCTTACGAGGCGGTGCGGACCGGCATGATGACGTGGACGTAATCGTCAGAGCCGACCGGCCGGAAGATCCCCGGCGAGAGCGGGCCGTTGAGCTCGAGCGCGATCTGGTCGACCTCGACGTTCTGGAGGACGTCGCTCAGGTACCGCGCGTTGAACGCGATGGTCGTCCCGTCGCCTTCCACGGCCGCATCGACCTGTCCCTGGTCGTCGCCGATGTCGGCCGCCGCGGTGATCGTCATCGGCCCATCGCCCTCGGCCGGGACCGCCAGCTTCACGACGTTGGCCGACGAGCTCGCGATGAACGCGGCCAGGCGGACTGCCTCAAGCAACTGGGCCCTCTCGACCACCGCCCGCGTCGTGTGGCTCGGGGGCAGGATCTGCTGGTAATTGGGGAATTGCCCGTCGATGAGGCGCGACACGATGTCGATGCCCTCAAGGTGGAAGAGCACCTGGTTCCGTGCCGGGGCGAGGACCACGTCGATCGGGTCGTCGCTGTCGGCGAGGATGCGCGCCAGCTCGACGTAGGAACGGGCAGGCACCACGATGCTCGTCTCCTCGACCGGATCCATGGTGGTGATGGTCTTCACGGAGATGCGGTAGTTGTCGGCCGCGGCGAGGGTCAGCCGGTCGCCCGAGAAGCGGGTCAGCACCCCGGTGAGGATCGGACGGGCCTCGTCGGTCGCAGCCGCGAACGTCACCTGCGCGAGGGCCTCCTTGAGTGCCTTCTGGGCGACCCGCGTCGTCGGCCGCTCGCCGGCCGCCGGGATAGCCGGGAACTCCTCGGCGTCGATGCCCTTGAGGTGAGCCTCGTAGCGCCCGCAGCGCACCTCGACCGTGTCGCCCGCCTGGAGCTCCAGGTCGATGCGCTCGTTGGGCAGCGAGTTCACGAAGTCGGTGAAGAGGCGGGCCGGGATCGTGATCGCGCCGTCGTTCTCGACCTTTGCCGGCACCCAGTAGGTCACCCCGATCTCGAGGTTGGTGGCGGTGAGCTTGAGCCCGCCGTCCTCGGTCCGGAGTAGGACGTTGCCGAGGACAGGCAGCGTGCTCCGTGCACTCACCGCGCGGCTGACGGTCTGGAGACCCCGCGCCAGGTTCTCCTGGATGACGGAGAGCTTCACGGCGTGTCGGCCACGCCCCGAGGGGGGTGCATCAAACTGAATCTTCTCATGTCACCTTCGTAGTCAAGGTGTCGATGGCGTGGATACGAGGTCGTACCGAGAGTGGGAAGGGTCACCGCACCGCACGATGACTTGTGGACAAGCGGCACGCCGTCAGGGAGGGAGCCGATCTAGTCGGCGTAGATGAGCTCGCGGAGCGCAGAGATCTCCCTGCGCAGCTCATCGTTCTCGGCCGATTCGCGCCCGATCTTGTCGCACGCGTGGAGCACGGTCGAATGGTCACGTCCGCCCAGTTCGGCCCCGATGCGCAGGAGCGAGACGTCGGTTTCCTCGCGCATCAGGAACATGGCAATGTGGCGCGGCACGACGACCGACTTGTCGCGGCGCTGCCCGCGGAGCACTTCGGGGTCGACCCCGTAGTAGTCGGCCACGGCCTGCGTGATCCGCTCGGGGGTGACGACGCGCTTCTTCGGGTTGTACAGCACGTTCGAAAGGACGGCCTGGGCCAGCTCGATCGAGATGGGCATGGCGCCCATCGAGGCGTAGGCGACGACCCGGTTGAGCGCGCCCTCGAGCTCGCGGATATTCGAGACGACCTTGCGGGCGATGAACTCGATGACGTCGGAGCCGATCGGGACGGACTGCTCCTCGGCCTTCGCCCGGAGGATGGCGATGCGCGTCTCAAGGTCGGGCTGGGTGAGGTCGGCGATGAGCCCCCACTCGAAGCGGCTGCGCAAACGCTCCTCCAGGCTGGCGATGGCCTTCGGCGGCCGGTCGGAGCTGATGACGATCTGCTTGCCGTCCTCGTGGATGGCGTTGAAGGTGTGGAAGAACTCCTCCTGGGTACGTTCCTTGTCGGCGATGAATTGGATGTCGTCGACGAGCAGCAGGTCGATCTTGCGGTAGCGGTTGCGGAAGTCGTCGATGCGGCCCTGCTGGATGCTCGTGATGAACTCGTTGGTGAATTTCTCGCTCGTCGCGTACACGACCTTCTTGCGCGGGAAGCGGGCGACCACGGCGTTGCCGATGGCGTGCATCAGGTGGGTCTTGCCAAGGCCCACCCCGCCGTACAGGAAGAGCGGATTGTAGGCGTGGCCGGGACGTTCCGCGACCGAGAGGCTGGCCGCGTGGGCGAGCCGGTTGGCCGACCCGACGATGAAGTTCGCGAAGGTGTAGCGCGGGTTGAGGTAGCTCGTCCCCGACTCGGCCGAGGGGCGAGTCACCTCGGCCCGCGCGACCTGGGCGGCCGCGCCAT
>Ga0209521_10003839_pt1 | contig 12094 bp, 11 predicted proteins | sample Rifsed19ft4_FD_184016 | JGI IMG/M metagenome (GOLD analysis project Ga0209521, IMG submission 184016) | Soil microbial communities from Rifle, Colorado, USA - sediment 19ft 4 (version 2) | ecosystem: Environmental > Terrestrial > Deep subsurface > Rock core/Sediment | place: Rifle, Colorado... | reverse complement strand
CGCCAGCTCAATCGTTCGTTCGAGATACGCCCCGAAGAGCGGCATCGTCGCGAACCCGGCGCGGTCCAGATCGTGGGCCGCTTCGCGCAGGTCACGTGTGGGGAACTGGCCCGAATAGCGGAGGGCGTTCATGACCTCCCACGGGAAGATGGCGGGTACCCGGATCGCGAGGATTCCTTCGAAGAAGGCCGCTTGGAGCCGTAGCGCCGCCGCGGTCCCCTCCTCCTCGAGGAACCACTTGACCGCGACGCTAGCGTCGATCACGGCGAGGGCCATAACGCGTGTCCCGCATCTTCCGGATGAACGCCGTGCTGTCCCAACCTGGCGGGGCCTTCCTCCGGAGGCGGTCGATGCTTCGGAGCGCCTCGATTCGATTTTTCCGTGATTCCCGATCAAGGACTTCGAAGATCCGCTCCCGTAGGACTTGGCTCCAGTTCATGCCCTCGAGGCGTTCCATCCTCGCTTTCGTATCGTCGTCCACCCGCACGGTGACGAGGGGCATGGTTGGATATACCGTATAGATAGTATATCAACCCATGCGTGAGGTTCGCGGTTCGGCGAAAAAATAGGAAGGGCCCGGTCCGGAGCGGACCGGATCCACGTCAGGGGGTCGAAAGGGGTTACGGGTTCTCTTCGCGTCGCTTCTCGACGAGGAGGTACTCGTTGTCCATCTCCCCGTCCTGGTCGAGGTCCTCGCCCATGTAGTCGACGGAGACCCATTCGCGCAACTCGGGCATGCCGTCCTCGTCCGGATCCTCGATCCTTTGCGCGCGCAGCGTGAGGGTCGCCTTCTCGACGACCCCGTTCGAGTCTTCGTCGAGGGCCAGCGCGTCGAGTGCGAGATACGCGGTCATCTCGGGCACGCCGTCCTCGTCCTCGTCGAGCACCTCGGAGCCACGCGCCATGATGGCGAACCGCTCGGGGTTCCCGTCGTCGTTCGCGTCGCTCGCCTCCGCGTAGACGACGAAGCCGGCCTCGTACTCGGGGATGCCGTCCTGGTCCGCGTCGCGGACTGCCGTCGCACGGATCGTTAGGTTCGCGTACTCCGGAGCGCCGTTCGACGTCGCATCGACCGCGACGAGGTCGATCGTGCCGCCCCGTGTGGCCTCCGCGATGCCATCCTCCGTCGCGTCGATGGACTCGCTCGCGACAAGGTGGACCTCCATGCGCTCCGCGTAGTCGTCCTCGATCTCGTTCACGAGGAGCGCCTCGAGGGTCGCATATGACGTCCGCTCGGGCGTGCCATCGCTGTCCGCGTCGAGGAGGGCCTCCGCGCGCAGCGTCGCCGTCGCGCGCTCGAAGACGCCGGACGAGTCGTGGTCCTGGGCCTCGAGACGCCCGACGAGGCTCGCGTGGATCTCCGCGACGCCGTCCTGGTCCATGTCACGGGCGATCGCACCCTCGAGTTCGAGGGTAGCGGACTCCGGGTGGCCGTCGTCGTCCTCGTCCGTCACGAGGGCCGTGATCTCGAACGCCTTGCGCACTTCGAGGACGCCGTCCGACGTCGGGTCCGCGCGGGCGTACAGGAAGATCCGGCCGTCCACGCGCTCCGCCGCGCCGTTCGACGTCGCATCCGTGATGAGGAAGGACAATTCGACGCCCCGTGCGAGCTCCGCGTAGCCGTCGAGGTTCCGGTCGAGCGCCTCGTAGCCTCGCAGCTCGAGGGCCGCGGACTCGTTCGTGCCGTCGTTGTTCGCGTCGACGACGCTCGCCGTGAGCGTCAGGACGCCCTCGTACTCGTACGTCGCGTCGTCCTCGATGTCGTACGCGTGGTAGAGGCGCATGTCGATCGACACCTCGTCCGGCGTGCCGTCGCTCGCGGCGTCCGACATGCAGACTTTCGCCTCGAACGTCCGGACGTACTCCGAGTTGCCGTCCTCGTCCCGGTCGAAGGCCTGCTCGCCCTTCGCGATGATCATGATGGCCTCGGGCTTCTTGTCCTCGTTCGCGTCGACAGCGCTCAACGTGAAGACCGCGTGGACCGTGTATTCGTACACGCCGTCCTCATCGGGGTCTGCGTAGCCCTCGAGGCCCTGGCGGCCCTCGAGCGCGCTGAACTGGCCGTTCGAGTCGTTGTCCCACACCTGGAACTCGCGGGCGATCGTCGCGGCCGCCTCGGGCGCGCCGTCGTGGTCCTCATCGACGAGGCACGTGCCGAGCATCCGGCCCTTCGCCCACTCCGGGTTCCCGTCGTGGTCGTCGTCGCGAGCCTCGAACTCGCGGGTCCACGTGCAGCGCCCATCGCGATCGTCTTCCGGCACCGCGAACGCTTCGATCGCCTCGGCGCCGCGGACGTCCGCCGCATTCTCGGGGAGGACGCCGAACCCGAACGTCGAGAAATCCTCGTCGAACGCATCGTGGGTCTCGTTCACTTCGCGGACCGCATCGAGGTCCATCGCGAGGAGTTTGCCGTGGCGCTCGTCCTCGCTCGCGGGAGCCAAGGTCGCGCCGTCCGAAGGCGTCGCGCCATCGGACTCGCGCACGTCGACCGCCGGAGGCACTGGCGTCGCGGCAGGGGTCCGGACGGAGGACGCGAGGACACGTCCCTCCTGGGACTCCGCCGTGGAAGCCGTCGTCAAGTCGCCGCCCGCGGCCGCCGGCATGTAGCCGAGGAGCCGCAGATACGTCGCGTTCGCCACGAGCCCGCCTCCCTGGAACGCAGGGAGGAGGGCCGCCGTCAGGCCCAGGACCCCGAGCGCGATCGCGATTCCGAGAATGAGACCGCGACGGGGTCGCTTCGAGACGCAGTACGCCTGCATTTCTCGCACCGAAAGATCGCAGGGACGGCCGGGGGGATATCGGCGCACGCAAGAGTCTTTCCGATGGCTTTAAGAGGTCCGCCCGACGGGACTCGACCCGGAACGCATTAAATAGCGGGGTCCCGCATCGGCGGCCGAGCCATGCCTTCCCGGCCCTACAAGGACCTCGTGATCTACGGGTGCTTCGTCCTGAACCGGCTCGTCGCCGAGGCGCGCTTCGACCTGTACCAGGAGGGCCTCGAGGACAAGCTCGACTCGCTCCTCCAGGATCAACACGGCATTTCGAAGGAGGAGGTCAAGCGGGAGATCCGATCGAACCACTTCATGACGGACCGGGTGATCGACGCTCTCGTGGAGGACCGCAACGTGACCATCGAGGTGTCGGAGGGGCGTTACCGCATCCGAATCACACGGGAAGGTGTGCTGCACATCCGCAAGTACAACGAATTCTACCGGAAAATCTACGAGGAGCAGATTCGCGACCACTATCGGTTTTCGAAGGCCCCATTTTGGCTGCGGGACTAGCCACCGCCGCTAGGAGCCGACTCTCGCGGGCGACTCCCGCCAGAATCGCCCCTTGTAGTGAATCGTCGCGGGGCAGCCCGTGCAGAGGTCGTCCTTGTAGAACTTGCACAGGGGACATCGAAATCCGCAAATCGTTTGGTCGCACCGCGTCGCATCGAGCCGAATGGGAAGCGCGAGCGGGATGGTGGACCGCGTGATGATCTGGAACTCGATGCGACGGACCCCCGGCAGCGGTCGGATATGCATGTCCACGAGCGACTCGAGGTGCTCGAGGGTCTCGCCGACCATGAGGAGACTCACGTTCGTCTCCCCGAGCGTGAGAAGAGCGTTCACTAGGAGAGGGCAGTTCCGGAACCCTTCAATGAGGCCCTGGGGGTCCACAGCAGAGACGTCGATCTTGGCGAGGTGCAGCCCCACCGCGGATGGATCGACACCGATCTGGAGGCGCAGGATGCCGGCGCTCTTGAGACGCGCGATGCGTGCCGAGACGGAGGGTTGGGACAGGCCCACCTGGCGCGCGATCGCCCGCTGCGAAATCGCGGGATCGGATTGCAGGAGACGGACGATCTCCCGGTCCATGGCGTCCAGGTCGGGCACTACGAACCGCCTATCGTTGATTGGCAGGTAGGTCCTTTGGCCTTATCGTCCGAACAATACATGCGAATCCTACTTATCGTCGCGCGGCGCCGCCAAATGCCACGACTGGAGATATCCCATGCCCGCAACCCTGAGTCGGCGCGCCGCTGCAGCCCTGATTGTCTCCACGCTCCTCGTGGCCGTCTCCGTCGCATACCTGGGCCAGACGTGGCTCCCGTCGGTCCGAGCCCAGACCGTCCGGGAGTTCTCCCTGACGATCGAGCCCGCGAGCATCGAAATTGCGCCTGGCTTGACGTGGCAAGCGTGGACGTACAACGGCACGGTGCCCGGACCGACCCTCCGGATGCGCGTCGGCGATCTCGTGCGCATTCACCTCACGAACAACCACAACCTCACGCACAGTTTGCACCTCCACGGGCTGCGGTACAACATTTCGAGCGACGGTTCTCAGGCCTTCCCCGACTCGATGCCCGGACCCGGAGAAACGTACACCTACGAGTTCGAAGCCACGCGTCCCGGCCTGTTCTACTACCACTGCCATTCCTCGGATGCGTTCCCGATCCACACGCACATCCTCCAGGGCCTGTACGGCGCGATTGTCGTGTACCCCGCGGACCAGTGGCCACCCGATCCGACATACGAGTTTGTCGAATTCTTCGGCGAGGTCGACCTGAACCTCGACGGCCTCGCGGAGACGTACGTGATCAACGGCAAGCAGGCCTACGAGCACGACCTCCAGGACCTCATTGAGACTCAGGGATACGACACCGCGGTGCAGACCCTCAAGTCCCTCGGCCTCCCGGTTGTGCCCGTCGGGCAGGAGCTGACCTTCTATCTGGTCGGGATTGGCGACCAATACCACTCATGGCATCTGCACGGAGGCAATCCCGTGTACGTGAACGGCGCGCCGGCGGAAGGGGACGTCGTTGCCTTAGGCAGCGGGTCCGCGGCGATCGCCAAGGTCCGATTCGCGAACCCCGGCATCTGGCTCATCCACTGCCACGTGGTCGTGCACGCGGACCTGGGTATGGTGACGTTGTTGATCGCGGAGTAGGAGGCGGCCCTGCGTGAACGACAAGCTCCTAATCACGTTCGTCGTGTTCGGGATTGTGGCCGTCGCGGGCCTCGCGGCCTTCTACCCCCGTGTCGCGCAGGCGCCCCCGGAGGCGAGATCGAGCGTCTTTTACATCTCGGCCCGGATCGCGGAGGACGGCGGCTTCAACGTCAGCGAGATCCGTGTTCGGCAGGGCGACCACGTCGTCGTCTTCCTGAGGTCCCTCGACACGACGCATGGAATCGTCCTGCGGACGCCGTGGGTGACAATCGGCGAGCAAGTTTTCGTCGGTCAGCAGAAGCGGTTCGAGTTTGACGCCCGATTGGCGGGCCTGTATCAGATCTTTTGCGCGAATCCGCTCTGTAGCCCGTCGCACCACGAGATGGTCATCGACTTGGTTGTCGAGCCAGCGTGAGGTCCCGCGGCAGTCCACAGGGAACTCAAGCCGCGGTGCGGGCGGTTGCCCGCGTATTCGTGTGCGTCCCGACGACGATCGGGATGAAGTCATACGTGCCGTCCGCCGATTCCGTCGCGAGCTCGACGGAACACGCGTAGACGGCCCCTCGGATTTTCACATGGATCGTCTCGCGGATGAGGAAGTCGTACGCTTCCGCGGGGATCCGAGCACCGGCCGCGGGGCGCCAAACCGCGAGGACTCGCGCGGGCGGGATCTTCGTCGAAAGGGACAGGTCCTCGACCGCACGCTTGACGGCCTGGAGGTCCGCCAGGCCCGGCGCGGATTCGAAGGCCTTCACGAAGACCGCGAAGCCCGGCTCCCCGATCCCGAGGATTCGCGCGATCGCGGACGGATCCGAGCGCACGTAGGCGTCGAACGAGTACGTGAGGCCGCTTGCCCCCGTCAGGAGGGCCGGGGTCGCGGTCGCCCCGGGAACCGCCATGAGCGCCTGGACGTCCGGGCTCGTCCTCGCGAGGTGGCTCAGGATCCGCTGGACCGCGTCACGACCCTCGGGGACGTACACGACAGGGTCCGCCTGGCGGACCCGCTGGATCACGCGGTGCCGCAGCGCGAAGTAGTCGAAGAAGGAGCGCAGGTCGCGCATGAGGTCGAGGATCACGAATCCGAGGATGAACAGGGTGACGAGGATCGCCCCCAGGAACAGGAGGCCGCCGAGGGTGATCGCCTGGAACGCCCCGAGGGCGCCGGCGACGATCAGCAGGGCGAGGCGCGTGCTCGCTTGGGAGGCAAGGCGCATCCCGAGGAGGAGGCCCACGATCGGGATGAAGAGGAAGAACGTCGCCGCGACAGACCCGCCCGGGGAGATCGCGGACAGGACGATCATCAGGACGAAGTCGAGAAGGAGCCAGACGCTCACGAACACGCGGACGTACCGGAGCATCTTCCGGATCTTCGGCGTCTGCGCGTCGACGGACTCCGCGAGATCGAAGATCGCGGCGATCGGATCCTCGACAGCGCGCGCGTCGCGCTTCGCGTACTCCGGGTCCACCTGGGAACGACGAACCTCGGGGTATTTAATGGGGTCGGGAACATTCCTGGTCCGGTGAGACGCGATGGCGGAATGTCGGGAGCATAAGATCATTTCGGACGTGGCCATCTTCGTGGACGACCGGGTCCTCCTCGTCCGGTATCAGGACACGAAGAAGTACGATGGCGAGGCGGGCTGGTTCCTGCCGGACGACTTCGTGAGACGCGGGGAGCATCCCGCCGAAGCGGGGCTCCGGATCCTCGAAGAGCAAATCGGAATTAAGGCGGACCACGTCGCCCTGAGCCACATCGAATCCTTCACGGGCGGCCCGGACGATGCGTGGCACATCGTGTTCCATTTCGTCGCCGGCGCCGCGTCAGAGCCACGGCTGTGGTCATCGAAGGCGCTCGCGAAGGCCGAGTGGTTCTCCGCGGGCGGGCTCCCCGCGCGGTCCGAAGTGGCCCACCACGGGTGGGCCCTTGACGTCCTGTCCGAGATCCGGAAGAGCGAATGAGTACCGGGCGTCGTCGCTCGCGGGCTTCGCATCCTTTATTACGACGCGGGTCTTCGGCCGCGCCGTCGGCGTGGCTCAGCCTGGTGGAGCGCCGGACTCATAGGGTCCAAGCCGTGGTCCGACCACGGCGCTCCTGAGGCATCCGGAGGTCAGGGGTTCGAACCCCCTCGCCGACATCGTCTTTTTCGGTCACGCCCTCGGAGGCGTCCGCCGTCTCCGCGAAAGCAAGAGGGCCAGCGCAACGAGCGCGACCGCGATCAGGACGACGGCTCCGACGGTCAGCGCATCCAAGGCGAAACCTGCCGACGGGGCGATAATCTCGAAGGACCCCGTCTGGGACGCGAAGTTGCCGACCGAATCGAACGCCCAGATCGTGTACGAATACGAGCCGACCGCGGTGTAGTTCGCGTTCGCGTACCACACGGTCCCACTCGAACGGATCATCGTCAGGTTCTGGTCGAAGGAGGGCCCTACGACGTGGACGCGGACGGACGTCACCGCATTGTCGTCGGTGATCGACGCGGTGATGTTCACGAAGCCGCCTGAGACCTGTCTGGACGGGCCGGCGCTCGCGCTCGAGATGGTCGGGTCTGTCGTATCGGCCGCGGTCCCGGTCATGAACGTCCAGATTTCCGGAACGAGAGGCGGGTTCCCGGGATTCGAATCGTCCAGGGCGGTCGCGTTCGCGTGCACTCGGTACGTGGTCGATGCCGCGAACGGAGCGGTCGGGCTGAAGGTCACCACGCGCGAGTCTGGAGACCACGAGAAGGCTCCCTGGGTCCAGACCCCGCCCGCGACGTTCAGGAGGCCGAAAGCCCCTGCCGCCGTCGTCGCGATTCGATTCATCCCTTCGGACCACGTGACGACGACGGGCGCGTTCAGGCTCACCCCCGTTGCGCCCGTGTCGGGGCTCTTCCCAGCGACAGCGGGCTTCGTCGAGTCGACTTCGAACGGGTTCGAGAGTCTGCTCGACGTCGCGGCTCGGCCGTCTTCGACCGTGACGTTGACGATGACGTCCGTGGCGTTGGTCGCCGGCACGGTCCAGGAGACGCGGTTGGGGTTCGGACCCACCGGGATCGGGCCCGAAATGGGTCCCCCAGCCGCACCCGCATTGTACGTGTAGTTCACCCACGCGGTTAGGTTCGAAGCCGGCTCGTCATCCAACACGTCGAACGAGACGTCATGCGTGGAACCGCCCGACCAGGACGCGGCCGATGTCGGAGCGTTCACCGTCACGCTCGGGGGCAGGTTCGCCCCCGTGGACCGGACGATGAGCTGTCCGTGCATGGGCGAGGCATGGAACTCGCAGAAGTACTCGTAGGTCCCCGGCGTGGTGAGGGTGAATGTGACGGGGGAGGTTTCGCCGGGACTGTTGACGATCCCCGTCCGGTGGAGTGCGAGGGGATTGTCAAAGGAAACGTCCGCCACGGTGCTTCCGGGTGGGTAGAGGGCCCAGTTGTGGGAGCTGTCCAGCCGCTCGATGGTCACAGTGACCACATCCCCCGGATCCACGAACAACGTCGGATTCACGTTCGCCGAGGAGTCTATCCACCCTGAGGTCGACGCGGTCAGGAGGAACGACACGTTCGCCGCGCGCGCGGGTGCGATCGCAAGAGGCAGGGTCGCGAGGATCATGAGGCACGCGAACGCGAGGGCAGATCTCATCCGGCTCACCCCGAATAGTTACTACCGAAGTCGTAATTCCCTATTAGCCTTTGCTCTATGGGTCGATATGCCCGAGCGGTCGGCTCGTTGTAACAGATGTCGTTACACACGTCGAAATATCCCGGGCCTCCGTGCCGGCGGCCGACATGAGGCAGGAGGGCGCGCGGACTCGCGGGACCAGGACGGTCATCCGCTCCGACAAGTGCGAGATTCTGGCGAGGCGGCTTGACACCCGCGAGGCTTCCCCGTCCGCCTCAATCACAAGATGGAGGAGGGGAACGTATGGAAGAGGAAACCAAGGTATCCCGGCGTAGCTTCTTGAAGAAGAGCGCGGCCGGCGCGGTGGCGGCCGGGGCCCTCGCGGCGGCTCCGTCCCTGCTCCTCGTCGCCGAGCGGACCGCGGGCGGGGTTGTCGACGGAGTCACGACGCCCCTCGTCGCGTACGTGAAGGACGCGGCGAAGGGGGAGGTCGTGATCATGGTCGGCACGAGGGAAGTGACCCGGAAGGATCCCGGGCTCGTCGCGCGGCTCGCCGCGATGGCGGGGTGAGCCGAGATGTCGTCGCACCGCGAAGCCCCATCGATCTCAAAGGATCCCGTTGCGGACAACACGGACCTGTACGCCTTCGTCGACCCGGTCGACTCCTCGAAGGTCACGATCCTATCGAACTTCATCCCGCTCGAGGAGCCCGCCGGAGGGCCGAACTTCTTCGAGTTCGGGGACGACGTGCTGTACGAGATCATGATCGACAACAACGGGGACGGTGTCGAGAACGTCACGTACCAGTTCCGGTTCAAGACGACCGTCGAGAATCCGAACACGTTCCTATACAACACGGGGCCGATCACCTCCCTGACGTCTCCGAGCTGGAACGTTCGGCAGACGTACTCGATCTGGAAGGTCCTGGGACCGAGGCGCACAGGGGAACGGACCCTCATCGCCTCCGACCTCGCGAGCCCGCCCGTCAACATCGGCCCGCGGTCGACTCCCGGCTACGCGGCGCTCGCGGACGCCGCGGTCCACAGCCTGTCCGGAGCTCGGAAGGTCTTTGCCGGGCAGCGGGACGAGGGATTCTTCGTCGACCTCGGATCGATATTCGACCTGGGCGGCCTGAGGCCGTTCAACCCAGCGCACCTGATCCCGCTGCCCGCGATGCCCGGGAAGGACGACACGAAGGGGTACAACGTCCACACGATCGCGCTGCAGGTGCCGAAGACGGACCTCACCGCCGGTGGATACGCCGGCACGGACTCCGCAGACCCCCGGTCCTCGATCGGGATCTGGTCCTCGGCGAGCCGTCAGAAGGCGCTCGTCCGGAGCGGCATCGGCCATGGGGCCTCGAACCCCGAGGTGCAGGCAGGGCCTTGGGTCCAGGTCTCGAGGCTCGGGAACCCCCTGATCAACGAGGTGATCATCCCACTCGGGAAGAAGGACTACTGGAACTCGACGCACCCGAAGGACGACGCCCAATTCGCGTCGTACTACACGAACCCAGAACTCCAGCACTTGATCGCCCTGCTATACGGCGCCGCCTTCCCGAGTCTGAGCGCGTTCGTGAGCCCCTCTCCGGGCGCGTCGCCGGTGGCCCCGCGGGTGGATCTGGCCGCGATCCTCCTGACGGGGATCCCGCTCGGGTTGATTCCCGCTCTCGGCCCGTTCAACAATTTCACGGGGCCGGTGCAGGCGGACTACCTGCGGCTGAACGTCGGGTTCCCGCCGGTCGGAGCGAGCCCCTTCGGGTTGCTGGGAGGCGATTTCGCCGGCTTTCCGAACGGCCGGAGGGTGTTCGACGACACGGTCGCGATCGAGCTGCGGGCGGTTGCCGGGGCGACCCTCCCCCTCGTCGCACCGCTGCTCGGGATCAGCTTCACCGCGGACCCTGCGGCGGGCGTGGTGGACGACGGGGTGACGGCGAACGAGGCTCCCTACCTGACGTCGTTCCCGTACCTCGCCCACCCGCACTCAGGATACGAACATGGGCACGATTGAACGGCTCGAGACCCGGTTCAGTTGTCGAACCCGAGGTCGTTCCACCCCGGTTTCCTTTTATACCTTTATATAGGGTCCGCGGCCGGAAATCCTGTATTTAACCATTCCGTCATGGGCACAGCGACATTACGCTTAACGTCCGTTCGAGGACCGTCCAATCACGGTTAAGGCCTCCCAGGCCGGCCGGGGGCCAAGGAGGTGAACAGCTCGTGGAAACCCGTGTACGCTCGGAGCCCGGGTTCGCGTCTTGGCGCGAACTCGCGCGCACGCCGACCCACCTGGTACCAGCGTTGCTAGGCGGCGTCTTGGCGGTGCTCTTCAGCGTTCTGGGATATATCTTCGCGATGGTAAGCCAGAGCGCGATCGTACCGGCCACGCCTGAACAGGTCTACCTGTTCATATTCGGCGTGATCGGCCTGATCGGCTATGGCATCGCGAAGCAGAACGTGCAGAACGGCTCCATCATCTCGGCGGTTTCCGGCCTGGCGCTCATCGGCGTCGTGGCGGACATCGCTGCGGATAGCACGGTCGCCCTGCTGACTGGCTTCCTCCTTCTTGCGGGAGCCATTTGGAGCCTCGCTTCGACCCGGTAAAACCGGTGTCGGAGCCTGGGCAGACCTCCAACCCTTTTTTCTTTGTTTTTTCTCCCCTTTTGTCACAGCCTGAGTGACAGCGCTCGACGCCTATGGGGGAGAGGCCGCGCGTCGTTGTAACAGCTCCGCGTTACGAACGTAGTTAATACGTCCGCGCCTCCTACCTGAATCGAGATGCGAATCGCGGATGCGATGGACGCCCTCCAGCGTCTCGGCTTCGGGCGGTACGAGGCGGTCGTCTTCGTGAACCTGGCCCGCGCGGGCGCGGCGACCGCAGGGGAGATCGCGCGGGCGACGGGGGTGAACCGCGTGCAGACATACCGGGCCCTGGACAGCCTCGAGGCACGCGGCCTTGTCGAGGTGACCCTGGACCGCCCGAAGCGGTATGCCGCGCGCGCCCTGAACGACGTCTTCGACCTCGTGACGGAGGAGAAGCGGGCGGAGCTCGAGAGCCTCGAGGCGATCCGCCGGGGCCTCCTCGACGCGTGGCCGAAGCTCGCCAAGGCCCGGGACGGGCCGAGCGTCCGGCTCCAGGTCATCAAGGGGCGGGCACAGGTATACAAGGCGATCCGGCGGGTCGTCGCGGGGGCGAGGCGGGAGGTCCTCGCCTTCACCACGACGAAAGGCCTTCAGCGTTCGTACCGGGCGGGCATCAACGAGGTACTTCTCGAATCGATGCGCCGGGGCGTGAAGTCGAAGCTCATCGCGAACATCCAGGCGACGAACGCCGCCCTCATGGCCCGAGTCGCGGAGCGGGTCTCCCTCCGACACGTGGAGGTGCGCGCCGGGCGCTTCATCGTCGTGGACCAGGAGGAGATGATCGCGTTCCTCATCCAGGACGAAGGCACGATCCGCGGGGACGCGGAGACCGCGATGTGGACGAACAGCCCGGACTTCGTGAAGGCCCACGTGGCCGTATTCGACACGGCGTGGTCCGAGGGCGTGCCTGGCGG
>Ga0209521_10003836_pt1 | contig 12097 bp, 12 predicted proteins | sample Rifsed19ft4_FD_184016 | JGI IMG/M metagenome (GOLD analysis project Ga0209521, IMG submission 184016) | Soil microbial communities from Rifle, Colorado, USA - sediment 19ft 4 (version 2) | ecosystem: Environmental > Terrestrial > Deep subsurface > Rock core/Sediment | place: Rifle, Colorado... | reverse complement strand
GGCCTCGGCGACATCCAGCCCGGCGACGATGCCCGCCTCGTTGACGACCAGGCGGGCCTCCGCCCGGCAATCCTCCGGCACGGTGATCCGGGTGGTGACATCGCCGGAGCCAAGATCCTCCTGCAAAGCACGGACGATGCAAGCGAGCAGGTCGTCGGAGACTATACCCATGGTGCGGCGCGCAGATGTGATGCCTCGATCCCCAGCGGACCACCCGCAGCCTGGGGCCTGCCGGGCGATGGCGTCCGGCGACACCTGTCATTCTAACCTGCCCTCTCCGGGAGGTGCGACACATTCGAATCCCCTCGAGCCTCAGGTTCGATGGCCGGGCGACCTCGGCTGAGTCTGATGGCGATGCCGACCTCCTTCTCTGCCGAGGGGGAGGTGGGGGTGGGAATGAGCGTCCCGGAAGCGCAGGAGGAGAACCGGGCGCCTAGCCGAAGCGGCCTTCGATGTAATCCTCGGTGCGCGGATGGCGGGGGTGGACAAACAATTCGCGGCCGGGGGCGTACTCGACCAGCTCGCCGTCGAGGATGAAGGCGGCATGGTCGGCCATGCGCGCCGCCTGTTGGATCGAATGCGGGACGAGCACGATAGTGTAGCGGTTCTTGAGCTCGTGCAGCGAAGTCTCCACCTTCTCGGTGGAGATGGGGTCGAGGCCGGACGTGGGTTCGTCGAGCAGGATCACCTCCGGCTCGAGCGCCAGGACGCGCGCCAGGCAAAGTCGTTGTTGCTGCCCGCCCGAAAGCGAGGCCGCCGGCTGATCGAGGCGATCGTGCACCTCGTCCCACAAGGCGGCCGCCTCCAGACTGCGGTGGACCGCCTCCGACAGCCTCCGGCGGTCGCGCTGGCCGGCCAGTTCGAGACCGTAGCTGACGTTCTGGCGGACGCTCATCGGCAGGACGACCGGACGGGCGAAGACCATCCCGACGCGGCGGCGCAGCGCGATGACATCGGTGGCGGGATCGAGGATGTCGAGGCCATCGATCCAGATGTGGCCCTGCATCCGCTTGACGTCGGTCAGGTCATTCAGGCGATTGATGGCCCGCAGCAGCGTCGACTTGCCGCCCCCGGCCGGGCCGAACAGCACCGTGACGGCGCGGTTCGGGAGGGTCAGGCTGATATCGCGCAAAGACTCGCGTCCGTCCGAGTAGACCAGCGTCAGGTGCTCGATGACGATCTTGGCCGATCGCGCCGGCGGCAGAGGCTGCTGGGCGATGAACGGGAAGGGGATCTGCGACGCCACCGAAGTGCCCCCTACCAGCGCCGGCGGGCGCGGGCGCGCGAGCGGATGACGGTGGCGATGATGTTCATCAGGAGCACCAGGATAAGCAACACGGCCGCCGTGCCGTACTGCACCCCCGCCGGCATCCCGGGGATCTGGGTGGAAACGACGTACAGGTGATACGGAAGGGCCATGGTCGGGTCGAGCGGGGAGGTCGGCAGGTGCGGCAGGTAGACGGCGGCGGCGGTGAACAGGATCGGGGCCGTCTCGCCCGCCGCGCGTTCCACGCCGAGGATGACGCCGGTCAGGATGCCGGGCAGCCCTTGCGGCAGCAGGATCCGTCGCACGCTCTGCCAGTCGGTGCCGCCCAGGGACACGCTGACGACGTGGAAGCTGTTGGGCACCGAGCGCACCGCTTCCTCCGTGGTCGTGATGACCACCGGCAGAGTCATGATCGCCAGCGTCAGGGCGCCGGCGAGGATGCTGGTCCCCATCCGGAAGAAGATAACGAAGAACGCCAGGCCGAACAGGCCGTACACCACCGACGGGATTCCCGCCAAATTGAGGATGGCGATGCGGATCGACCGCGTCAGGCGATTGTCGGGGGCGTAGTGCGCCAGGTAGATCCCGGCGGCGATCCCCAGAGGGGCGACGACGAGGGTCATGGTGAACGTCAGCAGGACGGTGCCGAGGATCGCCGGGAAAATGCCCCCGGCCCGCAGCCCGTCGCTGGGGAAGGCGAGCAGGAATTCGGGCGTGATCGCCGCCAGCCCGCGCTGCAGGATGAGCAGGACGATCAGCAGGATCGGCAGCGTCGTGACGATCGTCGCCAGCGTCAGCAGGCCGAAGCCCGCCCGCTGAGTCCACTGTCGCTGCCGGCGCGCGTTCATCCCGCCATCCGCCTCAGGACAGGATCCGCTCGGCCCGCGTTCGGGCGCGGAATACCACGCTGGCCCCCACCAGGTTGACGGCCAGCGAAATCAGGAAGAGCAGAATCCCGATCAGAAACAAGACATGGTAGTGGGTGCTGCCGCCGGCCACCTCGCCCATCTCGGCGGCGATCGTCGCCGTCATCGTGCGCACCGGCTGGAACAGGGCGCCCCAGCCGCGTGGGATCACGGCGGCGTTGCCCGTGACCATCATCACCGCCATCGTCTCGCCGAAGGCGCGCCCGATGCCGAGCATGACGGCGGTCAGCACGCCGCCGCGCGCCGCCGGCAGCGTCACCCGCCAGATGGTCTGCCAGCGGTTGGCGCCCAGGGCCAGGGCGCCGTCGCGGTAGCCGCGCGGCACGGCGTCCAACGCATCCTCCGCCACGCTGACGATCGTCGGGATGGCGATCCACCCCAGCAACAGCGCGCCGGTGAACGCCGTCAATCCGGTCGTCAATCTCAAGCGGTGGTAGAGCTCAGGCGCCAGGATGGCGATGCCGAGGAACCCAAGCATCACCGACGGCAGCCCGGCCATCACTTCGATGAACGGCTTCAAGACTTCACGCACGGAGCGCGGCGCCACTTCGGCGATGAACACCGCCGTGGCCACGCCCAGGGGCACGGCGATGAGGGTGGCGGCCAGAGTCACCAGCAGCGACCCCAGCACCAGGGGGACCAGGCCGAAGGTGCCCTCGATCGGATACCACCGGCTCCCGATCAGGTCCGGCAGGGGGACCTCGGCCAGCGCCGGCAGACCCTGCTGGATCAGGAAGAAGAAGATGACCAGGAGCAAGGCGATGGCGGAGATGCCTGCGACCCGGACGGCTACCGCCACCAGGCGCTCCCTCAGGGCAGACGTCACGGAGTCTGCCTCAGGGGGACGAAGCCCAGGCTGGCCACCAGCGCCTGCCCGGGCGGGCTCAGGATCCAGGCGAGGTAGTCGCCTGCCTGGGGCGACGGCCGGCCGGCCGAATAGATGTACAGGTCGCGGGCGATGGGGTACTGGCCGAGGTTGACCGTCTCGACCGACGGCAGGAAGAACGGGCCGGCCGGGTTTGCGCCGACGGCGACGACCTTCATCTCGTCGGTGACATACCCCAGGCCGTCGTAGCCGATGGCGTTCTCGTTGTAGGCGATCTCGGCGGCGATCCCTTCCGACGAGGGAAGCAGTAACGTGTCGGCGGCGAAAAGAGTCCGGTCGTCCTGCTGGCCGCGCCGCACCACCGCCTCCAGGAAGTAGACGTGGGTGCCGGAATTGGTCTCGCGGGACAGGCGGACGATCGGTCGATCCGCCCCGCCGACTTCCTTCCAGTTGCCGATGGCGCCGCTGTAGATGGCCGAGATCTGGTCGATCGTCAGGTGATCGACGGGGTTGGCGGGATGAACGACGACGGCGATGGCGTCGCGGGCCACGACGGTTTCCACCGGTTCCACGCCGTTGGCCCGGGCTTCTTCGATCTCCTCGGGCTTGATCTGACGCGAGGCGTTGGCCAAGTCCACCGTGGCATTGATCAGGGCGGCCAGGCCCGTGCCGCTGCCGCCGCCGGTCACGGAGATCTCGACGGCCGGGGCGACCTCCAGGTAGGCCTCGGCCCACGCCAAAGCCAGATTGACCATCGTGTCGGAGCCTTTGGTGACGACGGCCTGCCGGGCCGGCGCCGGGCCGGGGGGTGATCCTGGGGTGCAACCGACGCCGGAAAGGAGAACGGACAGGACGATGCTGGTCGGCAGCAGGCGTGCGGCGAAGCGCATCGGTCGGGATTATACGCCCCGGCGTCATCCTGCCAGTGCATCGCCGCGCCGGACGGAATGAAAAATCTGCCTCGAACGACGAACCGGGCGCTGGCGGCGAGGTACAATCCGAAATGTGGCCGACTCGGACCCGGTGAAAATCCTCGTCGAGGACCTGAGCGTTTCCTACGATGGGAAGCGCGCCGTGGCCGAGGTCCGCCTGGCGGTGCCGGCGCGCAAGATCACGGCCCTGATCGGCCCGTCCGGCTGCGGCAAGTCCACCTTCCTGCGCTGCCTCAACCGCATGAACGATCCGATCCCCGGCGCCCGGGTCGAGGGGCGGATCCTGCTCGACGACGAGGACATCAGCGGCCCCGATGTCGACGTCGACGAGCTCCGCCGCCGGGTGGGGATGGTGTTCCAGAAGCCGAACCCCTTTCCGCAAAGCGTGTTCGCCAACGTCGCCTTCGGGCCGCGCCTGCTGGGCAACGGCGGAGGACGCGCCCAATTGGCGGAACACGTCGAGCGGTCGCTGGCACGCGCCGCCCTGTGGGACGAGGTCAAGGACAAGCTGGACGACAACGCCCTCGGCCTTTCGCTGGGCGAGCAGCAGCGGCTGTGCATCGCCCGGCTGCTGGCGGTCGAGCCGGAAGTGATCCTGATGGACGAACCGTGCTCGGCCCTCGACCCGATTGCCACGCTCAAGATCGAGGAGTTGATGCGCGAGCTCAGCCGGCGCTACACGATCGTCATCGTCACCCACAACATGCAGCAAGCGGCGCGGGCCTCCGACGTCACGGCGATGATGATGCTGCGCGACGACCGGGTCGGGACCGTCATCGAGGTCGGCCCGACCCAATCGATCTTCACGCGCCCGCAAGACCGGCGCACCGAGGACTACGTCACCGGCCGCTACGGCTAGCGCCGACGGCCTTGGGAGAGGGGAGAACCGATGACCGAACGAAAACCGACGACACGCTCGAGCCTCGACCGCGAGCTGCGGGCGATCGAAGACGACATGCTGCGGATGGGGGAGCTGGTCAACGAGGCGATCCAGGGATCGCTGCGGGCGCTGGCCGAGCGCGACCGGGGGCTGGCCCAGCAGGTCGTCGACGGCGACGCCGTCATCAACCGCCTGCGTTTCGACATCGAGGAAGCCTGCCTGGCGCTGATGGCGACGCAGCAGCCGGCGGCGAGCGACCTGCGAACGGTCGTGGCGGCGATGAACGTCGTCGGCGACCTGGAGCGGATGGGCGACCACGCCGCCGGGAACGCCCGGATCGTGATGCGCATGGGGGACGAGCCGCTGCTCAAGCCGCTGATCGACATCCCGCGCATGGCCGACGTCTGCCGTTCGATGATTCGCGACTCGCTGCAGGCCTTCGTCCGGCGCGACGGCGAGCGGGCCCGCCAGATCGCGGCGATGGACGATCAGATCGACGGGCTGTACCAGCAGGTCTTCCGCGAACTGCTTTCGTTCATGGTGGAAGACCCCAAGACCACCAGCCGGGCGCTCTTCCTCCTGTTCGCCGCCCACAACCTGGAGCGGATCGGCGACCGGGCGACGAACATCGCCGAGCGGGTCCTGTTCATGACCAGCGGCGTGATGCGCGAGCTCAACCCCGAGCCGCGTGAGACGCGCGACTTGCAGTGACCGAGGCCGGAACGACGATCCTGCTGGTCGAGGATGACGCCACGCTGCGGCACACGCTGGCGCTCAATCTGCGCGCCGAGGGGCACCGGGTGCTGGAGGCGGAGGACGGTGAGAACGGCCTGGCGGCGGCCCGAGGCGAGAAGCCAGACCTGGTCGTCCTGGACGTCATGCTGCCGCGCCTCGACGGCCTGACGGTCTGCCGTCTGCTGCGGCGGGAGAGCGCCGTGCCGATCATCCTGCTCACCGCCCGAGGCGCCGAGGCCGACAAGATCATCGGCCTGGAGACCGGCGCCGACGATTACATCGTCAAACCTTTCTCGCTGGGCGAGTTCCTGGCACGCGTCCGCGCTGCGCTCCGGCGTGGGGCGGCAGCCCCGCCGGCCGATGTCCTGACCTCCGGCGACTTGCGCCTCGACCTGGCGGCGCGGCGCGTGGCGCGGGCCGGCCGAGCGATAGCGCTGGCGCCGCGGGAATTCGATCTCCTGGCGCTGCTGATGCGCCACCGCGGGGCCGTGATGAGCCGTGATCTGCTGCTGGCGCGCGTCTGGGGGGACGACTTCGTCGGCGACGCCCGCACGGTCGACGTGCACATTCGCTGGCTGCGCCAAAAACTGGAACAGGATCCGTCGCAACCGGTCCTGATTCAGACCGTGCGCGGCGTCGGCTACCGATTCGAGGACTAGCGTCCCGTTCCGGAAGTCCGCATTCAGACTACCCCAGGCTCGGCCAGATGTGGCAGCGTCGAGTCAGTGACCGAAGAGGAGTGGCTCCCGCGAGTCAACAAACGCGATGGTCGAAGTCCGGAGGATGCCAGACGCAGCAAGTCCGCTTATCGCCGGAAAGGGACGCTAGTCCGTGGAAGCGTGGGCGATCGGCGGGCTCCTCCTACTAGCCGTGGCGACCGTCGCCGTCTCCACGCGCAGTCTGCGACGGGAACGAGGGCGGCGCGAGGCGGCCGAGGAGGAAGCGCGGCAACTGCTGCGCGCCCTGGAGGCGGAGCGCGCCGCGCGGCAGTCCCAGGAGGCGTGGGTCGGCGCATTGGCCGGGGCCAGCGGAGACCCGCTGCTGGTGGTCGACGCCAGCCTGCGGCTGCTGCGGGCGAACGCGGCGGCGCGGGACCGTTTTGGCGAACCGCCGCCCGGCGCCACGCTGATCGCCTACAGCCAGAGCCTGTCGCTGGAGGAACTGGCGCGCGAGGCCCTGGCTCAGGCCGAGGAGGTCGAACGCGTCCTCGAGATTCGAGATCGACCGTATCTCGCCCGGGCCCTGGCCGGCGGCGACGTCGTCGCCCTGGCGCTGGAAGACCGATCCGAGGTGCGCCGGCTGAGCCGGGCCCGGCAGGATCTGGTGGCGAATCTCTCCCACGAGCTGCGTAATCCGCTGGCGTCGCTGCAGGTCCTGGCCGAAACGCTGGCCTTGCCCGTCGCGGCGGACCCGGCCGTCGTCCGCGACCTGGCGGGCCGGGTGCTGGACGAAGTGCAGGCGCTGAACCAGATGACCCAGGAGATGCTGGATCTGACGGCGATCGAGTCGGGCCGGCAAGTGATCCGCCTCCTGCCGGTGGCGCTCTCCGAGATCGTCGCCGGATCCGTCGACCGCCTGGTCCAAGCGGCGGCGCGCAAGGGCTTGCGTTTGCAGGACGACGTGCCGCCGGACCTGCGGGTCCTGGCCGATCGCGACCAGGCGGCGCGGGCCGTTCAGAACGTCCTTCACAACGCGGTCAAGTTCGCGCCGCAAGGCGGCAGCGTCACCTTGTCGGCCTCCCTCGAGCCGGATGGCGGGCACATCGTTCTGCGTGTGAGCGATGACGGGCCGGGCATCGCCCCGGCCGACCTCGACCGCATCTTCGAGCGCTTCTACCGCGCCGACCAGGCCCGCGGAACGCCGGGGACCGGCCTCGGGCTGGCCATCACGCGCCATATTCTGCGGGCCCACGGCGGCGACGTCTGGGCCGAGAACCGGCCGGCGCCCCAGAGCGGCGCGGTGATCCATCTCCGATTCATCGCCGGCTGAGTCTTCGTTCCACCAACCCCGGGGACCTCGCCCACCCAACAACGGAGTGGTCCCGGTTAAGAGACCTTAACCACGGCTTGACACGCTCTTAAACAGCGCTGGGTAGCATCTCCTGTGAGAAATGCAACCACACAAGGAGTCTCGCATGCCCAGCGTACATTCCGCGCTTATCGTCCCCCTGCTCGCCGCCCTGATGCTGAGTGCCTGCGGCACGCCGGCCGCCACCTCGCAGCCTGAGCCGACCTCGCCGCCGCCGACCGCTGCGCCCTCCGCCACGACGGCGCCGAACGAAATCGCCGGGATGCTCCCGGCCGTCGATCCGGCGCAGGTGCAGGGCGACATCATCATGGCCGGCTCGTCCACCGTCTTCCCCCTGGCCGAACGGATGGCCGAAGTCTTCGCCGATGAAGGCTACACCGGCAACATCACGATCGACAGCATCGGTTCGGGGGCCGGCTTCGAACGTTTCTGCAAAGCCGGCGAGTCCGACATTTCCAACGCCAGCCGGGCCATCCGCGACAGCGAGATCGAGGACTGCCGCGGTCTCGGCCGGGAGCCGGTCGAATTCCGCGTCGGCACCGACGCCCTATCGGTCACGGTCAGCCAGGAGAACGATTTCCTGACCGACGTGACCTCCGAGCAGCTGGCGCACATCTTCTCGGATGCAGTGCTGTGGTCGGAGGTCGATCCATCGTGGCCGGCCGAGCCCATCCAGCGTTTCAGCCCGGGCACCGACAGCGGCACATTCGACTACTTCGTCGAAGCGGTGATGAACCCGGTCTATGTCGTCGACGCCACGGCGGATGCCGGCAAAGGCGAGGAAGCACTGCTGAACGCCGCCAACCTGCAACTCAGCGAAGACGACAACGTCCTGGTCCAGGGCGTGGAAAGCAGCCCCTACGCCATTGGCTACTTCGGGTTCGCCTACTTCCATGAGAATGCCGACCGACTGAAGGCGGTCTCGGTCGACGGCATTGCACCAGAGGCCGAGACGGCCGAGAACGGCACCTACCCGCTGGCTCGCCCGTTGTTCCTGTACTCCGACGCCGGGATCATGGCGGAGAAGCCGCACGTCGCCGCCTTCATCGACTACTTCCTGACGTATGTCAACGACGAGATCCTCGACGTCGGGTACTTCCCGGCCAGCGCCGAAGCGATGGAGGCCGCGATGCAAGCTTGGCTCGACGCCCAATCCTAACCTGGCCGCGCAAGTTTGTCCGGCTTCCTTCCGGGCATGGACGGTCCAACGACCCGTGCCCGGAAGGTCGTGCTTGGTGGCGCTCAAGGAGCTCTCTCGGCCATGACAGCGGAAGCGACGGTCCATCGCCTGCCTGCCGCCCGGACCATTGACCTGGTTCGGCGGCCGCGACGGCGGGAAACCTCTGTTCAGGCGCTACTCGTAGCCAGCGCACTGCTGTCCATTCTCACCACCGTCGCGATCGTGTTCATCCTAGTGCGAGAGGCTCTCCTCTTCTTCCGCGCGCCCGAGGTCAGCCTGGTCGAGTTTCTGACCGGCACGGTGTGGCAGCCGGCGGCCGGGCACTTCGGGGTCTGGCCGCTGCTCAGCGCCACGCTGCGAACGAGCCTGCTGGCCGTGTTGGTGGCGGTGCCGCTCGGTCTGGCAGCGGCGATCTACCTGAGTGAGTACGCCTCCGCCCGCGCCCGAGGCATCCTCAAGCCGGTGCTGGAAGTCCTGGCCGGCATCCCGACCGTCGTCTACGGCTACTTTGCCCTGACCTGGATGACTCCGTTGCTGCGCTCGCTCTTCGGGGTCGATGTCGTGCAGTTCTACAACACGGCCTCGGCCGGCCTGGTGATGGGGATCATGATCGTCCCGCTCATCAGCTCGATGAGCGAGGATGCCCTGAGCGCCGTCCCGCGTTCGCTGCGCGAGGCCTCCTTTGGGCTGGGCGCCACCCGCCTGGAGACGGCGCTGCGGGTCGTCCTGCCGGCCGCCCTTTCCGGGATCTTCGCCGCCATGTTGATCGGAACGGCGCGCGCCATCGGCGAAACGATGATCGTCGCCATCGCCGCCGGGGCCGGACCGGCCTTCACCTGGAACCCCTTCCTCCCGGCGGAAACGATTACGGGGCACATCGCCCGTATCAGCGGCGGCGATCTGTCGTACAACAGCCTGGACTACAACAGCCTGTTTGCCCTGGCGCTGCTCCTGTTTTGCGTGACGCTCGGCCTGAACATCGTCGGGCGCTGGATCGTCTCGCGCCTACGGGAGGAGTACGAGTGACGGCCCCTGCCCCGGCGCGCTTTGCGCCGAACCTGGCCACCCGCCACCGGCGCGGGCGTTTCTTCCGAGGCCTGTTCCTCGCCGCCACGCTGGTGGCGCTGATCGCTCTGGCAGTGCTGATGGCGACGGTCGTCAACCGGGCCTTCGGACTGGTGGCCGTCGCCTACGCCGTCGATCCGGCGACGATCAGCGATCGACCGCTGCCGGAGATGTCGCACGACGAGCTGCAGGCGATGCTCGAGGCCAACGCTTCGCGCGGCTTGCTGCGCCGCCTGGAGCGGGAGAAACCCCTGAGCGATCGCAGCCGCGAGGAATTGCTCGACCTGCTCGTCGGGGAGGTCCTTCAGGAGCAGGTCGTCCAGACCTGGACGCTGTGGGAGTCGATCACCCGCGCCCCGCAGATCGAGGCCGAAGTCGCCGCCTCGCACCCCGAAGCGCGGCTGTCGTTCCGGTCGTGGATCAACGGGCGATTCCTGACCCAGCCGATGTCCAGCCACGCCCTGGAAGCCGGGGTACGCACCGCCGTCCTCGGCTCGTTGCTGATGGGCCTCCTGACGATGGCCTTCGCCATCCCGCTGGGTGTGGCGACGGCCGTCTACCTGGAGGAATACACCAGCGGAAGCTGGGCGCGGCGGATCATCCAAACCAACATCGACAACCTGGCCGGCGTGCCGTCGATCATCTACGGCATGCTGGGTCTGGCTCTCTTTGTGCGTTTCCTCGAACCGCTCACCAGCGGCGCGATCCTCGGCGTTGCCGACTCCAACGGCCGCACTATTCTGGCGGCGTCCCTGACGATGGCGCTGTTGATTCTGCCGGTCATCATCATCAACGCTCAGGAGGCCCTGCGCGCCGTGCCGCGCTCGCTGCGCCAGGCTTCCTTCGGCCTGGGCGCCACCCGCGGCCAGACGGTGTGGAGCCACGTGCTTCCGGCGGCCCTGCCGGGTATCCTGACCGGGACGATCCTGGGGGTCTCGCGCCTGGTGGGCGAGACGGCGCCGCTGATCATCGTCGGCGCCTCCACTTATATCGTGGCCGACCCGAACGGGTTGTTCTCCAAGTTCACCGCCTTGCCGATCCAGATCTACAACTGGACCTCCCGCCCGCAGCCTGAATTCGCCCATCTGGCGGCGGCGGCGATCCTGGTGCTGCTTCTCTTGCTGCTGGGGCTGAACGCCGGCGCCATTCTGATCCGCAACCATTACCGCCGGCAACTGGGGTGACGATGACCCAACTCGAGGCGCCGCTGCGCACGCTTTCGATGCAGCCCCGGCCCAACGGAGCGCCGGTCGAAGTCGCCGCGCCGGCGCTGCGGGCGGAGGGATTGAGCGTCTGGTACGGCGACTTCCGGGCGGTGCGCGCCATCGACCTGGGCATCGCCCGCCAGCGCATCACCGCCATCATCGGCCCCTCCGGCTGCGGTAAGAGCACCCTGTTGCGGGCTTTCAACCGGATGAACGATCTGATTCCGGGGGTTCGCACGGAAGGTCGCGTCCTTTTCGGCAAGCAGGATATCTATGCGCCACAAATCGACCCGGTCGCCGTCCGGCGCTGGATCGGCATGGTCTTCCAGAAGCCCAACCCGTTTCCCAAGACCATCTACGAGAACGTGGCCTGGGGCGCCCGCATCAACGGCTTCACCGGGAACATGGACGACCACGTCGAGAGCTGCCTGCGCCGGGCGGCGCTGTGGGACGAAGTCCACGACAAGGTGAGCCAGAGCGGCCTGTCGCTCTCCGGCGGCCAGCAGCAGCGCCTGTGCATCGCCCGGGCGCTGGCGGTCGAGCCGGAGGTGATCCTGATGGACGAGCCGTGCTCGGCCCTCGACCCGATCGCCACGTTCAAGATCGAGGAGCTGATGCGCGAGCTCAGCCGTTCCTTCACCATCGTCATCGTCACCCACAACATGCAGCAGGCGGCGCGCGTCTCGGACTTCACGGCGATGATGATGATGGATGACGCCCGCGCCGGAGCCGTCATCGAGTTCGATGAGACTGAGACCATTTTCACTCGCCCGTCGGACCGCCGGACGGAAGACTACGTCACTGGGCGATTCGGCTAGGAGAAGGCGGAAAACCGCCTCCAGCCTCACCCCCTTCCCCCTCTCCGCCTTGAAGCTGTCTTCAACACACCCAAGCGGGGGGTTTGAGGGCCACGGCCCTTTTTCCGCAGCCTGCTAGGCCTGGCCCATCAAGCCCGCGCCGCTTCGCCGGGATCCTCGACCGCGGTTCACTTGAACCCGGCGACTTGTGGATGGCCCTCCGTCGCGCGCGCCCATCCAGGAATCGCTTTCGCCA
>Ga0209521_10003835_pt1 | contig 12098 bp, 12 predicted proteins | sample Rifsed19ft4_FD_184016 | JGI IMG/M metagenome (GOLD analysis project Ga0209521, IMG submission 184016) | Soil microbial communities from Rifle, Colorado, USA - sediment 19ft 4 (version 2) | ecosystem: Environmental > Terrestrial > Deep subsurface > Rock core/Sediment | place: Rifle, Colorado... | reverse complement strand
TCAGTACGTCGTCCGACACGGTCTGTCCCTCGAGAGCCACCTCTGCCTGCCGCGCCCGTACCGGCGTCGGCGCAACCGCGCCCAACGCAATGCGCGCCCGCTCGATACGCTCGCCCGCGAGCGTGAGCAGGACACCCACGCCTACGACGGCGATGTCCATCTGCTTGCGAGGCGTGTGTCGCGTGTAGGCGCTTCCTGTATTCGCCGGCGGAACTGGTACTCGCACCTCGGCCAGCAGTTCGTGCGCGTCGAGCGCTGTGCGCCCCGGCCCGGTGAAGAACTCCTCAAGCGGCACCTGGCGCCGTCCGCCCGGGCCGACGATCACGGCGACCGCCTCGAACGCCAGCAGCGGCGGCGCGATGTCAGCCGAGGGGGCAGCGTTGCAGAGGTTGCCGCCGACGGTCGCCATATTCATCGTCTGATAGGAACCGACTAGACCAGCTCCTTCGGCGATGGCCGTGTACCGCTCCCGGATCGCCGACGACTCAGCCACTTCGCTCATCGTTGCGCCGGCGCCGATCCGGAGCCCTTCGCTGTCGCTGAAGTCCACGCCGCCCAACTCCGGCACGCGGAGCAGGCTGACCAGGTGCGAAGGCACCGCGAACTTGGTGGCGTTCTCCTTCATCTGCACGACGAGGTCTGTACCGCCCGCGAGCGGGCGCGCGCCTTCGCCGTGATGTTGCAGAAGCGATATCGCCTCGGCCAGGCTTGTCGGGGCGTGGTATTCGAACGCGCGCAATAGACCGTCCTTCTTGATGCGAGGCTCATTCTATAACAGCCGTTAGCTCTTAGCTATTGGCTGTTAGCTGAGCCGCTGTATAATCCAAACCGTCTCTGGGAGGAGGTAAATTCATGCTGTTCTTCATCAAGGGCGAGCTGCGCGAGCAGGAGTCCCTGCCAACCGAGAAATGGCTTGGAATGGTGGCCTCGACGTGGCAGGCGATCAAGCAGCTGGAGAACAACGGCAAGGTTCTGGCCGGCGGCGCCATGATTGGACAGCGCGCCGGATGCGTCATCGTGGACGTGGATTCGAACGAAGAGCTGTTTGAATTGCTTACGCGCCTGCCCGTCGCGGGTTATATGGACTGGGAGGTCGTGCCGCTCATCCCCGCGGACACGGCGCTTGAGTCCGCCAAGTGGGCACTCCAGCAGCTATCGCTGGTGGCGGCTCGGTAGGCAGTCGGGACGCCTCGACAGGTTTGTGCTAGGCCGGGCGGCGGAGCCATCGTAGACGGTGTCTGGCCTTCACGTGCTCGGGATTGATGCGGATGGCTTCTTCGTAGGAGAACCGGGCTCGTCCGACCCTTCCAGTTCGTTCCTCGGCGAATCCTAGCGCGAATAGCGCCTCAGCCCGTTCGCAAAATAGGAGATACCATAGCAAGCAGTCGGGTCGCGGCAATCCGACACCCAGCCCAATCGTCCTTCGCCATGGATACCCTGTATTCGTACCTCAGCCTTTGTCTAATTTGCTCGGGGGTTCGGCGTGGGGCTTCTTGACGGCGTGATCGCTTCCCGTGGTCGTGCCTCAACACGTCCGCACCAAGCTCGTTGTACCCGAACGGGTCGCTGGTCCGGTAGTCAGGCCTCTTTATTGGACTGGGGATTACACCACGTGGGAGCGGGCGGAATCCGCCGAGATCTGGATCCCCACGCGAGAAGTCGCTCACAGGGGAATGCATAGCACGCGCCCACGTAGATCACCAATGCCCCGATGTCACAAGTTCACTCCTGCAGACCCAACGCCCGAAAGATCGCTTCGTACTGCCCCGGGTTGCCCGGCTGAAACCACGGCTCCGCGTGCAAAACCTTCCCGCCGCGGTCGATGACGAAGACCGCTCGGCGGGAACGTTTCCCGCCCTCGTCGACGACTCTGTACGCTCTAGCCGTCTCCAGCCGCTCATCGCTGGCCAGCGGGAACGGCACCCCGCCGAGTCGCTCGATGAACGCTCGGTGTGATTCCACGCTGTCAGCGCTTATACCGATCACCTCCGCTCCGAGTTCGCGGGCGAAGTCGTAGTCGTCCTTCAGCATCGAGACCTCGTTGGAGCAGAGCGGCGTAGCGTCCTCGTAATAGAAGGCCAGCACGACCTTAGAACGCTCGGTCAGGTCTCTGAGATTGACAGCTCCCTCCGTACTCTGCAGGGTGAAGTCCGGCGCTTGCTCTCCGATCTCAGGCATTGGTCCCGGTCCCGGCGAATCCGCTCAGCCGCACGTTCGTTACGCCCTTCGCCTGTGCGAGCACTTTGATGCGACCCAGACCCGCCGGGTCCACGAGCTCCGACACCGCCCGGCGTCGCGCGAGGCGTTGTTCGAGGTCGGTTTCGCTGTCAGCCGGCGGCAAGGCCTCGCCGATGCCCGTCTTCATCAGCAACTCGGCTTGCGATACGAGCCCCAGCGTCCTCAACCCCGCTGCCTCCCCCGCTCGGCGAAGGCTTGTGAAGTCTACGTGGCTGGTCATGTCCTGGCGTCCGATGCGGGCGTAGGGATCGTTGCTGGGGTTGTGCCGGTAGAAGCACAACAACGTGCCGTCCTTCCGCCAGGATGCATACAACTCCTCTGCCTCGTAACCATAATCGAACGTGAGCACGAATCCGCGCCCGAGCGCCCGCGCCGCGCGCGACATCCAGCCCGTCGCTGCCAGGTTCACCTCCGCTGTGCAGCCTTCGGCGGGGAGTAGCCCCAAGTCTTCGAAGTACCTGCTCACGGCGCCGCTCGGACGGCGATACTCCTCGACGAACTCTGTTTGGTTCCAGTTCACGAACAGCTGTCGCAGTTGGCCGTCCTGAACCGTCACGCGGTGGACGGGCATGCTATCGAGCAATTCGTTGCTGAGGATGCAGCCGGCGATCCCCCTCGGCAGTCGATTGACCCAGGCCACCCGGACCTCGAGGCCCTGCGACTCCACCAGCTGTTGCTGTCTCGCCTTTAGCCTGGCGATGGGCTCGACGATGACGTAAGAGATCGCGGCTGCCAGCCCCGGCGCCGCTCGGCGCGTCCATGTCAGGCAATCCCGGCAGAGCGTACCGTTGCCCGCCCCGGCCTCGACGACCTTGAAGCGCCCGGGTTGCCCGAGGGCTTCCCACATCTCCCTCAGTTGCCTTCCGACCATGCCGCCGAAAATGGGGCTCACCTCCGGGCTCGTGAGATAGTCTCCGGACCTCCCGATCGTATCCCGGCCGGAGCTGTAATAACCGAGGTGCGGCTCGTAGAGAGCCATCGCCATGAAGTCGTGGAAGCTGATGCCGTTCTGGCGCTCCATGCGGGCGATAATCGCCTCCTTGAGCACCTGGTTTTCCGCTATCGATTCGAATTCGATTCGCACGCCCCTTATCCTACCTTCTCCGCCTCGCGCGGGCCGCCTTCGTCCAAGTTGACACGGCATGATAGACTGTTAGCATCCTTCTAAAATTTGCATCGAGGGCAAATGTTCGAAGACGTGCGTGACGAAGCCTTTCGGCTGTTTGGCCGCCTGGTGACGCGATCCGATCCGGGGCGATTGGAGGCGTGGGCTGACCTTGGCCTAACGATGACTCAATTGCGGCTCCTTTTCTTGCTGCGGCTGGAGGACGGGCTTTCCGCCGGCGCGATCGCTGACCGGCTGGGCGTTACGCCGTCGACCCTCACCCGAATCATGGACCGCCTCGTTCGTAGCGACCTCGTTCGCCGCGAGGAAGACGGGAACGATCGACGGCTTGTTCGTCATCGCCTCACTGCTGAGGCGCGCAGGACGATCGAAGAGATGGAGCGTTTCGGCCGCGCGCGCATGGACCGGATGCTGGCTCACCTGGGCCCGGAGGAGCTGGAGCGTGTGGTGCTGGCCCTGCGCGATCTTGCGGGAGCGCTGGAAGCGACCGAGGCAGAAGAGAGAAGCAGGGAGCAGGTGGCATAGTGGCCATTGCGGCGCCCGCAGGCGTCCCCCGCCCCATCGCCGAGATGGGAAACCGCACCAAGGTCATCGTCATGGCCGGCACGATGCTGGGCATGTTCACGGCGGCAATGGACCAGACGATCGTCGGGACTTCAATGCCCCGTATCATCGCTGATCTTGGTGGCTTTGGACTCTACAGTTGGGTTGGCACGGGCTTCATGCTCGCATCCACGGTCACCATCCCGATCGCCGGCAAGCTGACCGATATCTACGGCCGCAAGCCGTTCTACATGGCCGGCATCCTCATCCTCCTGGTAGGCTCGGTGCTGTGTGGGTCGGCGCAAAACGTGGAGCAACTCATCGCCTTCCGTGTGGTCCAGGGCGTGGGCGCTGGAATGATCATGGGCATCGCCTTTGCCATCCTGGGCGACGTGTTCGCGCCGGCGGAGCGCGGGCGCTGGATTGGCCTGATGTCCGCCGTCTTCGCCTCGGCCAGTGTGCTCGGCCCGCTGATCGGGGGCACGCTCACCGACCATGCGGACTGGCGTTGGGTATTCTACGTGAACCTGCCGCTTGGCGCCGTTGCGCTTGCTGTACTTCACCGAGGGATGCCTAACATAAGGCCGCTTGCTCCCCCAAAGCTGGACTATCGCGGCATCGTCCTTCTGCTCGCCACCGTGACGCCGCTGCTACTGGCGTTCTCCTGGGCGGGCAGCCGATATGACTGGCTCTCGCCGCAGGTAATCGGCTTGTTCACCTGGGCCGCTATCGGGCTCGTCGTATTCACCTACGCCGAACTCCGCGCCGATGAGCCGCTGCTGCCGATGTCGCTATTTCGCAACCGGGTCTTCGCCGTCTCAGCGTTGATCACGCTGATTACAGGCATGGCAATGATGGGCAGCCTTTTCTACATCCCGTTATTCGTCCAGGGTGTCATCGGCCGCTCTGCCACAAACTCCGGGCTGGTCACGATGCCGATGATGATCGCGATGGCGATCGCCAGCGCCATCGCGGGCCAGTTGATGTCGCGTCTCGGGGGCTACCGTCTGCTCGGCACTCTCGGACTCTCGGTGATGGTCGTCGGGTCCATCCTTCTCGCCTCACTTACGGTGGGCTCAACGAGCCGCGACGTTACGATAGCGATGATCGTGTTCGGCATTGGGCTCGGCAGCTCGATGCCGCTGTTCATGCTCGCGGTCCAGAATGCGGTGCCGTACAGGGTTATGGGCGTTTCGACGTCTACGATGCAGTTCCTGCGTTCCGTCGGTGGGACCATGGGCGTGGCGATCATGTTCTCTCTCATCCAGAGGGGGTATCGTGATGGCCTGACCTCTAACGTCCCCTCTGCCGTCCGCGAGCAGCCCCAGATCGAGCAGGCGCTTCACGATCCGCAGTTCCTCCTCAACACGCAAGCCTTCCAGCAAGTCCAGCGGGCGTTCGCGGCGTTTGGCGCAGAGGGGCAGACGCTGTTCGTGACGACGATTAACGGAGTGAAGGAGTCACTGGCGTCGGCGATCGCCGACGCCTACTTCCTGCCCGTTGTCTTGCTCGCCGCGTCCGTCGTCATCTCGCTGTTCATGAAAGAGATACCCCTTCGCAAGCGTCATTACGACGCCGAGGAGGAGGAGGCGTTCGCGGGGCCAGCTGCCCCTGCCCCGGCCATGGCGGCCCTTCCTCCAGTGGCGGGTGGTGCCAATGGACACCCCGCGGCCGGCAATAGTGGCGCATCAGTAACGCGAATCCTTCCGTTGGCGATCATCTCGGCTGCTGTCGGCGTGCTAGCGGCGGCTCTTCTGCGGGCGACGCGTCGCGTCTAGAGAAAGCGTCGACGTGGATACGTTCGGCCAGCCGCCCATCGTTCCTCACGCGATCGCAGCCGCCACGCCGGCGTCCGCGCAGCCTGAATGACCAAGCGGCCGCTCAAGCTCGGCGCCGCGCTCCTCCTCGCACTTTCCGCGCCGATGAGCGCCTCGTGCGGCGGTGACGGCGAGACGGAGCTCATTCTCGGCGCCACCACGAGCATCCAGGATGCCGGGTTGCTGGACGAAATCGTCCGTGTATTCGAAGAGGTGACGGACTACGACGTCAAGCCAGTGGTCGGTGGTTCCGGACAGACGCTTGAGACCGCCCGGCGGGGCGAGTTCGACGTCGTCATGACGCATTCGCCCGCGGACGAGGACAGCTTCATAGCCGACGGCGAAGGGCTGGACAAACGCACGGTCATGCGGAACTTCTTTCTTATCGCCGGGCCCGACAACGATCCGGCCGGCATCGCTGCCGTTGCCGGCATGGACGCGGCGTTCGAGCGCATCGCCACCGGCGAGCACGAGTTCATCAGCCGGGGCGACAACTCCGGCACCCACCGCCGAGAGCAATCGATCTGGGAAGACCTCGGGATCGAACCTGACGGGAACTCGTGGTACCAGGTGTCCAGCACCGGACAAGGTCAGAACATTCTCGTCGCGACGGATAGAGACGCGTACACTCTAGCCGACAGCTCCACGTTCACAGTGTTCAGGGACAGGGTCAACCTCGTCGCTCTCTTCACCGACACCGTAAAGCCCAACGTCTACTCCGTGATCAGAATAAGCCCGGAAGAGCACCCCAACGTGAACGCGGCGGGCGCCATCGCTTTCGCGGAATTCATTACCTCAGTGGCCGGGCAGTGCCTGATCGCGGAATTCGGCTTGGAAGAGTACGGCGAGAGCCTGTTTGAGGCCGCCCGCGGCTGCCCGACGTCTGACGTCGGCGGCTAATCCTTTAGAATGACACCTGAGCCAAGATGGACCTCATATGGGACGGCCTCACCGAAGCCATTGGTCTCATCTTTAGCGGCGATGCCTATGTGTACGAGGTCACCTACACTTCCCTTCTCGTCTCAGGCAGCGCCACCCTCATCGCTCTCGTCGCCGGGCTGAGCATCGCCTACTTCCTCGCTTTTCGAGCACCGCCGGGCCGCACGCTTGCTTTCATCGCGCTCGCCGCCGGCATGGCGCTGCCGCCCGTGGCCGTCGGGCTGCTCGTGTCAATCATGCTCTGGCGTACCGGGCCGCTGGGACAACTCCACCTGCTCTATAGCCGCACCGCCATCGTCATCGCGCAGGCGGTTATCGCGACGCCCATCATCGCAGCGCTGAGCACGGTCGCGCTGCAGGCGCTGAACCCCAATCTGAGACTTCAAGTGCTCGCCCTCGGCGCCTCACGCTGGCAGGCGGCACTGCTGCTCTTTCGCGAGGCCCGGCTCTCTCTGCTGGCCGCCGTTATGGCCGGCTTCGGAGCGGCCATCTCGGAGGTGGGCGCGACGATCATGGTCGGTGGCAACATCAAAGGCAGCACGCGCACCCTGACATCGGCCATCGTTCTCGAAGTCCAGCAGGGAGATTTCGAGACTGCGATCGCCTTCTCGCTGATCTTGCTCGCTGTGATCCTGGTGATCGTCGCGGGCTTCACTGCGCTGCAGCAGAGGCGAAGTGGCCAGTGACGGGGCCGCTCGTCCAGCTCCGTGACATCCTGGTCTGGTATGGCCGGCGCACCGTGCTTGATATACCCGCTTTTGACGTCCACCCGAATGAAGTACTCGCTGCGGTTGGGCCTAACGGTGCGGGGAAGAGCACTCTCCTTCGGGTGATCGCGCTCCTGGAACGTCCCGCCGAGGGAGAGGTCCTTTACGGCGGGCGCGCCGTCTCCGGCAGCCCGCTCCCTTATCGCCGCAAGATGGCAATGGTGTTCCAGGAGCCGCTGCTTCTCGACACCAGCGTCGAAGCAAACGTCCGCACGGGTCTTTCGCTGCGCGGCGTCCCGCGTGAAGAGCAGAAGCGCCGCGTAGACGAATGGCTGGAACGCTTCGGCATCTCGCATCTGCGCGGGCGCTCTTCCCGTGCCCTCTCCGGCGGCGAGGCGCAACGGACAAGCCTCGCTCGGGCCCTGGCTCTCCAGCCTGAAGTGTTGCTGCTCGATGAGCCCTTCGCCTCGCTTGACGCCCCCACGCGGGAATCACTGATCGAGGACCTGGACACCGTACTCACGGCGAACCGGGTGGCGACTGTCTTCGTGACGCATGACCGCGGAGAGGCCCTCCGTCTGGGCGACCGCATCGCGGTGCTCATGCAGGGCCAGGTCCGGCAGCTCGGATCGCCCGCCGATGTGTTTTCCTCGCCCGTGGACGAGGAGGTGGCGGCTTTCGTGGGCGTCGAGACGATCATTCCCGGTCGCATTCGCGGCAACAACGGTCGCGGCCTTGCCACCGTTGAGCTGGGAGAGGCGGTCATCGAGACGGCCAGCGATCTGGATCCCGGTTCCGATGTCCTGGTCTGCCTGCGCCCGGAAGACGTCGTGCTCAGCGAAGCGGTCGATGCCACTCCTGCGATGAGCGCCCGCAATCACCTGCGCGCTACTGTCAGCCGGGTGCGCCCGTCAGGGCCGTACGTTCGAGTGGAGCTGGATGCCGGCTTCCCGCTCGTCGCCCTCATCACCAAGCAGTCGCTCGAGGATCTATCTATCGTGCCCGGCGCCAGCGTCGTCGCCACTTTCAAGGCCACCGCCGTTCACCTGATCCCGCACCGCCGACCTTAGGCCCGCAAGCAAATCCGGGTCGTTGCTGATGACGCCGTCCACGCCAGCATCGACCAGGCGCTGCGCTCTGTCGCGATTGTCTACGGTCCAGCAGAAGACGTCTACGCCGCGCTGGTCGAGAAAGAGCGCACGCTCTTCGTTCAAAAATCGGTGCTCGATGCAGACCCTGCGCACGCGCTCGTCGTCGCCTACCAGTCGCATGAACTTCTCCCACTGATCTGGCCGCTCGACAGAGTAGCGGACTTCGAGTCCCGGCGCCTCAGCGCGCACGTCGTCAAGCACCGGCCACTTCTGTCCGCACACGGCGACCCAGGTCTCGCCGGCATGCTCGCCGATCTTGCGGACCAGCGACTGCGCGAACTCGAGGTTCCGCCGGCCACGATAGGACCCTTTTACGTCCACCAGCAGACCCTTCGACCCGGCCACCGTGTCCAGCACGTCATCCAGCTTCAGCCGATTGATGTCCAGGCGCACGTACCAGCGCCTGCCGAGCGGAAGGCTGAGTGGGGGTAGCGAGTGGCCGGGCATTTGCTTATCCACCAGTAGCGGCAGGAATCCCAGCCGCCGCTCGTGCCGCACCCAGACCTGGCCCGCGCGATACCAGGCGTCGAGTTCGATGACGTCAATGGGTGCGGCGAGCGCTGCCCTCAGCCGATCGCGAGTGTTGCCGTAGGCGTGGGCGATCCGCAGCGGGCGGCTACTTGTTCGCCCGCTGGCCCCGGCTCCGCCACGCGTCGGAGATGTCTCCCGCCTTGTCTGCCTGCGGGTCACTACTTGGTCGCCCCGGCGGTCTCCGTGCGGATCCGGGAGACCTGCTGGGTGCGTAGCGCGTAGTGCGCGGTCGCCATCTCGAGTATCTGTCGCATCGTATATGTGCCCAGCTCGGGGTCCGCCGCCTCGCGCTCCAGATCAATTTGCACGAGGTCGTGAAGGAGGTTGGAGAAGCGCCGCTCCGCCACTTGAAGAGAGACGGTTGCCTCACGCAGCGAGGAGAACTCCGCCCTCGAAAGGCATGGGGGTTGCGGCAGCTTCATGGCCCGCGCCACCAGCCTTCCGTAGTAGAAGCTAACGTCGTCCGCGGTTCGTTCCAGCGTGCGCTTGATCGACTCGTCCTCACCCACCTCTACTGCGAAGCGCGCCGGATCACATCCCTTCAGGGCCTGCATCAGAGCCGCACGCGCCTCGTCCAGCCTGCGTAGCAGCACGTCGATCTCGACGGGCGCCGCCGAGCTGCCTTCAGCCATTATTCCGCCGCCTCACGTGACAGTGGCTGACGGCCGGCGAAGCCTGTGTCCAGCTCGTGCCACCAATCGATGCGTTGTTCGGGCAACTTCCAGCAAAGGTATACCTCGCGGCCGTTCAACTCGGCCCGGAAATCGATCAGCCCCTGATCGATATCTTTCAGCTCGCACCCCATCTCGTTGACCTGTTCAACGAGGCTGTTCAGGTCACCAGCCGTCCGCTCCAGCCCCGCCTGCGCCTCCTTCAACTCACCCTCAACCATGTGTCCGTTTCCTCTCATCTTCTGGTCCAGCTCGCCTACCCGGCGCCGGAAGCGCTCGTACTCTTCCCTAAGGCTCCGCATCTCGACTAGCAAGTCCGTGAGGCGCGGCAGCAGGCTCTCCGCCTCCTGCAGGGTGAATCGCCTGGGCGCCATCGATAGACATTGTAGACGCTGGGCCTAACGGCGGGCCAGAATTCGGTCCCGGAGCGGGAACGCGCTCAGATGTCAGTCGCTTCATAATGGAGCGGAGCCGCCGGTTTCGGAGCTAGGTCTGGCGCGGGTTGTCTGCTAGGCCGCTGCGCTAGCCTGCTGCTCTTGCAGGAAGCCCAGGACCGCCGCGTTGGCCTCGCCGGCCTTCTCCACCAGGAACCCGTGGCCCGCTCCCTCCAGCTCCACCAGGCGCGCGCCTGCGATGCCGTCCACCAGCACGCGCGCGTTTTCCGATGGCATGACTATGTCCGCCGTGCCCGATAGCACGAGCGTTGGCGCCTCGATCTGTCCGAGCCGCGCGACGGTGTTGAACCCAACGATTGCCATGAACTGCCACTGTATGGCATACATCGGCGCCGTCAGGTGCGCGTTCAGCAGCGCCCGCCTCACGAGCTCCCCTTTGTGCGCTTTGATGTATTCCTCGCTGTACAGCAGCGCCAGCCCGGCCTCGATCGCCTGTAGAACAGGCAGTCCGGCGAGCGATATGAACTGCTGCACGACTTCCGGCCCGGCAAAGATTGCGCTCGGACCACCGGCCATCGTGCCGCCGAGAATCAGCGTGCGCACCTGTTCCGGGTACCGCAGCGCGAACTCCTGCGCGATCATGCCGCCCAGCGACATGCCGAAGACGTGCGCGGACTCTATTCCAAGTGCAGTCATGAGCCCCTGCGCGTCGTCCGCCATCTGGGCCATCGAATAGGGTTCGTTCGGCTTGTCGCTCCGTCCCGCGCCGCGGTTGTCGAAGGCGATTACCTGGTACTCGCGGCTGAATTCCGGGACCTGGCTCGACCAGCCCGTCGCGTTCGCGCCCAGGCCCATGATCAGAAGCAACGGCTCACCCCTGCCGTGCACCTCGTAATAGATTTCGATCCCGTTTACTCGTGCTATTGCCATCGGAGTCCTCGCTGAAGGTTTATTTTCGCGTCCCAACTGACTCGATGGTACTACTCACGCGCCGCCGCCAGCGGACCGCGTCGGTGAAAAATTCGGGTAATCGGTCGCGCCGAATAGTCTCGTCTCAGCGTATGGCGAGGAGCTGAACATCGAAAATGAGCGTGGCCCCGGAGGGCACGCCTTCTGGAGTTACGCCCGCGCCCTGATCGCCGTAGCCCAACTCCGGCGGCACGATGAGACGTCGCGAGCCGCCCACTTTCATGGTCGAAACGCCTTCATCGAACCCGGCGGTCTCGCTCCCGCTTCCCATGATGAACGCGTACGGCTGTTCATCGTCTCGCGTGTCGATGAACCTTGTGCCTGCAGCCGTTTCGCCCACAAAGTGAACAACGACCTCGTTGCCCGTCGCCGGCGTCATCGCCTGGAAGTTCTGGGGGTCGCGGCCGATCTCCATATCGACGTACTTCAGGCCGCTGGCCGTCGTTATCTCCTCACCGGTGGTCTCGATGTTGAGGACCTCGACATCGAATAACAGAGTGGCCCCGGGCGGAATCACGCCCCCCGCACCTTGATCGCCGTACGCGAGAGCGGGCGGTATGATCAACGTCCGCCTGCCGCCTTCCTTGATGGACGCCAGTCCTTCATCCCAGCCTTGAATCACATCTTCTACTCCCAGGAAGAACACGAACGGATTCTTGTCTCGCGAAGAGTCGAACTCCGTCCCGTCCTGGAGCGTCCCCGTGTAGTGGACGGTCAGGGCATCTCCCGGACGCCCTGGATCGCCCGATCCCTCCTCGACCTCGGTATAAATGAGCCCGCTCGCGAGGGTCACGGTCCGCTGGCCGTCACCCGCAAACAAGACGACGGCGAGGATCGCGAGCCCCGCGGCGAAGGCGGCGACACCGGCGGCGAGGAGGCCCAGGGCGAGCCAATTGCGGCGCGGCCGTTGATGCGCCACGGGAGGCAGAGCGCCGGCCTCAATTTCGTCCTCTGGTTCTGCCTCTACCGCGAGGGCGGGGGTGACGCGCAGCCGATCGTACTCGGCCCGCC
>Ga0209521_10003831_pt1 | contig 12104 bp, 13 predicted proteins | sample Rifsed19ft4_FD_184016 | JGI IMG/M metagenome (GOLD analysis project Ga0209521, IMG submission 184016) | Soil microbial communities from Rifle, Colorado, USA - sediment 19ft 4 (version 2) | ecosystem: Environmental > Terrestrial > Deep subsurface > Rock core/Sediment | place: Rifle, Colorado... | reverse complement strand
GCCATATCTCTCAAGAGCATAATATAGAATAGATTTGATCAAGTCATCGTAAGTAAAACCTGCCATTCTAGCTGCTTTTGGAAAGCAGGAATTAGCTCTGGGGTCCTTAATCAATCCAGGCAGAGGATTAACATCTAGCACATAGCAATAGCCTTCATGATTCAGACGTACATCTATCCTGCAAATATCTCGACACCCTAGAATACTAAACGTATTAAGTACGGTACTCTTTAGGTCCTCATAAATAGCACTTGTTAGATTAGCAGGACAGTCAAATATTTCGATAGGGTTTTCACACGTGTCCCAAATCCATTTAGCTTCGTAGGAGTAAATCTTGTTAGCATGAACAGGTAGCCTGTCAAGTCTAACCTCAACAACCGGCAATAGACTTGGAGGGTTGTTGCCAATCATAGCAACTGTGAACTCCCTCCCGCGGATAAACTCCTCGACAAGAGCAGGCTGAGAATAGGATGTGATGATATTCTTAACCATTTTCTTTAAACTTTTTTCTTCATTAACTAGAGAACTGTTCCAAACACCTTTACTAGATCCTTCATGAAGAGGCTTTACCACTAGTGGATAATTCTTTTCTAATAATCTTATATCATCAACTTTATTGCAAACACAATGTCTAGGCGTCCTTATTCCTTTGGAAGATAAAAGGTCACTCGAAAAAGCTTTGTTTAATGCAATTGAAAGAGTTAGTGGCCCAGAACCGGTGTATGGGATATTTAGCATCTCAAGAATGCTAGGGATATATGACTCTCTACTCTCGCCTTTAAGACCTTCAGCAATGTTGAAAACAATATCAGGTCTTTCATGTCTCAGCTTTGAATAGGCGTCTTCATTAGCCTCAACTTTCAAAACATCGCCGACGCTTGACAGAACTTCGGCTATAGAATTAATAGTTGAAATATCGTCGAATTCAGCGTACTGATCTATAACAGAAGGAAGAGGTTCGATTCTCTTAAGATTGTAGACTAGACCTATCTTCAGCAATTAATTGACCTCCAACTATTGTTTCAGAGAACATCACTTTGGCAGTTTTAGGTTGAAGATATTCGTATGACTTACCCTGATAATTTCTAACAACCACCTTCTCCTTATCGATATTTCTGAGATAATTCGGCAGCATGGGTACTTTTCCTCCTCCACCAGGTGCATCTATTACGAAATGAGGAATAGCTAACCCCGATGTGTGACCGATTAATTCCTGCAGAATATCTAAACCACGCTCTACCCTAGTTCTGAAGTGATAAGTTCCCTTAACAGGATCACATTGGAAGAGATAATAAGGCCTTACACGTATAGTGAGAAGCTTATGCATGAGGTTCCTTAGAGTTCTAACATCATCATTTACACCTTTCAAAAGAACAGTTTGGCTCCCCAAAGGAATACCGGCATCAGCTAATAAACCACAAGCCATAGAGCTTTCAGAAGTAACTTCTCTGGGATGATTAAAATGAATGTTGATGAAGAGAGGTTGATATTTTTTCAACATTCTTGCAAGATTCTCAGTAACTCTCTGTGGAAAAGTGCATGGAACCCGTGTCCCAATTCGTAAGATTTCAACATGCTTAATTTGCCTGAGATTTGAGAGGATAAATTCGAGACGCTCGTCAGAGAGCATAAGAGGGTCTCCACCAGATATGATAATGTCTCTAACTTCACTATGATCTTTAACATAATTTATCTGTCGTAGAATTTCCGTGTCTGACTGTTGACGCGTAGGGTCACCGACTTTTCTCTTTCGGGTACAGAACCTGCAGTAGGTAGAACATTGATTAGAAACGCACATAAGAAGTCTATCAGGATACCGATGAGTAAGCCAAGGCACAGGACTATCTCCTTCTTCATTCAAAGGATCATCCAATCCAAACTGATCATTAAGCTCTTCTTCATCAGGAATACATTGCTTCCAAATAGGATCACCTATTTCCTCTATCAAGTCGTAGTAATATTTTGATATCTTCATAGGATATTTACTGGCAACCATCTTTAGATTGTCAATACTAATATTGAAGTCCCCTGCAACTTTCTCAGGTGATACAGTGGTTGACTTGCTACAATCTTCTGCCATGTGATAAACTCTGCCAAGAATGGTCTCTTCCATCGAGGAATATCCCTTCCAAACCGAAGATGGAATTATGGAGACCTAACGCAGATAATAACATTTGAGGATCTCTCCCTATCAAGAAATCTCGCACATGCACTTCATCAATAATCCTATTAAGGTTTTCTGAAAAAAAATATTTTAAATCTTAAAATGATCAATCAGATTATTATTTTAGACATAAATATAATTTTACCAGATTTGTTTTAATATATTAAATGTAGTACTATGTTGATTAAGGTTCTGCTTTATGAAAGTAGCACTCATTTACAATTCCTTTAGTAATGTACGAGGAAGCAAATCTAATTCGTTAGATGAAATTGGAGTAATTAACGGAGTGAAATCAATTGAAGAATCTCTCAAAGATCTTAATATCGATTATTCTATAATACCTATTGGAAATATAATGAAGAAATGGCTCGAAGAAATACTTGAATACAAACCAGACGTTGTTTTCAATCTCTGTGAAGCAGTTGATGGTAACAGCAGATTGGAAATGAACATACCTGCATTACTTGATTTAACAGGAATTCCATACACTGGGTCATCATCTTTGACATTAGGAATATGTCAAAATAAATCATTAACAAAAGATATACTTCTATCAAATGGGATAAAGACCCCAAACCATTCATTAGTAAAAAATGCTGATGAGATAGAAGAGGGAAACATTATTTTTCCAGCAATCGTTAAGCCTATGAGAGAAGACGGTAGTCTAGGTATAAACACTTGCAATGTTGTCACAAATATATTTGATTTAATAAGATTAGTTAATGAGATAATAATTGAACATCATCAACCAGCTCTGATTGAAGAGTACATAGATGGAAGAGAGCTTAATGTCGCTATAATTGGTAATAATCCACCGATACCATTGCCGATATCTGAGATTGTTTTTCCAGATCATTACAAATTCAAGATTGTTAGTTATGATGCGAAATGGGTTGAAGATAGTGACGATTACAAGAATACTAGAGCAATTTGCCCTTCCCTAATTGACGAAGAAATAAGAGATAAAGTGTTTGCAATAGCGAATAAGGCTTACGAGCTACTAGGATGTAGAGATTACGCCAGAGTAGATATAAGGCTCAGAGGAGATATACCGTATGTCTTAGAAGTTAACCCAAATCCAGATATTTCTCAAGAAGTTGGACTGACCCGTTCACTAAAAGCAGCAGGAATTAGCTATAATCAATTCATAAAAGAAGTCATATCATACGCATTGCAAAGGGGAAATGGATACACTTAGAATAATGCTAATAAAATAATTACATGAGAATTGCTAATTCTAATTAAAAAAAGCGATTCTTCTTGTCCCTATCTTCATAAGATTCTTTAGCAAGTTCCTCGAACAGTTCCTTCTGCCTTTTAGTTAGCTTTCCAGGGGTTTCAATAATGATTCGAATTAGTTCATCACCTCGCCCATAACCTCTTAAGTGAGGAATACCTTTTCCCTTTAACCTGAGGGTGTACCCACTCTGTATTCCAGCAGGAACATTAACCCTCAATCTTTCGTTTAAACCTGGAACTTCTATCGCAGCCCCTAAAGCAGCCTGAGAGAAATTTATTCTCTTATCATAAATAATATCGTCTTCACTTCGTACAAAATTTTCATGACGTTTAACATTAAATACCACATAGAGATCGCCCGAAGCCCCTCTGCTATAACTTGGTTCGCCTTCACCTGATAATCTAAGACTAGAATCATTATCCACACCGGGGGGAATATTAACCTCAATAGTTCGTTTCTTCTTTACAAGCTTCGAGCCTTGACAGGTTGTGCACGGGTTGTCAATAACCTCGCCCCGACCTTTACATTTTCTGCATGTCTCGACTCTAATTATCCGTGCGAAACCAGACGATTGAGTGTATTGGACTTCACCAGCACCTTGACATTCTTGACAAGTTCTTGCACTTGTACCAGGCTTCGCACCTGAACCGCTGCAAATACTACACTTCTCTGAACGAAAAACTTGGATTGCTTTTTTTACACCGCTGGCCGCCTCTTCAAGAGTTATTTGCATATCGTACCTCAGATCTGAACCACTTTGTTGGCCCTGTCTGGACCTACCTGAACCGCCGAATAACTGCTCAAAAATGCTACCCGTCCCTCCGGAGCCAAAACCAATGTCTCTGAAGAATTCACTGAAATCAGCACCCTTGAAGATATCCTCAGTAGTATATTTATTGTCGATTCCTGCGTGGCCTAATTTATCGTATTGCACTCGTTTTTGGTCATCAGAAAGAACAGCATAAGCTTCAGATATTTCTTTGAACTTTTCCTCTGCACCTGGAGACTTATTTCTATCAGGATGATATTTCAAAGCTAAAGTACGGTAAGCTTTCTTTAATTCATCTTTTGAAGCGTTCCTTTGAACTTCTAGAATCTCATAATAGTCACGTTTACTCATTAACAATCAGCACTGTGTCATCTACTTTTTTTCTTCGTCTACAACCTTATAGTCAGAGTCAACAATTTTTTCTTCACTCGGAGCATTACCTGTTGGTTCATCCTGTGGATTAGCTGTCTGCTGAGCTGTCTGCTGAGCTGTCTGCTGATACACTTGAGAACCTATTTCTTGAAGTATCTTCCCAAGATTTTCAGTTGATGATTTTATATTTTCATTATCTTTACCTGCTAAAGCCTCCTTAAGTTCAGAAACGGCTTTACTTATTTTATCATTTAGATCACTAGATATCTTGTCCTTGAAATCAGACCTTGTTTTCTCAGATGTGTATATCATAGACTCAGCGCTGTTCCGTATCTCCACTTCTTCCCGTTTGCGTTTATCTTCTTCAGAATATTTTTCAGCATCATTCATCATTCGCTCTTTATCTTTGCTTGAGAGTTTGGTAGATGCAGTAATAGTTATCTTCTGCTCTTTTCCAGATGCTAGATCTTTTGCAGATACATTAAGTATTCCATTTGCATCAATATCATAGGTAACTTCAATTTGTGGTACACCTCTTGGAGCAGGTGGAATTCCTTCCAGATTGAAAACGCCTAATGAGATATTGTCAGCAGACATAGCTCGCTCACCTTGCAGAACATGTATTGTTACAGCAGTTTGAAAGTCAGCTGCAGTGGAGAAAATCTGGCTTTTACGTGTAGGAATAGTCGTGTTTCGGTCAATAAGTTTAGTCATAACTCCACCAAGAGTTTCCACACCCAAAGACAATGGAGTAACGTCGAGAAGAAGAATATCTTTCACTTCACCGGCTAAGACTCCCCCCTGAATAGCTGCGCCCATAGCAACACACTCCATTGGGTCTACTGCGCGCTCAGATTCTCGGCCAACATAGTCTTCAACAAACTTTCTAACTATCGGCATACGTGTAGGACCTCCAACAAGAATTATCTTAGCTATATCACTTTGAGCAAGTTTAGCATCATTAACAGCTTGCTCTATAGGTCCTTTACACCGATCAATTATCGGTCTAACGATTTCCTCAAGCTTTGCCCGATTTAGTGTCATCGTCATATGTCGTGGCCCTGAAGCGTCAGCTGTTATGAAAGGTAGATTGATTTCTGTCGTCAGTGTAGTTGAAAGCTCTATCTTAGCTTTTTCACCAGCCTCTCGAACTCGTTGTATCGCAATCTTGTCACGTGAAAGATCTATTCCAGAATCTTTTTTGAACTCACTTACCACATAGTTTATTATTAAATTATCCATATCTGTTCCTCCAAGCTGAGTATCTCCACTAGTGGATTTCACCTCAAAAACTCCGCCGCCGAATTCCATTATTGTCACGTCGAGTGTCCCCCCACCCAAGTCGAAAACCATTATTTTCATGTCTTTTCCAGATTTGTCAAGTCCATACGCTAGAGCTGCAGCTGTAGGCTCATTTATTATTCTAACAACTTCGAGACCAGCTATTGAACCTGCGTCTTTTGTAGCTTGACGCTGATTATCGTTAAAGTAAGCTGGAACAGTGATAACAGCCTTCTCTACTTTTTCGCCTAAGAAAGCCTCAGCGTCCCGCTTGATTTTCTGAAGAATAAAAGCTGAAATCTGTTGTGGGGTGAAGATCTTACCATTAATATTAACCTTATAATCTGTTCCCATTTTACGTTTAATGGCATAGACAGTACCATCAGGATTAGAGACTGCTTGACGTCTAGCAGGCTCTCCGACTAATAGTTGTCCATCTTTGGAAAAAGCAACAAATGATGGAAAGGCTTTTCCACCTAATGATGTTCCTTCTGCGCTAGGAATTATTGCCGGCCTACCGCCTTGCATCGCTGCGGCAGCTGAATTACTAGTTCCTAGGTCTATTCCAATTATTTTACTCATTTCTTTTCTCCCCCATCTTGATGGTTATCGGTTGTTTTTACAGTTTTCCTCGATACTTCAACGATACTAGGTCTAATTACTTTTCCATTTAGAAGATAACCTTTTCTCAATTCTCTAACAATTACGTTATCGTCAAACTCACTACTTTCTACGAATGAAATCGCCTCGTGTTTTATAGGGTCTAACTTTCTATCAATACACTCTATTGTCGCAACACCCTCATCTTTCAATATCTCTTTTATGTTAAGATTAATCATTTCCAGACCTTTGACAATGCTCGATGCATTTGCTATTTTACTACTTTCAATTACAGCAAGTTCTAGGTCATCCAGTATTCCAAGAATTCTCAAAACAATACGTTCACTACTCATTTTAACCATATCTTCACGATCTCTTTTCATTCTTTTTTCGTAATTATCAAAATCCGCTTGAAGATACTTCAACCGCGTAATGTACTCAGTAGATTTCTTTCGTTCCTCTTCTAGCTCCTTCTCTAGCTCAATTAATCTAATTTCAGGATCAATTTCATTATTATCTTCTTTATCCATCAATATATTCACACCAAACAGATTTGTTAAACATATCTAATAAAAAATAAGTTTTCTTAGCCTAAAGAGAATAATTAACAATTGAAAACAGAAGTATCATTACTAATCACAATTTCATGCAGATATATATATATTAAATGGCACTTACATATTACTGGAAGGAAATAAAAATGAGTAAACCTTCTTTTGAAAGTATGTTTTCCGTTTTATTCAAGATTGACAGAGAAATAAGATATGCTTCTGTAATTGAAAAAAGCGGTAAAGTCATTGCGGGAGGGATGAGGAAGGGTGTGAGGCCTCTAGAGCCTAAGGAAGAAGAACTGCGATTAATGGCACATATTGTAAGTGAAAGTACAACCCGTGAAACATGGGATAAATATTTTGGAAAAACAACATATACTATTGTCAAAAGAGCAAAAGTGATTCTAATGATATTTCCTTATGAAAACAGGTTAGCTTTTGTAACAGCTGAACCGACTTTTAGCTTACAAAAAATATCGGAAATACGGGATATATTAAACGAGTATATTCAATATTAAGTTGCTAATGTGACTATTTATTTGGATTAAGCTGCTCTTTCCATTAGAATATTATCAAGTTTTTTAAATGAATTGAGATAATACTAGATTAGCTACACGTTTTCCCTTATGCTTTCAATCGTAGATACCGCACTCCAAATCGTAACGCGAGAGTAGCTTGGCATATTCGGGTCTTGTGATACATCGTCTAAAAGACTTATCGCATTAGCAGCCCTAACACCTGGACTTAACGATTTATCTTGCAGCATCGTTATAGTGTCTTTAACAGTCTTCCTAATGTTTCTAGGTGTAATATTACTATCAGCTACAGACTGTAAAACTGCAATGGCTTTAAGGACCTTTTCTTCGTTATCCTTCTTCACTTTTTCACTCAAAATCTATATCGCCTTATTCGACCTTACCACTCTATTTATAGAACAATTACTTATACTATTTTGCAAAAATTCTAATGATTTTATTCTAAACGTTAAACCAGAATCATCTAATCTAATTATGTCATAAATGGAAATTAGGTAAATTGTATTACTTATACCTACAGATTTATAACATCAAAAATATACAATTAATTGAAGACAATTGACAGAGATGGATAAAGAAAGGCGCAAGACAATTACAAATCTTCTCAGAAAGGGAGGAAAGATGTTAGCAGAACCCTGTTACAAATGTAGTGGAGTTCTTATAGAATACAATGGAATCATTTCATGTTCAAATTGCGATGATGTTAAAGATCTAGAAAAAGTATCTATTACATCGTTAATAGATATAAAATCAAGGCTTAACAATCTAGTCTCTAGAAAGATAGAAGAGGTTGCCGTCGCGTTAGAAAAAGAGTCAGATATTCGCAAAGAGGAAGAACTTTCAGAACTCTTACTAAAGTATTTATCAATCTTAGAGAAAATGTCCAAGAATGATAAGAATAATGACACTAAGGAAGAGAGTTAATCATTTATCGTCTCTAATTACTTTAACTGAACCCTTATGCTTGATTTTATCTTGAACAGCATCGACAGCACTCTTGAGAACTTTCTCAGCTTCCTTATAATCACTTGCTTGTACAACAAGTCTATACTTCGGAGCACTCAGGTAACTAACAGTTATTTTGGAGTTTGATAATTTAATCTTCTCAGCTGCTGATAAAGCTTCTTTTATAATATCGACACCGTTAGAAAGGGAAGATGTGACTTCCAGAACACAATTAATATCTACATGAGGTAATGTTACTTTCTCTTTAGAAACTTCCTCAAGACAATCCAAAACAGGCTTTTGTAAATCAAGTTCAGAAAGAACTGAACTTCCATTTCTAGCAACTTCTTCTAATGCATTATATAATGTACCAAATGTTGTATCTAGACTAGAATGTATCTTATCCATTGCCTCTTGATCCAGATTAAGTTTCGTCTTAACGATTTGAAGTATATTTTTAGCTTTTTCATTCTGCTTGACTTCAATTAACTTATCCTTCTTCTCTTGTTTATTCACCTGCTTAAGGGAAAGATCAACTTCTCCTCGAGCCTTGTTAACTCTAATAACTTTAAGAACTTCTTTTTGACCAGTTCTAATAAAGTGCTCTATATGTCTAACTCTACCTGTGGATATCTCGGAAACATGAAGAAAACCTCTCATCCCACCAAATTCATCTAATGTGACATAAACGCCATGAGGACTTATTCTATTAACAGCAACAACTACGAGGTCCCCGTCATCCGGAATTTCAGTATTCATAACTATCACTTTTTTTCAAATTCAATATAACTTAGTACGACCTTCGTCTTCGCCATCGTCTTCGTGGATTGAAAGTAGTAGTCATCTTTTCACGGCTGCAATTATTACAAAGTAATTCCATTTTCCTTGTTTCTTCATTAAAATACTGACAATAATGTTGCCTACAAACCAACGTACCACAAGAGCTGCACTTCATAGCTTTACTACAACTACATATTTCACATTTCAAACTTCTCCACCCAACCATAATTCTAGATTACTAAAATTTCTGAAATAATATTACAGAAGATATGAATTCACTCATCTTGATCAACAAAGTCTATTAATTATATGTTAACTATCAACCACATTTAAGTCTTCCTAAATTAATGATATAAACAATAACATAAAAGATTATTATTGTGATAAAATATATTTCTTTACTGGAATGTTAATTGAGGAAAATGAAAAAGGGTCAATAATTAATCTGTACGTTAAGATCAACGATTCATTTAAGCTAGAGTTAATAGGAGATGAATTAATGATATTTTGTAAATCACCAAGAGAGAAAAATAAGATAAATATAGAGATCATTAGGCATTTTACGAAATTATTCAAAACTAGTATTATTATTAAAAGTGGGTTAAGAAGTAGGAATAAAAGAATTCTTATAACAAATAAGAAACCTGAAATAGTTAAGCTGATGATTGAAGAATTAACAAGACAAACCGTTTAGTTCTTCTTTAGATCATTTTTACCGTTAATAGAGACCTTATTTTCATCACTTCTGGATTGTAAAGATTATGAGGAGCTACACCTTCCAATACTGAAATGAGATTCTGTGCTGAAACTTCTGACATAATTCGTCTTGTTTCATATGTTGCACTCCCAAGATGAGGAGTAAGAATTACGTTATTTAGTTTTAGAAGTTCATTATCTTTTTCCAATGGTTCAACCTGAAAAACGTCTAGACCTGCGCCAGCGATTCGACCTTCTTTAAGCACTTCAACTAAAGCTTCTTCATCAATGATTTGGCCTCTGGAGGTATTGATAATTATTGCATTTTTCTTCATCAAACTTAAGAGTTGTCCATTTACCAGATGATAAGTTTCTTTATTGAGAGGGACATGTATTGAAATAAAGTCACTAATCCTAACAAGTTCTTCTATTGGCATATATTGTAGACCCATACTTTCTTCTTTTTCAAGCGAACGGTTCTTACTGTAGTATAGTACTTTCATTTTTAGGCCTAAACCTCTTTCAGCAACTGCGGTGCCTATTCGTCCCAGACCTATAACGCCTAGCACCTTACCATACACTCCTACTCCGAGTAGCATAGATGGAGACCAACTTATTTTCCATTTTCCACTTCTAATGTAACGGTCAGCTTCGGCAACACGTCTTGCTGTAGCCATTAATAGTGCAAAAGACAAATCGGCTGTTGCTTCAGTTAGAATTCCAGGGGTGTAAGTGACATAAATACCTCTTTGAGTTGCTTCAGGTACTGATATGTGGTCAACACCCACGCTGAATGATGATATTACTTTTAATTTAGATCCTGAAGAAAGTATATCTGAATCAATTCTGTCAGTAAGCATACAAAGTAATCCATCTTTATCAGCTATATTCTTTATGATATCCTCTTTAGTTGGCAATTCTTCTTTATTATGAATTGTTAATTCGCATCTTTTAGCTAGAATTTTAAGTCCTGATCCAGGTATTGCTCTTGTAACATAAACTCGGGGTTTATTCATTTCTTAACATTAATAGTTCGACGGTTGATAAATGTGTAGATTAAAGTTTGAAATGGTTGCAAACTCGAATTATATCGTCGTAAGTATCATAAAGCACTTGTCTTCGAGTTCTAATCAAGTATGTGAGTTCGATACAAATATGATTTCCGAATATAAAGGATTTAATGTTTTATCAAATTCTGCTGTGTGGGATAATCATCCTCCGTGAGACGCCATCTGTATGAAGAGGTTGTAGAGTGATACCTTGGTCTCCATTTCTTTCGCCATGTTTACGTATTTTTTGGCGGATACATATTCTCCGAAGATGCGTTTGATGCTTGAGAAGGCGCCTTCTACGGCCCATCTGTCTCCGTAGCTTTTCTGTTTCTTCCACTCTTCAAAGTCGCTTTGCTGCGCCATGACGGCTTGCTTCCGCGCGAAGCTGCCTTTCGCCTTTGGAACTGCGTTCTTCCTAACCTTGATCGCTGGATCGATTCGGTTGGCGGCGAGGAGGTTGAAGTTCGCCCTGGAGTCGTAGGCTCCATCACCGTAAACCCTGTCCACATTGTTCTTGCTTATCGCCTCTTTGACGAGAGGCTCCGTCTGGCTCCCATCGGAGACGTACTCCTCCGTTACCTGTATGGACACGGCTTGCTTGCTCTTAGTATCCACCGCGAGGTGGATTTTCAGGTAGCCTCGCTTGACTTTCCACACATGCCGGATCCAGTCGCCTGAGTTCGTGACCTTGATACCGGAAGAGTCCATCGCCACAGAGATTGGCTGATTAGTCTTAACTCCGTCGAGCTTTATGTCGAGATTCTTTGTTCTCTCCCAGATTGTGCTCCAGTCCGGAGCTTTCAACCCCGCCACATGCTTTGACAGCGCCTTAACGAACCCTTCCTCTTGCCTAAACGGCAAGTGGAAAAGCACGTGAACGTAGGCGAGAAGCCTCATGAACGCCTCCGGGTAGCGGAAGGGTGCACCCCTCTTACCCACATTCATCCCATTGAGCCCCTCCTCCCACTCATGTAGTAGATCAAAGTCAAGAAGTATCTCTCCTCTCCTCACAAGAGACTCGTTATACTCCTTCCAATTCCTCTTATCAACATACTCCTGACCCCATCTTCTAATTTCAACCATAAACGAAAACAGACCACAGCACTATACAAACATAA
>Ga0209521_10003821_pt1 | contig 12121 bp, 11 predicted proteins | sample Rifsed19ft4_FD_184016 | JGI IMG/M metagenome (GOLD analysis project Ga0209521, IMG submission 184016) | Soil microbial communities from Rifle, Colorado, USA - sediment 19ft 4 (version 2) | ecosystem: Environmental > Terrestrial > Deep subsurface > Rock core/Sediment | place: Rifle, Colorado... | reverse complement strand
TCGCGCCCCGGGCTTTTTTGTTGGGCCGGGACCTTGTTCGTTTCGACTTTCTTCAGTCCTGCCGCTTCAAGCTCAAAAGCCCCGGCTGCCCCGCTTGCAACGGGTGCTGGCTCCGCTTAGGTTCGCCCCCGAAGGCTTTGCAAATGCCGCTGTAGCTCAGTTGGTTAGAGCGCTTGACTGTGGATCAAGAGGTCGGTGGTTCGAATCCCCCCAGCGGTACCAAGCCCCAGCGCGGCCTGAGAGTCAGGTAAGGCCAGACCGCCGCAAGCGCTCATTTTTGTGCGCTGCGTGTCAAAAGTGTCACAGCTTTCCTCCGAAGAATCGATATAGTCGTCCCCAGAAGCGACAATGAGAACGGGGGAATTGACATGCGCGTCTTCATAGCTTGCGCCATTATCATTACAGCGACGCTGAGCCTTGGAGGCTGCGTCGGTCACCATGAGAAGGCCGTCTCGGCTGAGCCGTTGAAGCTCAGCTAAATTACGACGAGATAGCCCTTCTAACTATCTCTCCGGCAAATGCCAGCCCCGGTCGGGTACCTCCCGGCCGGGGTTTTCTTTGGGCCGCTTGCCAGCTCTGGTGCGGGCGGCGGGCGATGACGTCACGGCCCTCAACGAGGCCTTCGCAAGTGAGCGCGCACGCCGCTAGGCGCGCGTGTCATGTCGGCCGCGCAGGTCTGCGCAAGCCATAAACCTCAGCGATGGGTGTTGGTGAGCCCTGCTTACCGGGGCCAATACCAGGCGGGAACAGCTCGGTCGATGCCGGGTCCGGGGATCGGGATCGCGTTGCCGTAATCCGAAATAAAGCCGCTATCGCCGCTCCCGATATAGGGCAGGGCGAGAGAGCTTCCCTTGGTGTAGTCCGGATTGAGGAATGGGTCGGCTGGAGAGGAAAAGTGGTTGACGCCATCCTCGAGGTTGGCGTTTTGGCCTTGAATATCGAAGGCGCGTGCGGGCGCGGCGGCCAAGCTTGCCATTCCGCAAAGAACCAGGACGAGACTGAGATATTTCATGGCAATTCCCCCGAAGCTGCTCTCCGTCAGCCGAAGCAGAAGATAACGCGTAATCGCCGGCAGAGGAAGGGCGCAAAGAAGGCAAAAACGAGGAAGGGCCGCCAGCGGGCCAGCGCCTGTTCCGCAAATCCATGAGCGCTGATACAAGCCTTCGCTGATGGCCCCCCGCATCCTCTACGTCGTCACCGAGGACTGGTATTTTCTCTCGCACCGCCTGCCTATGGCCCGCGCCGCCCAGGAAGCGGGCTACGAGGTGCATGTCGCGACCAGGCTGAAGGACGGCAAGGCGGCTATCGAGCAGCAAGGCTTCGTGCCGCATGGGCTCAACTGGACCCGGGGCAGCCTCTCGCCCTGGGGTAGCCTTTCGGCCGTCGTCGAGCTTCGCCGCCTCCTTGGCGAGCTGAACCCGGACATTCTCCACAACGTATCCCTGAAGCCGGTCCTGCTCGGCACGGCGGCAAGTCTCGGCCGTTCCGCTACCGCCGTGGTCAATAGCGTTACCGGACTCGGCACGCTTTTCATCGGCGAGGCGGGGGTGAGCGGGCTCGCCCGCAAAATGGTGCGCTTTGCCCTTTCCCGCCTGTTGCGGCGCGGGCGCAGCCGGACCGTCGTGCAGAACCCCGACGACCGCGCCTTCGTCATCTCTCTCGGTGTGGCGCCTGACACGGTGGTGTCCATTCCGGGCTCGGGGGTCGACACCAAGAAGCTCACGAAGCTGCCTGAGCCGCCCCCGCCCGTAACCGCGGCCTATGTCGGGCGCATGCTCGCCGACAAAGGCGTGCTGACCTTGATCGATGCCTTCTCGCGCCTCGGCAAGCGGGGCGTCTCGCTCCAGCTGCTGCTCGCCGGCGATTGCGACAAGGAGAATCCGGGCTCGCTCGCGCCCGAGCAGCTCCGCGAATTCGCCAGCCTGTACGGCATTCATTGGCTTGGCCACGTCGCTGACATCAGCGAGGTCTGGGCGCGCGCCCATTTCGCCGTGCTTGCCTCCCGCCGCGAGGGTCTGCCGAAAAGCCTGCTCGAGGCGGCCGCCTGCGGGCGGGCGATGGTGGCGACCGACGCGCCGGGATGCCGCGAAATCGCCATTCCAGGCGAGACCGCGCTCACCGTGCCGGTCGACGATGCGGAGGCTTTGGCCGACGCCATGGCGAAGCTCGCTGGCGATGCCGAGATGCGGCAGCTTTTTGGCGCCAATGCGAGGGCCCTGGTCGAGAGCAAGTTTTCGGCCGAGGCGATCGGGCGGGAGACAGTCGCCCTTTACGATTTGCTGAGACAGAAGAGAGCTTGAGCGGCGCATCATGCTCCCCGCTCCCCCCTTGCGGGGGAGCACGCGCGCCTATTTAGGCGCGCGGAGGGGGGTGAGCACCGCAGCAAGTTTATGAGTTCGACCCCCCTCCCTATCCCTCCCCCACAAGGGGGAGGGGAGAGCACGTGGCATTCACGTAGCATCAGTTGGGCGCGGCGCCGTCTTCGGAACGCATCATCCTGACGATGCCGTCATGGGTCGCGACGACAGGCCGCCAGCCGATGCCCATCAGTTTCGCAGGGTCGACCACGAAGTCGCCTGAAATGCGCTCCCACTCCGCCTCCTTGCCGAACGACTTCATCAGCCGCATCACGCCGCCGAGCGGCACTTTGACGAGGTGAGGGGGGCGTCCAAGCCCTTCCCGCATGGCGGCGACGAGGCCGGCCATGCTGATCGGCTCGGCATCGGCGACGAGGAACGTTCCGTTTGCCGCCTCTTTGGCGCCGAGCACGAGCGAAATCGCTGAAACGAGATTGTCGAGAGCCAGCAACGAACGGCGGTTAGTGAGACCGGCGAACGGGAGCGGCATGGGCGTCCTGGCGAGCGTGGCAAGGGCGGCGATATTGCCTTTGACGCCTCTGCCGTAGACCACGGCGGGGCGAAGCACGGTGAAGGGGACGCCGCTCGCGACAACGAGCCGCTCGCCCTCGAGCTTGGCGCGCCCATAGGCGTCGGTGGGAGTGGCCATATCCTTTTCGCTAATCGGGCGGTCGGCCGACAAGCCGGCCTGCGCCCTGACCGAGGACATGAACACCAAACGCTCAACCTTGCCGCGCGCCGCAGCGGCAAGCTCGCCCACGGCCTCGGCATTGATGCGGGTGTAGAGTTCATCGGGGAGCGATCCTGGCGCGTGCGCGATACCGGCGAGATGGATCAAATGCGTGACGCCCTCCAAGAGCCCCGACCAAGCGGCGGGATGGGCAAGATCGGGCATGGCCACGCGCTCGACGCCGCTCATGGCGGGGATCGATGAGGGATCGCGCGCCGCCGCCCTGACGTCCCAGCCCTCCCTGGCAAGAGCGAAGGCCAAGCGTTTGCCTATGAAGCCGGAGGCCCCGGTGATGAGCACGCGCCCCTTCAACTCAGCGTCCTTTGGCAAGGGCGAGGAGAGTGACGCCGGTGGCCACGAGGCCGAGGCCGACGCATAGGAGATCGACGGCAAGCGAGCGGGCGAGCACGGTGGCTATGGCGAGGGACGCGAGCAGAAGCCCGAGCAAGAAGACCCGCGCCGTCACTTGCGGCACGCTCAAGCCTTGCATCACGGCGCGCTGATAGAAATGCGTCCGATGCGCCGACAGGATCGGCTCTTTCGCGGCGATGCGGCGGAACAGCGTCAGCGTCGGGTCGGCAAGCGTATAGAGCGGCAGGAGCAGCGCCGCGGCGAGATGGGCCTGCGCCACGAAGATCAGCATGAAGGCGAGGCAGAGCCCGATCGGCAGGCTGCCGGCGTCGCCGAGGAAGATCTGCGCCGGATGCTTGTTGAAGACGGCGAAGCCGAGCGTGGCGCCAAGCAGCGCCAGCGCCAGCAGCCCTATGGTGGCGGGGACGGCGCCGAGAGCGTTCAGGACTGCGATTCCAAGCGTCATCGGCACCACTTGCGCCACCGTCATCCAGTCGAGCCCGTCGAGGAAATTGACGGCATTCACGAACCAGACCACGGCCACCACCATCAGCGCGCGCTCCACGACCAGGGGCATGAGGCCGGGAAAGAGCTGGAAGCCTTCGGGAAGGCTCGCGACCAGGACCAGGCTCGCCAGCGTCTGGCCGATCAGGCGCCACGACACGGGCAGCGTATGCGCGTCGTCGAGCGCGCCGAGAATGGTGAGCGCGACAGCGATGGCAAGGACAGGGACGAGGCTGGGGCGAGGCTCTGGCGCCCAGAGGAAAAGCCCGAGCGCGCCGCCGGCCAGCACCGACACCATGACCGCGAGACCTGCGCCTTGCGGCGTCGCGATCGTGTGCGACGAACGTGCGTTCGGCCGCGCCAGGAGAAAGCGCACGAGGAGCGGTTTCAGAGCCAGGATCAGCAGGGCGGACAGTCCCGCGCAGCCCGCCACCAGCATGGCGGCCCAGAGCGCAGGCTGAGCGAGCGGCATTCCCTCTAGTGAAGCGTGCGCGAGGCGGGCTGCCATTCGTCCTTGCCCGCGATCGGATGCCCGGTGCTCGCCGGCACATAGCCCTCGACGGTGGCGCGCAGGAGTTCCTGCATCTCCGCCTCGTCCATTCGGTGGATCGCGTCCTCGAGACGCTCCAAGACCGCGGCCAGCTCCTCAAAGGGCACAATCGGCTCGGAGTTCTTGAAGATGCGCGGATGGCTGGTGCCGGTCGTGTTCTCGCCGATCAGGAGTTCCTCATAGAGCTTCTCGCCGCGCCTCAAGCCCACATACTCGATGGCGATATCGCCGTCGGGGTGGGCATCGTCGCGCACCTCGAGGCCCGACAGGCGGATCATGGTGCGGGCGAGGTCGTCGATCTTAACGGGCGTGCCCATCTCCAGCACGAACACCTCGCCGCCGGCCGCCATGGTGCCCGCCTGGATGACGAGCTGGGCGGCCTCGGGGATCGACATGAAATAGCGGATCACCTCGGGATGAGTGACCGTCACCGGGCCGCCGGCCCTGATCTGGCTGCGAAACAGCCTGACCACCGAGCCCGAGGAGTCGAGCACATTGCCGAAGCGCACCATGGTGAAGATCGTGGCGGTGCCCCGCTCCTGGGCGAGCGCTTGGAGGATCTGCTCGGCTAGGCGCTTGCTCGCGCCCATGATGTTGGTCGGGCGCACCGCCTTGTCGCTCGACACGAGGACGAAACGCTCGACCCCGAGCTCCTTGGCGACCTCGGCGACCACCAGGGTTCCGAACGTGTTGTTCTGCAAGCCGGCGAAGGGGTTGGCCTCGACGATGGGCACATGCTTATAGGCGGCGGCGTGATAGATCACCTCGACCCCGAGCCCCTGAATGGTGCGGGCCACGAGCTTGCGGTCGAGCACCGATCCGAGCACCCCGGCCACATTGGTGGATCCCGCCGCGCCGGCCTCGGCCTCTTTTTGCAGGCGCCGCTTGAGGTCCTCGATCTCCATGGAGATTTCGTAGAGCGCGGCCTCGGACAGCTCGAATAGGACGAGCGTCTTCGGACCGAGCCTGAGCAGCTGGCGCGTCAGCTCCGAGCCGATCGAGCCGCCGGCTCCGGTGATCATCACCACTTTGCCGCGCACATTGGCGGTCAGAAGCTCGAGATTGGGGATGACCGGATCGCGTCCCAAGAGATCCTCGACGTCGATCGGCCGCAGGTCGCTCACCTGGACATGGCCCGAGGCAATCTCCTCGAGTGCGGGCAGCGTCTTCACCACCACGGGAAAGGCCTCGAGCGCCCTGATCGCCACCCGGCGCTCGCCGCGTAGCGCCGAAGGCGTGGCCAGCAGCACCTCCTTCACATTCTCCTCGGCGATCACCCTGGCGATCCTCTCCGGCCTCAGCACCTTGACGCCGTGCACGACCTGGCCCGCCAGGGAGGGATTGCTATCGATGAAGGCGACGGTCTTGTAGCCGCCGGCCTCGTTGAGCGCGCGCAGGAGCTGGATACCGATGGTCCCGGCGCCGTAGATGATGACGGGCTTCCGCTCGTCGAAGCTCACCGGCTTGTGTTGAGGCGCGGCCGCGAGCAGCATGGCACCGGCCCACTGCCGGCTGAGGCGGATGAGAAGTGCGGCGATTAGGGCATAGATCACGATGACCGAACGCGGATGATCCTTGACGGCCATCATCAGCACGACGACCGCCCACAGCACGGCGGCGATGATCACCGCGATATAGATGCGGGTGGTGCCCTCCGGTCCGATGAAGCGGGTGACGAGCTTGTAGAGCCCGCGCGCGTAAAAGACGATGACGCCGATGATGGGGGCCGCCACCAGGAGCAGCCATTTCTCCGGGTTCGGCGGCACATAGAGCCGGCTGAGCCGGAGCGTATAGGCGGCCCATATCGCGAGGCTCAAAAGCACGAGGTCGTTGACGATCAGAAGTGCCCGCTTGAACCAGCGAGGACGCTCGATCAGCCATACGGCTAGACGCATTGAGGGCCACCCCGAACCGGCTCTTTGAGCCGGACTTCCCAATCTTCGCCCGCGGCGGGAGAGTGCATTGCACCATAACCGAAGCTTGTCGGGAACGGAAGTGAGCGTGGGCTGAGGATCGAAAAGCGTGGAAAGCGGGAGTGTTGCCGCGGCTCGCGTTTAGCCGAGGATCAGCACCAGGAGGCGGCTTGGACCGTGCGCCCCTCTGACGATGGTCTGCTCGATATCTGCCGTCCTTGATGGCCCGCTGATCAGGTTGACGGTGCGGGGCAACGTCCCCTGACCGTAGATCGCCCGCACCCGGTCCCAAGCCTCCTCGTAGGAGCCGACGATATCGGAAGCTGCGATGAGAATAGTGTGAGCCTCGGGGAGGAAGTTCAGTGTCGTCGGATTATCGGTGCCGGAGACTAAGAACAGGGTCCCGGTCTCGGCCGCAGCCACCACGGCCCGCGACAACGAGGCCCGGTCGCCGGGTTCTGCTCGCCCAAATGAGCGCTCGATGTCCCACGCTTCGCGCCAGGGCAGCGCGGCAAGGACGCGGTCGGCGCCCATACGCAACCGAGGCGGCAGGTTACAGGTTCCGAGATAGGACGCGATGGCTCCGACCGCCTCCTTTTGGGTGGGGACGCGGCTCACATCGGCGCCTTGCTTGGTGAGCATGTCGGTGAGCAGCGCCACGCGCTCCTCGCCGCGCCGCGTGGCGCGCGACGGAATGGTGCCGCGTGGATGGCGTTCGAGCCGCCGCACCACCGCTGTCCGGCGAGCGTGGTCCAAGCTCGCCACGCCGAGCGCAGCGCGGATGCGGTCCAAGACCGCGGCGCGGGTCTCCTCAGGAGCGCTCATACTCGCCCCCTCCGTCGCGCGCGGGTGTAGAGGCTGTGGAATGTCCTCCCTTGCGGGGCCGGGAGGTCGCGGGTCCCTGTCCAGGCCTTGGCGAGCGGCAGCCGGCTCAACCTGCCGCGCGCGCCCGCGCGCCGCGCCATGAACAGCACGATCGCGTTCGCGAGCGCATGATACACAAGCGGCCGCTTTGCGGCGTAGGCCCACATTTTCAGAAAGAGGCGCTCGGAGAATGGCGGGTTGCCTCGTGCGAAATCGCGCTCCCGCCAAGTTCGCATCATGTCTGGCAGCGGGATGTCCATGGGGCAGACCGCCTCGCACCGGCCGCAAAAGCTCGAAGCGTTGGGGAGATCGCGGGCACGGTCGATGCCTTGCAGCTGCGGCGTCAGCACCGCGCCCATCGGGCCCGGATAGACCGAGCCGTAAGCGTGCCCGCCGATGGCGCCATAGACCGGGCAATGATTGAGGCAGGCGCCGCAGCGGATGCAGCGGAGCATGTCGGCGAACTCGTTGCCGAGCATCTCGCTCCGTCCGTTGTCGAGCAGTACGACGTGATAGGCGCTAGGCCCGTCGGGATCGCGGTCGCGGCGTGGGCCGGTGGCGAATGTCGTATAGGTCGTGATCTCCTGGCCGGTCGCCGATCGGGCGAGCAGCCGCAAGATGATCGCGGCGTCCTCGAGCGTCGGCACGATCTTCTCGATCGAGGCGATGACGATATGCGTCCGCGGCAAGGTCGACGTCAGGTCGCCGTTGCCCTCATTGGTGACGATCACCGATGAGCCGGTCTCGGCGATCAGGAGATTGGCGCCGGTGATGCCCACATCGGCGGCGAGGAATTTTTCACGCAGCACTTTGCGTGCTTCGGCCACGAGATATTGGGCCTGGTCGAGCCTGCGCTCCCGGGGCAGCCTGTGATGAGCGCGGCGGAAATCGGCCTCGATGGTCTCCTTGTTAAGGTGGATGACCGGGGCGATGATATGGCTCGGACGCTCGCCCCTGAGCTGCACGATGTATTCACCGAGATCGGTCTCGACCACCTCGATCTTGGCGGCTTGCAGATGGGCGTTGAGCCCGATCTCCTCTGACACCATCGACTTGCCCTTGGTGACGAGCTTGGCGCCCGCCTCCTGGCAGAGCTTCAAGATGATGGCGCGGGCATCGGCTGCGGTCGGCGCGTAGTGCACCGACCCGCCGCTCTCGGCCACCTTGCGCTCGTAAGTCTCGAGATAGAGATCGAGATGCGAGAGGGTGTGGTCCTTGATGGCGCGGGCGTCCTCGCGCAGCGTGTCGAACTCGGGCAGTTTCGCTCTCGCCGCTTCGCGCTTGACGACAAACCCGCGCTTGACGTTCTGGAGCGCCTTCTGCAACGCCGTATCGGCGAGCGCATGGGCGGCGTCGGTCTTGAAGTCTTGCCGTCCGTTTCCCATCGCCTCGCTCTCCCTCAGCGCTTCTGCCGGGGCGCGGCAATGGCGGGGTCCTCGGTCATGCCGGCGAGCACCTCCGCCACATGGCGCACCTCGACATCAGCGCGCTCGCGCACGAGTCTGCCGGCGATGTGCATCAGGCAGCCGAGATCGCCGGCGAGCACGGTCGAGGCGCCGGTGCCGATGATGTCGCGCACCTTGGCGTCGAGGATGGCGGTGGAGATGTCCGGATACTTGACCGAGAAGGCGCCGCCGAAACCGCAGCACATTTCGCTCTCGCCAAGCTCGACCAGCGACAGCCCTTCGACGCTCGCGAGGAGCCGCCGCGGCGCCTCTCGCACATGAAGCTCGCGCAAGGACGAGCAGGAATCGTGATAGGTGACGTTTTCCTCATAGGCCGCATCGACCTTGGTGAGGCCGAGCACCCCAACCAGGAAGGACGTCAGCTCGAAGCTCTTGGCCGCGAGCGCGCTGGCGCGCTCGGCGAAATTCGGATCCTCGGCGAGCAGGCGCGGGTAGTGGAGCCGCAACATGCCGGCGCAGGACCCGGACGGCGCGACGACATAGTCGAAGCGCTCGAAGGTCTCGACCACCTGGCGGGCGATCGCAATCGCGTCTTGCCGGTCGCCGGAATTATAGGCGGGCTGTCCGCAGCAGGTCTGCGCGCGCGGCACCTCGACGCGGGCTCCTCCCGCTTCGATGAGCTTGATCGCGGCAAAGGCGACGCTCGGCCGGAACAAATCGACCAGGCAGGTGACGAACAGGCCGACAAGCGGGCCTTGCTTTGAGGCGGCAGGCGTGGAGGTCATGGCGCCCGGCAAGCTTTGCACGTTGTGGCGGGAGATGGGAGCCAGGATGTAGCATCGGCGGCGCGACTCAAGAAATCCGAATCGCGCTGTAAGAAGGTGCTTGAGGGTGGAATGAGGAAGCAGGCGAGAGCCTTGGCAATGTTCGCGCTATTGACGGCGCCCTTTCCAGGCTGGGCGGCCGGCGCCGAGCCCGTGCGCCTCGTCACGCCCGTGGTCTATGGCACGCATCTGCCTGGTTTGGGCGAGCCCGCTTCGAGGCTGGCAAAGCTGATCGAGGAGCGCTCGGGCGGCGCTTTGCTGCTCGATCTGAAACAGCCGGGGGACGGGATCAAGCCCCACGAGATTCTCGGCAAGGTTTCCGACGGCGTCGTCGGCGCAGGCTTCGCTTTCGCCGGTTACTGGTCGGCGAAACTCCCCGCTGCGGCGCTGTTCTCGGGCTACCCCTTCGGCCCTGACGCCAAAACCTATCTCGATTGGTTCGAGCAGGGCAGCGGAAGGAAGCTTTACCAGGAGATGTATGACCACGCGGGGTTCAAGGTCCACGTCATGCCGTGTGCCTTCGGCGGCGCCGAAGCAGGCGGGTGGTTCATGAAGGAGATCAAGAGCGCCGAGGATATCAAGGGCCTGCGCATGCGCATTTTCGGGCTCGGCGGCCGGGTGATGTCACACCTCGGCGCCACCACCGTGGTCGTGCCGGGCGGCAATCTGCTCGCCGCTTTCCAGAAAGGAGAGATCGACGCGGCTGAGCTTTACACCCCCGCCGTCGACGAGCGGCAAGGCCTCAAGGACAAGGTCAAGCTCATCTATGTGCCCGGCTGGCACCAGCCCGAGACGGTGCTTGAACTCATCGTCAACAAGGATCGCTGGAACGCGCTTTCGGATCACCAGCGCAGCCTGATCGACGGCGCGTGCCTGGCCACCCTGCAAGCGACACTCGCCGACGGCGCCAAGCTCCAAACGGACGCCCTTGCCAATCTCGCCAAAGACGGCGTTCGCGTCGAACAATGGCCGGAGGACGTGCTGTCTGCCTTACGCTCGGCCTGGACCGAAATTGCCAAGGAAGAGGGCGACCGGGACTATTTCTTCAAGGCGGTCCTCGACGACATAGAGAAATTCCGCGCCAAGGGTAAAGGCGCACCCGAGCCCTCGCCCGATCCGAAAATCTCGGCCGAGCCGGAGACCTCGGCCGAGACCAAAGCCGCACCCTGACGGAGCGGCCTATTGCGCGGGGACCGTCTTCAGATAGGCGATGATGTCGGCCCGTTCGGCGGCGTCGGGGATGCCCGGAAAGGCCAGCGCCATCGGCGAATCCGCAATCATCGCTTTCGGGTCGGCGATCCATTTGTCCATGTGCTCTTCGGTCCAGGTGAAGCCCTCCTCGCCGAGTTTCTTCATCCCGGGCGAATAGGGGTAATCGGCGACGCTCGCCGCTTTGCGTCCGATGGTGCCGTTAAGCTCCGGCCCGACCAGGGTCTTGGCGCCGGGGCCGACCTGATGACAGATGCCGCACTTGGCGAAGGCCGCCTTGCCCTTGGTCGCATCGCCTTCGGCAAGGGCTGGTCCGCTCAGAGCCATGAGCGCGACCGCGGTAAGTCCATAAAGCTGAAAAATCCTCATCTCAGTCCTCCTTATCGCTGTCCTCGCCAGAGGCGACCCAAGCCTCTGTTTGGACGATTGCCCAGCGTTCTCCCGTTAGCTCCGTGTTTTTTGTTGAGGGACTCTAACAGAACGCTCGAAATCCCTCAAAAAAGCCGTACCTGCGGCATCGTAACTCGGAGGAAGTCCAAGAGTTGCGGCCGACAGGCGCCGCGAGGCAGCCCCTTGGCGGGGCGTATTGCCCGCCAACCCTTAAGCGTGCGAAAGACAAGGGGCTAGCGGGTCTCCTCGAAGAACCGCTCGGCCCTCTCGGAGCCTAGGATGTCGCATCTTTCCCTGCCCAGCCCGGATCTCGCGATCCTTCAGCGCCGCAACGACATCTTGAAGCAGCTGAAGAAGCTCGTCCCCGACGCCATCCTGATCACGGACCAGGAAGGCCGCCGCACCTTCGAGACCGACGCGCTCACCGCCTATCGCTGCCTGCCGCTCGCGGTCGTGCTGCCGGAATCGACCGAGGAGGTGAGCGCGATCCTGCGCTTCTGCCACGAGAACCACGTCAAAATCGTGCCCCGCGGCGCCGGCACCTCTTTGTCGGGCGGGGCCTTGCCGCTCGAGGACGCCATCGTGCTCTGCCTCACGCGCATGACCAAGGTGCTTTCCATCGACCTCACCAATCGCGTGGCCCGCGTCGAGGCCGGCATCACCAATAGCGGCATTACCCAGGCAGTTGCCGCGCAAGGCTTCTTCTATGCGCCGGACCCATCGAGCCAGATCGCCTGCACCGTCGGCGGCAATGTCGCCACCAACTCCGGCGGCGCCCATTGCCTGAAATACGGGGTCACCACCAATAATGTGCTGGGGCTCCGCATCGTGCTGATGAGCGGCGAGATCGTCGATATCGGCGGTCCTAGCCTCGACGCTCCCGGCTACGATTTCCTCGCTCTGATCGTAGGCTCCGAGGGGCAGTTCGGCGTCGTCACCGAGGTCACCGTGCGCCTGCTCAAGGCGCCGGAAGGCGCGCGCCCCATGCTGCTCGGTTTCGACTCCAACGAGAAGTCGGCAGCC
>Ga0209521_10003818_pt1 | contig 12123 bp, 10 predicted proteins | sample Rifsed19ft4_FD_184016 | JGI IMG/M metagenome (GOLD analysis project Ga0209521, IMG submission 184016) | Soil microbial communities from Rifle, Colorado, USA - sediment 19ft 4 (version 2) | ecosystem: Environmental > Terrestrial > Deep subsurface > Rock core/Sediment | place: Rifle, Colorado... | reverse complement strand
CCGTCGGTTCGATCATCGTCACCTGATGCAAAAGCATATTCGAAACCTATGCGCGGCGTCCATCCAACGTTCTTAAAGGTATAACCTGTCCTACCAGCAAATGCCCATGCCTCCTGATCCTGTTCGCCATAATCGCCAAACTGACCATGAGACTCTAACGTATAATCAACGGCATCCAAATTTGGTAGCTTACCATCAATTCTAGCACCAATGTCGTGAATTACAACGCCAGGATGATTACTTGCGCTTCCATCAGCGTCGTTTGGCTCGGCATATCCAGTTGCAGCAAGGGTAGCGTTGGTTGCCGAAGCATCCTGATCGTTCTTTTGGATATACATAAGCTCTAGTAATGCACCCGGTACAAGCTTCTTAAACGCTAACTGGGCTGCATACATATTCTCGTCTGAGTTGTTGCTGCCATCAACACCAAAGTAGCCGTCTTCGTCAACCTTCGTAGCAATTACTTCAGCATGAATACTATCAGTATCCCACAGGAACCTACCGCCGTCAAATACACGACCGTAGTTAGACCATACAAAGTTACCGATCACCCTGTGGTCACCCCATACGATTTCCTGACGACCAACTCTTATTGTTAACGGTGAATCAAAAAGCTTCTTTAAGTCAAAATATCCCTGATGTAAGTCGAAGATACTGTTCTCAAAACCGGCATTCGCATAACCTACTGTAGTACCCTCTGCGCCAAAAACTCTCGAATCCTGTAGCTGTATAAATACCCTTAAGTGCTCGTTAACATCTGCATCTGCCCAAATCCTTGTCTGATTCATTACATAATCATCGTCGGTTGCCGCAGAAGCATGCGGAGTTACAGCCTGGTTAGGCGTCCTAGCTGCACCGCCTAATGTAGCATTGTTTGTCGGTGTCTGATAAAAACCGTTAGCATACTCTGCCCTTGTCCTGATCTGACCGCCGAGTTTTACCTTCTTGGCAAACTCAGAGTATACATTTCCAGCAATATCCTCTGCCTTTAGTGGCTGCTCGCCCTCTGCAACTGTCTTTATTTCTTCCTTCAAAGTAGTAACTTCATCTTTTAATGCCTCTACATCTTCCTTTGTTTCTGAAGATGTCGCAACCTTTTCTTGCTTAACCGATTCAATTTGCTCTGTCAAGCTTGAAACAGAAGCCCTCAAGGCATTCAACTCCTTCTCCATATCTTCCAGCGACGTTGCATCCGCAGCAAACGACTGAGCACAAGCCGCCACGCAGAAGACGGCAGTCGTTAAACCACCAATACATATCTTCCACAAAGCTTTTTTCATATTATCCTCCCATAATTAAAGTGTAATTTGACCCACATGAAATGTAATACACAATAAACATCGAATTTAAAACTAAACTCTGTCCTCCTTTCTCCTCCTCCTTCCAGCCTTTTTTCTTGAAGAGTTTAAATTAAAATCTCAACATAAGACTATGGCGAACGCATTATAGCTGTAAACTATCGAGTGTCAAGAAAATTATTTCCCTTAATATCAAGCCAATTAACTAGATAGTAATATAAAAAATACCTAATATATTAATTAAAAGCTTCTTTTCAATAATATATACTGCTAACAAACACAAATCATAGAATTAACACAAGATGAAACACTTTTTCACTACTACAAGCAAACAAATACTATTCCCAAAATATTATTTTAATCCAAATAGGGCATTAACCTCTCATTAACACACACTTATAAACAGTCGGCAAGATAAAACAGATACAAAAAAGATTCTACACTTTTATTTTTTACTATTTCATATCTGAAACTTTCTTTACATTTTGTTACATTCTTAAAAAAGTCATACGGACAGCAAATCTCTTCAATTAAGTTTTCACATATCAAAAATGCAACTTTGCTATTATTAATAATTTCATAAATACTAACAAACTAAATTTCCAATGTTTTTTAATTTTTTATTGACCTTACGGAAAATATTCTTATAATGATTTTTCAATTCATCTGTTACTGTGTGTAATACTTCATATTACACATTTTAAGCCTAATAAAAGCGAATATTATATGGATAAAAGCTTCAAATCGAAAGTCAGACATTTTCATCTTTATAGAAAAGCAATTATAATAGTTATCGTATTGGGATTAATTATTGGCGGTATTTACGGTGGTAAAGAATTAAGCTGGAAAGAAATTGCTGCCGACGAAGTTGCCGTAATTGTTAATAATCTTACAGGCGGTATCAAACTGATCAATCGTGCTGGTGCAGTTCTTTACTATCCTTTTATTCAGGACATTTATATACTGGACAAACGCGAACAAGTTCTAAAAATGACTGCTGCTGAAATTGACGAAAAACATCCACAAGGAATTCCGCTTATCGTAAAATCGATAGACGGTGGTGACGTTGTACTGGATTTGCAAATACAATATATGCTAAATGCTGATTTTGCCATGCACATTGTTCAGAATACAGGTGTCGGTGATATCTATAAAACAAAATGGCTATACGATTATGCACGTACTATCTGTTATTATTGCTATGGAGAATTAACGTTAGGCGAATTCCCAGTTGCTTCTCTGCGTGATCAGAAGGCGCAAAAGGCTAAAAATGAAATCAATAAAATGCTAGAATCCCACGGTTTTTATATAACGTCAATAAATCTTAGCGACTATCGTTATTATCGTGAATATGCCGAGAAGATCCAAGAGCGCAGGTTGGCTGACAAGGAAGTAGAAGAACAAAAAATGAGAGGTTCGGCAGCCAGAGAAAATCAGAAAAAAGTCATAGTTGAGGAAACGAAAAAGTTAGAGGTAGAAGTTGCAAGGTTTAGAGGTGAATGCGACAAACGCATCATGGATGCTAGAGGTTCCGCAGAAGCAAAAAAACAGGATGCCGAGGCGTATCTTATAAGGGCAAGGTATGAAGCGGACGCCGAGTACGAAAGGCTTGCAAAAGAAGCTACAGCAATTCTCGCCGTATTAAAGACTGAGGCTGAGGGTATTAGGCTGTTAAGAAACGCTTTGGAAGGAGAAGGCGGACGCAATCTTGTTAGACTTGAATACGCCAAACGGTTAAAACAGGCTATTATCCGAAGCACACCCATTGTCAGACAGGGTGTTGAAACGCCGCAAAGTATACAGAGATTTAAGTACATAGAGGATGCACCAAAGATTGATTATATGTTTCCAGAACCACCGGATGCAGCGCTGGTCAGCCCAATGAAACCCGGACCTGATAAGACTCCGTAATTGTTCTTAAAAATATTGTTTCAGGTTAAATCTTAAATAGTACTCAAGTAAAGAGGCAAAAATGCACATAAGTAAGCTTACAGCTAAATACATAATTCCTATTGGAATATTCCTGGTTATCGTTATCTCCATAGTTACCATAAAATTCTTTGTAATAAAGGTAGGTGTTGATCAAGCAGGCGTGAGGACACGTATCTGGGGTGTAACCAGGGGTATTGTACAAAAAGATTATAGTCCCGGATGGCACAGGGCAGTTACCGGCATTGATCAATGGGACCTTTACGATTGTACCGTTCAAACCATGGAACTTGCAAAAGAACCCTCTCATTTGGGACACGATGAACGAAAAGAGGCCGCTATCAGAACAGCCGATGACTATGATGTATCCGCAGATATAATTATAAAATATCAGATCCAAAAAGGCGAGGCTTGGAGATTGCGTCAGGATATTGGTGTCGGCGAACGTTATAAAATTATCGTAGAAAATGAAATTCGTGACATTGCAAGAAGCGTGCTTGGTAAAATGGTGGAGCGCGATTTATACAACCCAGTGGAAAAGAGAAGGAGGGCAGAGGAATTCAAGGCACAGATTACAGAAAGACTCGCAAACCGCCATGTGGATATAATTGATGTCTTAATCCTTGAATTGAGATTTGACCCTCAACTGGACAGAAAAATTAAGAATATTAAACTGGCAGAACTCGATAATGTATTAAATAAATCAAAGGCATTGGCGGCAGAGCAAAGAGGTATTACACAAACTATTGACGCTGATACTGAAGCCATCGCGCAAAAGATTGGCGGAGATAAGGAAAGGTCTATTACAGTCCTCGATGCAGAAACAACAAAAAGGACTATAGAGCTACTTGCAGAGGCGGATAAATACCTTGTCCAAAAGAAGGCAGAAGGAGACTTATATAAGCAACAACGCAAAGCGGAAGGCACACTACTTATCAAACAATCTCAGGCAGAAGGGGAACGTTTAAGAAGACAGGCACTCACAGGCATGGGTGGAGATATCATCGTTGCGATGGAGGCAGCGCGAAATATTAATTTGGCAGATATTAATATATCGAGCCTCGATATAAACTTGCTAGATGTTGATGATATGGCAACAAGGCTGGGCGTTTCAGATACCAAGGGCAAACTACAGGTGGATTCAAAAACTTTTAAACAAATTCAAGAAATGCTAAACCAGCCAAAAGGCACTGACACCTCAAAACCAAAGTAACCAAAAATTACTTTTACATAATTTCATCACAAAATTGGTTCTTTTAAACCGTTTTTCGAATTTAAATCTTTTTAAAAATCAACCCAAATACATATCTTACCTAAAATGCACAACTTGCGATTTTAACACTTTAAGGAATATCATTTGCTCGATTAATTATTTTAATTTTACTTAACTTTATTTTAATTCAACTATTTTAAAATGTAGGTTTGGCTTTTATGAACAGCGTTAGAAAAAGAGCAGCAATATTTATAATCTTTATCTTAAGTTTTGCGCTCGCTAAAAATATATTTGCAGAAGACACGCAAATAGATACACAAGATACGCAGTCAAGTGCAAAAAAAACAGACAAAGCTCACAAATATTCCAAATTTTTTGATGAAAAAAAGGAGTGGTGTGAGGCATTAGTTATAACTTGTACAGACTTTCGATTCGCTACCGCTACACAGGAATTTATAAATGACCGCCTGGGTCTTCAAGGTAAATATGACTACATCTCCATACCTGGTTCCATACGTAATCTGTTAGATTCAAAAACCAGAGACCTTGTTTTGAATAAATTTGGTATATCCCTGCGACTTCATCATGTAAACCGCATCATTATTATAGGGCATCAGGATTGTAGCATCGGATATGGAGGTTCAAATAGCTTTTCTACGTTGGCAGATGAGTATAATACTATATGCGCTGATTTAAAAAAGGCAAGAAAACTAATGCGATTTAAATTCCCCCATTTAAAAGTTTACTTATTTTATTCAACAGCTTATTACAATGAACATCAACGCATATATAATTTCAAACAAATCTTGTAACATAAACCTCTTTAATAACTAATTAGATAAAGACAAAAATGTACACGACCAAGAAGAAATATATATTTGTCGTATTTACTGCCCAGCTATTATTAATTACCACTATTTGGGGTTGTAGTTACAATAAAACTTCCCCTGATATTTTGTATGACCAGCAAATAGCAACCCCACTTAATCCGCAAACATACAGGTCAGATTGCGACACCCTTTTGATTACATGCATTGACTACCGTTATGCTGTTGCTAATCAGGAATTCATAAATGAAACACTTGGCTTAAAAGATAATTACGACCATATCTCAATTCCTGGAAGTATCTATAACTTGGTAAACCCCGAAACACAGGGATTACTTTTTAGCAAATTTGAACTTTCTGTAAGGCTTCATCTCATAAAACTAATTGTTATTATTAGCCACATTGATTGTGGCGCTTATGGAGGGTCAGCCTCTTTTGGCTCAGAAATAGCTGAGCGTGAAACTTTAATAACAGACCTAACGAATGCACGAAGGCTCTTGATAGAAAAATATCCTACCTTAGAAGTAAACCTGTACATAGAATCACTTGCTAAAGAAGGGGATGGGTTAAAAGTAAATTTTGAAAAAATACCCTGACTTATTTATTCAATTTTGCAGGCGCCTTTGCACAGCGAAACCCAATCTGTGGACTCGTTGTATACCATGGTATCCTGTAGCGTGCTGCACACCTGGTAAAATGTCCGAAATATAGAAAACCTCCTCCTCTGATTACCCTTTGCGTACCAGCTTCAGGACCAGCAGGATTTTTAACAGGTGACACAAGATAATAATTCTGGTCGTAATAGTCAGCACACCATTCCCAGACATTACCACCCATGTCATAGCAACCGTAAGGACTTTTACCATTTTCATACGAACCTACAGGCTTCGTTTCTCTAAGACCAGCTTCACCTGATTCCCAAACATTACAGTTACTTTTATCAAATTTATTTCCCCACGGCCACAGGCGCCTGTCCGTTCCACGCGCTGCCTTTTCCCACTCTGCTTCTGTTGGCAACCTTTTTCCAGCCCATTTTGCATACGAAACGGCATCCTCCCATGTAACCCCTACAACAGGCTGATTGGGGCGATTAAACCTGGCATCATTCCAGCAAGTGGGCATGCGGCGACCTGTCGCTTCAACAAATTTTCGGTATTGCTCATTTGTCACTTCATATTTATCAATATAATATGCATCAAGATAAACCTTATGTTCAGGGCCGTCATAAATATTGTAGGCAAGCATAAATGTCCAGTTATATCGGGTGTCTTCACCCATAAAAAATTCACCAGCAGGTATCAGCACCATGTCAGGATAACTCACTTCAGTTGCCAAATGTCCTTCTTTATCGCCAGCCAGTACTGATTTAACATAGCAAACGCATACAAGGCATAATAAAAATACAATTATAAAACTTCTGTATTTAAACAACCTTAATATCTCCTCTTTGGTTCAATTTCATATCTTGCAATATCCAGTGGTGAATACCCAGATATGATTTCATTAAAACTACGAATCTCATCCTTTTTAAAGGTCTTTATCGAAAAATCCTGGTTAAACAAAAGCAGCCCATTAGCGTTGTAAACCCTTATAACAAATGCAGCAATACTCCAATCTTTATCCGATAAATTCTTTATCTCGCCTTTAACTTGTGAGGAAGACCCAAATAAAAACAAATTCACATTCCGAATATAGAAACCATCTCCTATCTCTTTAAACCCTTCCTCCTCGGGTGTAGAAACACGCTCTTTTACCGCCTCTGCAGTTACAGTCGTCGTATCTGTTTCGACCTTCGCTGTTTCAGTCGCAACTAAAACTTTTGGCTGCTGGACAACCGGAGGAGTCTCTACAGTTGCAGTTCCTGGAACCACAGCGCCACCTTTTTCCAACCTCTTCATCCTGGACTCTAGATCAGAAATCGTCTTCAAACGTTCATCAAGGGTTTTCATCGCAGTATCTGATGACGCTATACGTGTTTTGACACTATCTTCAATAGTGGCGAACCTTTTTTCCTGCTCGCTCAATTTATCGTTAACGGTTTTAGACACATCCTCTATGGCCTTTTTAATTGGTTCTAACGGCCTCTGCGCCTCTTGATACCTTTTCTCCAATACAGTAGTTTTCACTTCCTGATCCTCAACCCGTTTGGTTAAATCTGAAAGCAATTTTTTAAGCACATCAAACGTCTTATTGAAGGAATCGAGCATATTTTTAACTTCAACAATAGATGCCGACTTTTCCATTGATTCAACTCGCGACATAATCGTATTTAACTTCTCTTCTATTCCCTTTACAGATTTATCAAACTCTTTTAAAGGCGTCAAACTCTCGCCAACGCTTTTTTGAAGCAAACCAAATTGAGAACCGACGTTATCCAGATTCTTCATCCAGCCTGAAAGCGCCTTTTGAAAATCATCCAGTTCCTTCAGTACCTCAGTTCCTCCACCCTGTTCACTGGCATCCTTAGCACCAAGAAGGAAAAACATCATAAATAAACAACTTAACAATAAAAGTCTGTTTTTCATCAACAATACTCCATACAAAATAGGCTGGTTTTAAAAATTTTGAATAGTTTAACACAAAGTATATTGCATCGCAAATAATTATCAAACAATTAGCCTTATTTAACACAAAGCAAACCTACGATACTCATTTTAAACTAACAACACAATGGTTAGATATTCTATAAACGAAGAGTACAGAAATTTACTGCTAAGTTTAATTTGATTTTAAAGCATAAAATTGATAACATAATTTTCCTATTTTTTAACTTAAATTAATTCGTTCTTGTTTCAATTATTATTTTTCCAAGAGAGGTCGAAATGCTTGTTTTAATTGCTGATGAACTTCCCGATATATGCATTGAAATATTAAAAAGAGCCGGCGTTGAGGTTTTGAAAAGACCGGGTATAAAAGCAGAAGAATTAAAAAATATTATTAATACCTGCGATGGCATTATATTGCGCAGCGGCACAAAGATTACAGGTCCTTTGCTGGAAAAAGCCGCCAAGCTAAAGGCAATCTGCCGTGCAGGTGTTGGCGTAGACAATGTTGACATTTCTTCCGCCACTAAAAAAGGCATCGTTGTAATGAACACACCCGAAGGCAATATCACTTCAACAGCCGAACATACTGTAGCATTATTATTCTCTCTTTCACGCTTTATACCACAAGCTTGCGCCTCAGTAAAGGCTGGCAAATGGGAAAGAAAAAATTTCACAGGTATCCAAATCGCTGGAAAAACACTCGGGATTATCGGTCTGGGACGTGTCGGAAGACAGGTTGCAAAACGTGCAATAGGTTTGGAAATGAAGATAATTGGATACGACCCATTCATTTCAACGGAGATTACATCTCTATATGGAATAAATATGGTAAAACATTTAAAAGACTTGCTTTCTCAGGCTGATTATATAACAGTTCACGTCCCCTTCAATAATGAGACGAAAAACCTTATAGCACAAAAAGAATTTTCTATTATGAAAAACGGTGTCCGTATCGTTAATTGCGCCAGAGGCGGCATTATTTCTGAAGAAGATCTTTACAATGCTATAAAAAGTGGCCAAGTTGCTGGCGCTGCGCTCGATGTATTTGACACGGAACCGCCAGTGGATAATAAATTGCTCGAACTGGATAATATTATTGCAACGCCCCATTTAGGCGCATCTACTGAAGAAGCTCAATATGCCGTTGCTATCGAAGCGGCAGAACAAATGGCAGACGCACTAACTGGAAAAGGATTCAGAAATGCTGTCAACCTTCCACCGTATAATCCTGAAGAATACGCAAGTCTGAAACCATATATAACTCTTGCAGAGAAAATTGGGTCTTTACTCATACAGCTTGCTGGTGGAGGCATTCAAGCAGTAAACGTCACTTATACAGGTGAAATCTGCAAAAAAAATGTTAGGCTTGTTACTGACAGTCTAATTGTTGGTCTACTCAAGCCCTCCCTTGAAGACGGCGTAAATATGGTCAGTGCACCTATCTTGTTAACAGAGCGCGGTATTAAGATTAATGTAACAACATGCAGTGAAATTAGCGATTATACAAGCTTGGTTACCGCAAAAATTAATACCTCAAAAGGTGAAACATTAATTTCGGGTACAGTCTTCGGAAAAAACGAGCCAAGAATAGTAAATATTAATGGATTTGGCGTTGAGGCTAATCTGAATGAACACATACTCATCCTCTTTGGGAAAGATAAGCCCGGTTTAATTGGAAATATCGGCTGCATACTTGGCAGTAAAAAAATAAATATCGCACAGATGACGTTTGGCAGAAAAGAAAGCGGGGGGAATTCCATTACAATTGTAAATGTTGACGCAGCTATACCACAATCATGCTTGCAGGAGATTCAAAAACAGGAACATATTGAAGCAGCTTATTTAATACACCTTTAATAATACCTGCTAATTTCTGTAGTTATTAATAATTCGAACAATTATAAATTACCACAACTTCAATTAAAACCTCTTATCAAAAAAGCACAATCACTTTGTTAATACTTCAAATTAAAATTGGTAATTATAAAAGATTTGACACCAGAAAAAAGTGAGTATAATGGTGTCAATGGACTTAAATACATTTGAATATATAGGCAAAACAGAGAACAAGGCTCGTTTGTTTTTTAAAAAATATTGCTGGAAAAATAGCCATATTTTTTGCACAAGATGTAATAGCTATAAAGTATATCGAATTATTAACAAAAGATATAGATGTAAACGTTGTAGATATACGTTCCATGACTTTAGTAATAGATAGCTTAATAGGGTTAAAATACCATACAAGAAGTGGCTCTGGATAATTAAGCTTTTTGAACTTGAGATATCTGCAAGAAAGATATCTCAACAAGTTAAATTGAGTTATCCAACGGTACATAAAGCGGTAAATCTTATTAGGCTTGCTATAATAGCGAGCGATAAAGACGCCCAGGAACCTCTTCATGGTGAAATAGAGCTTGATGAAACATATTTTGGAGGCAGACGCAAGGGTAAGCGAGGTAGAGGTGCCGGGAATAAGGTTCCTGTATTTGGAATACTCGAGAGAAACGGGATAGTCAGAGTAGATGTTATTAAAGATGTTACCGCAGAGTCTATACTTACCATGACTGTTAAAACCGTAAGGCGCGGATCTATTGTTTACACGGATAAATTTAAAAGCTATGATACACTCATGTTTTGTGGTTATAGGCATCTGAGGATTGATCATGGTAAAATATTTGCCTCTGGTAAAGTATATATTAATGGACTTGAAGGCTTCTGGAGTTATGCTAAAGAAAGATTGATTAAATTCCATGGGGTATCCAAGGAACACTTCCCTCTTTATTTGAAAGAAATGGAGTTTAGATACAATAATAGACATAACAATATCTTTAATTTACTCGTTCAAAAATTGTGCTTTCTGGTGTCAAATCTTTTATAATTACCTAAAGTTTTATGGGTGGTAAGAAAATGATTTCAAGACGTGTGTTTATACATGGCGCTTGTGGATATGTACTTGGCGCGCTGTCTATTGGAAGTTATAGTTATATATTAGAACCTCGCTGGATTGAGGTAAAAAATGTCAGCATAGAAATTAATGGACTACCTGAGCGGTTTGAAGGCTTGACCATCGCACAACTCTCAGACATACATCATTCAAATTACATTCCAAGGGAATTTGTTAGGAAGTGCGTTCGTTATGTTAATAAATTATTCCCTGATATTATTGCGTTGACAGGAGATTTTGTTTATAGTTCGCAAAAATATTTATCCTCTGTTGCAGTAGAATTATCTGAATTACGGGCAAAAGAAGGGGTTTTTGCTGTTCTTGGAAATCACGATGATAAATCCTCTACTTTTGATGCGTTGACTATGAATGGTATTAATGTGTTGGTTAATAAAAGTGTTCCTGTTTATAAAAAGAATGAATATGTTTTTATTGCAGGCGTGGATGATTTATGGGTTGGAAATTTTGATCTGGACAAAACACTAAAAGATACGGACGACAAACCAAAAATTTTGTTATGTCATAACCCCGATGCTATTGAAAAGATCAGGAATACAAACGTTGATTTTGTAATGGCAGGTCACACCCACGGTGGGCAGATAAACCTACCTTTTTATGGTCCACCTTTTATATATTCTAAATTTGGTAATCGCTATGTATCTGGGTTGTTCCATGAAGGGAAGACAACCATGTATGTAAATAAGGGGCTTGGAACGTCTATTTTTCCTGTAAGATTCTTTGCGCGGCCTGAAATTACATTGTTTACCCTCAGGAATAATAATCAAGTCGTTTGAAATTCAACAATTAAGGAAAGCAGCGCGCAAAAATTCTTATAAATTCCCAGCAGATACTAATCCATGCTGGTTTCATGTTTTGATACTCTTTTATTATATATAATCCGTAATAAAAAAATTGTAACTACGAATGACAAAGTAAACCCATTTGCAAGTGCAATAATTGAATTCTTCAAATGAATCCCATAAGCCAGCCATAAACTGCCTCCAACCACATAAAGGGATAACATTATTGGCGAGACATCATTTAATCTTTTTGTTTTTATACCCCGAATAATCTGTGGTATAAATCCCACAGTAGTACAAATTGCAGCAAGCGTTCCTAATATATGCCATATCATATTCTTTTAACCTTTAAATTGTATGTTTTGATTATGTTGGAAATAAGATGTTAAATATTAAGATAACATAAATTTACAAAAACTTCATTTTATAATTTAGCCGTGAACACCCAAGACAGCCTGAAAGCCTTGTAAATACTGATAATTCACGGACTTTATAGTTTAGTATCATATATCCAAGTCGTACCACAGTCGTACCTTTTTTATTGTGCTATGGCTAAAGTGGTCTCA
>Ga0209521_10003816_pt1 | contig 12125 bp, 10 predicted proteins | sample Rifsed19ft4_FD_184016 | JGI IMG/M metagenome (GOLD analysis project Ga0209521, IMG submission 184016) | Soil microbial communities from Rifle, Colorado, USA - sediment 19ft 4 (version 2) | ecosystem: Environmental > Terrestrial > Deep subsurface > Rock core/Sediment | place: Rifle, Colorado... | reverse complement strand
TTTTTCCGTGAATCTAGCATAACGGAATGAATCGCTTGTCTTAGTTTAAATATATATACGAACCGGGGAGCGAAACCAATAAACGTTCCCCCTTGCTTTAGCGAGACGGAGTAGATGCCTCGAGCAAAGCAGGCTTCTGATTCTGCCATGAGGAGGGAAAACAAATGAAGATCGTTCTATTTTGCGGTGGATTGGGAATGAGGCTCAGAGAATACTCTGACAGCATACCAAAGCCGATGGTTGAGATAGGATACAGGCCTATCTTATGGCATATAATGAAGTACTACGCCTACTACGGCCATAAGGACTTTATTCTCTGTCTTGGCTATAAGGGTGATGTGATAAAGAATTACTTTCTTAATTACAGTGAATGCCTTTCCAACGATTTCGTCCTGACAATGGGTTCCAGAGAGCCTAAACTGCTCAATAGCGATATCGACGATTGGACCATAACATTTGCGGACACCGGCCTAAATTCGAATATCGGTCAGAGGCTGGAGGCTGTCAAGAAGTATCTAAATGATGATGATATATTCCTGGCGAACTACGCGGATGGTCTGAGCGATCTCCATCTTCCCAGCATGATAAACTATTTCATGGAGCAGGACAAGATCGCCATGTTTGTCTCGGTAAAGCCCAGCCACAGCTTCCACGTCGTCTCTATCGTGGACGGCAATCGGGTCTCTGAAATCCAGCACCTGACTAACTCCAATATTTGGATTAACGGTGGTTTCTTTATCTTCAAAAAGCAAATTTTCGATTATATTAAAAAGGGCGAAGAACTTGTCAATGAGCCATTTCAGAGGCTTATAAAAGAAGGACAACTGATAACCTATAAGTATGACGGATTCTGGGTTGCCATGGACACATTCAAAGACAAGCAGCTGCTGGAAGAGCTTCACGAGAAAGGCAACTCTCCATGGCAGGTCTGGAATTCAAACAAATAGGGATTTGAATTTTCATGAAGTCTACGCCTCAACTCATCATCTTATCGAGATTCAAATAAGATAGAAGAAAACACGAAAGCCTCGGGACTTTTAAATGAAGCGAAAAAAGATCGGTTTTTTGGGTCTATTTGGACAACAAAACCTGGGTAACGACTGCACCCTGCAAGCCATTATCTACAATGCTCGCAAGTACATTCCGGATTTAGAAGTTTTTTGCATTTGTTCTGGCCCTGATGATGTACAAATAAAATTCGATATCCCTACATTTTCAATCTCAGATCCTTTTATTAAAAAATTTGATTCCAGAGTTCATTCAAAGCACAGCAATATTGTCTTAAAAATCCTTAGAAAGATTTTTATTCGATTACCAAGTGAGCTTCTTCACTGGGCGATGGCATTTAGAACCTTGATGGGCACCCATATGCTTATCATACCTGGAACGGGATTTCTAACAGATGCTTATACAGGTCCTTTCGGTTGGTCCTACGGAATATTCAAATGGTCATTAGTCGCTAAACTGTGTCGCTGTAAATTGCTTTTTGTAGGCGTAGGAGCTGGCCCGATATATCGGCCACTGAGCAAATGGTTTACTAAAAGAGCCCTTTCAATGGCAGACTTTCGGTCATATCGAGACATTTCTACTAAGGAATACCTTCAGAGCATCGGATTCTCTACTAATAATGACATTGTCAAACCTGATTTAGCATTCAATCTTCCTGAGGTTCTAATTTCGCATATTGAAAAAATTGAAAAACGTAGGCCTGTTGTTGGTATTGGCTTAATGAGTTACCCAGGGAAGTTAAGCGTAGAGAACCCTAATAGTGCTACTTATACGGCTTATTTGGAGAAACTTGTTATTTTCGTGGAATGGCTCCTTGAGCGAGGATATGATGTCCGTCTGCTTATCGGTGACCTTATTTACGACGAGCCCGCAAAGAATGACTTCATGGAATTATTTCGTAAATCTAAATCATGTCATCTTGTAGGCCGAATTATCGACGAACCGATTTTGTCTGTTGAACATTTACTATCGCAACTAGCGGTAATTGATTTCGTGGTTGCGACCCGATTTCACAATGTTCTGCTATCAATAGTTCTAAACAAGCCGGTGATCTCTATCTCATTCCATCATAAGTGTGTCTCATTAATGAACGAGATTGGCTTATCAGACTACTGTCAGGACATTCACCAGTTAGATGTCGACAGGTTGGTCGAACAGTTTTGTAGCGTTGAGAAAAACGCAGATAACCTAAAACTATTAATGAAACAGAAGACACAAGAGTATCGTTTAGCCCTGGATGACCAGTACAAGTTGATCTTTAACGGGATTTGACAAAATTAACCCTTGAACAGCGGACAGGAAGATGCGAATAATGTTCTAACTTTTGCAATCAAACACAAATTCAGGCCAGCTATAAGTATCTTATATTATAGTTCAAGAAGGCACCCCACAGAATAAAATAGGCGATTGAACTCTTGCTTTCCCATAGATGCTAATTGTTATAGATTGCTGCTAATTCAAATAATTATGCCAATTCTGGATGACCAGATGTTATTATAGATTATATTTAATTAATAATCTTTAACTCAGGCATTGAAATGCTAAAATTCGACTTACCTTTCCAGAAAAATACTCCTCTAAGAGTTTTATGTTTAGGTGCACACAGCGATGATATAGAGATCGGATGTGGTGGCACAATCTTACGGCTTTTGTCTGCATATGACGATCTGGAATTTCACTGGGTGGTATTTGGTTCCAGCGGTCAAAGAGATGACGAGGCTGTTGCAAGCGCAAACAAGTTCCTTGAAGGCGCGAGCAAAAAAAAAATTATCGTCAATAATTTCAGAAATAGTTTTTTCCCGTATATTGGTGAAGATATCAAGAATTACTTTGAAGAGATTAAAAAAGAGGTATCCCCGGACATTATTTTCACTCATTACCGTCACGATCTTCACCAAGACCATCGCCTTATATCAGACTTGACCTGGAATACTTACAGGGGCCCTCTTATCCTCGAGTACGAAATAATAAAGTACGATGGTGACCTCGGCAAGCCAAATTTCTTCGTTCATTTAGACGAAGCCATATGCGAAAAGAAGATAGGTTTTTTGATGGATTCTTTCAATACCCAGAGGGCAAAGGACTGGTTTACTCCAGATGCCTTTAAATCAATATTAAGAATACGAGGAATAGAGTCTAAAGCGCCCAGTTATTATGCCGAGGGTTTTTACTGCAGAAAGATGGTCCTTTAACCTATAATTCTTTCCAGTTGAGTGCCCATAATAACCGTGCGTATATTGTCGACCGCCTTGAGAACCGTTGAGTTGTTGAGCCAAGCTGGCTAAGTAGTCCTCCTATCTGAGAACTAAAGCTCGAATAGCTTGTTTGTCCAGAACAATTTATTTTGTCTGTGGTTCTATGGATAATATAATCCCAGTACCTTGTGCTGAAATCACGGATTTACTCAAAACTAATCTGGCGTTGGACTTTTTACAATCAGCACTTCGACTAAAGGTAACTAATAAATAATGACCATAGAACTCAAGGGCAAATCGTCCGACACATCTCGTATATTGATGTTTTCCCAAAGAAACATTTACAACTTTCATTACAGGTGTGCATTGTATGAATTTGAGGATATAATTCGCCAAATAGATTCAGTAGATTTGCTTAACCCACACCCCAGCAGGTGGTTTAAATATGGCACTAGAATTGCGAATCGACTTGCAGTAGATTGTTATATTTCACCCAACCCAGGCATTTCTAAAGTTAGAATAAATAAATATTATGATCTTTTTTTTACGATCTGCCAGTTTCCAAGTGACTTGTTAAATGTAAAAACTGTTATAGGATGGGAAGATCACTGTAGAATCTCGATATGTTGGTTAAATGAAATTTATGCTTCCGACGTGCACAAAGATAAATATTATTTAGATATTTTATCGAAATTTGATTATGTTATCCTAAATTGCAGTCAAAGTGTTAGCGCAGTCAATGAAGTAATCGGGTCTAAAGGCTTTTATTCCCCGTTTGGAATAGATGCTACAATATTTTGTCCATTCCCAGAGTCACCCCAAAGATTCATAGATGTATACAGTATTGGACGTAGATCAGAACAAACTCATCAGACTCTCTTGGACCTACTCAAGAAAAAGAAGATTTTTTATGTTTACGATACCATAGATGGGAAAAAGGTTCTTAGCGCAAATCAGCATAGACTGCTGTATGCCAATTTTGCCAAAAGAGCAAAGTATTTCATCGTAAACCCTGGAAAAATGGATTGCCCTGACGAGACTGCTGGGCAGAGTGAAACTGGATATAGATATTATGAAGGAGCTGCATCAGGCACAATTATGATTGGAGAGAGTCCGAAGAATGATGAATTCAAGAAAGACTTCAACTGGCCGGATGTTGTGATTCATCTGCCTCAAGGTTCAGATAACATAGAGTCGCTGATAGATGAATTGGCAAAACAACCAGAGAGGCAGGAGGAGATACGGGCGACCAATGTGGCTCAATCCTTGTTGCGGCATGATTGGGCTTATCGCTGGGAGACTGTTCTGAAAACCGCCGGACTCGAACCTCTCCCTGAGCTCCTGGAAAGAAAAAACCACCTGAAAAGGCTTGCCAAGATGGCGGAAGAAGTATGACTTGGGCATTTATTCCCAGGGCATATTAGTGAGAACAGGTTGAGTCATTCGTCAAGGCAAAAAAAGATTTGGATAGACCTGGACAACTCCCCTCATGTGCCGTTCTTTATCCCCATCATTAATGAATTGGAGCAGAAAGGGCATACGGTCTTCGTATCATCGCGCGATTGTTTCCAGGTTTGCAGTCTGGCTGACTATTTTGGTTTGAATCACACGAAGATAGGAAGACATTATGGCTCAAACAAGCTGCTGAAAGTCCTTGGTACTATCTGGAGATCTTTCCAGCTGGCACCGGTAATTCTTAAGGAAAGGCCGGATTTCTCGATATCTCACGGCTCTAGATCTCTTATAATACTCTCTTCATTACTACGCATTCCGACAATTCTTATGTTTGATTATGAGCATTCAAAAAGCCTTCCTTTCCTTAAGCCCGTGTTAGGTGTCGCCCCTGAGGCAATCGATGATCCTCGAATAGGAAAAAACTTCAAGCTGGGTCTTCGCAGCTACAACGGATTAAAGGAGGATATCTATGCGTCGTCTTTTAATCCAGATCCTTCGTTCCTGGAAAATCTAAAGATAAACAAGGATGATATTGTAGTGACGATACGCCCTCCCGCCACTGAAGCACATTACCATAACCCTGAAAGTGAAAGGCTTTTCTTCGAGGTTGTGGAATATCTCGGAAGCTTCCCTGATCTCAGGATGGTTATACTTCCAAGAAATCTGGTCACCCAGAAAAACCTTATATATAAGAATTGGCCGAGGTGGTGCGAGGAAAGGAAAATTATTGTTCCTAATTGGACATTAAACGGACTCGATCTGATATGGCATTCCGACCTTGTGGTTAGCGGCGGGGGCACGATGAACAGAGAGGCCGCTGCATTGAACGTCCCTGTATTCAGTATCTTTCGTGGAAAGATCGGAGCAGTTGACAGATACCTGGTTAAGTCCGGCCGTCTGACTCTGATCGAGACACTTGATGATATCAGGTCGAAGATTCGACCAATCCACCGACAAAAACGGAAAAGCAAGGATCTTGCCAACCGGACGGCCTTGAAACAGATAATGGCTGCAATCAATGAGGTTATCGAGAACCCTGCCTTCTCTAGATGAAAATCTTCAAGTCTTTTTATCGCTAAGTATCGCATAACGGAAGATTAATGGGTGCCTGGAAAGCAACAACCAGCTTGCACGAGAGCGTCGAAAGATCTGCAAGAATCCTTTTTGATTATTGCAAGAAGAATGACTGGGCGGGTTTTGATCCTTATGATGCACTGAACAGCCGTCTTTTTGCCATCACACCTTTTTCCAGAAGCAAAATATGCAGGATATTATTTACCCAGATCATGAAGCGGCTTCCTGTGAACATCAGACCTCTTCTCTCTGTGCCGAAAGGACAGAACCCTAAAGCCATAGCTTTATTCCTTGCAGGAGGCATCAAGCTGTCGAGGCTGGGACTGCTGGATCAAGTTGAGAACCACATTGGTGTGATGACTGAAAGGCTGGTAAGCCTCCGCTCGGAAAAGACGCCATACTGGTCTTGGGGCTATAACTTCCCCTGGCAGACGCGGACGATACTGGTACCCCGAGGGACTCCAAATCTTGTCTGCACGACATTTGCAGCCAATGCCCTGCTCGATGCCTACGAGGCAAGCCGTGAATCACGCTACCTTATCATGGCGGCAAGTGCTGCAGAGTATATACTTAATGAACTTTATTGGACTGATGGCGGCTCCGTTTCCTGCTTCGCATATCCCCTCCCCTCTTCGCGTACGAAGGTCCACAACGCTAACTTTCTGGGTTCCGCCCTTCTTTGCAGAGTCTACAGACTCTGTGGCGATGAAAAGTTCATTGAGCCGGCGCTGAAGGTCGCCAGATACTCTGCATCCATGCAACAGGATGATGGATCATGGTATTACGGGGAACTGCCAACGCAGCGCTGGATAGACAACTTCCACACCGGCTACAACCTTTGCGCATTAAAGTCATTATCTCAATCCAGCGGCACATCCGAGTTTGCGCCAAACATTAATAGTGGTTTCAATTTCTATAAAGAACACTTCTTTACGGAAGACGGTGCGCCGAAATATTTCCATGACCGCATTTATCCAATCGATATTCACAGTGTTGCTCAGAGTATAATTACCCCGCTGACGCTAAATGACCGGGATATGGATAATATCGAGCTAGCATATTCCGTCTTCAGGTGGGCATTGCAGAACATGTGGGATGAGAGCGGGTACTTCCATTATCAGATTCATCGTTATTTTAAAATAAAGATCTCGTATTTGAGGTGGTCGCAGTCCTGGATGCTCTTGGCTCTTTCAACGCTTCTGGAACATTGCGATAACACCGCTCTCGGAACACATGGCAATTAACTTAAAAGTTCGAATTTTCTGTGAAATTCAATGGTTAATTTCCCAGACGCTGTTTACTTTATGTGGTTAAAGTAATGACAAGAGTTCTGCTTATCAACCAGGACAGGATACCTCATTATAGAGTCGCTGTTTACAACTATCTCAGTGACTTCTTATATAGAAATGAATTCAAACTTACGGTTGTTTCAGGGGGTGTCCAAGGCGGAGCCGATCATACGATCAGATTCGACTACAGAGAAATTCAGTTATCGTTTTTAAACCTAGCTAAATTTATTTATAGAGAGAATCCAGGTGTTATATTATTTTGGGTTAATCTCAAGAATACATACTTATTCCCAACGCTTTTAATTTCAAAAGTGTTTGGGAAAAAAATAATATATTGGGGTCATGGGCGAGACTTACTTGACCAGAATTCTAAAATAAAAAACGTTGCTTTCGCATTCGAACATTGGATATGTGATGCGATTATTCTATATGCTGAGCATATCAAAAAATACGTTCCGAAAAAATTTCATAACAAAGTATTTATTGCCAACAACACATTAAACATGACTGAGTTTCACTACAATTTATTATCCAAAGACGTGATTTTCAAGAAATATAACATTAAAACAAAAAAAAATATAATATATGTTGGACGGATCCAGAAACGGAGAAGACTGCACGACCTTTTAATGGCTTTTGAGCGTATGAATAAACAAGATATCGGACTAATTCTTGTAGGACCAGATGAAGACGGAATTCTACAGGGCTCCAATGGTAATAATATATACAAATTGGGACCCATTTATGGTGAAGACAAATTCGCACTCTTATCTGCATCAGATGTTTATTGTCTGCCTGGGGCTGTTGGACTGAGCATAGTTGATGCTTTTTATTGTGGACTACCCATGGTAACTGAAGATGTTGATGAATCACCGGAGATTATGTACCTAAAGGATGGAATCAATGGATTCGTTGTTCCTAAAGGTGATATTCAAAAATTAGCTGAAAAGCTTAGCTTGCTAATAGAGGATGATGGTTTACGTGAAAGGTTTTCTCGGTTGGCTAAAAATGAAATAATGTCTAATGGCCATATTGATCTTATGTGCAAAGGTTTCACAGAGGCTCTACGATTTTGCATAGGGACAAATCAAACACGAAAAAGGATTGGAACACAGAAAACTCAGGATGTCTAACTAACCTTATATATGGTATATACGTATTTACATTCAGAATGTTATCAACAGATTTTACCGTCACTTTGCTGACATGATAATTACACAAAGATACAAGTGTACGGACTTTTTCTTCAGCATTTCCCCACCCAACAATACTAAGCGCTTACAAAATATTATAAATCTGTCAAAGCTACAAAACGTTGAACTGATGGTACACCCTGCAGCACGGGAGGAACTAGAATATTTAATAACAGATGAGTATCTACAAATGATTTATGATGTAGATAGAACAAGCTACGCTCTTTTTGATTAGTGCAGGTCTATAGATGTAGCCTCGTGTCAAGCCGCTGGAGTTACTGAAAGTAGCCCGATGCCTGAAAAGATGTGTCATAAAATTTGACAATCAATTTTATCTGAATTCTTTTTATTATGCCACCTATAGTAGCCCTAACTATTTGCGGAATTCTGGTAGTTGTGCTCCTGCGCATTGAACGTGGAAGAAACACTGAAGCATCCGTTGCGCTCTGGGTGCCAACTTTCTGGATACTCCTTAACGGGTCAAAACCTATCGCACGATGGCTTGATCCAGCTTCGTTAGAACTGAATGCAGGTAGCTATGAAACTGGCAGCCTGCATGATCGGATGGCGCTACTTACCCTCATTGGTCTTTCGCTTTATATCCTTAATAAAAGAAAGATTGAGTGGTCTCGGATATTCAAGGATAACTTCTGGCTGATCTTGCTCTATCTGTACCTGGGCACGAGCATCCTGTGGTCCGACTTCCCGTTCGTTTCCCTAAAGAGATGGTTCAGATTGTCTGGGGCGATTCCGGTAGCAATGGTAGTCCTCTCTGAACGGTATCCGCTCAAGGCTTTAGAGAGTGTTCTAAGGCGATGCGCGTATGTGATGATTCCATTCTCCCTTTTTCTTATCAAGTACTATCCGCACTTTGGTGTTCAGTACGTTTCTTGGTCTGGGACTAAAATGTGGGTGGGTGTAGCTTCGCAGAAAAACGGTCTTGGGATGGTGTGCGCACTCTCAGCTTTCCTCATTATTTGGACGTTTTATCGAGAATGGCGCTCTGGAACATTTCTTAAAAGTAAATCCCAAACATTTGCCGATGCGTTAATATTGGCCATATCATTTTTCCTCCTGCGTGGATTTCGCGGTACCTACAGCGCTACAGCCTTTGGAATCTTGATTTTCGGTATAATATCACTACTGTTTTTATATCAGGTGCGGGGCTCAGTAAGATTTATCGCAACGCTTATGGTTTGTGGATTAGCAGTCGTATTATTATCTTTACTATTTGCTGATTCAGTAGTATCAATCGCAACTTCTGCTTTCAATCGTAACGAGTCCTTTACTGGACGGACTGATATCTGGAGCGCAGTTCTTGATGCTGCTTCCAAGAATCCCTTGCTTGGCGTTGGTTATGGTGGGTTTTGGGGGTTGAAAGACGAGATGATTTACTCGGCCGTTGGTGTAAGAGAGGCCCACAGCGGTTACTTGGACGTCTACCTTGAGGTAGGGTTGGTTGGAGTCGTACTGCTCATGACGTTTCTTATAGCTTATTATCGAAAGGTGTTAAGGGAATTAAGCTATGCATACGATTGGGCCCTTTTTGGAATTTGTTTCCTTTTTTTAACACTGATGCAGAACTTTACTGAAAGTAATTTTATTAGGACATCAAGTTTTTTCTGGAACATTATGATCTTTCTTACGATTGCTTTCTCAGTACCCCATCTGCGTATAAATAGAGACCGGCTGTAACGAGGGAATGGACACGTTCGCCTGGCAAATGCTATGCAGCGCAAAATCTGAGGTAGAGAGGGAAATTACCAGTGGTAAATCAGTGACTTTTTCATCCAGGTTTTAGGTGTATAGGTGTGATTTTAATCACATTATAGAGGTAGTTTTTTTGCTATAATAAAGAAACCTGAAGATGAACGGATGAACAAAGGAGTACTGAAATAATGAAAAGGGTCTATGTATTAATTATTGTCTTATTCACTTTCGCAATCGCATTTGCCAGCCCATCGAATGCGCTTGACTACTTTGTGGATCAAAACCATCCTAATGCCAGTGATCAAAATGCTGGCACGATAGACCTCCCGTGGAAAACCATCTCAAAAGCAAACCAAACCCTCAACGCTGGAGATACTGTTTACATCAAAGCAGGTACTTATAGCACTTACATTAACCCGAGCAATTCAGGTACTTCAGTAAATCGCATCACTTATCGGAACTATGACACCAATACGGTTACCATCTCTGGAGCTGATTATGCTGTGTATCTCAACGGAAAATCATATATTACAGTCCAGGGGATAAACGCCACGAACTGTGCTCAGTTCCTCTATCTGATAAACGGGGCAAGTCATAACATCATAGCATATTCCAATTTTGACTCCCAAAGTCCTCCTGGTTGGGATGTATCTGTCATTATGGGAGGCTCACAATACAACTGGATACATCACAGCCGCTTCTCCAAGGGCGGCGAGTGCAGCGCAGCTGGAAGCGATGATGGGTCAGTTTTGGAAATTGGTAGTGAAGGCAGTTATTCCGACCTTACAAGATACAATCTTTTTGAAAATAATGTATTTTTCCACGGGGGCCATCATGTAGTCGGACTATTTGGGGGCTACAATACTTTCCGCAACAACTACCTTCATAACGAAGTATGGTCTAGGTCAAGAGGGAACCGAACATTGTATATGAATGGTAGGAGTGCAGTCACAGGGCATAACTTAGTTGAAGGCAACCGTTTCGGTTATGCCGCCAGACCTTGTGATAATTTTACTGTTGGGAATGTGGCTATGTCCACGCAGAACAATATTTTCAGGTATAATAAGCTCTATCACTCTAATGCCTATGCTATCGGAACCTGGAGTTACAGTGGTTACTCTAATGCAGAATATAATACGATATACAACAACACGATTTTTAATACTGGCTACAATATCTATCCATCCTATGAGGAAGGTTCAGAAGACACAGCCATTACCTTTATGCATTCTTCCAATGCAAACAATAAACTCAAAAATAACCTCTATTATTCTAATTATCAGGTCTATACAGGGTACAGCGGCAATCAGACGTTTGCAAACGAATGGGACGGAGATACTCGTGGCAACCCCCTCTTCGTTAATGCCAGCACAACGCCTCCAGTAGACAAGGACAATTCGAGTAATCCCAACCTAGACTTACAAGCAGGCAGTCCAGTCATAGACTTTGGAGGGCCATTGACCACGGTTGCAGTGGCTGATACTGGTTCCGGTACTTCTCTTATGGTTTCTGATGCAGACTATTTCCAGGATGGAACTTATGCTCCTTCTGGTACGAGTCAGGGAGACTGGATAGCAGTTGGAACGGTAGAGAACATCGTTCAAATCTCGTCGATAAACTATTCCACAAATACTATAACCATTGCTTACTCCATAAGCAGAGCAGATAACTCTTCTGTGTGGCTATACAAAAAGTCAGATGGAGAAAGGGTTCTTTATGGGACTGCTCCCGATGCCGGAGCTTCTGAGGTTCAATACGACACGCTGGCACCAATGCCACCAACAAACCTGAGAGTCCTGAATTGATCCGACTGCGGATAGACTGCACCTGACCGACCTGAAAGCTAAGGGTGATAGCAGTATCTATATTATAATAGTATTGTTGCGATGGTATTCGAATAACTGAATCGTCAAGTCGAACAGGGGGGCAATATGGCCATAACCAGAGAGGTAATCTAAAAAGGTGTGTAAATAAGTTGAAGGCGGTGTATCCTTCAGGTTCGACCAAGAACCGGGCTTAGAGCCCAAAAAAGGAGACAGCCGCCATGAGTAATTACACCACTGAAGAGGCCATTGAGTCAAGGGTAAACTGGCAGAGATTGGAAGAGTTCGCCCGAATGGAAGTTCAGAAGTTCATACAGAGGATTCTGGAGGAAGAAGTCGCGGAGCATCTTGGGCGCGGACGTTCGCAGAGGAAATCAA
>Ga0209521_10003815_pt1 | contig 12126 bp, 11 predicted proteins | sample Rifsed19ft4_FD_184016 | JGI IMG/M metagenome (GOLD analysis project Ga0209521, IMG submission 184016) | Soil microbial communities from Rifle, Colorado, USA - sediment 19ft 4 (version 2) | ecosystem: Environmental > Terrestrial > Deep subsurface > Rock core/Sediment | place: Rifle, Colorado... | reverse complement strand
TAGGTCTTGGACAGGCGGTTCATGACATAGACATATTGGGGCGTGGCCATGCGCGCTCCGGGGCTCCTCGGATTTTTGGAAAGACGTTGGGGCCGCTTCTACCCAATCGTGCCGCTTAACTCAATGTCGGATATGGACACGATCCTCTCAATTGACTCGTCATGCCCGGCCTTGTGCCGGGCATCCACGAATTTTCGCTGCTGCGGTCGAAGACGTGGATGGCCGGGACAAGCCCGGCCATGACCGAGTTTGTTTCGAGACTGAGCTAGAACAGCTCCGGCAGGCGCTGTTTCAGCTTAGCGGCGAGAGCATCGAGCGGGTTCTCCTTGATCGGCTCGATCTCGGAGAGCGCGCGAGCGAGCGACGCCGGGGTCAGCTCGGCGATCGGCAGCACGCGGCACCAGTTATTGTTGACGAGGAAGCTTCGATAATTCTGCTCCTCGTCGGTGAAGCGGTGAGCGGCCGGCGCCACGCCAATCACAGGCAGGCGGGCGGAGACCGCCTCCGAGATCATGGTGCTCGAATCCTCGGTGCAGACGATGATTTCGGCCGTGGCGAAGATTTCAGGCAAGGTGCCAGGCCCCGCGGTCCGGTAGTCGATGAAGCGGGCGACGACGCTCTCGTCCTTGGCGAGCTCGGCGATCCGGTCGGCCACATGGTCGGGTGTGCGCCGCGAAGTGGAAATGAGCCAGCGCGTCCCCCACGCCTTGGCGATTTCGGCGATGAAGGTAAGCAGAAACGCCCACTCCTCCCGCCGATAGCGGAACGGACCGGCATTGCCGCCGATGAGAAGGCCGGCAAGTTTTGGGCGCCGCTCAGGCCCGTAGCGCGGCACGGAGGCCGGCCGCCCCAGCGCATCGGGATCGATGGAGGACGGCTTGAGCACCACCATGTGCCGGTCGCTTCCCGCATCGCGATCATAGGAGGAAATGATCAGGCTGAAATTCTCAGGCCCTAATCCGCGCAGCAGGGAGCCGCAAAAGATGCTGGGGCTACCGAGGAAGCGGGCCACGCAGATATTCGGCATGTGAGTCTCGCCACCCGCCGAGACCACGAGGTCGGCCTTAGGCAGCGCGTAAGCATCGATGCGATAGGCCATGCGCAGCATGCGCGGCGGAAAGAAACTCTTGGCGCTGATGCGGCGGCGCAGCCAGCGCGTGGGCACGATCCATTTGCGCTTCACCTCGATCCGCGTGACCTCGACCGGGCGAAAGCGGCCCAGCGCCGCGATCACGCCCTGCGCCAGGTGATAGTGGCCCGGCCGCGTATCGGCGAGAAATATGACCTTGAGCGGGGTTTTTGCCATTTCCAAGCCTTTATCGGAACGCGGGCGAAGGTCCCGCGTCATAGCGCACCCTTGCGGCAAGCTTCAAAGCCTCGTTTTTAGGGCCGCTTGGCAAATCCGCGTGAGCCCAGCACAATCGGCGGCATCAAGCGGAAATCGCAGGAGCAAAAGGTGGATAAACCGGCGAATAGCGGAGCTGACTGGATTCTCAAGGCCATGGTGGCTGTGGCCGCGTCGGACGGCGGACTCGATGAGCGCGAGACCGGCCTCATCCAGCAGGTCTATGAGGACCAGTCGGGCCGATCGCTGACGGCGGATGAGGTGGCACGCGCCGCCGAGGCCAACGCCAAAGGCGACCCCATCGCCGAGTTCGGCGCGGCGGCAAGGGGGCTCGACCAGGCCACCAAGGAGGAGATCATCAGAGTGGCCTATCTCGTGCTGCTGGCCGACGACCGGATCGCCGGTGAGGAGCGCAAGAAGCTGAAGGACATCGCCGCGGCGCTGCAAGTCTCCGAGATCCATTTCGGCGCGATCCTCGAAGACCTCGCCATCTGGCTCGCGAAGGCCAAGAGCTAGAGGCTGCTCTTTCGAGCCGCCCGCGCTGCTATCAACAGATAAAGCAGCATCAGGCCAATACCGCAAACGAGCCACACTTGCCACATGCCCCATGACGTGGAAACCGTGGCCAAAAAAACCGTGAAGGCCGCTGCCGCGAAAGGCTGAGCCTCGACCGGCAAAAGAGAAATGCGCAGCACCAAAAGAGCCCCCGCGATCGCGACGAGAATTGCTCCTACCAGCCCGAGCTCATACCAGGTCTGGAGAAAAAGATTGTGAGCGTGCGCGCCCGTGGTTCGCGGATACACGAAGCCTTCCGGCTGCTCTGCCTCTCCGCGCGGGACTCTCAGCGCGGGCGTCGAGCCGGCGCCGATGCCGAGCCAAGGACGCTCAAGCACGCGCTCCGCGGTGAACTCCCAGATGATCATCCTGGCCCGAGCCGATTCCGGTACCCACGTCGCCAGATGCAAGTCGGCTTTGTAAGCAAGAAATGCGGCGGGCAGAATGAGCACAAAGCCAAGGCACCACAGCGCCGCCAAGACGTGCACGACTGCACGACGCCAAATGTAAGCCAGCGAAAAGACTGTGAGAGAGCTGACAAGGGCGAGCTGCGACGACATGCGGTCAGAGAGAAGGATGGGAACCGAGATCGCAACGACCAAGAGGCCGATCCATGCCGCCCGGCGCGCACGGCCAGCGACTACGCTCAAGGCCAATAGGGCCGGCCACAGATGAAAAGCTAAGAGCGCGGTGCTCTGGCGGAATTCCGCTAATTTGAATCCGGTTACTTCGCCGTTGAGGATCTTGGCGTGTTTTCCACTCTCTGGCTTGAACCAGCTGCCCGAGTTCGCGACCAGGCGCGTAATGGCGCCATCGGTGAGCAATTCGAACAGGACAAAGAGTGCGCCAATAAATGCGCCGACGGCGAAGGCGCGTGCGGCCTGGCTGAGCTGCGGCTCGTCCACGGCTGCTATCGCTCTGCTTGCGGCGAAGGCGATCAAAGTCACGGCCAAAAGGAGGGCAGACTTTTCAACCGCCGCGCTCGGTTTGACAGCCCAGAGTGCGCCGAGAAGGACGTAAGCGGCGACCAACAGAACCGCGACGACATCTGTGGTCGGCCATATCAGATGCCGCCAGTCATTCCCCCGCCGCAAGTAAGGGACAATGAGCGCGACAGCCGTAAGGGGGAAGAAGAGCCAGGTGAGCCGGGAAGCTGCCGATGTTACCAGCGGACCAAGAAAGAGTATGGGGGCCACCCATCGGCCCTTGGGGGCGCCGAGATTTTGTTCAGGCCTCTCGGGCATTTTCACCTCTTTTAATCCCTCACTCCCGGCGACGCGGAAGCGTTGTGACGCGGTCACGCCGTCCCTGCAAGTTCCATTGGGCGCACGAGATGGCTATTCTCCGTCCCGGATGCCCCCCAGGCATGCACTATCTTGGCTCATCAAGGCGGGGATTGGACATTCATGATCGTGTCGCATTCGCACCGGTTCATCTTCATCAAGACCCGAAAAGTGGCCGGGACGAGTGTCGAGCTGTTCTTGTCGCAGTTCTGCGGCGAGGAGGACATCGTCACGACCTTGGGGCCGGATGAGAAGCTGCGGGAGGGTATGGGCGCGCGCAACTACTGGGTCTCGGGCACTCGTCGCGGGAACCGGCTGGTTCGCGGTTGGTGGACTCTTCTCGGTCGCCCGGCAAATGGCTATCGGGGCTTTTATCCACACATCCCGGCCTACGAGATCAGACGGCTGCTTGGGGAAGAGACTTGGAATTCGTACTTCAAATTTACGATCGAAAGAAATCCGTGGGACCGGCAAGTCTCGCTCTACCACTGGCACTATCACGATCGAGAGAGGAAGCCGAGCTTCGACCTGTTCATCCGCTCGCCATTTCACCGCAAGATATCAAGCAATTTCGACACCTACGCGATCGGCGGCAAGGTTGCCGCCGACTATGTTTGCCGCTACGAGACCCTGGACGACGATCTGGCCTCCGTCCTCAAGCAGCTCGGCATCGATCAGGCGGTCAATCTGCCCAGGGCCAAAGGCAGGCTCAGAAGCGAGCGGCCCTGGCGCGATTACTACACGCCGCGAACCCGGGACATTGTCGGGCGCTGGTATGCGCGCGAGATCGCTGCCTTCGACTACAGATTTTAAGGGAAGCCGAGTGCGCCAGGCCTCACCTTGCTTGCCAGGATGCCGCTGGACTAATGTGCCTTTTTTGTCGAGCGCGGCAAGAGAGCGACGCGTCACGGCGGGGCGGACATGATCATCTCGCACGAGCACAAGTTCATTTTTATCAAGACCAAGAAAACGGCCGGCACGAGCATCGAGCTTGCGCTCTCGCAGCTCTGCGGGCCTGACGACATCATTGCGCCGATTACGGAGAGCGACGAGGCATTGCGCGCCGTCGGAAGCGGCCCCCGGAACTGGCGTGTGCATGGTTGGTGGCAAAGTCCGCGGCCACTTTTCCAGCGCCGCTGGCTGAAGGTCGGCCCGCAGGACTATGGCTTCTATAACCACATGCCCGCCAAGGAGGCGCGCGCGCTGCTCAACGACGACAAAATCTGGCGGAGCTATTTCAAATTCGCCTTCGACCGCAACCCTTGGGACCGCCAGGTCTCGGCCTATCATTTCCGCTATCGCCGCCGGAAGACGCCGCCGCCCTTCGCGGAGTTCCTCGAAGATAACAAGAGGGCGCGCCTGAACAATTACGAGATCTACAGCCTCGACGGCGATGTTTGCGTGGACTTCCTCGGCCGCTTCGAGTCCCTGCAAGAGGATTTCCAACACGCGCTCGGCGAGATCGGCCTCAAATTCGATCACGAGCTGCCGCGCGCCAAGACCGGTCTACGCCAGAACGGCAAGCACTACCGGGACTACTACGACAGCCACACCCGCGATGTCGTGGGCGACTGGTATGAGCGGGAGATCAAGCTGCTCGGCTACAGCTTCTGACCAGGGCAATGATCATTTCCCATAAGTGCAAGTTCATTTTCCTGAAGACCGAGAAGACCGCAGGCACGGCTATAGAGGCAGCCCTTTCGGAGCTGTGCGGGCCGCTCGATGTGATTACCCCTTTCCGCGAGGCAAGCGAGGCAGACCGTAAGGGACGCGGCCCGCAGAACTATCGCATCGACCATCCATTGAAACCCCATCGGCCCCTTTGGCGCAGGCTCTTGATAAGGCCCGAACGCTATTACCATCCGAGCGTCGGGTTCTACGAGCACATGCCCGCCTGGCGCGTGCGTGACTATGTGGGAGAAGAAATCTGGCGGCAGTACTTCAAGTTTGCATTCGTTCGCAATCCCTGGGACAGGCAAATCTCGCAATATCTCTATAAGACGAAGTCCAGGACGCAAAGGCCGAGCCTCGAGCGTTTCATGGCGCGCAAGAAGCGTGCCTATGTGATGAGCTATGAGATCTATACGATCGAGAGCGCTGTGGCAGTCGACTATGTGGGCCGTTACGAGTCTCTCGATGAGGATTTGAGGACGGCCCTCAAGCGCGCGGGCGTCGAGAGGCATTTGGAGGTTCCGCGCACCAACGTCACGCCAAACCGGGAACGGGACTATCGAAGCTACTATACGCCGCGCACGCGCGCTCTCGTGGCGGACTGGTACGCCCGCGAGATCGTGCTGTTGGGCTATGAGTTTTAACGGTGCGGCAGCCTTCCCTCGCTTCGTCGAGCGAAGGAGTTCCTGGCTTGCCGAGCCGTAGCTCGCGGATGCAGTTGCCCGTCTTCGCCCTTCGGGCTTCGGCGCGGCAGCCTTCTCTCGCTTTGCGAGCGAAGGCTGGTGGGCCCGGAAAGGAAATCAGGATTCCGCTTAAGGCTTCCGCATCATCTTCTTCGCGATCCCCTCGGCGACTGTCCGCTCTGAGAGCGGAATGAACGGCTTGCTGTCCCAACCCGGTCGTGATGAGGAAGGGTTACGCTCGCCAGGTTCGCACCGTGTCACAGGATGGGCAGCAATCTCTCGTTCAAGCCGAGCGGCCTCCTCTTCCCGCGTCTCACCGAGCAACACCCGTTTACCCGCCTTCCGCATGCGATTGAGTTGCGTGTTTTTAACGAAGCTCATCAAGGTATCTCCAAATGTTGGCCGAAGCCGACGCCCCTGCATCTCCGGCTTGAGACGTCGAGGGCGGGTAGCGTAAGCGTCCGACTGTGGCAGGGTCTCGCAGTTGAAGGGATTCGCGCGTGCGCTTGCCCGTCGTCAATGCAATCTGGATCGGCCCAAGGCTAAGGGTCGATCGGTCAGACTCTATTCACCTCTATCACAGCAAGCAGGCTCCTCCCATGCGCTATCGTTGATTTAATTTGGTGGGCCCGGGAGGGCTCGAACCTCCAACCAGACGGTTATGAGCCGTCGGCTCTAACCAATTGAGCTACGGGCCCCTGTTCATCTCCCTAGCAGAATTCAAGCCAGGCGCGAATTGCCGGAAGTTAATTTGCGCTTCTTCGGCCGAAGGGCAATCCTCCGGCAGGCTGGCAAACTCGCGGAGCGCACCCATGGCTTCCACCTCCCCAAAATACCTCTTGGCCTTGCTGGCTTGCGTGGCCCTCACCCCCCTCCAGGCCTCTTTGGCGCTTGCCCATGACGAGCCGCAGAAGCGCACCATCTCGCTGGTCGCCACCGGCGCCGTCAAGACGACGCCCGACAAGGTGGACATTTCCACCGGCGTGACGAGCGAGGCGAAGAGCGCCCGCGAGGCGCTCGACCAGAACACGGAGGCCATGGCCAAGGTGGTCGAGGCCCTGAAGGTAGAAGGCATCGAGCCCAAGGACATCCAGACCACGAATTTCTCGGTCAGTCCGGTCTACGAGCAGAGGAAAGAAGGCATGGCGCCGTTCATCGTCGGCTATCGCGTCACCAACGCGGTGCGCATCACCGTGCGCGACACGAAGAAGCTCGGCGCCATCCTCGACAAGGTGGTGAGCCTCGGCGCCAACCAGATCGATTCCATCGAGTTCGGCGTCGAAGAGCCGGAGGTGCTCAAGGACGAGGCGCGCAAGCTTGCGCTGAAGAACGTCACCGACAACGCCAAGCTTTATGCCGAGGCGGCTGGCGTCGAATTAGGCCCGATCGTCACCATCAGCGAGGAGGAAAGCTCCTACTACCCCCGCTTCGCGCCGGCGGCCACGCGCATGGAGATGGCGAAGGACGTCCCCATCGAGGCCGGCACCGCTGCGGTCGAGGTGCGCGTCAGGGTGACCTGGGAACTCCAGTAGGCGCAAAGCTCAGCCACTCCGATCGACAGGCCCGGTCGGGGCAACCGAGAGGGCTTGCTGGAATTGAAACCTAGGATTTAAGACGATACTATTTGCTCGCTGAGAGAGCATTGTCCTTGATCGGACTTCGCAGTTCTGGGGAGCGAGCGTCATGAGCACTTTCACAGACAAGCTGGCATCGGTTTGCAAGGCAGAGTACGCAAGGTGGGACAACGGAGCGGGACGGGAAACGCAACCTAAGTTTTCCGCGTTTGTAAAAGAATACTGGGTCAGCATCGGCAACAATAACCTTGATGGCCGGACCGTGGTCGGGGGTATCAGGCCCGCGTGGTCTTCGGCCTTCGTCTCCTTCTGCGTGAGAAAGGCTGGCGCAGGCAACAAGTTCAGATATGGCGAGGCTCATTGTCACTACATCGACAGGGCGATGAAGGCAGCCGACAACAATAACGATGGTTACGGATACCTGGCCAGGAGGACCAATCAGTACAAGCCAAAAGTCGGCGACATCATCTGTGCCGGGAGGGAATACGCCAAACGGTACAATTATGACCAGGCAAAGCTCGTCTACGAGGCCGACAGCTTCTATCCCTCGCACGGCGACATGGTGATCGAGGTTCAGCCCGAAAGAGTCAAAGTGATCGGCGGAAATGTCCATGACAACGTGGACGTGAAATATTTTCCGCTGAAATCGAACGGACAACTAAAGAACAGAGTCTCGGGGAATGCCGAGATCCCGTGGATCGCGATCCTTGAATGCGTTCTGTGACGCGGGCCCTAAGCGTATTTCGCTGATCCAAATCAACGCCGAACAAGGGCCGGGTCGGCTAGTTTAGCTGCCATGGCCACTCTTAACGCAAAGCTCACCGAAGCTCCGGACCGGCACGTCCGCGACCGGGCGATCATGGTGTCGCGGCATCTTCAGGCGCGCGGCATCTCGGACCCGCTCGTGCTTGCCGCCATGGGCAAGGTGCCGCGCGAGGCCTTCATCTCCGAGCCACTGCACGAATTCGCCTATGAGGACGCGCCGCTCCCCATCGAGGCCGGGCAGACCATCTCGCAGCCTTACATCGTCGCCCGCATGATCGAGCTCGCCGAGGTCAAGCCCGGCGACAGGGTGCTCGAAGTGGGCGCGGGCTCGGGCTACGCCGCCGCCGTGGTCAGCCGCATCGCGAGCAAGGTCTACGCCATCGAGCGCCATGAGGAGCTGGCCGACCACGCGCGCACGCGTCTTGAGCGGCTCGGCTACGACAATGCCGAGATCATCTGCGGCGACGGCACCAAAGGGCTGCCCGACAAGGCCCCGTTCAACGCCATCATCGTCTCCGCCGGCGGTCCCCAAGTGCCTGAAACGTTGAAGCGGCAGCTCGCATTGAACGGAAGGCTGGTGATTCCCGTTGGCCGTGGCGGCTATCAGACACTCATCCGTATTCGCCGCACAGCTGAAGAGAGTTTCGAGGAGGAGGATTTCGGCTCCGTCGCCTTCGTGCCGCTGATCGGGGCGGAAGGGTGGGCCGAGCCTGAGCAAGCGAAGGAGGCGCAGGTCGATGCGCAACAATCGGGCTTCGCCGCCGGACTGCTCATGCCGGAGCAGCGTGGAAGAGCGATCCGCACGAGGTTGAGCCATCTGATCGCGGAAGCCGCCGAGCCGTTCGGCGATCTCGATGAGCTTACCGATCTTGTCGAGCGTTTCGCCCACAAACGGGTCGTGCTGCTCGGCGAGGCGACCCATGGCACGGCCGAGTTCTACGAGGCGCGCGCGCGGATCACTGAGATGCTGGTCGCCCGGCACGGCTTCAATATTGTGGCAGTCGAGGCCGATTGGCCCGATGCCGCGGTCTATGACGCCTATGTGCGCGGCCTGCCGCGGCCCAAACTGCCGGAAGCCCCCTTCACGCGCTTCCCCACCTGGATGTGGCGGAACGGCCAAGTTTATTCCTTCCTTGATCACCTCAAGGAGATCAACGCCGCGATCCGCGATCCCGATCGCAGGGCAGGATTTTATGGTCTCGACGTCTACAGCCTCGGCGCGTCCATCGAGGCCGTGCTCGCTTATCTCGACAGGGTCGATCCCGAGGCTGCGCGAATCGCGCGGGAGCGCTATGGCTGCTTAGCGCCCTGGCGCGCAGAGCCCGCCCGCTACGGACACATGGCGCTCTCCCGCGGCTATGCCCTTTGCGAGAAGCCCGTCACCGACGCGCTTCTCGACTTGCTCCACAAGAGGCTCAACTATCTCACCAAGGATGGGGAAGCCTTCTTCGCCGCGGAGCAGAATGCGCGAATCGTGACGGCGGCCGAGGAATATTACCGGGTCATGTATTACGGCGATGCGGTGTCGTGGAACTTGCGCGACCAGCACATGTTCGACACGCTGGAGCGGCTGCTTTCCCATCGCGGGCCCGATTCCAAAGCGGTGGTGTGGGCGCACAACTCCCATATCGGCAATGCCGAGTTCACCGAGATGGGCCAGGTCAGGGGCGAGCACAATATCGGGCAGCTTGCGCGCGCCCGCTTCGGCGATAAGGCCGCGTTGATCGGCTTCGGCACCGACCGCGGCACGGTCGCCGCGGCGTCCGACTGGAACGGCCCCATGGAGATCAAGCGCGTGCGCCCGGCGCGGGACGATTCCTACGAAGGCCGCTCGCGCGAGGCGAACATCCCGGCGTTCTTCCTCGAGACGGGTCCTGGCCAAAAGGAGCACATCCGCGCCGAGCTTGCCGAGCCGCTGCTCGAGCGCGCCATCGGCGTTATCTACCGGCCTGAAACCGAGCTCCTCTCGCATTATTTCCAGGCCGAGTTGTCGCGCCAATTCGATGCCTGGATCTGGTTTACCGAGACCGAGGCCGTGGCGGCGCGTGCCGAGGCCCATCCCCACGGCCCCGACGAGACCTATCCCTTCGGGCTTTAGGCTCCCCCGCTCACCACCTCGTTCACATCATTGCCGTTTTGTAAGGGTTCGATCATGCCCGTTCGTGCTAAGAGCGAAGCTCTTGAAAACGGGCGCGAAAGCGATGGGAACGCGGTGGCTCACGGCCTTGCTCGTCGCCGGCTTGGCGGCTGGCGGCGGCTACTATTTCTGGCAGCAGCGCTCTTCCGCCACGCTCGACGTCCAGACGGTTGCCGCCACGCGCAGCGACGTCCGCAGGATCGTCTCGACCTCCGGCACCGTGCGTGCGCTCGGCACCGTTGAGATCGGCTCCCAGCTCTCCGGCAATATCGGCGAGCTCAACGCCGATTTCTCATCCGAGGTGAAGCAAGGCCAGGTGCTCGCCCGCATCGAGCCTTCCACGTTCGCCACCAGGGTGCGCGAGGAGGAGGCTGGCGTCGCCATCGCCAAGGCCAATGTCGCGCTTCAGGAAGCGAGCGTCGCGCGCGCCGAGTCCAATCTGCATAAGACCGAGCTCGATCTCGCCCGCGCCGCCGAGCTCGTCAGGAAGGGCGTCGGCGCGCAGGCCGTCCTCGACACGACGACGGCGGCGCAACAGAGCGCCACTGCCGACCTGGCGATCGCCAAGGCGCAAGTGGAGAACGCCAAGGCCACGCTCGAGCAGCGCCAAGCCACGCTCGACAGCGCCCGCATCGATCTCGAACGCACCTATATCCGCTCGCCGATCGACGGCGTGGTCATCGAGCGGACCGTAGAGGCGGGGCAGACCGTGGCGGCGAGCATGACGGCGCCGAAGCTCTTCACCATCGCCCGGGACCTTGCCCATGTGCAGATCGAGGCGCAGGTCGACGAGGCCGATATCGGCCAGGTCACCAGCGACAACGCTGTTACCTTCACCGTCGATGCCTATCCGGACGTGACCTTCAAAGGTAAGGTCGAGCAGATCAGACTCGCGCCGATCGCGCTGAACAATGTCGTGACCTATACGGTGGTAATCGCCGCCGACAATCCTCTGGGGCGGCTGTTGCCCGGCATGACCGCCAATGTCGAGATCGTCACCGGCGAGCACAAAGACGTGGTGGTGGTGCCGAACGAGGCGTTGCGTTTCCAGCCGCGCGGACCGGCGCAAGCTGCGCTCGCGCGCGATGGCTGGTCGACCGGCGCGGTGCTGGCTCCGGCCGGCGACCGCGGGGCGCGGCTCCTGGAAAAGCTGAGAATTCAGCTCGAGCTCGGCGAAGAGGAGTTGGGCAAGATCAGCACCGCGCTCGAGGCCGAGTTCGCCGCCATCAAAAATGCCGGTCCGCCCGGGGCCGGCGCGGCGCAGGAGGATATGCGCGAGCAGGCGCGCATGCGCATCGCCAAAGTGCTCCGCGCCGTGCTCACGCCCGAGAAATACAAGAAATACGAGGAGATGGCGCGGCAAAGGCCTGGCGGGCGGCGCAGGGCCACGCTGTGGACCTATGAGGACGGCGCCTTCTGGCCGCATGAGGTCAGGCTCGGTCTTGCCGACGGCAGCGTCACCGAGGTGGCCGAAGGACTGGCTGAGGGCGCCCAGGTGGTGGTGCGCGTCCGCGAAGCGGCGCCGTGATGACGCGCAAGAGTGCCGCATCGCAGGAGCAGTCAGTGGCGCCGCCGCAGATCGTCGCCCGCAATCTGGTCAAGACCTACCGGCTCGGCGGCAGCGTCATCGGCGCGCTTCAGGGTGTCAGCGTCGAGGTCGCGCAGGGCGAATATCTCGCCGTCACGGGCGCCTCGGGCTCCGGCAAGTCGACCTTTATGAACCTTATCGGCGCGCTCGACACGCCGACCAGCGGCTCGCTCCGGGTCGAAGGGCGCGAGCTCGGCAAGCTCGGCTCGGATCAGCTCGCGCTCTACCGCAACGAGAAAGTCGGCTTCGTGTTCCAGACCTTCAACCTGTTGGCGCGGACGAGCGCGCTCGACAATGTCGCCCTCCCCCTCCTCTATTCGCCGCGCGGGCACAAGGACGCGCGCGATAGGGCCAAAGCCTGCCTCGCTCAGGTCGGGCTCGCCGACCGCGAGCATCATCAGCCCTCCGAGCTGTCAGGCGGGCAGCAGCAGCGGGTGGCGATTGCCCGTGCGCTGGTCAACGATCCCCACATCATCCTCGCCGACGAGCCGACCGGCGCGCTCGACAGCCACACGCCCGAGGAGA
>Ga0209521_10003807_pt1 | contig 12135 bp, 13 predicted proteins | sample Rifsed19ft4_FD_184016 | JGI IMG/M metagenome (GOLD analysis project Ga0209521, IMG submission 184016) | Soil microbial communities from Rifle, Colorado, USA - sediment 19ft 4 (version 2) | ecosystem: Environmental > Terrestrial > Deep subsurface > Rock core/Sediment | place: Rifle, Colorado... | reverse complement strand
TCGTGCCATCCCCGCCTACAACGTAGGCAAGCCCTTTCACCCCAAGACGGCCGGTCATGTGGGCTATGTCGTCTTCGTCGGGGAGGAGAGCCTCTACTTCGCCGGGGACACCGACGCCATCCCAGAGATGGCCGGCCTGGCGACCGATGTCGCTCTGCTGCCGGTCAGCGGCAAGTACGTCATGACCGCGGAGGAGGCGGTCCAGGCCGTCCAATCGATCGGGCCGAAGGTCGCCGTGCCGATGCACTATGGCGCGGGCGTCGCCGGGTCGGCCGATGACGCCGAGCGGTTCCGGCGCCTTAGCCCGGTCCCCGTCGTTATCCTCGCCCAGGAAAAGCCTGCCACATAGGAAACGCCGGGCGCTGAGGCTTCCCCGACGAGGCAGCGCCCTGAGCGGAGGCCGCCCTTCAGGCCGGCGAGCAAGCCACCCGCCTGCGTCCCCCGGCCATCGCCCTGAGCGCAGGCCGCCCTTCTACCCGGCTTGCCCCGCCCGTCCCTGCGGCCGAAGTCGAAGGGCGCAGTCGAAGGGCGGGCTTCGACTTCCCTCAGCTCTCGCTTTCCTCATATTGATTCGGGCAACGGTCGGGGGAGAGGGGAGATGTGTGGGGCAATCCGGGACGCCCCCAATAACGGGGAGACCTCGGGCTTCACGCGCACGCCAGTTCACGGGCTTTGAGGGGTAAAGGTCGGCAGCGACCGACCTCGACTAGACGGATTCGATCCGCTCAACCTCGGGGAAGAACTGCCGGACCGTGCCGGCAACCCAACCCTGGAGCGTGGCCGCCGAGAGCGCGCAGCCCTTGCAGGCGCCCCCCATCTCCACCTTCAGCACTTTCCCATCAAACCCTGCCATCCGCACCCATCCCCCGTGGTAGTGCTCGATATACGAGCTAACCACCTCCAGGAGCGCCAGCATCCGCTCCGCGGGCGTTACACCGGTCACATGGTTGTGGGCCATCTCGGTCATCCCAAACTCCTCCGTACCGCCGTCAATCGAGCCTGTCTTTCCCGATCCCCTTCTGCAACACGTCGACCACCTTCGCATGGGCGTTCGTCAGCCGGTCGGCAATTACCCCCGCAAGGCGCTCCAGGATCAGCACGCCGGTGCGCGGGTGGGTGTTGCACAGCCTGCGCAGCTCGGCCCCCGAGATGCTGATCGCCTCACTCGGCTCGAGCGCCACGGCGCAGGAGGTGTAGGCGGCGCGGTCGAGCGCCGCCGACCAGCCAAACACCCCCCCGGGCGCGATCACCGATACCGTGAGCGTCTCTCCGTCGTGAGGCTTGAAGCGGATGGCAACCTTCCCGCAAGTGAGGATGTATAGACGCTCGGCGCGGTCGCCTTGAGCGAAGACCGTCTCTTGCGCCACGAAAGAGTCCCTGCGAAACCGGGCGGCCAGCAGGTCGACGTCGCGGGGCGCAAGGCCGCGGAAAAGAGGGAGTGAGCGAATGGCTTCTCGTGGCATAGAACAGTTCATGCCGCCCACAGGGTGACCTGACTCTAACGCTCGGGGTGCAGGGGGCGAAGTGGCATCCGTCCTCGGAAGGGTGACAAGCGTCACATCGGACTGATCCGGTCCTATATTCCTTGGGGCGAACCGGGACGTATTCTTTCAGGCCCGCCAAGTCCGGCCGGGCTGGCAAGCTTGTGTGATTCAGAGCAGAACCTCTGGCACGCGGGCCACGCCAGGGACCCAAAAGCCCCGTCCCCGCCGTTGGCGACGCCGCTCGTTCCCCGCTCCGGCTCCGGCCTGGCGCTTGGCTGTCGCCGGAGACTGCCCGAAGCGCAGGTCAACGCGCCGATGTGTCTCCACACTCGGCCGCGGAGCGGCCGCTCCGCAGGTCGGGCCTCCTTGTGTGCTACAATCGCCCTACGTGCCGGGGGGATCGGGTCTTCCACGGGAGGGTTCATGTCGTCACTGAGGGCCACCCTCGATGGGAGCATGCGCTATCGAGGGCACGAGGGTCAGCTCAGTTTCTTGCTGCATCGTCTGAGCGGGCTGGGCACGCTCCTCTTCCTCACCATTCACATCCTCGACACCGCCACGGTCTACTTCTTCCCCAGCCTCTACCAACACGCCATCGCCATCTATCGCAGCACGGCCTTCATGCTGGGCGAAATCGTGCTGGTTTTCCTGGTGATCTTCCACGGAACCAACGGCCTTCGCATCGCCCTCTTCGATTTCTTCCCCCGGCTGTGGCGCCCCGCCCCCGAGAAACGATCCGTCGGCTGGGTGCTGGCGATCAGCTTCCTGCTCTGGCTCCCGGCGGCGTATTGGATGGGCCGCAGCCTCGTCATCCACAACTTCTCGGGCGGATAGGCCGGCATGACGCTTCCCCCTCCCGTCGAACGCCGCGCCCCCGTCCCACTCAATTTCGAGACGCTCGCCTGGCTCTTCATGCGCTACAGCGGCGTCCTGCTCATCCCGCTCGTCTGGATTCATGTGCTCATCCAGGACGTGCTCGTCGGCGTCCATGCCATCGATCTCGACTATGTGGCCATGCGCTGGGCCACGCTCGGCTGGCGCCTGTATGACATCGCCCTGCTGGCCTTCGCGTTCGCCCACGGGATGAACGGCCTGCGCACCGTGCTCCATGACTTCATTCATCGGCCGGTGCACCGCCGCCGAGTGGACGCCTTGCTCCTGGCCGCGTGGTTCTTCATTTCGGCGATTGGTGCTGTCGCGATCGTCGGGGGCGTCCGGGCGCCATAAACGTGCACAGTGAACAGTGATCAGCCATCAGTAAGGACTCTGCTGATCCGCGAGTCGCCTGATGACCGATTGACTGATCACCGGTAACTGATCACTGAGTAACTGATCACTTCTTCCCGCGGAGCCGTGCATGCCAGAAGTGCACCAATACGAGGTGGTCATTGTTGGAGGGGGCGGCGCAGGGCTGATGGCCGCCCTGTATGCCTCCCAGGAGGCTCGCACCGCCGTCCTGAGCAAGCTCTATCCTATCCGCTCCCACACCGGCGCGGCGCAGGGCGGCGTCGGCGCCGCTCTGGGCAGCGAGGAAGAAGATCGCCCCGAGTGGCACACCTTCGACACCGTCAAGGGTAGCGACTACCTCGGCGACCAGGACGCCATCGAGTTCATGTGCAGCGAGGCTGTCCCGATCGTTTACGAGCTCGAGCACATGGGCCTGCCCTTCAACCGCACGCCCGACGGCCGGATCGCTCAACGTCCCTTCGGCGGCCACACCAACAACCAGACCGGCAAGCCCGTCCGCCGCGCCGCCTATGCCGCCGACCGCACGGGCCACATGATCCTGCAGACTCTCTACCAGCAATGCATTAAGCGCCGGGTGACCTTCTTCGACGAATTCCAGGTGCTCGACTTGATCGTGGAGGATGGGGCCGCCCGCGGCGTGGTGGCCGTGGAGCTCGCCACCGGCGAGCTGCACATCTTTCACGCCAAGGCGGTGGTGTTCGCCACGGGCGGCTACGGCCGCGCCTGGGAGATCACCTCCAACGCCCATTCCTACACCGGCGACGGGATCGCCATCGCTATGCGGCGCGGCGTGCCGGCGGAAGATATGGAGTTTTTCCAGTTTCACCCCACCGGGATCTACAAGATGGGGATCCTCATCACCGAGGGCGTCCGCGGTGAAGGCGGTGTACTCGTTAATGACAAGGGCGAGCGCTTCATGGAGCGCTACGCGCCTCGAGTGAAGGATCTCGCCTCCCGCGACGTCATCAGCCGCGCCATGTACCTGGAGATGAGCGAGGGCCGCGGGATCGGCGGGCGCCGCTACCTGCATCTCGATGTCAGGCCCGAGATCGTCAACCGCTACGCCGAGATGGACGGACGCACCCGCCCCGATGGCACGCCCTACCGTGTAACCGGCGAGGAGATTCTGGCCAAGCTCCCCGACATCATCGACTTCTGCCGCACCTACCTCGGCGTCGACCCGGTGACCCAGCCCATGCCCGTTCAACCTACCGCCCACTATGCCATGGGCGGCATCCCCACCGACATCCACGGCCGTGTGGTTCTCGACGAGAACGACACGGTCATGCCGGGCTTCTTCGCCGCCGGCGAGTGTGCCTGCGTCTCCGTCCATGGCGCCAATCGTCTGGGGACCAACTCCCTGCTCGATATCCTCGTCTTCGGAAAGCACTCCGGGCTCCAGGCCGCGGAGTGGGCCCACCGCAGCGACTACCTGCGCCTGCCGCCGGAGCCGGAGGGCCTTGTCCGGCAGCAGCTCGAAGACCTCCGCTCAGGCCGGGGCGATGAGCGCCCGGCAGAAATCCGGCGCCTGATGCAGGAGGCCATGTCGGAGGGCGTGGGCGTCTTCCGCACCGAGCCCGGGATGAGCAAGGCTCTTTCCATGCTCCAGGAGCTCAAAGACCGCTACACCCGCGTCCGGATTGACGACCGCGGCCGCGTGTTCAACACCGATCTGCTGGAAGCCTGGGAGCTCGGCTGCCTGCTCGACTGCGCCGAGGTCACCGCCAGCTCGGCGCTCCATCGGACGGAAAGCCGCGGCGCACACGCTCGCGACGATTTCCCTCAGCGGGATGACGACCTTTGGCTCAAACACACTCTAGCCCACCTCGAGCCCGGTCGGATCAGCCTGGCCTACAAGCCGGCCCGGATCACGCTCTTCCAGCCGAAGGTCCGGGCGTATTGAGGCCGCCGGGGTGGGCATCCTGCAGCTGTCGCCGAGACCCCCGAGCGTGGCAACCATGGACCGGTAGAAGAAGGACCCATAGACCCCTGGTGCCAGGAGATCTAGAATGCAGGTGACCTTGCGCATCCGGCGCTTCAATCCCGAAACCGATTCGCGGCCGCATGTCGAGACCTACGTGGTGGAGGCCGATCCCAACGATCAAGTGCTCGACCTGCTCAACCGCGTGAAGTGGTATCACGACGGCACGCTCTCCTATCGCCGCTCCTGCGGGCATGGGATCTGCGGCTCCGACGCCATGCGAATTAACGGCGTCAATGCTCTCGCCTGCAAGGTGCTCGTCAAGGACATCGGCGACCGTATCACCGTCGAGCCCCTCCTCGGCCTGCCGCTGGTGAAAGACCTGATCGTGGACATGGAGCCCTTCTTTTCTCACTACCGATCGGTCTTGCCCTTCTTGGTGAACGACGAACCCCCGCCGGAACGCGAGCGCCTGCAAAGCCCCGAGGAGCGCGCCCGATACGACGATACGACCAAGTGCATCCTGTGCGCCGCCTGCACCACGTCTTGCCCATCCTTCTGGGCTGACGGCGAGTATGTCGGCCCGGCGGCGATCGTCCAGGCCCATCGCTTCATCTTCGACAGCCGCGACCGCGCCGCGGCGCCGCGCCTGAAGGTCCTCTCCGAGCAGACGGGCGTCTGGCGGTGTCGCACCGTATTCAACTGCACCGAGGCCTGCCCGCGCGACATTCAAGTCACCCAGGCGATCGCCGAGGTGAAGAAAGCAATCACCAGCGGGCGTCTCGACTGAGCCGGATCCGCCGGGCCTCAGCCTCCGCCCTCGGGGGACATGGGATGGACCTCACCACCATCTTCGGCCGGCCCCCCCGCATCCTTGTGGCCGATGATGACTGGCTTAATCGAGATCTCCTCCAGGCCTACCTGACCACCTCCGGCTGTCAGGTCTGGACCGCGCCCGATGGTCTGGCCGCTCTCCAGCTCGCTCAGGAGAACCCTCCCGACCTGGCTCTGGTGGACGTGCAGATGCCGCGCATGGACGGCCTGAGCCTTTGCCGCTCTCTGAAAGCCAGCCCGGAGACGCGCTTTGTCCCCGTCGTGATCGTCACCGCTCTCGACAGCGAAGACGAGAAGCTCAAGGCCATCGACGCCGGCGCCGACGAATTTGTCACCAAGCCCTACAACTCGATCGTCCTTCTCACCCGCGTCCGCTCGCTTCTGAGCCTCAAGAAGCTGCACGACGAGCTGGAGGCCCGCAACCGCCTGATGCGGCAGGTGCTCAACCGGTATGTGGCCGAAGAAGTCGCCGAGACCATCCTCACCGATCCCGAGCGCTATTTGCATCTGGGCGGCGAGATCCGGCCCGTCACTGTGCTCTTCGCCGACATCCGGGGCTTCACCCTCTACACCGAGCGGCGATCCGGCTCAGCCGTCGTCGAGACGCTCAATCGGATCTTCCCGATCCTCAGCCAGGTGATTCTCACCCACCGCGGCACGTTCGATAAGTTCCTCGGCGACGGCCTGATGGCGTTCTACGGAGCGCCCGTCGCCGGCGACGACGACGCGCAGCGCGCCGTGCGCACGGCCCTCGAGATGCAGCACCGCTTCCGCGATCTCGCCGCCGGGTTCCCCGATATGGCCAGCCTGAGCCTGGGCGTCGGCCTGCATAGCGGCGAGGCCATCGTCGGCAACATCGGCTCGGAGAAGCTGATGGACTACACGGTCGTCGGAGATACGGTCAATGTCGCCAAGCGGCTGCAGGAGCAGGCCCTGGGAGGCCAGGTGCTGATCAGCCGTGCCACCTACGAGCAAGTGAGCGGGATCAAGGCCAAGCGCCTCAAACCCCTTCAGCTCTTCGGACGCCAGGAACCGATCGAGGCCTTCCTCCTCGAGCCCTGATCACGCCTGGCTCCATGGGCTCGATCCAGAATGACGTCACAAAGACATCGCCTATCGTTCGGCTGGTGGCGAAAGAGCGCCCCGCGAACAGTCCTTCATCCAGAGCTTGGTTTGCTCTCCTTGAGTGCAGGCGTCTGGAAGGGTGAGATCCCCTACGGCCACTCAACAGTCGGCCTGTTTCTCGGGTCCGCGAATGCAGAACCCGAGGACGACATCCTGGGCCTCGCACTTGAGGCCGTCCGAGGCCTCGATCGTTTCGTACCCATCGCGCAGGGCTATCTGGCGTTGCAGCCGGCGTACCGGGGCACGACCGACTTCCTCGTCCCTGTCGGGATCTCAGTGACGAGGCCGGATCCGGCTCTGATTCTCGCCAGACTGGCAAGAGAGGGGAGCGTCCCGCTCCGATTTGCTCCGCAAGGCCAACCAATGTGGGGTCTTCAGTTCCAAGCTCCTGGCGGGAACGACGTCCTGGAGGTCTTCTTCTTCCGGGGGATTCCGATCTTCGCGGATTACCACTAGATTGAACCGCAAGTCTGGCGCCGCCACACCGGGACCGGCGGTATAATCCCCCGCGGGCCCCAGTAGCTCAAAAGGATAGAGCAGGGCACTCCTAAGGCCAAGGTTGGGGGTTCAATTCCCTCCTGGGGCACAGACCGTCGGCACGAAACCACGCCGGCGGTTTTCGTTCTTCCCCAATATGCTTCCCCGAGCCCCCCACATCTTGGACGATTGCCTCATCGGGCAACGAATAGCATCGGCCGGTCAGGTTACGAAGAGGAGAGGGGTCACCCTCCCGCGCCGACGGTGGCAAGAGCCCCGGCTGAAGCAGGTTGTCTGGACCACTCCAATTCTGGTCGTCAGGTCCCCCTTCCACCAGTCATCGGTTTGCTGTATACTACGCCGCACAGGCAGACATCTGGGTGCCCCCCTCACCTAGATGTCTGTCCTGTACTTTAAGGGGGAGGTGGTAGGCGAGGGCCCGCCGGGTGATCGGTGATCAGTGATCGGTAGTTGACCTCCTACGACTGGGAGCCTCGCCACCGATCACCGAGTAACCGATCACCCCTTCCTCCAACATCAGGGCTCCCGGCCGGCCCCGGCCGCCCGCTCACTGCGCTCGCCGCCAGCACCCACCGATCCCCTCTCACCGATCACCATTCCTCACCCTAACGCCCCCTCGCGATCTGCCCCATCGCTTCCCCCAGCCTCTCGACCTCGCCCAGCGTGTTGTAGTGCGCCATGCCGACGCGCACCATCCCGCCGCTCTCCTCCAGGCCCAGCCGTTCCGTCACGGCCAGCGCGTAGTAGTTGCCGTCCCAGACGTAGATTCCCCTCTCCCCCAAAGCCTCGGCCACCTGACGGGGCGTTCGGCCTTCCAACGTGAAGGAGACGGTCGGCACGCGGCGGTCGATCATCCGGGGCTCCGTGATCCCCCAGATCCTCAAGCCTGGGATCCTGGACAGAGCATCGATCGCGGCGCGCGAAAGGCCCATCTCGTAGTCCCGTACGGCCTGCATCGCCTGCGCTAGATACCGTCCGCGGCCACGCGCCTCGCCTTGGCGCCGCTCGCCGTGCTCGCCCCCGAACGTCTCACCCAGCCACTCCAGGTGCTCGATCGCCCCCAGCGCGCCGGCAATCCCCTCGTGGTTTTGGGTCCCGGTTTCCCATTTCCCCGGGGGCCGATCAGGCGCCGGCCGCACCTTGTAGGCGGCCAATCGCTCGAGATGCTCCCGGCGGCCGTAGAGCATACCGATGTGAGGCCCGAAGAACTTGTACGCCGAGACCACCATGAAATCACAGCCGAGCGCCTGAACGTCGATCGGCCCGTGCGGAGCATACTGCACGGCGTCGATGAAGCACAGAGCGCCGGCCTCACGTGCCAGAGAGACGATCCTCTCCACCGGGTTGATCGTGCCCACCGCGTTGGAGGCGTAGCCCACGGCCACCAGGCGGGTGCGCTCGCTGAGCGCAGCTTCGAGGTCTTCCATACGCAGGGTGCAATCCTCCACGTCGAAATCCACCCAGCGGATGGCGCAGCGCCGCTCCTCGGCGATCCGGACCCAGGGCGCGATGTTGGCGTCGTGGTCGAGGCGGGTCACCACGAGCTCGTCCCCGGGCTGCAGCTCATGCGCCAGCGACCGGCTCAGGGCGAAGGTCAGAGTGGTCATGTTCGGCCCGAAGACGATTTCCTCCGGCAGGGCCGCCCCAAGGAAATCGGCGGCCGCGCGCCGGGCTTCCTCGATCCCCGCATCCGTCGCGGCACTGGTCGGAAAGGCTCCGCCACGGTTGGCGTTCTTCGTCGCCAGGTAATCGGCCATGCATTCGATCACCCGTCGGGGAACCTGCGTACCCCCGGGGTTGTCGAAGAACACCGCTCCGCTCTTCAGGGCAGGGAATTCATCTCGGATCCGTTCGGGATCAAGGGGCATCGTCATGCCTTTCGCCGGAACCCTCGCCGGCCATTCGCCGCTCGGCCTCCGCCAATTCCTGCGGCGTATTGACATTGAAGAAGGTGAGGCCTTCCGGATCGAAGACCGACCATTCCGGCTCTTCCACCGCGACCACACGCACCCGCGGGAAAAAGCTGATCATCCGCCGCTCGCCCGCCTCCAGGGCGGCCTCCACCAACGCAAGGCACCGTTTCGCGTACACCGCACACAGCGGTTCATACTCGCCCTCCCGCCGGGGGATGACCACGTCGGCCTCCGGCGCGCGCGAAAGCAGGTGCTCGAGCAGCGGCCGGGAAGCCAGGGGCATGTCGCAGGCCAGCACGAGGACGGTCTCGCCGCGCGCCGCGGAAAGCGCGGTGTGCAGGCCCCCCAGGGCACCGGCGCCCGGGCGCGTGTCGCCGACGAGGCGCACGCCCGCAAACCGATAGTCTTGTGGACTGTTGGTGGTGATCAGGGTCTCGTCCCCCAGCCCCTCGATCCGGTCCAGCAGATGCCGCACCATCGGCTTGCCGGCCAGGGGGACAATCCCTTTGTCACGCCCCATCCGTGAGGAAGCGCCGCCCGCTTGAATCGCGATCGTGACCATCGTCTCATTCTACTCCCGTCGCCCCGGATATCCCCCCACTCCGGGTGTTATAATCGCCTCAAGCGATGAGCACTCTCGCCGAACAAATCGACGCTATGACGGTGGAGGGGGATCTCTACGAGCAGCTCCCCGACGGGGCGGTGCGCTGTTTCGCCTGCGGCCACCGCTGCCTGATCCGCCCCGGCAAACGCGGTATCTGCAAGGTCCGCTTCAATCAGGACGGGGTGCTGCGCGTCCCGTGGGGCTATGTCGCCGCCCTCCAGTGCGATCCCACGGAGAAGAAGCCTTTCTTCCACCTCTTCCCCGGCTCCGAGACCCTCACCTTCGGGATGCTTGGATGCGATTTTCATTGTGTTTATTGCCAGAATTGGGTCACCAGCCAGGCCCTGCGCGATCCACTCTCCGAGGCCTACGGCGCATCGGCCCGCCGCGTCTCTCCGGGCGAGCTCGTCAACTACGCCGTCGGAATGGGCGCCCAGGTCGTGGCCTCCTCCTATAACGAGCCGCTCATCACCTCGGAATGGGCGGTGGCGGTGTTCAAAGAGGCCAAGAAGGCCGGCCTTCACTGCGCCTTCGTCTCCAACGGCAACGCCACGCCCGAAGCCCTGGAATACCTTCGGCCCTATCTCTCGGCCTACAAGGTGGATCTCAAGACGATGCAGGACGCGCAGTATCGCCGTCTGGGCGGCGTTCTGACGAACGTCCTCGACACCGTCCGCCGCGCCCACGATCTCGGCCTGTGGGTGGAGGTCGTCACCCTCGTCGTCCCCGGATTCAACGACAGCACCGATGAGCTGATGGACGCGGCTCGCTTTCTGGTCTCGGTCTCACCCGAGATCCCCTGGCATGTCACCGCGTTCCATCAGGACTACAAGATGACCGAGCCCGAAAACACCACGGCAGCCGGGCTGATCCGCGCCGCTGAGATCGGCCAGGAAGCCGGCCTGCGCTACGTCTACGCCGGCAACCTCCCCGGCCGCGTCGGCGCCTACGAAAACACCTCCTGCGCCTCGTGCGGAACGCCACTCGTCGAACGCCTCGGCTATGTCGTCCTCGGCTATCACCTCACCTCCAGCGGCACCTGCCCCAAGTGTGGCGCGGCCGCTGCCGGCCTGTGGCCCGCCGATCCGGGGGCCGTCGCTCGCGGTTCCGTCAGCGATCTGTTCTCGCGACGCCCCAGGCCCGTGCGTTAAGGCGCCAGCCGCGTGAACGCGGACGCCAGCCCCGTTCTTCTTCTGCTCACGTACGATCCCGTCCCTGAGCGGCAGGAGGCGTATTTCCGATATGTCTTGGGAGAGTTCGTCCCCACCCTTGAACGCATCGGCCTCAGCCTGCAAGGCACCTGGCACACCGCCTACGGCTCCTACCCCCTCCGCCTGGCCACCTTCAGCGCTCCCGATCTCACGACCCTGCGCGGAATCCTGGCCTCCGAAACTTTCCAGCGCCTCGAGACCCGGCTTCAGGATTACGTGGTGAACTACAACAGGCGCATTGCACCCGTTCGCCGCGGTTTTCAGTTTTAACTGGACCCGACTCGTCGGTGCTGCGGCCGCTGGCCCTCCGTCTCTCTCGCCCAAGACAAAATACGACCTTCGGGTGATCCCTCCAAGGCGAAGGCGCGGCCACAAGGCGCCGGGGCATTCACCCACCTCGTGCCTGGGCGCCCGATCCCCGAGCAACCGATCACCCATCATCGCCGTGATGCCGGATCCTGGGCTGGCGAAGATCCTCTGGTTATGCCGCGTGACACATTTCACAAATCGCAGTAGAATCTCGCAGCCCCGGCCCTCGCACCTCCCGGCTCCAAAGCAGCTTGCCCTCACCGTCGCCAGGCCGGGGCTGCCCTTTCCCGGCCCAAATGTCTCCAGCGCGCCATGACACTTGGCACTACAGGGGCGGCCCGCTGCGACGTACAGTGGGAACGCACACCCGAGGAGGTGAGCCATGGCGACCGTTGTCTGGGAGCCAGTCAAGGGCCAGATGTGCGACCGGATCGGGGAGTGGGTCAGCCTCGAGGTGAGGCTGGTCTACCCTGCCGAGCTCCTGCCAGACCAGCCCCCTCGCGCCACCGCCAGGCGCTGCTCCCATGCCCTGGTGTGCAATCCGTCCGATCGCCCAGGCTGCACCTGGTCGGGCACCTGGCCCGGCCACGACCCCCTGCACTAGCGCTCCCCGCGCTCACTCCGCCGGCGCCCCTCGTCCGACGTATCGCGATCGGGCCCACGCATCGGCGTCGGCCCGTTGATCACGATCCCCTTGGCGCACGCAACAGGGCGCCTATTCGTCCACCGAGCGGCCGCGCCCATCGACGTCAAAGAGCCTATGAACTAATCCGACCAGAACCCTTCTCTTCGACTGGCGCGTCCCAATGGCACCCACCCCGTTCGCCCTGCGGGCTGGCCCCCGCACACCTGCCCCGAACAGCACAGCTTGTGAACGAATCTCCGAGCGATCCTTGGGATCCTTCGACGCGGTTGAGGCATCCTAGGATTGCCCCCACCCCGTTCGGGCCGCGAAGCCGCGGGCCGTCGGGGCTCGCGGCCCGAACGG
>Ga0209521_10003806_pt1 | contig 12136 bp, 6 predicted proteins | sample Rifsed19ft4_FD_184016 | JGI IMG/M metagenome (GOLD analysis project Ga0209521, IMG submission 184016) | Soil microbial communities from Rifle, Colorado, USA - sediment 19ft 4 (version 2) | ecosystem: Environmental > Terrestrial > Deep subsurface > Rock core/Sediment | place: Rifle, Colorado... | reverse complement strand
CCAATCCTAAAATTAGAATTCCAATCTTGTAATTTTTTGAACCGTATTTTTTTTCCCTTACTTTGGTTTCTTCCTTTGTTTCAAAGAGTTCTGAATTTCCCAATAATCATCGCACCTTTTTTAATCTCTTAAGTCTTTTGCTAGTGTTACTATTATCAAGTACATCGTCATTTCTCCTGCTGATAAAGTGTGCCACCCTTACCTTTCTCTTACCTTTTGCAAGGAAGATCTTTGGAACTATGTAAAAGACTATTCCTAATAGTATCAAAGCCCACCATGAATCAAGGGTAAAATCAACAACATCACATACCACGACTGGAAATTCCATGTTTATCAAAACACATTTTGGAACTTCCCTTCCATCTATGGTCAGGATATGTTCTTGTGTGAACTTTGCACCCTTTACATCAAATTCAAACTCCAATGGAACCTCATAGATTATTGGATTAAAGCAGTTTGAAGTTGCAACGTCAACCAAATCACCTGTGCATCTGTTTGATGGAATGTTTAATGTGAAATCATTCAAAGCAGTATTGAAAAGTGATCTTGGATCAGTAGGCAACCTGTTATCAAAACCAGTTTCATGTGAAACTTCAAGCAGTTCAGGTGTAGGACTGAACTGTATCCATTGGTTGTATCCCATGTATCCTTCCTTTGGCTTGATGCTTGTTAGTTTTATTCCCTGATAATCGTCACCAAACCAACTTATTGCAAAATTACTTGGAACAATATCGCTTTGTTCAACAATTAAATATTCTGAATCTATGCTCAACCCAATTAATCTTACAGGTGATAATGGAGTTCCAAGTGGTTCACCAAGTATTCCACCTGATGAGGGTGCACCACCGCCTGAAGGTGTTGGTGGTATAACAAGAAAATTAAGAATAACATCATCTATTGTAGTAACTGTATCTTGGAATGATTTGGTTATGTTTAACCCACCAATAAAATCTACATTTGAAACAGCATCTTGCAATAATTTAGTCACGTTCATTCCACCCATACTATCTACTGCAAGTATAAGATCCGAACCCACTTTTGTTATGTTAAAGTTTTGGCTTGCATCAACAACTGATGAAAACTCTACTGCTGTCTTGTTTATGTTTAATTCTTCTTGATCAGTTGTGGATACTGTATCTGTTACTGCTTGATTAAATATTGTACCATGATCAACTTCACTGAACTCGATAACCTGAAACCAAACATCTGATACTGATGCACCGTCATTTGTTACAACATCTACTGTATCAGCATCAATCAGTTCAACTGTATATGTTACCCTATCCCATCCACCTACTGGTGCACTTGCAGTTCTTGCCTGCCCAAGACCAAAAGGTGTGTGAACAGTTCCAGTCGCAAATGAATTAGTAAAATTTACTGGTGTTGATACAAAATTTACAGTTCCAGTTTGTTGTACATTTGCACCTGTAGCAATTGTATCATCAAACTGTAAGTATTGAACATATACGGAACCATCAAGAAATGTTACCGTTTCCCAATTAATTCTTAATATACAATTGCTTACACCACTACAATCCGCATCATCCCTGTCGAACTCAATATCGTTTGATCCATCTATTCTTGCAGTAAATGAATGCTCGTCTGCATCGGCATCCAACAGACCATCAATATTATGACTTGTAAAAAGCATTGTCCTGCTTCCGTTGATCGCAATTGGTGGTGTTATAGTTGTTAGTGCAGTTAATTCTATCATTGTTACATTACCCCTTTGAACCAAGACATTTCCATTATTAAGATCAATAATCTGGTACCTTACAATCGTATCACCACTGTTTGGTGCATCAAAAGGTTCATACCCAAATCCTGTTGAATTTATTATCCTCATTCTAGCCAATTCTTCCTGTCCCCAAGTCAGATCTGCATGGTTTGCAGTCTGACCATGAAACTGAAAAAAACTTGACGTTGTATTGACTGGTGTACCAAACAGATCATCAAATTCTTGGTTTGATAGACCACCTGCAATTGTAAAAGAATCTTTTTGTGAAAACATATCACTTGTAGCACCAAATTCTACAATATATCCCACAAAACTAATTGCATCATTGCTTGCAGGTGTATTACTACTTCCATAGAATCTCATTGCTGTACTGTTAATCAGTTCAAAACTCCTGTAAACTTCCTTCTCGTTACTGTCACCAATATGTCTAAATGTCATAAAAATTGCCGTCTTGTTTTCGTCAACCACTGATTCAGGCAAGATAAAATCTTCATTTTGTACACCACCTGTCAATGAACCTTCAACCTTGATTATATTAACAGGAGTGTTATGAGTTGCATAAACCTCATTCTGTGAAATTGTTATCATTGGAATTAATATTAGTAGAAATAAAAAATATTTAACTTTCAACTTATCTCCCCGTTTACAGCAGATAAAACCGTATCTACTACAGTATTTATGAAAACTGAGATATTATTTGCATCAAGATAAATTGTTCCATAAAATGCACCTGCATTCTTCATTTTTTGAGAACTGTCATAGGAACCATCATTCATTTTTGTGATAATTTGATATGCGTTTAGTCGGTTAACTTCTATATCGTTGATTATAGTATCCATACTCTGCGTGTTTACATTAAAAAGTTCTATAGTCTGTGCAATAACTTGAGAATCACCTATGGAAAAACTGTTTGTTGGTGTCGGTTCAATTATAGTACCTTGAACAGTCAATGTAGTTGGATCTGCAGGAGTAGATCCTGAAAAAATATCTGACGGGTTGCTGAATCCGCCACCAGATAACTTTGCCTTTAGTCTATAATTGTAAATTGTTTGCTGTGTTAATCCAGTATCATCAAATGACTGAACTGAACTTGTAAGATTTCCTATAGTCAAAAAGTCTATTCCGATACTTCGTTGAATTATAATTTGTGAAATGTCATCTGGATTTTCATTTGTTTCATTTTCCCATTCTAACCTAAGACTTGTACTATTTAGCGTATCAACTCTTTGAATTTCTGGTGGATTTGAGGAAGTAATCTCAAACTCTATCCATGATACCTGAACCTTTTCTCTTTCCGATGGATTGTTACCACAACCGATACTGCAACTTGCAGTCAATGTCAATTCTAATCCTGAATAATCTGTAATCAAATCTGCTTGTGTAAAAGTCAGTTCTCTTTCAAACAACTGATATGATACAGGCAATGTTCCTTGAGCATGAGTAAACGTTGCAATCGGTGAAGCACCTTGTCTTAATTTAATTACAAAAGCAACTGGATTTGTCCCTTGATTTGCTTCTCTTAGTGTGTATCGTAAGATATGACCATCAGATTTGAATGGATCAGAAATATTTGATAATGTATAGAACTGTTCGTCCTGATCTCCGTTGCCAAGTCCTATCGTCTGTATAAAATCTGTGTCATCACGAATTGATTCGTTAGTGCACTCAAATGTTGTAAGATCGGTGCACGGTGGCAAGCCTATTCCGTTTACCCATCTTAGACTTGGATCAGAATCAGGTCTTGCAAACTTTGATGGAATAATTATTACAGTTGTTGTTTGTGATATTTCATTTGAAGGAATGCTGTTACCAGATGAACCAACTGAAACCAATCTATACCTATAAAGTGAATCTGGAATGAGATTTGTATCATCAAATGTTGTAGTACCAACTGGTACATTTCCAACAATACTAAATCCTAACCCATCATCTCTTTCAATATTATAACTCAACACCGATGAAGTATCTAGTGGTTCAGTCCATCCCAACCTTAAGGAAGTTGGGCTTAGAACATTTACAGTATTTAGGGTTGGTGGTGAAACTCCTGTAATCACAGCAAATTCAACCCAAGAAACTGCCACTCTTTCTCGCTGTGAAGGATTATTTCCACAACCTATAGTACAACTTCCAATTAATGTTAATTCTAGATTGTTATAATTTGTAATAGAATCTGCTTGAGTGTTTGTAAGTGTTTGTTGGAATAGTGTAAATGATGTTGGTAATGATCCTTGTGCATGTGTAAATGTGGCAATTACTGTTGCACTCTGCCTTAAAATAATTTGAAACCCAACTGGATTAGTACCTTCGTTGCCTTCCCTTAACGTATAACGTAATACATGACCAGTTGACTGTAAAGGATCTGGAATGTTTGATAATGTATAAAATTGGGAGTCCGAACCACCGTTACCTAGACCTGTAGTTTGGATATAATCTGTGTCATCACGAATTGATTCGTTAGTACACTCAAATGTTGTAAGATCTGTACATGGTGGCAAACCTATTCCGTTTACCCATCTTGTAGATGGATCACTATCAGGTCTTGCAAATGTATCTGCATGTGCTTCCTTGATTACTTCTGTTACTGTTATAATTTGGATAAAAGAAATAATAACTAAAATTACTAGGAATTTAGTTAGAATCGATGGACTTTTTTTTTAAGAAAACCTAAAAACAAAATCATCACCTAAGTCAATGTAACTGTATAATTCAAATTTAATGTGTCAGATGAACCAATAGTTACAATTCCAAATATGCTTCTACCTAACATCTGTCCCCCTGCTAATGAATTGAAAATTCCTGCTTCCTGAATTCCCCCTGCACATGTCACGCCACTGAAAGATGAGATAACACTTACAGATGTTTCACCTGAAATTGATGTATTGACATCTGGTGATATATCTTGTACTCTTGCACAACCGCCAATTGGTGAAACTAATGCTGTCTGACCTGCTGATGGTGCAGTAGAAGATGTTCCAATCTCAATATAATCAAATAATGTTGTGCCAACGCCACCGACACCAAATATGGCTTCTGCCATCTCGTCAAACCCAACATCGACAATCAGATTATGGTTTTCAACTGTTTGTTTTAGAATTCCATCTTTGTCAAAAACCTGTAATGTGACATATCCTGTAATCGTTGGTTTTTCAATTATAGACTTTTCAACTGTTAAAGTAACTGATTCGTTTACATGATCATTGGAAATTGGTGCTAAAATAGCACCCAATCCTAAAAGAATTGCCACTACTGGAATTATGAGTAGTGCCTTCCTAGTGCTTTCCATGTATTCCAGATTCGATTTTTCCTATAAATCGATGATTAAGCAGTTTATTTTTGTAAGTTGTCAAAATGTTGTTCACCTTTTTTCTTATCTCCAACACGTGTATGCCATAATAAAAAACAACCAAAATAGCCATGTTTTATACCATCAACACGTGCATGCCATAACAAAACTTAAGCCCAAACCCCCCTTTGTAATTTATTGCTACTTCATAATTATGAGTATAAACTGGATTATAAACCAGAAAAAGAAACTCTAACAAAAATTTTCTCAGTCTTGATTCCTGTTGAAACCAATGAACGTGCATCAACTGCACAATTAGTCGCAAAAAATCAATCAAGAATATATCTGAAGGAAATAAAATTTGAACATGACATAAGTGAATTCAAGGAAGAATATCTTGGAACACAAAAAGCCGATTCTTACCAACAACTAATTATTAAAAATAAGGGATTTTGTATAATTCCAAAATCAGACGAACTTCAAACCACGCTTCCTGAAAAATGACCTAACTTTTCTTTTTTTTAGACATTTAGCACAAATACGATAGATATGATCATCGAAATAGAATTGGTTATATTTTTTATCACCACAAACAAAACAGACTTTAAATTCAATATCTAAAAACTCGTTTAAACTTATGGTCTTTGGATTATTTTCTAGACTCAATTATAGACCAAAATAGAATTTATGTTTAGATTGTATGTTCTTTCGTATCTGTCTGAGTTACCTGACAATGTTCCACCTATCTCAGAATTCTCAAAAACCCCTTTAGGATCTGAACCAGTGAATACAAGGTTTACTGACTTTATTGAAGTTCCCATATAACATATTTTTCCAGTATAATCAATTCTTATAAAATCCATTTTTTCACTGAAAAGATATTCAAATCCTTGTACACTTTTACACTGACGATCATAGTAACCATAATCTGGTTTCAAGTATCCACCGCCAAAAAGATTAGTTTTATAATTCCCTATTTGTACTTCCGCATTTACTTTGTATGGTATTGGAGTTAAAGGATCAACCTTAAAATCAATTTGTGGTTCCCCGTAAAGTACCATATCATGTGTTCCCCAAAACCTTGCCTTTTCCCTTGAATTTTCTTCGTGTGAATTCTGGATAGTTATTATTGAAAATATTATTAGAAATGTGATCGCAATTATTGCAGTCTTCAACAGTTTTTACTCAAATATCTTCCTTAAAAGCGTTTTTTTGGTATCCTACAACCCATGCAGGAACTAAAACTAACTCCTTGCCACAATTCTTGCAAAATATGCCATTGTCATCTACTAAAATATCCTGTATTCCATGATTTTCACAAATTATATGATTTGTAGTTGCAAGGTTTTTTGCCATCTGAATTATTTTTGAAATATCTGGATTGAGATACTTTAATGCTGATTTCCCTTCGATTATCCAGTTTCCAACTCCATATCCCTTGTTTTTCAGGTCTGTTAGAATTGATACTATCTGATTCTGTGATTTCTCTTCAGGCTTTCCCATCAAGATGATGTCAACCTTTTCTTGATCTTTGCCTTTCTTTTGTTGCTTCTTTTGAATCTCTTTCTTAATGCATTTCCTACAAATGCTGAAATTAAAACAACTAAGCCAAGTCCTATTATTTGCAATTGTACTATATCTACTGGAATCTCACGTGCATCAAGTATTACTTCAGTTTCCCCGATGAATTCCTGACCTTGAAATTCAAGTGTAAATGTTATTGGAATTGTTATCAGTTCTTTTTTAAGACAGTTTAGCAATATGCCCTGTTCCTCATCACAGAATGCAGGCGGAATGAAAATTGTATATCCAACAGTTGCCTCACTTCTTGCTGTTTCCCCTGCACCTTCTGTTCTCTTATCAAGTACAAACGTTGGTGTATCTGTAAACCTAATTAGATCTGTAAATTCTCCAACATCAATTTTCTTTACTGACATTTCATCTTCTCCATTCCATCCAATCGTAATCTGTCCTGTGATTACATCATTGGGCTTGATGAACATGTGACTGATTGATAAAATGGTCAAACCTGTAAGTCTATCCTCAAATATTATCTTGTTAGCAGGTATAGATGCACCAACACTCCCTGAACTAGCACTAGGACTAGAACTAGGTGCAGGACTAGAAGGTGGTGCATCACCCAAAAATAAGTCAAAAATCTGTGTTGTCTGACTTGCCGTTGTAACATCAAATGTGCTTGATGTTATCCTGTTTGTAAATATGTCATAAGTAGTTGAAACTGGTACAAGTCCAACAACAAAACTATCTGCATTTGCCTTGAAACGTGGAGAAATAAAGTCTGCTACTACCTTGCTTTGTCCTGTGCCGTTTGTTCCATCAAATGTAGTTGACCAACTCACCTTGTCATTAGAATCGCATACAGGTGTTGAAGGGAATGCAAAAATATCCTGAATCTGTGTATAGTTTAATTTTATTCTCACATCTGTTCCCTGCCCATTTATTGGACAGTCAACATCAAAGACCAATGCATCAATCTGGAAACTGCTTGATGAATTTCCGCTTGGGAATGGGAAGTTGAGTGTCTTGTTTAGAATGAAATTATCCAAATCTATGAATGTGAAATTGTAACTTCCTGTATCCAGATTGTCAAATATTGCATTTGACAGGGAATTCAAAGCATTTGTCTGTGTGAAAGTTGAATTTGTTGCCTCTACTGATCCACCACCCTTGTAAGAACTTCCGTCTTGTTCCCTGACTAAGACAGTAACATGGCTTCCAAATGGTACATCAACAATGTTTGAAGGAGTTCCAGTTGATGGAATATCATTTAATGCCGATACCCTGTATCCGTAAGTATTCGGTTTTGTTACTGCTAGATCAGAATATGTTAGACTTGTAGTTGTGGTATTTGAAACAAGATCCGAAAATGTGCCACCATTTATTCTTCTTTCAATCTTGTACCCATTTATTGTTCCGTCTGATGTTGGTTGAGTCCATGAAAGATCAATTTGGTTTCCATTCTGTGATGCCATAAGTGTCGGCATGTTAGGTGGATTTGATGTAGTGATTGTTGATTCGTTCGAAGTTGTTGCAGATTGACCGAATGTATTTAGTGATGTTACCCTATATGTTACCTCAGTCCCAAGTGCAGGAATTGTTGTATCTAGAAATGTTATGTTTGTATTACCTGTATCTGAAACTAGAATTTCAAAAACACCGCTTTCAACTTTTCTTTCTATCTTGTATCCAGTCGGTGTAGAACCTGTTACAGGTGCATTCCATGATAACAACACATCATCGTTCTGATTTTGTAAAGTAAGGTTTGTCGGTGGATTTGGTGCACCACTTGATGCAGGAATACATGATGCAATGTTTGAACCAGATGCAGTTCCTATTGCATTTATTCCCCTTACATCATATTGGTAGTTTGAATTTACCACCAAGCCTAGATCTGAATATGTTGTTGCAGTTGTACCAGTATTAGAAACCAGTGTGATGAAAGAACCACCATCTACTGCTCTTAGAATGTTATATCCTGTTACTGGAAAACCGCTTGTTGATGGGGTTGACCAACTCAGATTACATGTATTGCTAACAACTTGTGTTGTCAAGTCTGTTATTGCACTTGGTACTATCGATAGAAGTGTTACAGTTGTATTTGCACCGTTTCCTATACTGTTCTGTGATGAAATCTTATATGAATATGATTTTGGATGATCAACTTGTGTATCATTAACAAATAAATCAGATGTGTTGTTTTCAAATGAAAAAATTGCCGATGCATCTGTTATATTTTCCTTGAATATATCAAATACAATAGGTGCTATACCTGTTGATGGCGAACCTTCCCCTGTTGATGTTACGTTATTCCACTGGACATCTATTTGCGTTGTACCTACAAATGTTGCCGTTGCACCTGTAACTGCTGATGGAATATCATTGGTCAATACAGTTGCAATGTTTGACGTAGCATTTCCATTGTCATTAATTGGTATCACCTGATAATTATATGAAGTCCCTAATGATACTGAACTGTCAACATATCTTGAGAGTGGGGTACCTGCACCATCAGTAAATAACTCAAAGTTGTCAAATCTTGATTCATCTCTTTGGTCATTTGCTACTGCACCACCTGAAACCTTTGATATTACCAAGTATCGTAAATTTTGATAAACATCTGCTATAACTCCTGATGCACTACAACCATAGCCTGAATAATCAGGTGCATTTCCTGCTCGCATTGAATATGTTGTACCTGTTTTATTCAACTCATAAAAGACAAGATCCTGTTTTCCAAACTTTGATGATGATGGAACTGCTGAATCATAATGTGATGTTAATGTTCTTGTATTAGATCCATCTCCACAAGTCGTATCTCCGAATTTGAATGTTCTTGCACCATCATTTTGTGTAAATAGATTTGCATCATTTAGAAATACACTGTCTTGATCAACATTCCATTCAAAAATTACAGCATTTCTTGAAGTTGAACTATCCCATCTTCCTGTTGTATCTGAAAGACCTACATCTATTGGAAGTGCATAACAATCTACACCTGACTGTGGTGCACCAACTGGATTATTATCCTTACACCATACACTTTCTGCTGTCCATCTTAAACTGAAATCTCCAAGTCCAGATGAATCAGTTAAAGTTTGACCTAAAATTGGAAGAAAGTCTAAAACAACCTTATCTGCAGAAAGTCTATCACCGATAAATCTTAGCCCTGCACCTTGATCTGTATGTGTGCTAATTGAGTCTGGTGTTTCAAATGAACCATCTAAAAATGAAGGAATACCATTGAATGCACCATCTGTTACATCAATACCGATTATAGTATCTGATGCTACAATTGTTGGAACCCAAGTTGCACTTCCTGTTGCATTATCTGGATATGAAGAAAAATCATCTTGCCATACTTGGGGGAATAAATCTACCACGCTTGGAACTATTGTTGTTCCGTTTCTTTGTATGGCAAAATCATTTGCATCTGCTGTTGTTACATCATCTCCCAAAGGTTGATCCCAATCTAACAGGGCAGTTCTTCCATCTGCAGTTGCAGTTAGGTTTTCTGCATTAGGTGGTGGAAGGAAAATATCTACCGTTCCGTTAAAAACTGAATTTGAAATTACTATTCCACGATCATCTTGATTATCATCTAATACTGTAGATGATATAGTACCCAAGTTTATCTGTTTAATTATTCTTGGTGACTGTGTAAAGTTCCATGAACCAACATTGGAAATTGCAATGTAATCAATGACGGTATATTTTTTTCCTGCACCTGCGGAAGCAAAATTCCTAAACACCAAAGTTATCTCATCTTCAGTTGAAGAAGCATAGTCAATACTTTCAGCAGGTATTATAATACTACATTCCTGTGGAAATACAAAACCTGTAGGAGTACATGATCCGACTTGACCTGCAAAAACTACTGTATGGTTTAATGTTCCCCCACCTTTTAGTAGTGAAGCAGTATCAACAAAAAGGTTTGGTGGAAAATCTGTTGCATTATCTTTGTCGTATGAACCGTCTAAAATATCTACAATAGCAATTGTACTTGAACCTGCTAATGGAATTCCATAATCAATCCTTATGTCTGATCCATCCATTAAGTTTGCATCAAATGATTTCAAAATAATGCAAGAACCTAATGAACTTGACTGTGTGATGTTTAAGGAAAATGTGCCACCGTCTTCTACATTATATTCACAATTTACACCAAAGAAAACCCTTTCCTTATGTTCCCTATACTGCCAAGCATCAAATGAATCTGATCTATCAGGTGAAATTTCTACCACATTTGAACCGTTTGCTGTACCAACGCTATTGATTGCCGATACTTCATATACATAGGCACTTATTTTTTCATCATTTGTCGGGAAATCTGCCGTAGAAGTATATTCTGTATTTGTATTTCCTGTATTTGCTGTTTCTGTTGTCATATTAATACCAAATAAATTTATACCAAACTCTGTTGAAGTCGTATCAAACCAAATATCTCCTGTTCCCACATGAAGTTCTGTAAGATGCCCAAGACCTGAATTTGGGTGTCCAGTTGCATCATTTGTATCGCTTGAAGTTCCCAATGATTTATCCGCACCAAACACTTCTACACCAATAATGTATTCGGTTCCACCTTCTAACAATACATTATTAAATGAAAACATTTGGGGACAACAGTTACTAAATGAAGAATATTCAGTTGGATTATCATTTCCTTCACCTGTTGATGTGATTATTTCAGTATTCGATGAATTTGCAATTCTTCCTATATTTGATGTCCCGTTATCACCTTGAACTATAACTCCATGATAAAATCCTGTAGATGAAAATGGAGAACCGATAACCCCATCACCGAATAAAACTGTAAATCCCTGTAATGCAATATCAGTTGGGAAAGTAATCCTTTGCCCTATAATTCCATAAGGATCTGCATCGGTTCCAATAATTTCCCTTGTATGTGTTTCGCCGTCTTGAATTTCATCAAGTTCCTGAATAACTGTTGCATTTGCAATATTTATTTGATAACCTGTAATCGGATCTCCGTTGTCTGCAGGTGCAGTCCAGTTTAGAACTGCCCTTGCATTCCCACCTTTAATGTCAAAATTATCAATACCTGCAAAAAATGTTGCTGTACAGTCATCATAGTCAAATGTTGATGAGTCTGATAAACAATCCCATCCGTTAGATAGTGCCTTAAGATTTGTTGTTGTTAGTGGATACGTCACACTTACAGAATTTGATAAATCAAATGTCGGATTATTGTTTGCACTTGAGATATACACCCCAACTCCAATCCTATTATCATCTTCGTCAAGAATCGTGTTTCCTGAAAAATTCAATATCATGGTTGTGCCCAAACTTGATGCCGAGAACGTGTTTGTTGAGTTCTCAATAAAATATATATCTGATAACAAACTAAACCTGTCAAGATCTCCTGTTCTGTCACCAATAATTATCCCATGTATTATACCATCTGAAAAAGCATTAGATGCACCCTGAGTTGATGTGTAAACCAATGAATCAATCAACAGTGATCTTGTTAATACTGAAGGTTCAATAAGTTGAGTTACAATTAATGGAAACTGATCAAGTGTTTCTGATGTTGAAGAACCTGCCGAAAATATGTTTGTAGTATTTTCAATTCTTGC
>Ga0209521_10003801_pt1 | contig 12140 bp, 10 predicted proteins | sample Rifsed19ft4_FD_184016 | JGI IMG/M metagenome (GOLD analysis project Ga0209521, IMG submission 184016) | Soil microbial communities from Rifle, Colorado, USA - sediment 19ft 4 (version 2) | ecosystem: Environmental > Terrestrial > Deep subsurface > Rock core/Sediment | place: Rifle, Colorado... | reverse complement strand
TGAATTGTTGGTCGAAAGACCGATAATATTAACAATATCAAATGTTAATATCTTTTGAATACGATTGTTAATAAATAAAATTAACAATTTTAATAGCCTTGAACTAGGATGAAAAAATAAAAAAATAAATAAATAAATATTGATTAAGGAAAAACGGAATAAATATGAAAATAATGGAAATATTCAAAGATTCACTTTTTAAAAATTCAATTTATCTGATTTCTACGAATTTTGTAAGTAGCGGTCTTGCATTTATTTTCTGGGTGATTGCTGCAAGATTATATACTTCGCAGGATATAGGCATAGCATCAGCGATATTTTCTGGCTTATCTCTGGTTTCTATGATTGGTTCAATAGGTCTTCCTGTAGCATTGCTCTATTATTTACCAAGAAATAATGATACAAACAAAATAATCAATTCATGCATAATTACAGGTATTATATCATCGATAATATTTTCATTTATATTTATTTTTGGACTTAAAATATGGGCACCTGGGTTGTTGTCGATATTAGATAATCTAGAAAATAATTTGATTTTTGTAATTTCAACAGTGGCAGTTTCAGTTTCCTTGATTATTGGTTCGTCGTTTATTGCAGGTAAAAGGTCTTCATTTCAAATGATCAAAGAGGCTAGTTATCATTTTTTAAAGATGTTTCCTTTGGTATTATTTATAAGTTTTGGAGCAATGGGGATCTTTATTTCTATAGGTATAGGTTTGATATTGTCAATAATAATAGGATTTATCCTTTTATCCAAAGTTTGGCATTATTCTCCTGAATTAATAATAGACACAACAATAATTAAGAACATGGCAAGTTTTTCTGTTGGAAATCATGTGGCAAATATATTTTATAATTTGCCTGTATTAATACTTCCTATCATGATTCTAAATATGACATCTGCTAAATTTGCAGGTTATTTTTATATAGCCATGATGATGGCAACATTATTATATAATATTTCCAATTCTACATCGAGTGCATTTCTTGTAGAAGCTACTGATAAAGAGAAATTTGAAGATATTATAAATAAGACAATAAAATTCAATATTATGATATTGATTCCAGGAATATTATTTTTGATAATTTTCGGAAGATTTATTCTAAATATTTTCAATCCTGATTACGGTGAAAATGCAACGATGACGATGCTCATTCTATCATTAACAAGTTTGCCATTATCATTAGTAGGTATATTCACCTCAGTAAGAAATGCTCAAAATAGAGTATTAAGCATGATTAAGATGGATATGTTCATTGCTTTGACAACTCTTATACTATCAATTCCACTTATTAGAATGATGAGTATAGAAGGAGCAGCAATATCTTTTTTAATAGCAAATACTATTGGAGCATTGATTGTTATAATTAGAATAAAAAATCCGAAAGAATATACTATAAGATTGTTGAATGATATTAAAAACGATGTCTCACATAACTTATAGATACCTTGTGTTTGTATAGAAAGAAAACCTTGTGTTTGTATGTGTTTGTATAGAAAGAACCTTGTGTTTGTATAGAAAGAACCTTGTGTTTGTATAAACATTTCGTTGTATAAAAAGCGAATAGAGGTTGGAGATATAAATATGGAGATATAAATATGGAGATGAAAAAATGAGAAAGAATGAAACTGTAAACATAGGTATGAAAATGTATGAAGATAATGTGATAAATGAATCGATTCCAAATCTTTTACAAATGGAAAAATGGATATCTTCAGAAATATTTGACCAAAGCGGAGGGCTCTATAGCTGGCAGAGAGGTAATGAAAAAGGATATTTGTACAACGAGATAACAGGTTATGGTGTCAAATTGTACATGTATCTATACGATGTATTTAAAGATCCGAGATATCTCGAAATGGCTCAAAAATCTGTAAAATATCTTTATTCTCAGATGCATGATAGCGGTGCTATATCTCGTGGAGGTATATATTACGTTTTTGATGCATCTATATGTTTGTCTGGAATATTATCATATTATGATGGTAATTCTACCAGAAAAAGATATATGGATGAAAACAGAACTAAAAAATTGCTAGACTTTATCTATTATAGTTTATTAAAGAAGAAACCTATAAATCTTAATGGAGCATCACAAATTGATCTTGACATGAATCATTGGTCACTAAATTATGGTAGCCATTTATTAAAATGTTGCATTTCCCTATCTCAGTCATCGAATGCTTTCATGATCGAAAAAGAAAAAATTGATGGACTGATTAACAATTTATGTATAGATATTTTGCATAATTTCCATGATGGACATTTCTATACACATTCCAATTCTCAAGACGTCTATACACATAGTCATTGTTATGCCACTGAAGGTTTAATATATCTAAATAGATATGAACATTTGAATATAATAAAAGAGTCTGCTAATTGGCTTGCAGAGATACAAAATTCAGATGGAAGTATATATAATAGATATTTCTCCTTGAAAGATCAAGAAAAAGTGGCAGATGTAACTGCACAGGCAATTAGAATATGGCTTTGGACAGATAGAGAAAAATTCTGTAATAATATTGAGAAAAGTTTTAGTTTTCTTAAATCATTACAGTCTCCAGAGGGTGGCATATATTATAAAAAAGGTTCCATGGATATTAATTCTTGGGTAACAATGTTCACAATTAATGCTATATTGTGGTATAATAATGGCGTTGACACAAAGTGGTTAATATAGACTGAAGGGGTTCTGACGAGTTAAATGAAAACGAATATTAAAAAGCTCGACAAAGGCGACTTACCAAAATATGATGAATTGGTAAACAATTCTGTTGAGGGAACAATTTTCCATAAAAGTTGGTGGCTAGATTCACTTAAAGATTATTATGGAGACTCTTATCGGGTAAATTTTTATGGAATATTCGAAGGAGACAATTTAATTTCTGGTGTGCCAATACCAATACATTCCAAATTTGGAATGAATATCATATATAATCCCAAGCTAACTCCTTATTTAGGACCTTTTCATGTATATAAATCTGATAAAATTAAAAATTATGGAGAAAAGACAAGAAAGAAAAAGATAAATGAAGATCTTGCTAAAATATTGAGTGATTTAAAGAATTGTATGTATTATATGTTTAATTATCATACTATCGACATGCAACCTTTTATATGGAATGATTTCAATATAGATGTTCATTATACTTATATTTTGAATCTGAAAGATTTGAATAAAGTTTGGAATGATATAGATAAGACCAGAAGACACGATATTAATAAATGTTCTAAATTGGGTTATAATGTTGTATTAGATACAATAGATGATTTTATTGAATTAAACAAAAGAACAATGGAAAGACAGGGTCTTGAAGTTTTGAACAAAGAATTATGGTTGGCAATTTTTAATGGTTGTAAGATACACGATAGTTGCAAAGTTTTTACTATATACAAAGATCAATTAGCCATAGCATCTTTGTTTTTGGTTTGGGACAATAAACGGAGTTACTATCTATCAGGAGGAATTAATAATAACTCTGAAGGAACAATGTCGTTGTTAATGTGGGAAGCGATAAAATATACAAAAGAGGAATTAGGTTTAAACGAATTTGATTTCGAAGGTTCAGACGACATAGGTGTAGAACTGTTTTTTAGAAAATTTGGAGGAGATATAAAACCTTTTTTTTCTATTAGTAAAAAGTCGATTAAAATTGCACTGGCAATGAAATTTTATTATATGTTCAAATTTAGCAAATTATACTGGTTGATCAGTGGAAAATAAAATAATATAATTGAGGGAAAAATATAGATAAAGGAAATTGAGGGAAAAATATAGATAAAGGAAATTGAGGGAAAAATATAGATAAAGGAAATTGAGGGAAAAATATAGATAAAGGAAATTGAGGAATGGATTTGACTAAAATTATAAATATTATATATAGATATTTGGGGATGGAAAATGTTAATTCGAGAATTATTTTATATGGCGACTTTACCTTTCAAACTATTGAAGGAGATTGTATTTGATGTATATATATTATCTGATGGAGAAAAGAAAATTATATATATAACGTCTGTGTCAGCAGGTATAACTCCTTATTATATTAAAAGACTTTATGAAAAAGATGCAAAAATAACTAAACTAAAAAAGATATATATATGGAATCTTAGAAAATTTGTTGACCAACAAAGTGAAGTTATGATAGATATATATAGACCATTTGTGCGTTTTCTTGATGGTGGTCTTTTAGTCCCTTCTCTTGTTGATCAAGTTTTGGATATCGAGAAAAAATCTGTAAATGAAGCAATTAAACTTGGCAGTAGAGAATTGAAAAAGACAAATCAATTTGGTTGTGAGATAATATCGAATGATTCGGATGCATTAAAATTCTTTTATGAAAAGTTGCATGTTCCATATATAAAAAAAAGACATGGTACATATGCATATATTGAAAATTTTGACACAATTAAAAAAATTTATAAGAAAGGAGAGATAGTATTTGCCACATTGAACGGTGAACGTGTTGCTGCTTACCTATGCGAAATAAATGGCGATATTTACTTTTGCAATAGAAATGGTGCATTAGACGAAAGTTTTGTAAAAAAAGGCGCTCTTGTCGCAACATATTATTTTGCAATATTAAGGGCAAAAAAGATAGATTCAAAAAAAGTAAGTTTTGGTAAAAGCAGACCTTTTCTCTCTGATGGAATATTGCGACACAAAAATCAATGGGGAACTAAAATTTATGACGATAAGACTAATAAAAGGTTCATATATTTGAAAAATGTTTTTTTCGAAAATCCATTTATTCATATTGAAGATAAAAAGCTCATTGCAGTTGTTTTTTCTGAGAATGATAAGTTAATGAAAGAATTTGGGGCATCTGGTCTAGAATTTAATATAGTAAAAAATAGAAATTACGAAGGATCTGAAATAGAAATTAAATAGGTATGACAATTCAAGATATATATAATACAGCGAAACTGCCTTTCAAATTATTGAAAGAGATTGTATTTGATGTATATATATTATCTGATAGAAAAAAGAAAATTATATATATAACGTCATTGTCAGCAGGCATAACTCCTTATTATATTGAAAGGCTTTATGACGAAGATCCAAAAATAACAAAAGTAAAAAAGATATATATATGGAATCTTAGAAAATTTGTTGACCAACAAACTGAAGTTTTGATAGATATATATAGACCATTAGTACGTTTGCTCGATGGAGGACTTTTAGTTCCTTCATTTGTTGACCAAGTTTTGGATATAGAAAAAAAATCTGTAAATGACTCTATTAAAATAGATAAAAATAATTGGAAAAGAATAAAAAAATTTAGTCATGAAATTTCTAATGACTATGAAGATCTAAAATTTTTTTATGAAAAAATGTACGTTCCTTATATAAAGAGAAGGTATAAAGATTCTGCAACGATTGAAAGTTTCAATAATATTGAAAAAATTTTTAAAAATGGTGGATTGATATTTGTTATATTTGACGGGGAACGTGTTGCTGCCAGTCTAGACCAAAAGCTCGGTGAAACATATTTTTTATGTAAGGCAGGTGTAATAGACGATTTTTATATAAAAAAAGGTGCTCTGGTCGCGAGTTATTATTTCTCGATATTAAGAGCTAAAGAGGTAAATGCAAAAATTGTTGATTTTGGTACTAGTTTACCATTCCTTATGGATGGAGTTTTGAGACATAAGAATAATTGGGGTACCAGAATACGTGACGATAAATCAAATAAAAGGTTCGTCTATTTAAAAAACTGTACATTCAAAGAACCTTTTATTTATTTTGAAGATGAAAAACTCAAAACATCTGTATCATCTAACAATGATAAATTGTTAGAAGAGTACAGAATGTCTGGTCTGGAATTTAATATAGTATAGAAAAAGAAAAAACATAAACAAAGAAAAAAGGGAACATAGAAAAAGAAAAAAGGATTAAGAGGTTAATTATGAAGACATTTGTTATTGATCTTAATAAATTTGATAACCTGTTTAAAAAAGCAATTAAAACTAAACGAAATTTAGCTATAATATTCATTTTGGTATTATTAATTTCTTTTATAGGAATAGGTATTTCAAGTCTTTCAAGAAATTGTAAGAATCCAAGTGATTCTAGTTTTACTACAGGAAAAGAGATTCTAGGATATTATTCACTTTATATGCCTCAAAGCGATTGGGAAAATATTAGATTTGATAGCGTATCAACACTTGCCCTTTATAATATTGCACCAACATCACGTGGAGATTTTAGAGAAGATTATGATTCTGTTATTGAAAAACAATTAATTACACAGGCCCATAATAATGGGGTAAAAGTAATATTTTCTTTCGGTCCTCCAATTGGAAGTACACGAGTTATAGATTCTATACTCGGAGATACTAATGCAAAAGATAGAATTTTGAATAATATATTAGGTCTCATACAGAGACATAATTTTGATGGGGTAGACATAGACATTGAAGGTATAAATCCTACAAACTCTATTACAGGTACATCAAATAAAATATTAATGACCAATTTTGTGAAAGACCTTAGAACAAAATTAAATACAGTTAATCCTAATTATAGAATTCATCTTGTTATCGGATCTTACTATCAACATGATGACAAAGTTTTTGATGTAAGTGTATTGCAAGATTATGTCGATTATATAATGATGATGGGATATGATTATAACATTGGTTCTATAGCAGGTTCTAATTCTCCTATAGATAGTTACGATGACAATCCTTCAATTCGTGACAGTTTAAATCATTATTCTGGTCTCATGAATAAGAATAAGTTATTACTTGGAGTGCCTTGGTACGGATATGAACGTCAAACAAAAACAGAAAATATATTATCGCCGGCTATAGGAGAAGGTATTCAATATGATTTTCAGGAGATGAAAGACGGAGCATCTCAACATGGCAGAATATGGGATAATACATGGAAGACTCCATGGTATAGATATCAAGTAAATGGTATTTGGTATCAAGGACATTACGATGATATAGAATCTTTGAGTATAAAATATGATCTGGCCAATTCGCAAAATCTTGCTGGAATTGGAATATGGCAACTGGAATATGGAGACAAAGTGTCTGAATTGTGGCAATTAATCAGAGATAAATTTGGAAAATGTCAATAAAATAGAAATAATAGAAGAAGAAATTAAACACATTGATGAAATAGATGGGAAAATATAAAATTTGATAAATTGATAATTATATTAACCGAGGGAGGATAAATGATTGAATATATTTTTAGAATAATTAAAATGCCTTTTGATTTATCGATCAAAACTGCTGAAAAATTATTGCCATATTCTACAAAGAATTATATATGCAACAGTTTCGTTTTTGACATGTATTCGAAAAATTATTTTAGATTAAAATTTCTAAATTGGAAGATCGAAAATAAATTCCATATTATGCCATCAGATATGACTGTACATTGGATATCAACTTATAATTGCAATTTTCGGTGCAAGCACTGTGAGGCAAGCGCAGGAGATAAACGTGTATCTGAATTGTCAACCGATGAAATTTGCAATCTCATAACTGAATTAAGTAGGATGAAGATAAAGAAAATTGTAATCGGTGGAGGTGAATGTCTTCTCAGAAAAGATATTTTCATAATCATTGGACATATCCTGAAAATGGGATTGGAATATGAAATAGAGAGCAATAGTTATTTAGTCTCAAATTTTAAAGAAGAATTTAGAAATATGAAACCCAGAACATATTTTACAAGTATCGATGGATTGGAGAATACAAATGATGAAATTAGAAGACCAGGTGCTTTCAGAAAAACTTTTGAGGCTTTAGAATATTTTAAATCGATAGATGTAGAAACTAGGATTGTTAATACTGTTGTTATTCCTGATAATATTGGACAACTTCCAGAATTAAGAGAAATTATTATGAAATCTGCTGCCACTTTTTGGAGATTTGCTATTCCAATAAATTCAGGAAGAGCCAAGGATGATGACAAATTATATCTGAATGATGGACAGATAAAATATCTTTTTGATTTTATAGAAGAATCGCGCAAAAAATTTGCTGTTGGTATATCCGAAGATGCTGGATATTTAGGTCCTTTGAGCATGAAATTAAGGTCGGTTCCTTTTTTCTGCGGTGCAGGAATTACAAGATGTACAATTTTGCCTAATGGAGAAGTTCTTGCTTGTCAACTGGATTATGATGACAAATATTCAGAAGGAAACATAAGAAATAAATCTTTCAAAGAAATTTGGCGAACAGGTTTCTCTCGTTTTCGAAATCCTCAATTGGAAGAAGGAGAATGTCAAAATTGCGAACATTATAATTCGTGTCGTGGAGGATGTTTGGGTATGCGCATAGGGAATAGACATTGTTATAAACATATTTGGGGAAATAATGGAAATAATGGAAATAATGGAAATAATGGAAATAATGGAAAATAATGGAAAATAATGGAAAATAATGGAAAATAATGGAAAATAATGGAAAATAATGGAAAATAATGGAAATAATGGAAAATAATGGAAATAATGGAAATATGATACATATTGATAAATATTTCGATTAATGATTCATTGTATGAGAGGTAAAAACATGTATTGTTCAAAATGTGGAAAAGAATTGAGAGGTGATATGCAATTTTGCTGGAATTGTGGCAATAAAATAGAAATAATAGAAGAGGAAATTAAACCTATTGAAGAAAAAGAAACAGAAACAGTGGAACCAGAGAAGGAGATATTAGAAAAGACATTTTGTTGGAATTGTAAAGAGGAAATAGACAAGAGAATGGATGTATGTCCAAAATGTGGTACAACCGTTAAACTTGTGATTTCGAAGAATCCTGGTATTGCTGCTGTTTTATCATTTCTTATTCCAGGTCTTGGTCATGCATACAATGGAAAAATAACAATTGGTGTAATATTCCCAATTGTTGAAATATTATTAATAATTATATCGACTTATTTGATTAGAACTAGCAAAATAATAGACGGTTTTATTCTCTTGATTTTGGTAACTGGTATATGGATATATGGTGTATACGACTCATATAAAACCGCAGAAAAGATAAATAACGAAAGATATAAATGAGATAATATTGTGAAAAATGAAGAATTTAGAGGGGTAGTTCATGGAAGTTGTAACAAACATTAAAGAACACGAATGGAAGAAATTTCTAGATACATGTGATACTGCGACTATCTATCATACACCAGAATGGAAAAAAGTAATAGAAAATACTTTTAATTATAGACCATATTATATTTTCGCAAGAAATGATTCTGGAGAGATAGTTGGTATGTTGCCAATGTTTCATGTTAGAAGCAAATTGGCAGGAGAAATATTGTGTTGTGTTCCATTTGCTCACGAGTGTGGTCCTATTGGAGATATGCAAGAAATTTTGGTTGAGGAGGGAATTAATTTATATAGCAATATGGAAAACGGGTCTGGTAAGAATCATTCTAATCGGCAGATTGAAATTAAAAATTCTATAAATACAGGTTTTCAATTAGAGAATACGTTCTCAAATTACACATTAGATTTATCAACTGTTGGAAACACGTGGAATCTTATCCATAAAAGTATTAGAAGATATGTAAAAAAATCTTTAGAAAAAGTTGAAATTTCAAAATCGAATTGCATCGAAGATGCTGAAAATTTTTATGATGTCAATTGTAAAAATAAGAAAGATAAAGGTATTATAACGCATCCAAAAGATTTTTTCTTCAATTTAGTACGTCTGATACCTCCTGAAAATATAGATATATACCTGGCAAAATTAGATGATAAAATTATTGGTGGAACTATGAATCTATCTTTTAAGAATAAAGTTTTCTATGGATTCGGTGCTACAGATCCTCGATATATTGATTATCATCCTTTATATGGGTGTTTATGGAAAAGTATTGAAGATGCTTGCTTAGATGACTATAGAATTTACGATTTTGGAATAGCTTCTTATAATGATATTGGTATGGTAAATTTCAAAAAAAGATGGGGGACTATAGAAAAGAAAATATATTATAGTTATTATCCTGTTACAACTACTGAAAAACAAGCTAGTACAAGATATCATCAAGTTATGACAAAAGTAATCCGGAAAATGCCAATGCAGATTTATAAGAAATTTAGTGATATTTTTTGGATAAATCATTGGGCAAGATATTTCTAAAATTTATAATTTTAGAGAGATATAGAACATAGTTCAAATACTCCTTTTGTTATTCTTTATCTATATCTCCAGATGCGAATACCTGTTATTTGTAGATTAACAACTATTTCAAGATAATATGAATAAAAAAATGACGAGTTGATGAAATAAATGAAAATAGCAATAATCTTGGGAACTAGACCTGAAATAATAAAGATGGAATCTATAATTAGGGAATGCGAGAATATGTCTCTAGATTATTTTATTTTACATACTGGTCAGCATTATTCATATAATATGGACAAGGTGTTTTTTGAAAAACTTAAATTGCCTGAAGCTAGATATAATCTAAATATGGGGTCTGGTAATCATGGAGAACAGACAGGCAAGATGATAATTGGGATAGAGAAAATACTTATGGATGAAAGACCTGATGTAGTTCTTGTAGAAGGAGATACTAATACAGTGTTGGCTGGAGCTATTGCTGCATGTAAACTTCATATTAAGATTGGACATGTAGAAGCAGGATTGAGAAGCTATGATAGAAGAATGCCAGAAGAAATAAACAGAATTCTTACAGATCATTGTTCAGATTATTTATTTGCTCCGACTCGACAATCAAAGGAAATACTATTAAAAGAAGGCATAGAAGAAGAAAAAATATTTGTAACAGGAAATACGATAGTCGATGCGATCTATTATCACAGCAATATTGAGAATAATTTATTGGATAATATTGGATTAAAGGATCGAAAATATATTATTGCGACAATTCATAGAGAAGAAAATGTTGACAATATCAAAAGATTCAAAAGTATATTGGATGGAATGAATTTAGTTTCACAAAAATTAAATATTCCTATAATTTATCCAATACATCCAAGATCAAAGAAGATGATCCAAGAATTCGGAATAAGCATAAATCATAATATTAGGCTTATCGAACCCTTGGATTATTTAAATTTTGTGCAACTTGAAAGACATTCTATTTTGGCTATGACAGATTCTGGAGGGGTACAAGAAGAAACTTGTATTCTAGGCGTTCCATGTGTTACTTTGAGAGATAATACTGAGAGACCAGAAACTATAGAGGTAGGTGCTAATATACTGGCTGGAATAGAACAAAAAAGGATTTTGGATTGCGCTGTTTATATGATAGAAAGAAGAAATAGTTGGAAAAATCCTTTTGGTGATGGATTAGCAGGAAAAAATATAGTTGATATATTGTTGGGAAAAGTTCACAATTAGATCATTATCCTGTTAGTATCGCGAGAAACCATATCCAGGCTCTGATTTTTTAGTTTTTTGTGTATTAGAAGCTATTAGAATAGCGTCGATTTAAAAGATGCGTTGATACAGCTTTTTAGATACACATATACGTAAGCATTAAAACAACATCGACTTTAAAAGAAACACATCCTTGCTATGTACGATGCTTTTCTATAACTTGTGCATAATGCATTTAGTTAAACTTTTTATAATTTGATAAAAATAGAATACCAACAGTAATATATAAAATAGAATACCAACAGTAATATATAAAATAGAATACCAAATAAGATAATACGATGTGATTAATGATGTTATTGATTACAAGTATCACAAACACTCTGTCTATAAGCATCTTTGTGCATCGGAGCATTTCTATTAAAAAAGGCTTAAATACATGAGAGTACTATATTATACATGTAAAAACACGAATGCATTGGGGGTATAATGCGATTGGTTCTATGATTTAGAAATTAAAAAATAGGATAGGATAGATGATTTAGAAAATTAAAAAATAGGATAGGAAAAGAAAAATAAATAGAGGATAGATGAGGCAAAAAATTTTAATATTGATTCTGTTGTTCATCATTCTTACAGGAATGCCTACAGCATTAACAATATCTGCTACTGTTACAATTCTAGAGAATACAACAAATGCAACGGTTCTAGGACAGAATACAACAAATGCAACGGTTCTAGGACAGAATACAACAAATGCAACGGTTCTAGGACAGAATACAACAAATGCAACGGTTCTAGGACAGAATACA
>Ga0209521_10003798_pt1 | contig 12145 bp, 10 predicted proteins | sample Rifsed19ft4_FD_184016 | JGI IMG/M metagenome (GOLD analysis project Ga0209521, IMG submission 184016) | Soil microbial communities from Rifle, Colorado, USA - sediment 19ft 4 (version 2) | ecosystem: Environmental > Terrestrial > Deep subsurface > Rock core/Sediment | place: Rifle, Colorado... | reverse complement strand
CGCCAGCAGCGCCGCGCCCAACTGCTGCAGCACCGTGCGGGCATCTCCCAGGATTCCCATTGCGACAGGATAGTTGCGCCCGAGTTCCTCGGGATCGATATCCACATGGATGAGCTGTGTCGGTGGAATGTTGAAGGTGTATCCGGGAATCCATGAACTGCTCACCCGGTCGTCGAAGTGGACGCCGAGCGCCAGCAGGACGTCGCAGGATTTGGCCGCCTGATTCGCCGGGTATGTCCCGTTGCGCCCCACGTCGCCGAGGCTGAGCTCGTGACGCATGTCCAACGCCCCTTTTCCGTTGGGGGTATTGGCGACCGGGATTCCCAGGTCCGATACGAGCCTTGTCAGCACGTCGCATCCTTCGCTCAGAATGAGGCCGTGCCCCGCAAGGATCAGGGGCCGTTTAGCATTCAGCAGGAGGTCGGCGGCGCGTTCGATAGCGTCCCCTTCCGCACCCGGCGCGCTCTCCACCCATTTCGTCCACCCTTCGGGGTCGGGGATCTCGACATCCTCGGCCGCTTCCGAAAAGAGGTTGAGGGGCACATCCAGGTGGACCGGTCCGGTCCGGCCGACACGCATGGTGCGGAACGCCTGGCGCAGCGCCAGCGGCAGCATCTCGACACGGGTCGGTTGGAAGCTGCGTTTGACGTAGGGCCGCACAACCGATGGGAAGTCGGCCTGAAAGAAGCGATACGTCTCCTGGAACGGCCCGCGGTTGAACTGCTCCGTGGGCACGTTCCCGGTGAGCACGAGCATGGCCGCCGAGTCCATCATCGCGCTGGCCAGGGCGACCGGCAGGTTGCAGGCGCCCGGTCCGCACGATGTCAGCACGGCCGCGGGGCGGTGGGCGATGCGGAAATATGCGTCCGCCATGTGCCCGGCCGCCTGCTCATGGTGGACTGAGATGAACGTGATGGCGTCGCTCCGCCGCCGGAGCGCCTCAAGCAGCCCGACGTTGCCGTGTCCGCACAGCCCAAAGACGTAGGGAACGTCCTCACGGATCAGGTACTCGACGATGAGATCGGCTCCGGTCAACGACGATTGCCTCCGGCCGGCACCGTCGCCGGCTCCAGATACCCGTTGGCCTTGGAGAGCGCCGCGGCGATCTCCACGACGATGGGGTGCAGGTTCTGCAGGTGCTCGAGGGTCAGCCTGTGGGCCGGCCCGGAGATGCCGATGGAGGCGACTACCTGACCGCGGTAGTCCCGCACCGGCGCGGCGATACAGCGAACGCCGAGGAACCGTTCCTCGTCGTCGGTCGCGTATCCCCGCTGCCGCACGTCCTGTAGGTGATTCCGCAGCACATAGAGATCAGTCATCGTCCGCGGCGTGTACCGCTCCAGGGGGAGATCGCGGAGGACGCGGTCCTGTTCGGCCGGAGGCAGGAACGCCATCAGGGCCTTGCCGGTGGCGGTGCAGTGGGGCGGCGCCTCTCCGCCCACGTGCGTGGCCACCGTGACCATATTCGGGCTCTCTTCCCGGTCGACGTAGATGACACGGTCCTGGATCCGCATGGCCAAGTGGGCGGTCTCTCCTGTGCGGGCCACGAGGTCCCCGAGAAAGGGGCGCGCCCGCACCCGCAGTTCGATCCGGTTCAATTGAAGGATGCCGATCTGGATGGGTTTGTAGCTCAGGTGGTACCGGCGGTGCTCGTCCTGCTTGACAAACTTTCGCTCGAGCAGCGTCCCAAGAAGCCTGTGGGCCGTAGACTTGTCCACCTTCAACTTCTGGGCGAGCTCGGTGACGCCGACGGGTTGGTCTCGGGCGCTTAGGAATTCAAGGATGCGCAGCCCGCGATCCAGAGCCTGAACTGTTCGCATCTCAACAGTGTCCCTCCAAGTTCAAGCAGTTGGCCGGCTGCAACGGGCCTGCTTACAGCCTGGCCGCTTCTGAGAAGCTTACAACCGTGTTTCGCAATTGTCAACAAACGGTCCGTAGTGCAATCCTTGGATCACATGGTTTCCCGATTTGGCCCCATATCTTGACATGCGCAAGTATCTGTTGTAAATATTACAATTGAGTTTCGCATAATGCAATATCTACTCTTGGGATCGGCGTCGAAGGGGTGGGAGGCGCAGCACCGCGCTGGGGGCCGGGCCCAAGGGCCCCACGCAAAGAGGGAGGCGTATGAGGCTCACCGGCAAGGTCGCGATCGTAACCGGAGGCTCCTCGGGCATGGGCCGCGCCACAGCGGTCCTGTTTGGCAAGGAGGGGGCGAAGGTCGCCATCGGCAGTGACCGGAATGTGGCGGGCGGTGAGGAGGTTGCCCGGCTCATCCGCGATAACGGGGGCGAGGCGATCTACGTTCAGACTGACGTATCCAAAGCGGCGGACTGCGCTCGCCTGGTCCGCGCGACCGTCGAAGCGTTCGGCCGGCTGGACGTCCTCTTCAACAACGCCGGGTTCAGCGACTACGGTCCCATCGAGCAGTATCCCGAGGAGAACTGGGACCGGATCATGGCCGTCAACGCCAAGGGCGCGTTCCTCATGTCCCGCGAAGCGGTGCCACACATGAAGCAGGCCGGGGGTGGCAGCATCATTATGACCTCCTCCGTCCACGCGATCCGCACCTCGCCGACCGCCGCGGCCTACGCCGCGTCCAAAGCCGCCCTCCTGGGCATGACGCGCGCCATGGCCTTCGAGTTAGGGAAGTTCCGCATCCGCGTCAATGCCATCGCCCCCGGCAGCATCGATCTCTTTGTCTATCCCAACCCCGCGCACCTGGCGTCCGGCAGAACCAAGGACGGCCGTTGGGCGATTGCCCCCAGGGAGCCGATGGGCCGGATGGGGACGCCCGACGAGGTCGCCTACGCGGTGCTTTTCCTGGCCAGCGACGAATCGCAATACATCAGCGGGGTGACGCTGGCGCTGGACGGCGCGCTGCTGGCGGCCCTGCGTCTGGAGCAGGCGCCGGCGCGTCCCGAGCAGCACAGAGGTACGGAAGCCAAGGGCTGAGTCGCCGCGGGGTGGAGTGATCATGGCGTATCACCAGGTCCTGACCAAGAAACGCCTGGGCGTCCCCAGCGTGCGCGAGTCGGTGGCACTGCGGCGGTTGATCACAGAGCAGAAGTACCGGGACGTGTTGCCGCGAGCGATGCGCAACCAGGGCGTCGATTGCTGGCTCATTTTCGACCGCGAGTTCAACCCCGACCCGATTCTGGTGGATCTGGGGGGCGACACCGGCGGGGTGCGCACGGCGCATATGTTTTTCGACCGGGGGACGGGGATCGAAAAGGTCGTCATCAACTCCCACGGCTTCCGCGAGCGCATCATCCCGGAGCTGTTTGACGAGGTGATCTTCTACGGCTATGAGCCAGAGGGCATCGCGCCGCACCTGAAGCCGGTGATCGAGCAGCGCGACCCTCAGCGGATCGGCATCAACTGCTCGCCGACGCTGCCCATGGCCGATGGGCTAAGCTACGAGCTACGGCGTTTTCTGGAGCAGGTCCTCGGGCCCAAATACAGTACGCGGATGGTCAGCGCCGAACTGGTGGCGCGGGACTACCGCACCACCCGAGTGCCGGCCGAGATCGAGTTCTATCGCCGGCTCTGCGGGTGGACCGCGGCCTGGCTGGAGACGGCTCTCAGCGAAGAGCTGATTAGACTTGGAAAGACCACGCCCGCGGAAATGTACTGGGCCATGCGAGAAGTCGCCCGGGATCTCTCGCTCGGCCCCGGGCTGGTGCCCAGCGTGCGGCTGAGCCGGGCGGGCATCAACTTCGAGGAGAACACCGACAGAGAAACCGTCCAGCCCGGCGATTACATCCAGATCGACGCCGGGCTGACCTATCTGAACTACTACACTGATATGAAACGCATGGCCTATGTCCGCCGGGACAGGGAGACGGCGCCCCCGCCGCGCGTGCGCGCCGCCTACGCGGCGGCGGTGCGCATGCGCGACGTGATCGTCGGCCACCTGAAGCCGGGAGCGATTGGGACGGAGGTCTGGCAGGTCGTAGCCGACCACGCGACGGCGCAGGGCTATGAGATCCTCCATCCCACTGGCGGGCGGATGCGCCGCGTCGGAAACAAGCCGGGGTTCGGCAACTACACCCACGCCATCGGCAACAACATCCACGGCATCGGGCCTCGGGTGGCAGAGGACTGGCCGCTGGCGTTCGGCGACCGGGTGCGCTACCCCATGGACCTGGGTCACTGGTATTCCATCGAATTGCACCTCGCGACGCCTATCCCCGAATGGGACAACCGGACGATCGAGACGCACATCGAAGAACAGGCCCGTATCGTCGGAGACGGGCAGGTAGGGTACTTCGCGCCGCCGCGGGAGGAACTGCTGCTCATCCCCCGCCAGGTACACCGCGGGGCAGCGCGCCGCGCAATGCGGGCGAAGGAGAGGAAACGATGAAGCTCGCGGGACACACAATGGGCACTCCGGAGATGACGGTCCCCGAGGCCGCTGCGCTATTCGCATCCTTGGGGATGGAAGGAATCGAGATCGTCTGCCTGGAGGGGTACAAGAGTGGGATTGATGTCGCCACCGACGCTAAGGCGCGGGAAGCTCTCCGCAGCGCGTGCGCGGCGCGTAGGCTGGAGGTCATCTGCCTGACACCCTACTTCCAGGAATTCAACTCGCCGGACGCCACGGTCCGCGGCGAGCACCTTGATGGGCTGAAACAGAGTATCGTGCTGGCAAAGGATCTGGGCGCGGGGATGATCCGCGTCCTCGCGGGCAAGGAAGTCCCTCCTGAGGAGCGGTCCCGAGCGCTGCCCCTGCTGGTGGAGGCCCTGCGCGAGGCCGCCGACTTTGCTGGGGGGCATGGGGTCCGGCTGGCGATCGAGAACCACCGAGGGACGATGGCCATCACTGCGCGGCAGACCATGGAGGTCATTGATGCCATCGGGCGCCCCAACGTCGGCGTGCTCTACGATCAGGCAAACCTGACCCAGTGGCGCGGTGAGGATTACCAGGAGGCGCTGGAGCTGCAATGGGACTGTCTCTTCCACGTGCACCTCAAGGACATCGCCATCACTGACACCCAGCGGCGGGCGAAGCTGCTCGGAGAGGGGATGATCCCCTGCGCGGAGATCGTCCGCGCGCTGCGCGACCGCGGCTACGATGGCTACATCTGTTTCGAGTACGAACGCCGTTCGCGGCCCGACGAGCTTCCCGAGCCGCGGACAGGCTTTGCGGCGTGCATGGAATTCGTGGCGGCGGCCCTGCGCGGCTAGCGCGCGCCGCGGGCAAGATGGAGGCGGGATGAGCGCGCGGATCGTGAGGAGTCCAACAGGAAGGGAGATGGGGCGATGAGAGTGCATATTCGGCTACTGGGGACCGTACTCGTGTTGACCCTCGCGGTGACGCTGCTGGCCGCTTTGGGGAGCCCGGCGGCGCCGGGCCGCCGGGGAGGTATCCTGCGCCTCGCCACACAGACCGATCCAATCTTGAACCCGATCATCCAGACTCAGGCGCAGTCGCTCATCGTAAACAAGAACATCTTCAGCACGCTGGTCCGGCCAAATGAGAAGTTCGAGATCATCCCCGACCTGGCTACCCGTTGGGAGATCTCTCCAGACGGTTTGGTCTGGACCTTCTACCTGCGGCGCGGCGTGCGCTGGCACGACGGGGAGAAGCTTACGGCGGAGGACGTCAAGTTCACGATGGACGCCATCGCGTCCAAGATGAGCCCGAACCCCTATCGCGTCACCTTCCAGGCGGTGGAGCGCGTCGAGGTCGTGGACGAAACGACCGTGCGGTTTGTCCTTAGCGCGCCGTATGGTCCTCTCACCGCGATGTTGAGCTTCAACGTGGGGATCGTCCCTAAACACATCCTAGAGAAAGTAGGGTTTGAGGGCATTCCTCGGTTCGCCGATTTCAACACCTTCAAGCCCATCGGCAGCGGACCGTACAGAGTCACCGAAGTCGTGCCCGGCGACCACATTACTCTTGAGGCGTTCACCGGCTACTTCGGCGGCCGGCCGAATATCGACAAGATCATCTGGAAGATTATCCCTGACCTCAACGTGCAGATCGCCCAGATGCGCTCCGGAGAGCTCGATATGATTGAACTCGAGTCGCCGGGCCGGGTTTCCGCCCTGGAGGGTAGGCAGGGCCTGAAGGTCCTCGCGACCCCCTGGCTAAGCATGCCGCACATCCAGCTGCACACGAAGCGCGTGCCGTTTGACGACCCGCGGGTGCGGCTGGCGATGCAGTACGGGCTGAACCGCGAGGCGATCATCAAGACCCAGTTCCGGAGCCTGGCGGAGTTCCCCACGGGGACGATCCCACCGGGCCTGGCCTGGGCGTTCAAGCCGAACCTGCCGCAGGCGCGCTACGATCCCAAGAAGGCGCTGGAACTGCTCAACCAGGCCGGGTGGCGCGACACCGACGGCGACGGGATCCTGGATAAGGTCATCAACGGTGTGAAGACGCCGTTCAAGTTCGTCCTGATGTCGGACAGCGCCGCCGACCGGGTGGAGATCATCACCGCGGCGCAGGCGGACTGGAAAAAGCTCGGCATGGACGTCAGCCTGCTGGTGCTGGAGCGGGCGGTGTGGTCTCAGCGCGTGGCGACGCAGCACGACTTCGACGCGACCTTCAACACGCGCACCTATCCGCCCGACCCGGACCAGCGCAACTGGTACTCGTGCGGGGGGCCCTTCAACTACGGCGAGTACTGCAACGCGACGGTGGACCGGCTGTTGGCCGCGGCGGCCCGGGGCCGGACTCTGGAGGACCGCCGCCGACTGTACTACCAGTTCCAGGACGTCACGGTCAAGGATCCGCCGGTGCTCCCACTGGCCTACCCACGCGATATCATCGTCTATACCGACCGGCTGCAGAACGTGCCGACGATCCACTATCGCGATCTGCTGCTGTACATCCCGCAGATGTGGTTCGCCCGCTGAGCTGGAACGCGCGCGGCTTGCTCCTGGCTAGGGCGGCAAGCGTGGCGACCTGAGGCGTACGGGGGCACAGGTACCTTGAACTACCTGAGCCCCCACCGCTGTTTCCGGTGCGCTCCTGATGGCTGTGCGGGCGGGGCCCTCTACGGGCGGGTTTTGAACCAGTTGCTCGAGCTGGCAGTGCGCGGCGCTGCGGCGGATCCGCTTCAGCTACTCGCTGGCTTCGCTCGGGTCAACGAGTTCGTTTACGTCGAGGACGTGGCGGGAGCGATCGCGGCGGCGTGCCGCCCTCCGGCGCTCCCCGCGTCGACGTACTACGTGGGCTCCGGCGACCTGGACGACGCGCTTGCCGTTGTCGCGCGACTGGTCCCGGACGCGTACTGCGGTTCCTCCCGCCGCCCGGCGGGTTCGCCCAGCCCGTGCGCACACAGCCGTACGACCTCTCACGCATCCGCGCTGATCTTGGGTGCGTCCCGCGGTATGACCTGCCCCTCGGCTTGGGGGAGTGCCTAACGTCGGTGCCGAAGCCGTAGCGCGTCATGACCGCGTATCTGTTCAGCCGGGTTGGCCACTCGCTCCTCACCCTCTTCGTGATTCTCACGATCGCGTTCGTGATCATCCGGGTGGCGCCAGGTGGTCCCGAGGTTATCCTTGGGGGGGAGGAACTCTCCGCCGAAGACATCGCCCGCTTCCGCACCTCGCTGGGACTCGACCAGCCGCTGCACGTCCAGTACTTCAAGTGGATGCTGGCGCTGGCCCGGGGCGACTTGGGCCGCTCGTACATGGAACACCGGCCGGTCCTTGACGTCATCGTGCAGCGGCTGCCGAATACGATGCTGCTGACCACCACGGCGTTCGTGCTCGGACTCCTGATCAGTATTCCGCTGGGCGTCTTCTCGGCGGTGAAGCCGCGGAGCCTGCTCGACTACGGCATCACGATGTTCACAATGGTGGGGATCTCCATGCCTGTCTTCTGGCTGGGGATCCTGATGATCATCGTCTTCGCCGTCGAGCTGCGTCTGCTGCCCTCCGCCGGCATCGGTGCCGCGGGGGAGGGCTTCGACCTGGCCGACCGAGTGACACACTTAGTGATGCCCGCGACCGTGCTTGCTTTCTACCATCTCGCCGAATGGACCCGCTACACGCGGGCCAGCATGCTGGACACCATCGGCGAGGACTACGTCCGGACGGCGCGGGCAAAGGGGCTGCCGGAGCGTGGCGTCGTTTTCAAGCACGCCCTCCGGAACGCCCTCATCCCGGTGGTTACCGTCATCGGGCTCTCCCTGCCCGGTCTGGTTGGTGGCGCGGCGATCGTGGAGACCGTCTTCGCCTGGCCCGGCATGGGCCGACTGGCCGTGACTGCGGCGTTTCGCCGTGACTACCCCGTAATCATGGGACTGCTGGTCATCTTCTCGGCGCTCGTGATCCTGAGCAACCTGATGATCGACCTGCTGTACTCATACCTGGATCCCCGGGTACGGTTGAAGTGAGCCGGGTGAGGGAGAAAGTGGTTCCCATTGGTGACCCCAGCGAGGGGGTTGCGCCCGCCGCGATCGCTGGCCCGGGTCGCAGCGTCCTGCGCCGGCGCTGGCAGGCGTTCCTGCGGAACCGCGGCGCGCTGGTGGCTGGAACCTGTCTCATTTTGATTACGCTTTTCACTGCGGCTGGCCCGATGCTGAGCGGTCAGGACCCCGACGCCACCAACCTGGCCGAAGCCCTGAAAGGACCCACGTGGCAGCATCTTCTGGGGACGGATGAACTCGGCCGCGACGTCCTGACGCGCCTGATGTTCGGCGCCAGGGTTTCGCTGGCTGTCGGCCTCATGGCCGCCTTCATCGCGACGACGGTGGGGACGCTCATCGGGACGATCGGGGGGTTCTACGGTGGGTGGCCCGACGCCGTCGCCATGCGCTTCACTGACAGCCTGATGAGCCTGCCGACGTTCTTCCTCGCCCTCACGGTGATCGCCGTCTTCGGCGGAGGGTTCACCGTCCTCGTGCTCGTGATCGCCCTCACTTCCTGGATGGGTGTGGCGCGCGTCGTGCGGGGCGAGTGCCTGCGGTGGAAGACGCGCGAATTCGTCACGGCCGCTCAGGCGATCGGGGCCAGCGATGTGCGGGTGATGCTGGTGCACGTCCTGCCGCAGGCGGTCTCGTCAATTGTCGTCGCCGGGACCCTGGCCATCGCCCGGGCGATCATCGTTGAGTCGGCGCTGAGCTATCTTGGGCTGGGGATCCAGCCGCCGATGCCGTCGTGGGGCAACATGCTGCTGAACGCGCAGCGCTACGTCTGGACTGCGCCGATGCTGGCGGTTTACCCGGGCCTCCTGATCTCCCTCACCGTCCTGGCCTTCAATTTCTTCGGCGATGGACTGCGCGACGCGCTCTCGCCGTTCGCGATGCGGCGGTGAGGCGCCCGTGCCCATGACCATGCGCCGGCGCCTCCGGGAACGCCCCCCGTTACTGGGCGCGTGGGTCACCATCGCGGCGCCCGCGGTCGTGGAGGGGTTGGGCCACGCCGGCCTTGACATGGTGATTGTGGATCTGGAACACGGCGAGCCTGGGCTCGAGGCGCGGCTGGCGGATCTGACCCGGGCCGCGGACGCGGCTGGTATCGAAGCCCTGGTCCGCCTCCCTGGTTGGCGGCTCGAAGACGGCGGGCGTCTCCTGGACGCGGGGGCCGCGGGGATCGTAGTGCCGCAACTCGAGCACTCCGAGACGGTGCGCCGGGTGGTCCTCGCGACTGCTTACCCCCCTGCCGGCAGCCGCGGTCTCTCGGTCCAGACTCGGGCAGGCCGCTACGGCTCCCTCAAGCCGGAGGCTCTGGCGCAGGAAGGCGACCATCGTCCGTTGCTCCTCGGCCAAATCGAGAGCCTGGCCGGGGTCGACAACCTGAAGCACATCCTGGCAGAGCCCGGCCTGGACGGAATCCTCCTCGGCCCCGTGGACCTGGGCGCTGCTCTTGCCGCGGACGCATCCGGCACGCGCAAGGACCTGGAGGGCGTGCTGCGGGACATCGCCGCCGAGACGGCCGCGAAGGACCTCCTCCTGGCAGCCGCCTGCGCAGGGCTTGAAGAAGCTCGGCGGTTTCAGATCCTAGGCGCCTCGCTGCTCGTGATGTCGGCAGGCCTGCTGTGGAAAGGATATCGGGAACTGGCCGTCGCGATCCGTTCGCCGGCAGGATAGCTTCCGCAACCGGGCGTCATGGCAGACATTGAAGTCGGCATGCACTTCTACCCGCACCACGCGGTCGATGCGCCGCCGGCGGATCTGGCGAACGCCGCCGTCGCCCACGCCCGCCTTGTCGACGCACTGGGTTTCGACCAGCTCTGGACAGGCCACCACTACCTGACAGACGACCAGACCCTGCAACCGATCCCGTTGCTGGGTCGGTTGGCGGGTGAGACGCGGCACGTCCGCATTGGGGCCTGGTTGATCCTTTCTCTGGGTAACCCCGTCGATCTGGCGGAGCAACTGTCTACCCTCGACGCGCTCTCGGACGGGCGGCTCATCTGCGGCGCGGTGATGGGCTACCGCGACGTGGAGTTCGACAGCCTTGGGATCCCGAAACGCGACCGGGCAACGAGGCTGGAAGAAATCGTGGAGGTCCTTAAGCGCCTGTGGACGCAGGACAGCGTGGTCTTTGAGGGATCTCACGTCCGCCTCCGCGGGGTGTCCATTCACCCCAAGCCGGTGCAGAAGCCGCGGCCGCGGATCTGGGTGGGGGCAAACTCCGCTCCGGCGGTGCGGCGGGCAGCCCGGATCGGTGACGCGTGGGCCATGAGCCCCTACGCCACGATCGCTACGGTGCGGGAGCATCGGGAGGTCTACGACCACGAGCTGCGGGCACTGGGCCGCGACCCGGCCACCGTCCGCCGCCCCCTGGTCCGAGACGTCTACATCGCACCGGACGATGCCTCGGCGTTCGCCGAGGCGGAACGCTTCATGGCGCCCTTCTACCAGACCTATGTGCGCTGGGGGAAGGAGGAAGCGATGGGTCGTGGGGGTGAGCTCTCCCAGCCGTTTCGCGAACTGGCGCGTGACCGGTTCATCATTGGATCCCCGTCACGTTTCGTTGAGGAGATCCACCGCTACCACGAAACGGTGGGCGCCGACGTCTTCATCTTGCAGATCAACCGGCCGGGCATGCCGGACGAGCTGGTCTTGGAGCGGACGCGCCTTCTGGGCGAGGCCGTCCTCCCGCGGATTCGATGACCTACGCAGGAACCTTCACCATCATCGCCCGTGATCCGGCGACCGGCCGCCTCGGCATCGGCACGCAGTCGAAAGTAATCGCCGTGGGCGCGGCGGTGCCCTGGGCGGCGGCGACCGTCGGAGCGGTGGCCACGCAGGCCTGGTCAAACCCACTGCATGGGCCGCGAGCGCTCGAACTGCTCCGGCACGATGTCGCCCCAGATGAAGTGATCCGGGAGTTGCTGCACGATGACGAGGCGCGGAGCATTCGCCAGATTGGTCTGATCGACGCTTCCGGCCGGTCCGCTGCCTACACCGGCCCGCGGTGCATCCCGTGGGCGGGGCACGTGATTCGGGACGACCTGATCTGCCTTGGCAACATCCTTGTTGGTGAAGAGGTTGTCGCTAGGATGGCCGACGCGTTCGCGGGAGCGGAGGGGGATTTTGTCGAGCGGCTCGTCGCAGCGCTCGCGGCCGGGCAGGAGGCCGGTGGAGACCGCCGGGGCCGCGAGTCCGCGGCGCTGCTGGTCGTGCGGGAGCAGGGAGACGACAAAGGGATCGGCGACCGGGAGGTGGATCTGCGGGTCGATCTGCACGCCGATCCCATCGGCGAGGTAGCCCGCCTGCTGCATGAGAGACGCGGCCGCGCCCCGAAAATCATCGGCACGGAGATCATGGTGGACCAGAACGTCGCCCTGCGCCTCCAGGCCTCCCTGGCCGGGCTCGGATTCTACACGGACCCGTTGACCTTCCGCTGGGACGAGCGGACCCAAGACGCCTTCCGGCGGTTCTGCTCGGACGAGGGGCTGCCTGCGCCGGCACCCGGCGCGGACTCCGTCGATGTCGCCGCGTATGAGCGCCTCTGGGCCCGTTACCTGATGGACCGGCTGGCCGGCAACGAAGAGTGATGCCCCTCCCCCGATGAAGTTCGGGATCGGGCTGGCCGGCGGCTTCGAACCGTCACGGCTCCGCCGGATCGCCGCCCTGGCCGAGCGTCTCGGATTCTCGCACCTATGGGTGGCCGATGAGGGGCTGCACCGCAACGTCTATGCCACTCTGACGCTGGCCGCCCTCTCGACTTCAGCGAT
>Ga0209521_10003797_pt1 | contig 12146 bp, 11 predicted proteins | sample Rifsed19ft4_FD_184016 | JGI IMG/M metagenome (GOLD analysis project Ga0209521, IMG submission 184016) | Soil microbial communities from Rifle, Colorado, USA - sediment 19ft 4 (version 2) | ecosystem: Environmental > Terrestrial > Deep subsurface > Rock core/Sediment | place: Rifle, Colorado... | reverse complement strand
CAAGACTGTGGAGATTAGCAACCCTGTCCAGGTCACACTGAAGAACGGTCGGCCCGCGGTTCAGGGGACCTGTCCGAACTGCGGCACCAAGGTCTTCCGCATCGGAAAGGCTGCCTAGGCCGACCTAGGGCAGTGAAACGTTCAGTCGCTCGAGGAGCCGAAGAGGGTTCTGCTCGAGCACTAAGAGGGCTTCCTCTTCTGAGAGGCCCGATCCGCGCGCAACGAGAAGCGCTTGCTCCGCGCTGAGCAGGTCCTCCGGTGCGTGGGCGTCGGAGTTCACCAGCAGCGGCGCGCCTGTACGACGGGCCAGCCCCACGAGGTGGCCGTTGGTCAGCGAATGCCCGCGTCGGGCGCTTATCTCCAGGAATATCCCCCGTCGCGCGGCCAGGAGGGCCTCTTCCTCCGTGATCAGTCCTGGGTGGGCCAGGATGTCGACCCAGCGAGATTGGAGCGCGGCCCTGTTTGTGCCCGAGGGCACGGGCTCCACGGGGCTCTCGCCGTGCACGATGACCAAGGCGCCCAACGCCTTGGCCCGCTCGGCGGCCTGGTCGATCGCCTCCGGTGGCATGTGGGTCAGTTCCACGCCGGGCAGGACGGTCAGGCCCCAGTAGCGCCGAGCGTTGGCGCAGTCCTCCGCCAGCTCCCGCGCGAACCGCTCCAGAAAGCCGAGTCCCGAATGGTCAGTGATGGCCATCGCCCGGTATCCCCTCGCCATGGCGCGTTGCATCACTTCCGGTGGCGACAGCGCACCGTCGCTGAGCGTGCTGTGACAATGAAAGTCATATACCGGCATGAAACGCTTGCCTCCCGCGCGACCACAGGTGCGGGCGCCTGGCCCAAGCTAGTATACTGGTTAGCAATGGTCATCAGCACGAGATCGCTTGAAAGGAGTGCCACGTAACTTGGGCTCGATAAATGTGGCCATCATAGGGGTAGGAAACTGCGCCTCCTCGCTGGTGCAGGGAGTGCACTACTACCACGAAGCCCCCGAGGACGAGTTCGTGCCCGGCTTGATGCACGTCAACTTGGGCGGCTACCACGTCCGCGATATTCACTTCGTCGCAGCGTTTGACATCGACGCTAATAAGGTGGGCAAGGACCTGGCGGAGGCGATCACCATGCCGCCGAACAACACGGTCCAGTTCGCCACGGTGCCTCGGATGGGCGTGCCGGTAAGCCGTGGCATGACGCACGATGGCCTCGGTAAGTACCTCTCCGAGGTAATCACCAAAGCGCCGGGCGCCACCGCGGATGTTGTGAGCATCCTCAAAGAGCAGAAAGTGGATGTCGTCGTCAACTTCCTTCCGGTGGGCAGCGAGGAGGCCACGAAGTGGTACGTGGAGCAGGTGCTCGCTGCCGGCTGTGCTTTGGTCAACTGCATCCCTGTGTTCATCGCAACCGGCGAGCACTGGCAGCGGCGGTTCACCCAGGCCAACCTGCCAATCATCGGCGACGACGTGAAGTCGCAGGTCGGCGCCACGATCACGCATCGCGTGCTGACCCGACTCTTCCGGGACCGCGGCGTCAAGCTGGAGCGCACGTACCAGCTCAACTTCGGTGGCAACACCGACTTCTACAATATGTTGGAGCGGGAGCGGCTCGAGTCCAAGAAGATCTCGAAGACCAACGCCGTGATCTCTCAGCTCGACTACGACCTTGGCCCCGATAACGTGCATGTCGGTCCTAGCGACTACGTGCCCTGGCTCACTGATCGCAAATGGTGCTATATCCGCATGGAGGGTCGCACCTTCGGCGACGTGCCACTGAACCTCGAGTTGAAGCTGGAAGTGTGGGATAGCCCCAACTCTGCCGGCGTTGTCATTGATGCTATTCGCTGCTGCAAGCTCGCCCTCGACCGGGGCATCGGCGGTCCCCTGATTGGTCCCGCAAGCTACCTGATGAAGTCGCCTCCACGCCAGTTCAGCGACGACGAGGCCCGCCAACGTCTCGAGGCCTTCGTCGAAGGAAGCGAGGCATGATTCGGATCGGCCTGCTCCTGCTTCTGGGCCTCCTTGCCCGGTTTTTCCCCCTGAGAATGGTATTTTGGCTGACTGAACGCGTCGGCGACGTGGTGTACCTAGCTTGGCCTCGCGGTCGACGCTGGGCCAAGGAGGCTATGTGGCAGGCCGTTGGACAAAGCGCGGCGAAGATGGCCGTGGCGCGATTGGCCCGTCGCTCCATTGGTAACTACTTCAAATACGTGGTCGAGCTCACGCGACTGCGCTGGCTCCGCCTCGAGGACGTCACCCGCAACATCGCGTATGAGGGTGCGGAGCACGTGGCCCAGGCGATGGCGGATGGTCAGGGCGTCATCCTCGTAGGCCTCCACCAGGGCAACTGGGACTTTGGCGGGGCCGTGTTGGCCCAGCAATATCCCGTGCATATCGTGGTCGACACGCACAAGCCGCCGCGTTTCAACACCTTTATCCAGGGGCTACGGGAACGCACCGGCGTGCGGGTGATACCAGTGGAGCAGGCCGCTCGCGGCCTGCTCGGCGTTCTCGGCCGCAATGAGGTGGTCGGTGTGGCCATCGACGCCAAGCCCGGCATCGAGAACGGTGTCGAAGTGACCTTCCTGGGTCGGCCGCTCCGCGTGCCGGCTGGAGTGGCCGCTCTCGCTCTTCGCACTGGGGCGCGCTTGGTGCCTGTTACCCTTGTGCGTGAGGAAGGCGGCCGTTACCGCGGCTTCGCCGCCGAGGCCATCCGCTTCACGCCCAGCGGTGACCGGCAGCAAGACCTCCGTGCGCTCATGCAGGGCGTCGTCACGGTCCTGGAGCAGTGGGTGCGCCGGTATCCGGACCAGTGGTACGTGTTTCGCCCCCTGTGGGGCGACGAGCTTGCGACTCGCACTACTTGAATGCATCACGCGAGTCCCGTGGCTCCTGGCAAGGCTGATCTCCACGTCCATACCGACTTGGGCGATGGCATGATGAGCATCGACGAGCTGCTTGCCCACGTGGAGCACCATACAGACCTCGCCTGCCTGGCCATCACCGATCATGACGAGCTACGCAGCAGCCATCGCGCTCGGGACCTGGCGGTGCAACGTGGCCTGCCGTTTCAAGTGGTGCCCGGGATGGAGGTGACCACGCGGGAGGGCCACCTCCTTGCCCTCTTCCTCGAGTCGCCTGTGCCGAGCCTGCGGTCGCTGCAGGAGACCGTCGAGGCTGTCCACCGCCAGGGTGGCATCAGCGTTGTGCCTCATCCCATGAGCTGGCTTACGCACAGTGTCGGCCAGAGCACGCTCGACCGGCTCGCCGAGGCCGGCGTACCGCTGCACGGCTTGGAGGTGGCAAACCCCACCTACGCCGGCCAGGTGGCTGGGCGGCGCGTCTTGGAGCGCAATCGCGTTCGCTATCGGTGGGCCGAAACCGGCGGCAGCGATGCCCACTTCCTGCGCTTCGTCGGCCTGGCGTACACCCTTTTCCCCGGTCGCTCCGCGGAGGAGCTGCGGGATAGCCTAGAAGCCGGCATCACCCAGGCCCGCCTCGTAGCGCCCATTCGGCCCAGCCAGGTAGGGGCGAGCGCGCTTATTCGGCAGCAGTTTCGCGCGTTGGTCGTACAGCCCCTGCGTCTATTCCGCCGTATGATGCCACTGGCGAGGCCATTCCCGCCTCAGCCGTGAAGATCGCCCAAGTCTCTCCGTACGACTTCGCCTATCCGGGTGGGGCGAACAACCATATCTTCTACCTCGAGCACGAGCTCGCCCGCCTGGGCCACGAGACGCGGATCATTGCCCCCGCCTCGGACCCCACGGTCGTGGGACGGCATCCTCGCTTGACGGTCATCGGTAAGCCCACGTCTGTCCCCACCGGTGGCTCTGTAGCGCGTATCGCCCTCTCCGTCAGGCTGTCAACTCAGGTGAAGACGCTTCTTGAGCAGGAGCAGTTCGACATCGTCCATCTCCACGAGCCCCTCATGCCCATGCTGCCGCTGACGTTCCTTCGCCACTCCAAGAGCATCAACGTCGGCACCTTTCATGCCTACCACGACCAGCGTCGTTTTCCGGTGCAGGCCTACTTCTACGGGCGGCGCATCCTCCGTCGGTGGTTCCGTCGCCTGCACGGCCGCATCGCTGTCTCAGAGCCGGCGCGCCAATTTGTGCAGCGCTACTTCCCCGGCGACTACACGATCATTCCCAACGGCATCGACTGTGCGCGCTTCTCGGACCCTCGCGTGCCGTTGGGGCAGTTTGCTGACGGCAAAGTCAATCTGCTGTTTGTGGGCCGGTGGGAGCCTCGCAAGGGACTCAAGTACCTCATCCGCGCCTTCGCCCTTGTCCAGCGCGAGTTCCCCAACACCCGGCTCATCGTCGTTGGCCCAGACGGTGGCCATCGGGCGGCGATGGAGCAGACCCTCAGCGGGATGGGCCTCGCCGGTCACGTGGCGCTGGTCGGCCAGGTCGCCGATGATGAGCTGCCGAGGTACTATCAGAGCGCCGATATCTTCTGCTATCCCAACACGGGTTCGGAGAGTATGGGCATCGTGCTGCTCGAGGCGATGGCCGCCGGCAAACCGCTGGTGGCTTCCGCCATCCAGGGCGCCCTGTACCTGGTCCGCCAAGACGAAGGCATCCTGGTGCCGCCGAAGGACCACACCGCTCTTGCTATGGCTATCGTCCACCTCATAGCCGACCGTGACCTACAAATGCGAATGGGGGAACAAGGTAGGCTGACGGCGCAGGCGTACTCATGGCCCCGCATCGCCGCCCGTATCGTCGCGTACTACGAGGAGCTGCTCGTGCGTCACCGCCTTGGCGAGGCTGTGCCACTTGCCGCCAGGCAGACTGGTTAGGACGCACGTCATGGAGCGCTTAGCGGCTTGGGAGCAACAGACGCCTCGTCGCTTGGTTGCGCCGCTCGTCGCGCTGTTGGGCCGCCTCGGCGTGACGCCGAACCTCCTCACCTTGGTCGGGCTCCTGTTCAACGGCCTGACGGGCCTCGTGCTCAGCCGAGGCCATTTCACGTGGGGTGCGGTGCTGGTGCTGCTTTCGGGAGCCTTCGACCTGTTGGACGGGTCGCTCGCCCGGTCCACGGGGCAGGCCAGCCGCTTCGGCGCCCTCCTCGACTCGACGCTTGACCGCTGGGGCGAGTCGCTTCTTTTTGGCGGGCTGTTGATCCACTACTGGGCGCGGCCCGGCGCTATCGAAGTGCCGCTGCTCTTTGCTGCCATCGTCGGCTCATTGCTGGTGAGCTACGTCCGCGCTCGCGCCGAGGGCCTCGGCATCGATTGCGAGGTGGGGCTGTTCACTCGAGGGCGTCGCATCGTCCTCCTGGCGGCCGGCCTACTCGTGGGCCAGGTCGCGATAACCCTGGGCGTCCTCGCCGTCTTGACAAACTTCACGGCCATCCAGCGGCTCGTCTACGCGCGCAAGCTACTCCGCTGAGGTCGGTCATGCCTCTTGCACCTGCCGACAGACTGAGGTCGCGTCTGAGGTCAACAGAACGCTTTTACTTGTCCTTAGCATCACAAGTTTGCGAAAAATTTGACAAAGTTTATGGTAGTTAGTTATACTCGTTCCTCGAACGAGCATTCGGATCACAAGACCTTACGCAAGGAGGAAGTCATGGCGCGAGGAGTGGAGGAACGGGTGGTTCCCATCGAGCGGGGCGGGCAAGGGAGCACAGGGCCATTAGCTCAGAGTGTCGCGGATTTCCTGGCGCATCTGCGCGCGGAGAAGGGCTTTTCCGCGAACACCATCGCTGCGTACCAGAACGATCTCGGCCAGCTGATGGAGTTCCTCGAAGCGGAGGGTCAACGGCGAAGGCGGGCCGTCGCTTGGCCCCAGGTGGACCGGGAGCTGCTGAATGCCTATCTTCTCGATCTAAAGGAGAAAGACTATGCACTGGCCACGCAGGGACGCAAGGTGGCCGCGGTCAAGTCGTTCTTCGCGTTTCTGCAGCGTGAGGGGCTCATCGACCAAGACCCCGCGGAAGCGGTTCATTCGCCCAAGGTGGGTCGTTCTCTCCCCCGCACCATGTCGGTGGCAGAGGTAGTGGTGCTCTTGGGGCTGCCCTCCCGGCGAGATACGCCCGAGGCGCGCCGTGACGCCGCGATGTTGGAGCTGCTCTATGCGACCGGCATGCGCGTCACCGAGATTATCTCCCTCAACCTCAACGACGTGGACCTGGAGACAGGCTTCGTCCGCTGTTTCGGCAAGGGCTCCAAGGAGCGACAGATCCCCATCCACCCGCAGGCGGTCCGGGTGTTGACGTCATACCTAGGCGAGGGCAGGCCGAAGCTGGTACGCCGACCGGGCGAAGTGGCGCTCTTTCTGAACCGTCGGGGGCAGCGACTCACCCGCCAGGGCTTCTGGCTCATCCTGAAGAACTACTGCCGCGAGGGCGGCCTCGACATCAACATTACGCCACACACCTTGCGCCACAGCTTCGCCACCCATATGCTGACTGGTGGCGCCGACCTGCGGCGAGTGCAGGAGTGGCTGGGGCACGCCAATATCTCATCCACCCAGATCTACACCCATCTGCTCGATAACCGAGTCCGCGAGGTCTACGAGCGAGCCCACCCGCGCGCTCGCTAGACTGTCGCCTCAGGCGACCGGTGTGACGCGCAGGAGGAGGCCCCAAGCCCCTTGGAGCCTCCTCCTCGCTCTTCTCCTCACGAGCTCGCTAGCGGCCGACGTCGCCTGTGCCCGCTCGCCTTCCCCGCTTGCGCCCACCGCCACCGCTGCCGCCGCGCCCACGACGTCCCCCGCCCCGCTGGCGGCGGCGCCACCACCGTCGGTCCCAGACCGAGACCTGTACGACCTGGCCAGGCGCTACCGCGGCGCCGCCGCCGCACCCTCTGGTCCGCGGACCGCGGCGCCGACTGTGGCCGGTAGCCGGGCCACCTTCAACGTGCTGGACGTGGAGCGGACGAGTCGTTTCGAGGTGACAGCGACCGCGCGCTTGACGAGTGATCACCTCGTCTTCTACGTGGCCGATGGGGTCGCCGTCTCCGACGACGCTCTGGCCCGCTCGGCCCGCCAGTTCGAGGAGCGGACCTACCCCCGCCTCATCGAGGCCTTCGGCGAGCCGCGGGAGACTGGCCTCAACGGCGACCCTCGCTACACCGTGCTCCTGGCGCCCATCGCCGGCGTCGCCGGCTACTACGCCGCCGGCGACGAATACCCAAGCGCCGTGTACCCGTTCAGCAACGAGCGCCACATGGTCTATCTCAGTACCGGCTCGATACAGCCTGGCACGACCGCCTTCGACGCCGTTCTGGCACACGAGTTCCAGCACGCCCTTCACTGGCAGGCCGACCGCACCGAGGAGTCCTGGCTGAACGAGGGGCTCTCCGAGCTAGCGTCGTACCTCGCCGGCTATCCTCCCAACGCGGCCGAGGCGTACCTGTCCACCCCAGACGTGCCGCTGCTCATCTGGCCCAGCCAGCCCGGTGCCGCGGGGACGCATTACGGGGGCTCCTATCTGCTCTTTCGCTACCTTCTCGCCCAGGGCGTGACGCCGGCGGAGCTGTTGCCGCTTGTCGCCGATCCGGCCAACGGCCGGACCAGCCTGGAGCGTCTCCTCTCATCGCTGAGACCGCCGCGCACGTTCGACGCACTCTTCGGCGACTGGCTGGTCGCCACCGTCGTCAACCTCAGGGAGGGGCCGCTCGGCTATGCGGGGTTCTCCCTCCGGGCGCCCAAGGTTACGCCGTTGACGCTTGGCGGAGGAGCCTTCCGTGGCTCCGTGGCGCCCTACGGTGCCGACTACCTGGAGCTGGGCGGCGCCGGTGACGTGACCGTCACCTTCCAGGGAAGGACCGAGACGACAGCTCTGCCCACAGAAGCTCCAGGCGGACGGTCATTCTGGTGGAGCCAGCGCGGCGATGGCACGAACCCCCGCCTTACCCGCGCCTTCGATCTGACTTCCCTCCAGCGCGCCACGCTCTCCTTCAAGCTCTGGTACGACCTCGAGGACGGCTGGGACTACGGGTATGTCGCTGCCTCCACAGACGGCGGTAACGCCTGGCAACCCCTGGCGGGGCCCCACACCACGACAAACGACCCGCTGCGCCTCGCCTATGGGGCCGGGTACACCGGCCACAGCGGAGGCGGCGCAACGTCGCGGTGGCTCGACGAGCGCGTCGACCTCACCCCCTACGCCGGGAAGCGCATCCTGCTGCGTTTCGAGGTGGTCACCGATGACGGCGTCCACCGCCCCGGCTTCGCCGTCGACGACATCTCGGTCGCCGAGCTCGCTTTCGCCGATGGCGCTGAGGCCGACGAGGCCGGCTGGACGGTCGAGGGCTTCTGGCGCACCGACAACCGCCTGCCGGCCCGCCCGCTGGTCCGCCTTATCGAGGAAGGGTCCGACACGACGGTCAGGGACATGCTCATCGGGCCGGAGGGCGCCGGCTCCCTGACCGTGCGCGGACTGGGCTCTACGACGCGGCGCGCCTTGCTCGTCGTCAGCGCCCTCGCTCCCCTCGCCAGCGAGCAATTACCGTACGAGGTGCGTCTGGCGCTGCCGCCGTGAGCTAGGGCGGCCACACAGGGCCGCCCCTACGCGTTGCTGGGCGAGGATGGAAACGGGGTTGCCGGTTTCCTTGAAGCGGCCCGCTGCGGCGGGCTATGATGTCGCAGTCATGAGCCAGCGGACCCTGCGCATCAGCGTCATCGGCGGCTCCGTCGTGCCGCCTTCTATCGAAACGGTCGCGGAGGAGGTGGGGCGGGAGCTGGCCCGTCACGGCGCTACGCTGATCTGCGGCGGCCTCGGCGGTGTCATGGAGGCCGCGTGTCGCGGCGCCGCGGCCGAGGGCGGCCGCACCGTAGGCATCCTGCCTGGAACGGACCCGCGCGAGGCGAACCGCTATGTGGAGCTTCCCATCCCCACCGGCATGGGCTGGGCGCGCAACGTCATGGTCGCCCTGGCGGGCCAGGCCGTGATCGCCATCGACGGTGGCTATGGCACGCTCTCCGAGCTCGCCTACGCGCTGCAGGCCGGCATCCCCATCGTCACTCTGCGCACCTGGCGCATGACCGACCACCGCGGCGTCCTGGAGACGAAGTTCATCGAGGCCGAGACCGCTGTGGAGGCGGTGGCCAAGGCCGTCGCCGCGGCGAGGGGCGAGACGGTCGTGCCATGACCGCCATCACACGGCTGCACGCCCGCGAGATCATCGACTCGCGCGGCAACCCGACCGTCGAGGTGGATGCGGAGCTGGCTGACGGCAGCCTGGGCCGCGCCGCCGTCCCGTCCGGGGCCAGCACCGGCACCCACGAGGCGGTCGAGCTGCGCGACGGCGACCGGCGACGCTACGGCGGCAAGGGCGTGCTGAGGGCGGTCGAGAACGTGAACGGCGAGATCAGCCGCGCCATCATCGGTCGCGATGCCTTCGACCAGGCTGGCCTGGACCAGGCACTCCTCGCGCTCGATGGGACGCCGAACAAGGCCCGCCTCGGCGCCAATGCCATTCTCGGCGTCTCGCTGGCCGCGGCCAAGGCCGCTGCCGCGTCGCGCGGCGAGCCCCTCTACCGCTATCTCGGCGGCGAGGGAGCATCGCTCCTTCCGGCCCCGTTGCTGAACGTCCTGAACGGCGGCCGCCACGCCGTGGGTTCCACCGACTTCCAGGAGTTCATGCTGGTCCCGCTTGGGGCCCCGTCCTTCGCCGAAGGCCTCCGCATGGGCGTCGAGACCTACCATGCGCTGAAGGCGCTCCTAAGTGACCGCGGCTACAGCACCACCCTTGGCGACGAGGGAGGCTTCGCCCCGGCCTTGTCGACGAACGAGGCCGCCGTCGAGCTGCTCCTGGAGGCCGTCCGCCAAGCCGGCCTCCGCGCCGGTGAAGATGTCGCTATCGCCCTCGACGTCGCCGCCTCCGAGCTCTTCACCGAGGCCGGCTACCGCCTCGCCCGCGAGGGCCGGGTCCTCTCGGCGGGCCAGCTCATCGATCTCTATGCCGACTGGCTGCGGCGCTATCCCATCGTCAGCATCGAGGACGGCCTGGCGGAGGAGGACTGGGCGGGATGGCGCGTCCTGACGGAGCGCCTCGGCTCTCGCGTCACGCTCGTCGGCGACGACCTCTTCGTCACCAACGTGGCGCGCCTGCAGCGGGGCATCACGGAGGGCAGTGCCAACGCCATCCTGATCAAGCTCAACCAGATCGGCACGCTCACCGAGACGCTGGCCGCGGTGCGCATGGCCCACCAGGCGGGCTGGTCCGCCGTCATCAGCCACCGCTCCGGTGAGACCGAGGATACGACCATCGCCGACCTCGCCGTCGCCACGGGCGCGGGCCTCATCAAGACCGGCGCACCGGCCCGCTCAGAGCGTGTCGCCAAATACAACCGCCTCCTCCGCATCGAGGAGGAGCTAGGGCCCGCGGCCCGCTACGCGGGAAGAGATGCGTTTGCCAGGCGGGTGTAGGGGCGTTCAATTGAACGCCCCCACGGTCGCGACTGCATCCGCCGCAGCAGCAACGCAACGGGGTCATTGAGAGGTGCCATCGCGATGTCATCCGCGCCGCTGATTACCCCCATCTCCCCCCGCGCCTGCGTGATCGCGGGCGTCGTGGTCGTTCCACGGGTCATCCACTTTGACGGACGAGGCTTCCTCGTCGAGGGCCTGCGTAAGGACGACGAAGTCGCGCTTGGCCATGAGTTCCATATGGCCTACACCTCGCTGAGCGTGCCCGGCGCCGCCCGCGACGCGGACCGCTGGCATCATCATGCCTTGCAGCAGGACCGATACCTGGTCATCACCGGCGCGATGCTGATGGCCTTCTACGACCCACGGCCGTCCTCGCCGACCCAGGGTTGCCTGGAAGTGCTGCGCGTCGTGGGCGCCTCATCGGCCCAGGTGGCGGAGGCGAGCAACTCCGGTCAGCGGTTCGACGTGCCGACCCACCTCGTGATGATACCCATCGGCGTGTACCACGCTGTCAAGAACGCTGGCCACGAGGGCTCGATCCTCCAGAACTTCCCCACCCGCCTCTACGACCCCGCCGACGAGGGACGCGCCCCCTTCGCCGACGTGCCGATCCCCGGTCTAGGGAATGCGCCGTTCGCGTGGGACCTTGTTGTAGCTGAGTAGCAACGCAGGATGACAGGTAGGTGGTAGGGCGTTCGATTGAACGCCCCTGCCAAATCGCCGCAATCTTCGTCCTCTCGCGCAATCTCGGCACCGAATGCCTCGCCTCGCACTGTTCGCCCTCGTCGCCATCCTGCTCCTCGGCGGGGCCCTCCGCATATACAACGTCGGCGACAACCCATACGGCTTCTTCGCGGACGAGGCCTCTTTTGGCTACAACGCCTACACCATCCTCCGCCACGGCACCGACGAGCACGGGGTGCGCTTCCCGCTGCTGTTCCGCGCCTTCGGGGAATACAAGCTCCCTGTCTACATCTACGGTCTAGTGCCGTTCATCGCAGTTTTTGGACTGACCGAGACGGCAGTCCGTCTCGCGACCGCGGCCTTCGGCACCGCCACCATCGGCGCCATGTACCTGCTGGCGCGGCTCATGTTCCGCAGCGAGGGTGCGGGCCTGCTTGCGGCCTTGGTCCTCGCCGTCGAGCCGTGGCATGTCCACTACAGCCGCACGGGGATCGGCGACTTCACGGCTTACGCGTTCTTGCTGACTTTGGGCCTCGGCCTCTTCCTCGTTGGCCGAGAGCGCTCGTGGTGCTGGCCGGCCTCGGCCGCGACCTTTGGCCTGTCGCTGTACGCCTACCGCGCCGCCTGGTACTTCGTGCCACTGGTGCTGGTCGCTCTCGCCGTCCTCTACTGGCGTGACCTGATCCAGCGATGGCGGCTTGCCCTGCTCAGTGGCCTCATCATCCTCGCCATGGCGGCGCCGCTCGCGTGGCACCTCGTCTTCGGGCCCGGCGACCGCGTCCGCGAGGTGGCGGTCCTCGGCTCCGAGCAGCGGCGGGACCGGTCTGTCTGGGAAACGTACGACGCCTACTTCGGCGTCTCGTTCCTCTTCGAGCGCGGAGACAACGGGCCCATCACACGCCACTATTTGCCGGGGCACGGCCAGCTCTACTGGCTGCAGGCGCCATTCCTCCTGCTTGGGCTGATCGCCATCGCCCGGCAGCCGAGCAAGGAGCGTCTGCTCTTGGCATTTGCCCTTGCCGTGTACCCCATTGGCGGTGTGCTCACCGACACCAACCCGATCAGCAGCCGCACCATCCACGGCTC
>Ga0209521_10003796_pt1 | contig 12146 bp, 13 predicted proteins | sample Rifsed19ft4_FD_184016 | JGI IMG/M metagenome (GOLD analysis project Ga0209521, IMG submission 184016) | Soil microbial communities from Rifle, Colorado, USA - sediment 19ft 4 (version 2) | ecosystem: Environmental > Terrestrial > Deep subsurface > Rock core/Sediment | place: Rifle, Colorado... | reverse complement strand
CGGGAAGGGTATGACTTTTAAACAAAAAGGCCGCTTAATCAGCGGCCCGGGAAGCAAGGGGACGAGCGGTTAGCGTCTTCGTTTTTGGTTGCGGACGCGAATAGCCGCCCAGGCGCGCGGGGTGAAGCGGGACATCGCCATGGCAGCCGCCATCAAAACCAGCAAGGCAACAGCTATTGTCGTTTCCATAGTTCGCCCAGTGTATAGAGGGGGCAGGTCTTTGTCAAGTGAGGGGTGGATTAATAGCCATTCACGTCATTGCGAGCCCTCCCCACGTGTCATTAGTATGCTCTGAGAGCGCAGCCAAATGGGTCGACGAGCCGAAGAATTCACCCTTTCCTCCGCTTGTCATTCCGAGCGGACTATTAAGCCTGTACCCAAGTTAGAATCAAGAAAGCGAGTCTCCATCTAACGCGGTCTTCCGAACAACCAAGTCCTGCGAACCGAGTTTTTCAGTTGACAGATAAAACATCTTTGTTGAGAATTATAAAAACATAAAACGGGGGACTTCGGACTTAGAACTTGTTTGGTGTTAAAACACAAACCAGGTATGCCAGAACGGGTCGATCAAAATAAAGAAGATGCCCCAGGCCAGCCCTAAAATGCTGCCGCCCACCACGTCCCGCGGGAAGTGGGCGCCTACGTACATGCGGGTCATGCCCACAGCCACGGCGACCATGTAGATCAGGATGGTCAGCGGCGCCGGCAGCTCCCATTGGAAATTGAGCAGGGTCATCAGGAAGAAGGCTTGGGCAGTATGCCCGCTGGGGAAGGAGCGACCCGGCGCCCGCCAGCCGATCACCCGCGCTTCGGCATGGATCAAATAAGGCCGCGCCCGGTTGGTAAGTTCCTTCAGCCCTTCCACGATCAAGGCCAGCGAGAGCGTGCCCAGCACGAGTTCCAGCGCCAGGTTGGCTTGCCGCACCAATAGCAGGCCGGAGGCCAGCAGCAGGGCAGTCCAGCCGCCGCCGATCTGGGTGATCACCCACATGGCCCGGTCCAGCCACTTGGGCCGGTAACCCCACAGGTTGACGAACAGGAACACGCTGTTGTCTATCTTTTGGCCGCGCGCCCACAGAAAGGAAAGGCTGAGCAAGGTGAACAGCAGGATGGCCAGGATGAAGCTGCGCCGCGCCACCACCGCCAAAAAGATTTCGCGCCGCTGCCCGGCGGGCAGCAAGGCGAAGAAGATGCCGATCGCCAGCACCAGGCCCAGCGCCACCACCGGCCGCCGGTAAGGCGATCCGCGCCGGATGATTTCGGCCTGGTCTTGCGGGGAGAGGGGTTGGATGCTGTTTTTATCCATGTTCCACTTTGATCAGTTCGGGCACTTCGCTGCGCCTGGGGCCGGTTCCGTTGCTCGTGTTGGCCATCACGCGCAAGGCCTCGGGTTGCACCCTGATCCTGATCTGGCTGGCGGGCAGGAGCCGGCCGTCGGCGTTGGCGCCCATTTGGGGCAGGGTGGTGATCTTCACGCGGCGCACGCGGAAATGCTTCACGCTCTCGTCGTTGATTTCGCCGCCCAGATATCGTATCGCATAATTCAGCAGGCCCACCTTGCTGAGCTCGGTGAAGACGAAAACGTTCAGCAGGCCGTCGCGGAAGGACACGCTGCGATTGATACGGAAATTGCGGCCGATATAAGGCATGTTGGCCACCACCACCGAGTAGGCGCTTAAGCTGACCGGTTTCTTTTGGCCGATTTCCAGGGTGACCAACGAAGGGGTTGAGGCCGCGATGGTGGAAATTACCTCGCCTGCCTTAAGGATCTCGCCGCGGCGAAAATCATCAGCTGGGGGAAAGATGTCCGAGATCAGGCCAAGGGTGGCCATCTCCAGAAAAAAGCGTTTCGTGCCGCCGCTGCGCGCATAGCCCAGGTCGATTTTCACCCGCCGGCCTTGGCGCAGCAGCGCTACCGCCTCATCCAGCCTGCGCGGGATGCGCAGGTTGATCGCCAGGTTGTTGGCTGTGCCCGTGGGCAGGATTCCAAGCGTCAGCGGGCTGCCGGCCAGCTCGGCCGCCAGGCTGTCGATCGTGCCATCCCCGCCGGAGGCGACGATAAGGCGTGTGCCATCTTTGAGCGCTCGCTTTATCACCGCTTTCATGCCGGCTTCGTCGTCCCAAAGGTGCACTTCCGGCTGCATGTTGTGCTTTTGCATCTCGGTCAGGATCTCCATCAACTGCTGCGGAGATTCCCCCGTCTTGCCGGCAGTTGGATTGAAGATGAGTTTAACCCGCAGGGGTTTTTGCTTTCCCGATCTGCTCATAACGCTCACTAGTGGTTTTGAAAGCCGCAAAGTTCAATTATCCCTTAAATCCAAATCTTAGTGTTAGTTGACGCTTAAAAAATCCACTTGCCCCTATGCAAAAAACGCCTTTTCCTGACGGGACGTTATAATAGACGCATTGCGCCTGAAGGAACAATTGAAATGACGATGAGCGAAGCAGTCGAAACCAACGAAATCTTGCATTTGAGCCCTGCCGCGGTGTCGAAGATCACCGAGCTGATCCAAACGCGCGGCAAGCCCGGTCTGGCCGTGCGCGTGGCCATCCGCGGCAGGTTGCCGGGTGGCGGCTACCAGACGGAATTCAAATTCCAGGAACGCAGCGCGGCCGTGAATGGCGACCGCGTGCAGTCCGTTGGCGCCTTCGACCTGCTCTTCGACCCTGCCGTAGCCGAGAAGGTGCAAGGCGCCAGGGTGGATTTCGATGAGCAGCGCTATTCGGCCGGCTTCAATATCGAATATCCGCCGCGCAGCCCCTTCCCGCCCGGGGTGGAAGCCCGCCGCGATTGGACCGACCCCTTGGCCCAGCAAGTGCAGCACGTGATCGATGATTTCATCAATCCGGGCGTGGCCGCCCATGGCGGCTGGGTATTGTTGCGGGAAGTAAAAGGGCAGGATGTGTTTGTGGAAATGGGCGGCGGCTGTCAGGGCTGCGGCCTGGCCGCGGTGACCTTGCGCGCCGGCATCGAAAAAGCCATCAAAAAAGCCGTGCCTGAGGTCAAGGAAATCATCGACGTGACTGCTCACGAACAGGGCGAGGATCCTTATTACGCTGCCGAGGCGGCTGGCGCCTCGCCGTTCACTCCATGAGGGACGGCACCCGCGCCTGCCTGGGTTTTGTGTTCCTGGCCGCCGCCCTGGTGTTGGCGGTGGCTTTTGGCATCGGCGGCTGGGTGCTGGGCGGCGATGCCGGCGCAGGGTTGGTCACCGCGCTGGTCACCTTTGGGCTGTTTGCTATTGCGGCTGCCTACATGTTCATGACCATCAAAGACTACGCCTGGATCCCGGCGGTGCTGGCCGGCGTTTACGCCATCCTGCCCGACCTGCTGGTCGGCCCGCTGGACGACGCCGTGGTGTTGGTAGCTGGGGTGGCGGTTTCCGCTATCATCTCCTGGCGCCGCGGGCGGCGTATTTCACCAGGTTAATCCTGTCTCCACCATCACCAATCTCCCTCTCCAATCTCCAATCTCCCCCCATCCTGCTCGCTTCTTCCCGTTGACTCTGCGCTCTGAGGGGTGTAGACTGGCAGCGCGAAATGGAAGTTGACCGTACTTTAGATTTGGACCCGTTACCGAGCAAGCGCCTCACCCTTGCTTGGCGTGCCCGCTTGGATGGAAGGCGGCGTTTGGCCTGACTGGCTGTACCGCATCCGCCTGCCCACCCCGGACGCCAGCGAAGCGCCGGGTTTTTGTTTAAGCTTGCCGGGTAGCGCGAGGTGCGAGAGGAGCTGCGATGATCACGATCTACAAGACAGTGGCGGGCAAGCTGGTGGAACAAAAGCGGGCCACGCCGGGGGTCTGGATTCATGCGGTGAGCCCTAGTGAGGTAGAGCACGCGCAGCTGATCAAGTGGGGTGTTCCAAAAGAGGCCATCAATTCCGCGTTGGATATCGATGAATTGGCCCGGGTGGAAAAAGAAGACGGGGTGATGTTCATCATTATTCGCGTGCCCTATTTCTATGGCGACCAAGTGGATATCCCCTATAACACCATCCCCTTGGGCGTGGTCACCTCCTCCAAATGGATCGTGACCATTTGCAGCCAGAGCACCGAGCTGATGCGCGAATCGCGCAAAAGCAAGGAGCATCCGCTAAACACCAAGAAGCACAATACGTTTATCTTGCATATCTTATACAACACTGCCAAACTGTTCTTAAAGCACTTGTCCTCCATCAACCATATTGTGGACAACCTCGAGGACCGCCTGTCGGTATCCATCCGCAACAAAGAATTATTCGAGCTGCTCAAATATCAGAAAAGTCTGGTGTTTTTCTCCACTGCCCTCAAGACCAATGAGCTGATGATCGAGCGCCTGCAACGCATCAAGCTTTTCCAAAAATATCCGGAAGACAAAGACCTGTTGGATGACGTCCTTACTGAAAATCTGCAGGCCATGGAAATGACCAATATCTCCGGAAATATCTTGAGCCAGATGATGGACGCTTTTGCTTCGATGATCTCTAACAATCAGAACAACGTGATCAAGTTGCTGACCTCGGTGACCATTGTCTTGAGCATCCCGGTGGTGGTGGCCAGCTTTTTCGGCATGAACGTCGAGTTACCCTTCCAGGGTCACCCAATCGCCTTCGAACTGACCTTGGCGATCAGCGCAGTAATTGCCTTTCTGGCGATCTGGTTCTTCCGCAAAAAAGACTGGTTTTAGTTGTCCCTTGGCATTGCTAAATGCAGGAAAGCGGGGGTATTCACGCCCACTGTGTTTTCTGGCGCCCAGATTAAATCCGTTTGTAGATCCCGTTCTGGCGCTGCATCAAACGGTTTTCGACTAAGCCCCGGCGCAGGCTCGCCGTGTCCGCGTGCAGGGTCGCCAGCTTTTCGTTGGCTGCTTTCTCAGGGTAGCTCTTGCCTTCTTTAAATAGCTGCACGGCATAGCGTAAAATTGCCTGAAGTTTCTTGCCCTGCGCGGGCAGCCAGGAGACGTGCGGGCGACGTATGCTGCGCAGAATACAAAGCGTCAAATAGATTTCAGTCTGGTCATTGAAATACCTGCTTGATTACTTACCCATTTATAATCAAGGAGCTTTGTCCAACCAACTACAGGCGGAGTTAGGCCAGGAGGAAGAAGTGATAGACGCTGGCGAAGCCCTACGTGGGAAGCACGCCCGTGAAACAGCTTGGATTGTCGGGCTGGGCGCAAGCATTAAATACCTTACTTCCTGGCATTTTGGGACTGGGCCAGTCATCACCATGAATGAGGCTATCAAAGTCGTGCAGGAATTGGGGCTATCTAACCAACTCTATTCCCTCCAAAAAGACGGCTGCCACCAGCGTGGCGTTCCCGGCCACCAATGCGGCGGAAAAATGACCTACCCGCGCACTGACATCCCGGTGATTTTGCCCCGACATGGATATGCTGAATTCTGCCTAGAGGAACACCCCAGCCGCTTGTGGCTCGACTATGTGGCATCCTTTGGTCTTGACCCGCAGGAGATGAGCGTCCGTATAGCTGTAGCGTTGGCGCTGCGGGTCATGGGCTGCGCCAGCATCGTGTTCGTCTGCTGCGACTCGTTGATAGGCAATGATCTCAAGAATATGCGTCGCTACTACCCGGAGACCGGGGAGATAGCGATACCGCCCAATTACGGCAATTATAGCCACGTGCGCCCGATTGTCCTGGACGACGTGCGGGGCGTCCCCCATCATATTTTGACGCCGAAACAAGGTGGAGATGATAAAAACAATCCTGATGTATTTGCACCAGTTCATCAGCAACCTTTGACCCTGAACACGGAAAGAGCCGATTGGCCCGCTTTTTATTGACATCCTCTGGCTGCCTGATTGAGTTCTGCTCAGCATGCGTCGCCCCTACGGTTGCCCGATCCCTGATCCCCGATTACCTGATCCCCTGATCTCTAATTCCCATTCTTCAATCTCCGACCCCTAATCACTATTCACTAATCCCATGGTTAATACAGAGAGGCCGCGTTTCGGGTTCGCGGCCTCTCTGGGGCGAAAATGTGCAGGTAGTGTTTACCTGCCCGGTTTACAGATATTCCTTGAGTTGGCGCGCCCGTTTGGGATGGCGCAGGCGGCGCAGGGCCTTGCCTTCGATCTGGCGGATGCGCTCGCGGGTCAATCCGAACTTGGCGCCCACTTCCTCGAGGGTGTAGGCGCGCCCGTTTTCTAGCCCGAAACGCAGGCGCAGGATGCGCGCTTCGCGCGGGTTGAGCGTGCCTAGCACTTCGTCCACCTTTTGCTCCATCATATTGCGGTAGGCCGCCTGGCTGGGGCTGGGGCTGCTCTCGTCTTCCACGAACATGCCCAGTTCCGAATCGTCTTCATCACCCACCGGGCTCTCCAGCGAGAGCGGCAGCCAGGAGACGCGCAGCATCCAATCGACCTTGTCGATGTCTTCGTTCATGGCATCCGCCAGGTCCTCCACGTTGGGTGGGTGGCCGAGTTGCTGCTCCAGGCTATGGGCAGTTTTATACAGCAGCCGAATGCGGTCGATCATATGCACCGGCACACGGATCGTGCGCCCCTGGTCGGCGATGGAACGTGTGATCGTCTGGCGGATCCACCAGGTGGCATAGGTCGAAAAGCGGAAGCCCAGGCGGTAATCGAACTTGGCCACGCCTTTCATCAGGCCCAGGTTGCCTTCCTGGATCAAGTCCAGGAAGGGCACGCCGCGGCCCATGTATTTCTTGGCGATGCTGACCACCAGGCGCGTGTTGGCTTTGATCAGGTGCTCGCGGGCCAGGCGGCCGTCTTCGATGACCGTGTCGTACTCGGTGTGCTTGTCCGCTGGGGTGCTGCCGTTCAGTTTATTCAGCTGGCGGCGCGCCTTTTTGCCCGCCTCGATGCGCTTGGCTAGGTCCACCTCTTGCTGCATGTTCAGCAGCGGCACGGTGGACATTTCCTTTAGATACAGGCCCACTGTATCGATGACCTCGTCCACCGGCAGCTCGTAGGCTTCCGCTTGAGCGTGCAGGGCATCCGCGTCAGGTGTCTCTTCTTCAGCTTCTTCGATCTCGGCGCGGGTCAGGTAATGCAGTTGCAGCCGGGCGAGGTCCTTGTCTTCGTCGAGCAGGGTAAAGGCATCGGGTGAGACGGCGAAACGGTTCTCGTCGAACAAAACCACCGATTCTTGTTGCTCGTCCATCTGCTTGGGTTGATAGGCCATGCGTTCTCCTCCTCAAACCGCGCCCCCGGGATTGCGGCGCGGCCTGATGGTTACTCTTGGGGATCGATGAGGTCTTTTAATGCGGCGAATTGGGGATTGATGGGAGCCTGTTGGTGGTCGCATTGCTCAACGTTCCGGTTGATGCCGCACACGGGGCACAGCCCCTTGCAGCCAGGGCGGCACAACGGGGTGATGGGCAGGTCCAACAGCAGGTATTCGCGCCCGATAGGCGCCAGGTCGATCTGGTGGTTGGCCGGCAGCAGGAGTTGCGATTCGGTCACCGAGCGTTCATCGAAAGCGTACAACTCGGTGAATTCGGTGGCTACCGGCAGGTCGAACTCGTCCAGGCAGCGGGCGCATTCCGTCCGGATGCGGCCGCTAAGGCTGACCTCAGCCACCAGGCCTTGCGGTGTGCGGCCAAAGCGGGCTGAGCCGCGCAGGTCCCGCAGGGTTAGGTCGGAAGCCATCACCATCTCGGGGATATCGAATTCGACGGTGCGGCCGTAACCCACCTCAGCTTTCACCAGGAATCCGACGTTTATGCGCAAGGGGTTATCGCGTTTAGCCATGGTTTGCAGGGTAGGGAGTGAGGGGAATATCGAGGCCTCTGTATCAAAGAATCCTTTGCGAACCGTTTTGCAAAGGATTCTGAGAAACTCGACGAAATTATAACAAAAATTGCAGAACCGGTCAATAGACAACCGTGAATATGGTACGTTTAGACTACCTGACCGCCGCGATTGGTGGCTGAGTACTACTCCCCTAGATTGTCTCCGAGAGGTGAAAAAATCGCATCCAAATACGATTAAAGACCAGCCAGCAATCCGTATAATCGAGTCCTCCGAATTACCCGTATCTGCTCTCTCGAGCCCAAATGCCCCGCCTCCTGCTAGCCACCTCCAACCCCGGTAAATTGCTTGAACTGCGCTCTCTGCTGGCTGGTTTACCTCTTGAGATTGCCACCCCGGCCGAACTCTGCCTGAACCTGCAAGTGCCCGAAACCGGCGCCACTTACGCCGAAAACGCAGCCCTCAAAGCGCGCGCCTTCGCCGCCGCCAGCGGGCTGCCGTCGCTAGCTGACGACAGCGGGCTGGAGGTGGAAGCGCTGGGTGGGGCGCCCGGGCTGCATTCCGCCCGCTTTGTTCCACAGCCTGGAGCCAGTGATGCGGACCGCAGGACTCGTTTGCTGCAGGCGCAGGCTAACCATCCGCAGCCATGGCTGGCCACATTCCGCAGCGCCATTTGCCTAGCGCTGCCAAACGGCGAAACCTACTTTACCGAGGGCATCTGCACTGGGGAGATCATCCCCGAGGAGCGCGGCACAGGTGGCTTCGGCTACGATCCGATCTTCCTGCTGGCAGGTCTGGGGCGCACCATGGCGGAGCTTAGCCTGGAGGAAAAGAACCAGGTCAGCCACCGGGCGCGGGCCATCGGGAAAATAAAACAGATACTTAAAGAACAACTTTAGGGTTCCAGGGCAAAGGACACTATTGCAATCCAAACTGGCGGAGTAAAACTTGAACGGGAAACATGGCAGGAAAGCTTTCGAAAATAGCTGGTGCCCTCGCGACGCTACTCCTCATCTCCAACTGTGGTGTTTCCCCTGACGCGCAAAGCCCCGGTTTTCCTTTAGAAACAGGCATCCCATTTTCTCCAACCGCTTCGCTAACTCCAGGCATGGTTTTCGAGCTTCCTGGACATGACCCGGATCTCTTCCAGCCCATCGAACTGACCCATAACCCGCCTTTGATCGCCAGATCTGACGAAACGGTCATGTTAGTTTTTGATGTGGTAAATACGCTCTCTTGCGCAGGCTCCTGTTCTATTCGGCCTTCTCTGTTTTACTCCTACGGAGAATCCGGGTACTTTCAAACAATGCCCCTTTCCGAAGAACTCGTGAACGAAATGCAATCCTTAATCGCCATGCTGCCTGCTACGGATCCAATGGGAGGATCTTTGCGCTATTACGCGGAGTTTTCCATCCCTGAAGACGGCTATACCTTTCGCTATCCAGTGGCTGGTACCATCGATTTGTTTACCTCCTCGGTTTTTATTTCGGTCGACCTTCCTCCAGAGAAACCAGTACAGCCCGGTGAGACCGTTTTAAATTTCGATTGGGGCGCCGGACCGGAAGAGGTCGGCCAACTAACCTTCGAAGGCTTCCCCCAATTGATCGGCCCTCCGGCTTTGGATGTTTCCGCGGACGGCCGCATCGCCCTGTTGGATCCAGGCAATAATCGCATTTTGGTCTTTGATCCCCTTGTCAAAAGTTATACGAGCTTTCCATTGCCCTTTACCTATAAATCCATGGGCGATGTGCAATTTGATTCACAAGGGCAGCTTGCAATCCTTGACTTGATCGGCGAAGAGGTCGAGGGAAGCCCCGTTCCTATTCCGCAGGTTTACCGTTTGTTTCCCGATGGCAGCTTGGCTGCAGCCGGTCCGGTCTATGCCAAGTTTCCAACAAAATTCGTACAGGATCTAGAAGTGCTTGACTATTTCGATGGCAGGACGGTGGCGGCCATCAATGCAGTGGGTGAAATAAACTCCAGGGAGGCACAAAGGCAAAAACACACCTGGGAGCTGCCTTATCGCTTCGTGCAAGGCGAGGAGGGATTGGACTGGTCAAGAGCCTGGTTTGCCGATGTAAAAGAGGCTCGGGCTTTTGAAGTCCATTTTGATACTCCCGCTGGCGCGATTGTGGCTTTTGAGCGAACGCCGCAAGGGTATCTTATGGTGTGGGGAGCGATGAATGCTTATCAGCTGCGAGCGGTCTGGATCGATCCCGAAGGGTCTGTCTTGAAAGACGTCACCTTGCCTAATGAGCAATACACCCAGCTATCTTTATACGGGGATCTGGTCACTGCCCAGGATGGCTCTCTATATTTGCTTAGCTCTACCAAACAAGGGATTGGGGTCCATTTCGTCAGCGCGCCGTAGAGTGCCCGCTGGCTGCCCAACGGATCGAGCGTCTCGTCTGAGGTGAGCCAGGTCAATATTCACTAAGCACGAATGCTGAGGGTCACAAAAGTGCGGGCTGACAGCTCGCACTTTATCTTAAGCATTTGCGGTTGTGGGTTGGCTGAAAGCTGCTTGCTGACTGCTTCCTCGCTTTGTATCGGTGTTTATCCGCGTTCATCTGTCGTTTCTTACAGGTGTAAAGGCAGGTTTATCGCTAATAGCTAATAGCTAACAGCTCCCTACCCCAAGCTGATATCCAAATACAACATCAGCATGGCGCCCAGCATCAGCCCGGCGGTGGCGATGCGCGATTGGCCGTTGCGGTGCGTCTCCGGGATGATCTCACTGCTGATCACATACAGCATGGCGCCGGCGGCGAAACCCATGGCATAAGGCAGGATAGGGCGCGCCATTTGCACCGCCCAGGCGCCCAGCAGTGCCAGTGGGATCTCCACCAGGCCTGAACGGATGCCGGAGAAGGCCGCATAGCTAGTGGAACCTAGCCCGGCGTTGCGCGCCGAGATGGCTACGGCGAAACCTTCCGGGATATTCTGCAGGCCAATGGCCAGCATCAGCGGGATGGCCACCCCAAGATCGTCAGACCCGAAGGCCACGCCCACAGCCAGCCCTTCGGGCATGTTGTGCAGCGTGATGGCGATGATGAACAGCCACACCGCCTTCAGCGCCACCCGCGAGCCGCCCTCGCGACCCTTGAACATGTGCAAGTGCGGAATCCACAGGTCGGCGGCCGCCAACAACGCCGCTCCCAGGCCCCAGCCGATCAGCACCGGCAGGATGCCGCCATAGGCGATGCCGGGCAGGATCAGGCTGGTGAAGCTGGCAGTGAGCATCACGCCGGCTGCCAGGCCCAGGCCCAGGTTGAGCAGCCGGGGCGAAGGCCGCCGCCACACTAGCACCAGCAGCGCGCCGATCATGTTGAAGATCGAAATCACCAGTCCACCGGCCAGCCCCTGGACAACCGGGGAGCCTAGCGACTCAAAGAAGTCAGTCATCCAGTGCTTCCATAATTAGGCGTGACTAAATAGTAACAAAGGAGACAGCTAAAAAAAGGGTCAAATGTCCCCAAGCTGAAATTTTGGTGTCATGCTGAAATAGCAGAATGCCGCATGACCCACTAAACCATTACCGGAAGTTGTTGTTGTAGTGGTCGGGGGCTTAAGGCGTATAACAACAACTTGGGGCTGGGAAACCCAGCCCTACAGGCGTCGAACATTGGGACTTAGGGATCTGTGGCAAATGACAAGGCTTGGATAGTTTGTGTGACCAAGGTTGAATCATTAAAGCAGGGATCTGCGTTTTTAAGGAATAGAAGCCGAGGTTGTCAAGGAAAACGAAATTGGCAATTGGGTGAGGCCTAGCCTTCCGTACCCTGAAGCGCGTGCGCTTATAATCGCAACGATGCCGATGCTTGACAAAGACGCCTGGCTGGCCCTGGCGCGCGAGACGCACGCCCGCACTTCCTTTGGGCTGCTGGGCGGCACGTTGACCGACGTGGATGAAAACAGCCTCACCTTGCGAATGCCGATCAGCGACGCGGTGCGCCAGCCCTATGGGTTGCTGCATGGCGGCATCAGCCTCTTCCTTATCGAGACGGCCGCCAGCAGCCATGCCGCCTTCGGCGTCGACCTGGACCTGGTGCGCCCAGTGGGCGTGGAGATCAACGCCAGCCACCTGCGTTCGGCAACGGCCGGCACCTTGAAGGCGGTTGCCCGCGTGCTGCGCCGGGGGCGCACCCACATTGTCCATGAGGTGGATGTGTTGCTTGAAGAAAGCGGCGAACTGCTCTGCCGCGGACGCATGACCAATTACTACAAGCCGGTTGATAAATAGTTGACAGTGCACAGTAGACAGTTTACAGAGAAGAAACTGATGTTACGGCTATAATATTGCTGATTGCTGATTGCTGATTGCTGATTGCTGATTGCTGAGCGCGGTGCTATATAACAAACGAGGTAATAAGATAATGACCTTCGAACAAGCCTTAGAAAAAATGGCCGCCGAAGGCGCCATCCGCGTCTT
>Ga0209521_10003790_pt1 | contig 12159 bp, 12 predicted proteins | sample Rifsed19ft4_FD_184016 | JGI IMG/M metagenome (GOLD analysis project Ga0209521, IMG submission 184016) | Soil microbial communities from Rifle, Colorado, USA - sediment 19ft 4 (version 2) | ecosystem: Environmental > Terrestrial > Deep subsurface > Rock core/Sediment | place: Rifle, Colorado... | reverse complement strand
GACATCGACGCGGAGGCCTGCGTCGGCTGCCGCGCCTGCATGCAGGCCTGCCCCTACGGCGCCCGCTACTTCAACGACGAGCAGCGCGACTACTTCCCCAACCAGGGCCCGACGCCCTACGAGGACGCCCGCTACCGCGACGACAAGGTCGGCACGGTGATGAAGTGCAACTTCTGCATCGACCGCGTCAACGCCGGCCTCGAGCCGGCCTGCGTCGCCAACTGCGCCGCCAAGGCGCGCGTCTTCGGCGACCTCGACGACCCGGAGAGCGAGGTCTTCAAGCTCATCCAGGTCCGCGGCGGCGCGCCACTGCAGCCGGAGCTGGGGACGAAGCCGTCCGTCTACTACCTGCCGCCATGAGCACCACCGCGTTTCCACCCTTCGACTTCGCTCAGGGCAGGCACGCCCGCGCCGGACCGTACGAGCGCCTCCTCGCCGACCTCGGCGCCACCTTCCGGCCGCAGCGTCAGTGGGTGGAGGGCCGCGGCCTCCTGCTCATCGCCGGCCACTTCCTCTCCGGCGTTGGCGCCGGCGCCTGGCTCTTCGGCCTCTGGTTCAACTACGAGGCGGCGCTGCTGACCGCGGTCGCGGCCGTGGCCCTGGCCGGCGCCTGCCACCTCCTCTTCCTCGGCCGGCCCGAGCGCTTCTGGCGCATGATCCGGGCGCGGCGCTCCTGGATCGCCCGCGGCTTCCTGGGGATGAACCTCTTCCTCGCGGGGGCGCTTCCCTACCTCGCCTATCGAGATGGGGCGATCGGCGCTGTCTTCCTCGGCGTCTCCGTCCTGGGCGCCGCCGTGATCATCGCCTACAAGGGCAACGTCTATGCCGCGTCGAAGGGCGTGCCGTTCTGGAACTCGCCTATCCTGCCGGTGCTCTACGCCGTCTACGCCGTGCGCGGCGGCGCCGCCGCCCTCCTCGTCCTCCTGCCTCTCAGCGGCGACGGCATCGACGAGCAGAGCGTCGGGCTGGTAGAGCTCTGGGTAGCCCTGTCGGCGGCGGTGATGCTGGGCTTCTACCTGGGCGTGATGCGCAACGCCGCCCTCGGCGCCCGCAGGTCGGTGGAGGAGCTGACTCACGGCCGGGCGGCGCTGGTCTTCTACCCAGGCACCCTCGGGCTGGGCCTCGCAGTGCCCATCGCCGCCGGCCTCGTCGGTCTCGCCACGCCTCTATCCCAGGCTGTCCTGGCCACCGTCGCCTGCCTCTCCCTGGCCGGCGACTTCTTCGCCAAGTACGCCATCGCCCGCGCCGGCGTCTACGTGCCGCTCATGCCGGCCTCGGCAGACGTTCGGCAAACCGCAGGCTGAGTAGGCTGAGTGGTGCTCCCGCGAACCTCGATGGCAAGCACCAGACGCTCGTCGAGGTTCGAATGCTCACAGGAGTACGCCGGAACCTAAAGCCGCACGCCTAGAGAAACCACGTCAGGAGCCATCAAACATGAAAGAGATACGGATTCATGGCAGGGGTGGCCAAGGCGCGGTTACGGCTGCGCGGATGTTGGCCAGCGCCTTTGTCAACGAAGGCAAATGCGTTGCATCTTTCCCCATGTACGGTTTTGAGAGGCGCGGGGCCCCCGTGCAGGCCTTCACTCGTATAGACGACAAACCGATACGAGAAAGGACTCAAGTTTACACACCCGACTGCCTGGTTGTTATCGATCCCACCTTACTAAATGTGCCCTCCATCTTTTCTGGAATAAGACCTGAAGGCATTCTTGTCGCCAATAGTCCCGCGTTCCTCGACGCTTCAAGTGTTATGAACGTTCGATCAGCCGGGGTTGTTAATGCCACGCAGATTGCCATCGAGGAGATCGGTCAGGATATACCCAACACCTGCCTTCTAGGCGCCTTCGCGGCCACTACGCGTTGGATAAAGCTGGAGTCCATCCTTAGTTGTCTTGGTGATTACTTGAGCGGGGACATACTTCATCGTAACGCCCGCAGTTGTGAACGAGGATTCTGGGAGGTGAAGATAAGCGAATGGCAATAAGGAAGACATTTAGTTACCCATATGAAAGCGCCTGGTCTGACGCGGACGAGCTGCTTTTGCACTTGGACACCGGCACCTGGCGCACGAAGAGGCCGCAAATAGACACAGATAAATGTAACTATTGTGGGCTGTGCGCCCTCTATTGTCCGCCGCAATGCATGCTTGCGCGCGGTGATTACTTCGAAGTCAACCTCCAATACTGTAAGGGCTGTGGTATCTGTGCCAAAGAGTGCCCGAGGGGAGCCATTACTATGGTGCTTGAGGAACTGAGCGGGAAGATAAATGCGGAAACATGACACGAAGGTCATTACCGGTAATGCCTGCAGCGCATACGCGGTCCGGTTATGCCAGCCGGATGTCGTAGCCTTGTATCCGATTACTCCTCAGACGGAGGTGGTCGAACAGCTGGCCCGGTTCAAAGCGGATGGCGAGCTCCAAGCTGAGATGATCGAGGTCGAGGGTGAAAACTCGGCTATGAATGCGGTTACCGCCGCATCCATTGCAGGCGGCAGAGTCTATACCGCCACGTCCTCTTACGGATTGGCATTCATGTATGACGCAATGATGCAGACTGCAGGCTTTCGCGCCCCGGTGGTCATGACCAACGTTAACCGGGAGCCTCCGGGTATTCATGCGGTCTCCAGCGGCCAACAAGATATGATCGCAACCCGAGATATCGGCTGGCTACAGCTGGTCGTGGAGGAAAACCAGGAGGTCATGGATGTTACGATCCAGGCCTTCAGGTTGGCAGAAGATTACGATATACAGCTGCCCGTGATGGTCAATTACGATGGGTATTTTGTCTCGCACTCAGCTGAAGCCGTCAAGATTCCCATGCCGGAGGATGTGGCTCAGTACTTATCTGCCCTCGAGAAGCAGCCGAAGAGAATGAAGCTGGTACCCGGAAGATCAATGGGGGCTGGTAGCCATGGTCTGCTGTTGGCCTACACGGAATTGCGTTACAAGCACGTGGCGGCTATGGAGAGAGCCAAGGCCAAGTTTGACCAGATAGATAAGGAATATGGAGACTTCTTCGGGCGTTATTACGGTGGTCAGATCGAAGAGTACAAGACTGACGGCGCAGACCTTATTTTAGTTACGTCAGGCAGCGCCGCAGGGACCGCCAAGACGGTGATCGACGTTATGAGAGACAAGGGGATGAAGGTTGGGCTGATCAAGCTCAGAATGTTCCGGCCGTTTCCCAGGGAGAGGCTTTCTAGGGCACTTCAAAGAAGGAAAGCCGTGGGTGTCCTGGATCGAAGTGTCGACTTCGGCTGGAACTGCGGCCCAGTTTACAGGGAGATAAGGGCGCTAACGCCGGAAATTGGCTGCGTACCAATGCTCAGCTTCATCGCGGGCTTGGCCAATCTAGATATTACGGCCGGCGACGTTGAGGCCATGATTGACGACATCTACGCTGCCTCCCTGGGTAGCCGCTTTCAGGAGACGACATGGGTGTCACTAGAGGAAAAGACATGATTCAGAGGAAAAAGAGATTGCCTCGCGTGTTTGACTATTTTGTCGAGGAAGACCAGTTTGCTGGAGGAAATACCTTCTGCGCAGGCTGTCCTGCTGAGCTTGCTCTCAGGACCGTACCTAAGGTCATGGGTAAAGACATTGTAATGGTCGGCACACCATCTTGTTCTGCCCCGGTTCTTCACGGACAGAACCTGGGATCATGGCACAAGCTGGCGTATTATGCCTGCGTTATGACCGGCGTAGCATCCAGCGCCTCCGGTCTGGCGAGATACTATCAGAGAGTAGGAATTGATGCCACGGTTGTCTGCTTTACTGGAGATGGCGACGCTAACGATGTAGGTTTTCAGCCACTCAGTGGCGCCGCTGAGAGAAATGAACATGTCGTATACATTTGCTACGATAATGAAGGCTATATGAACACGGGCAATCAGCGAAGCAGTTCCACGCCTTTAGGCGCGGCTACTTCCACAACTCCCGTTGGCAAGAGTGCCCGGGGAAAGCGCAATCTTTCTAAGTATCTTCCTCTAGTTATTGCCCTGCATCCGGTCGCGTATGTGGCTACGGCAACGCTAAGCAACATGGAAGATTATGCGAAGAAACTGCTCAAGGCTAAGGAGAAGAGTAAGGAAGGGTTTGCTTACATTCATGTGTTTTCCCCGTGCGTTGTAGGCTCGCGAATAGCCACGGATTCCGCCATCGAGGTATGCCGTATGGCCGTCAGGACCAACTACTTCCCCTTGTGGGAGATGGAGGACGCGAGCTTTCGCTTCACTTACAATGTCGCCCACCCTCGGCCAATTCAAGAATATCTCCAGTTGTCAGGCAAATTCTCTCACTTTAATGAAGAGGATGTAGAGCGTTTCCAAGAGGCTGTAAACCATCGGTATACCATCGTTGATTCTTTATGTCGCTCGGGCGGGGCCTTCGATATCCCATCCGTCCAGGCAACTGTTTCGAGATGACAAAAGTGAGCGGAACCCCTGCGGCTGCACACCGCATTGACGTCTGGGCTAGGAGGCGGCCGTGAGGGCGGCGATCTGCTACGAGGCGGGCAAGCCTCTGACCATAGAGGATGGCGTGACCGTCGACGCGCCGGGCAAAGGCGAGGTGAAGGTTCGCGTGGCCGTTACCGCTGTGTGCCACAGCGACCTGCACTTCATAAAGGGAGACCGGCCGGCCGACTTACCTGGCGTGGCGGGTCACGAGGTCGCCGGCTACGTAGAGGAGGCAGGAGAGGGCGTCACGGAGCTTAGCCCCGGGGACACCGTCATCGTCGGGACGGTGACGGCCGGCTGCGGCCGCTGTTACTACTGCACTATCGGCCTTCCTCATCTTTGCTCCAATCTGCCGCGCCCATCGCAGGCCCGCCATGTGAACAGTAGGGGACAGCGGCTGCGCCCGCTGGCCGGTCCCTCGGGCGGATTCGCAGAGTACATCACGATCAGGCAGGACCTGGTCGCAAAGGTTCCGAAGGAGATCCCTTTGGACAGAGCGGCGCTCCTAGCTTGCGGCGTGTCGTCCGGTTTTGGCGCAGTAGTCAACCGCGCCCACGTCGAGCCGATGAGCAGCGTCGTCGTGGTGGGAGCGGGCGGCGTGGGCATGAACGCGATTCAGGGGGCCGCTTTTTGCGGGGCGCATCCCGTAATCGCCGTGGACGTCTTGGACCATAAGCTGGAGATGGCTTACACGTTCGGCGCGACCCATACCATCAATGCCACCCGTGAGCACGACCCGATCGACGCGGTGAAGGAGTTGACCCACGGACGCGGGGCCGACTACGTCTTCGTCACAGTGGGGGACACAGGCGCGCTGCGTCAGGGATACCTGATGTCGCGGCCACGGGGGATGACTGTCGCCGTCGGAGTCATGCAGGGCGACCTATCCTCGTTCTCTCCCTATGAGCTTCTCAGCGAACGAGTCCTCACCGGAGCCGGCGGCGGCTCTCTCAGGCTTCGTATCGATATCCCGATGCTCGTCGACCTGTATTTGGCCGGGCGTCTCAAGCTCGACGAGCTCATCAGCGGCCGGTACACGCTGGATCAGATAAACCTGGCCGTCGATTCGTTGGCAGAGGGGAAGGCCCTGCGCAACTTGATCGTGTTCTAATTGGACGGCGCCAGCCGCGCCGCAGGAGGCTCATCCGATGTTGAGTTGCTACAGGATCCTCGACCTCACGGACGAGAAGGGCTTCCTTTGCGGCAAGGTACTAGGGGATCTCGGCGCAGACGTAATAAAGATCGAAAAGCCGGGGGGTGATGCCTCGCGGAATCGAGGCCCGTTCTACCACGACATTCCGGACGGCGAGAAGAGTCTCTACTGGTTCGCTTTCAACGCCAGTAAGCGGGGCATAACCCTGGACATCGAGAAGTCCGACGGGCGAGAGATCTTCAAACGGTTGGTGCAGACTGCAGATGTGGTAGTAGAGTCTTTCGCGCCCGGCCGCATGCAGGCCCTCGGCCTTGGCTACGAGGTTCTGCGCGAGGTCAACCCCGGCATCATCCTCACCTCGATCACCGGCTTCGGCCAGGAGGGCCCCTACGCGAACTACAACGATCGCGATATCGCCGTCTGGGCTCTCTCAGGCTTCATGTACGCAATGGGGGAGCCGGACCGTCCTCCCCTGGCTCCGAGCTACCGTCATGCCCACCTCATCGGCGCCGTCAACGGCGCTGTCGGAACCGCGATCGCGCTCTTCCATCGGGCCAAGACGGGTGAAGGGCAGCGCGTAGACTCGGCAACGCAGCAGGGCCTCTGTTTCGCCATCTCCACGGAGACAAAGACCCCCTGGGCAACCGAAAAAGTGATCATCACGCGTCACGGCAGGAACCGCACCCGCATTGCAGCGAAAGACGGCGAGACCTGGTTTCCGTTCCTCTGGGAGTGCAAGGACGGCAGCGTCATCCTGACAACACGGTTTGGCATCGGCTCAGAGAAGCCCAATCAAATGCTCGTGGATTGGATCGAAGGCGACGGCATCGATGCCGGCGTCCTGAGGCGGATCGACTGGCGAAACGACGACTGGGGAAAGTACACGGTTGCGGAGCTTGACGAGATGGCCGTGACGATCGGCAGCTTCCTGAGGAAACACGCCAGGGAAGAACTTCTCGAAGGAGCGCTGGAGAGGCGAATTCAGCTGACTCCCGTTCTAACGCCGAAGGACCAGCTTGAGTTCCCACAGCTCGTCGCCAGGGAATTCTGGCAAAAGGTCGAGCACCCGGAGTTGGGCGCGGATCTCACGTACCCGGGAGGGTTCGTCAGGCTGTCGGACGGCGAATGCCGCATCCGCCGGCGCGCTCCTCTGATCGGCGAGCACAATGAGGAGATTTACGGAAGGGAACTGGGGCTTTCCGAGAGGGAGCTGTTGGCGCTGAAAGAGCGTCAGATCATCTAGGGGCCTCTTCGCGCCGCGGCCAGGCGCATCGGTTTGATGAATCTGAATGACGGAGGAATTCTTTGGACGAAAAGCCGTTTGAGGGACTGAACGTAATTGACTTCACCTGGGCTGGAGTGGGCGGTTTCGAATGCAACTACCTGGCCTACTACGGCGCGACGGTCGTTAAAGTCGAAAGCGCTACCCGGCCGGACATCACCCGAGAGGGTGGCCTGGGCAACCGCAGCAGCGGCGAGGGAAGCCTCGAAAAAGGCACCACTTTCGCCCTGACTCACCCCGTGAAGAAGTACAGCATCAGGCTGAACATTAAGCTCCCCGAGGCAGTTGCCGTCTTTCGAAGGCTGGTCAGCTGGTCGGACGTTCTCGTTGAGAGCTTCACGGCTGGAACGGTGGAGCGCCTGGGGCTGGGTTATGAGGAGCTGAAGGCGATAAAGCCAGACATCATCATGTGCCGCACCAACGGCATGGGGCACACCGGGCCGATGGCTGCCCAGCCCGGCTTCGGCATGACGTGGACTGCTCTGACCGGGCTTCACGCCGTCGCCGGCTGGCCGGACCGGCTCCCCGTGCCGATCTCCTCCTACTACACAGACCACCTGGCGCCGCCTCTCGGAGGGCTCGCCCTGATCGCGGCCATCGACTACCGGCGCAGGACCGGGAAAGGGCAGTGCATCGACCAGTCGCAGGTGGAGTCAGGGTTCGCGTACACTGGTCCCCTCATCCTCGACTACACGGTCAATGGCCGGGACCTGGCCCTTACAGGCAACAAGTGCGACGATGCCGCTCCCCACGGTGCCTATCGCTGCAAAGGCCAGGACCGCTGGGTCGCCATCGGCGTGTTCACGGACGCGGAGTGGGATAGCCTCTGCCGCGTCATCGGCAATCCGGATTGGACAAGGGAGCCTCGGTTCACCACCATCTCCAGTAGAGTGAACAACAGCGACGAGCTCGACAGGCTAATGGGCGAGTGGACCGTCAACTTCACTGCCGAGCAGGTCATGTCCATGCTGCAGGCGGCCGGCGTGAGCGCAGGCGTCGTGGCCACAGCTCAGGATTCGGAAGAGGACCCTCAGCTGAAGCACTATGAGTTCTTCAAGGAGTTCGACCACCCTTATCTGGGGAGGCTTAACTTCTATCACCCCCCACCTTTCAAGCTGTCTCGAGCCAGGGCCGAGCGCGCTCGTCCCACCCTCCTTGGCGAAGAGACTGAGCGCGTCTGCAAAGAGTTCCTCGGCATGAGTAAAGATGAGTTCGATGCGTTGGCGCAGAAGAACGTCTTCGACTAGTTCAGCGTCACGCGAGAAAGGCGCGCAGGACCAAGGTGAGCATCAAGGATAAGTACGCCTTCGTAGGCCTTGGCCTCACTCAACAGGGCAAGATCCCGGCGATGAGCCCTGATGATCTCGCCACCCAGGCGATCCTACTGGCGCTGGCCGACGCCGGCATGCGCAAGGATGAGGTCGATGGCTACATCTACCAGCAGGGGATCGGCGGCGGTCCGAACGGCGTGACGCCAATGCTGAGGGCTGGCATTCCGGTAAAGCACTGCTGGGAGATGCAGAGCGGCGGCAGCAACTGCCTTTCCATCGTAATGGCGGCCGTCGGCGCCCTCGAGGCCGGCCTCTGCCAGGTCTGCGTCATCGTTCACGCGACCAGCGCCTCCAGTCAGGGTGTCCTCGTCGGCCGCCCCGGCGAGCGGTCCTACGGCATCGAGGGCGTTTACGGGGCTTACGCCCCTGGGGTGCATGGCGCCTGGCTGGCCCAGAGGTACATGCACCTCTACGGGCTTACGCGTGAGCAGCTAGGTTCCGTAGCGGTCACCTTTCGGGAGTACGCCAACAAGCGCCCCGAAGCCGTGATGTACGGCCGGACGATGACCATGGACGATTACCTCAACGCGAGGATGGTAATAGAGCCGCTGTGCTTGTTCGATTTCTGCCTGGTAAACGATGGGGCGGTGGCCTTGGTGATAACGTCGGCCGAGAGAGCCAAGGAGTACAGGAAGCCTCCCGTTTACATAATGGGATATGGGAGCGACCACTCAATCCGTGAATTGGGACGCTCGCCTCAGGCCTATCTGCACTGGGATGGTTTCGTTACTCAGAAGGCTGGCGAGGGCGCGTTCAGGATGGCCGGGGTGACGCTGGCGGACGTCGACGTCGCACAGCTTTACGACGCCTTCACGCCGTTCGTCCTTTCGCAACTGGAGTCCTACGGAGTCTGCGGCAGGGGCGAGGCCGGAGCCTTCGTCGAGGCGGGAAACCTCAAGCTGGACGGGGCGTTCCCCTGCAACACCTCCGGCACCGAGCTCTCCTGGAGCTACCTGCAGGGCTTCAGCCACCTGACTGAAGGCGTCCGGCAGCTGAGGAACGAAGCAGGCGAGTGCCAGGTCAGAGATGCCGAAATCTGCATGGTCACCGGGCTGGGTCCACCCCGTCCGGGCAGCCTTGCTAACTGCTGCATCCTGAGGCGATAGCGATGACGGAATACGCAAAACAGCTCCCTGTCATCACCTCGTCTGACAAACCGTTTTGGGACGCGGCGCGACGGCACGAGCTGCTGGCGTACCGGTGTCTGAGCTGCGGGACGTTCTACTCCCAGGTAACCCAATGCCTGGCGTGCGATAGTCCACGGATGGACTGGGTCAGAGTTTCCGGCAAAGGGTTCGTCTACACCTTCGCCGTCTATCACCAGCTGTATCATCCCGCCTGGGCAAAGGACATTCCCTACAACGTCGCCTGGATCAAGCTCGACGAAGGTCCGCTCCTCCTGAGCAACGTTATCGGCTGCCCGAACGACGAGATCACGGTTGGGCTGCGCGTAGAGGTGGTCTTCGACGACGTGACGGACGAGGTCACCCTTCCGAGGTTCAGGCCATCGGCGGCCAAGACCGACTGAGGAGCTTCCACCGGGCTCCTTTCGATCGCCGCCCTGCTGGACACCAGGTTTGAGGTTCGATGCTTCTCCTAGGCGGGAAGCTCCTTGCTGAGGATTCCGCCGGCGTTATGGCCGGTCATACCTGTCGCGACGAGGATGTTCCTGGCGTTGGCGATCTGGCGGGCGCCGTCGCCGGGGCGATCGTCTGCGCGGCCTTGGATCTGCTTCGTGGCTTCGATCCAGTGGCCGATGCCATGCAGCCGTCCTTCGCCGATGCTCCCGCCGAAGGTGTTCACGGGCAGGTCGCCGCCGAGCTCGATGCGCCCATGCTGGATCCAATCGAACGCCTCGCCTCTTCCACAGAAGCCGAGACCCTCAAGCCACCAGAAGATGGACGGGGAGAACCCGTCGTAGAGCATGGCGCCATCGATATCCTTTGGGGTCAGCCCGGCGGAAGCCCATAGGATCCTGCCGAGGTTTCCCGGGTTGTCCTCGTACTCTTCCGGAGGGAGGACGTCCCGGTTCCAACCGGCCGATCCAAGGGCGGAGACGAACGCGGGCTGACGCCTGAGGTCCTTCGCCCGTTCGGCTCGAGTGAGGACGATGGCCCCTGCACCGTCCACCGGCATATCGCAGTCATAGAGGCACAAGGGGTCCGCGATCATTCGGGCTCCCATGTAATCAGCGATGGCCAGACGCTCGCTGTAGAAGACCGCATTCGGGTTGTTGTTGGCCCCCTTGCGGGCGGCCAGAACGTACGCTGCCAAGTGTTCCCTCTTGGCGCCAAACCTCTTCATGTAGCGCATGAAGGCAAGGGCGTAGCGAATCGCCGTGCCGCTCAGTCCGTAGGGCGCCGAGTAGGCAGCCTCTCCCTCAGCTTTCGGGGCGACGGTGCTGCCATTGCTTGCGCCGCCGCGCCTCGGCTGGTGCTCGGCCCGCCACAGGAGCACGTACTTGCACGAGTTTGTCGCCAGAGCCTGAACCGCGTACCCGACCGCCATGCTGATGTTGCGGACGTCGGTCGTCCACCAATCGACTCTCTTGAGTTGGAGGGCCTCCGCCATCCACTCGACCGGAGCGCTTCTCAGGCCCGGCACGGCGTCCGGTCCCAGCGGTGGACCGGCTGAGAGGCTGAGCCCGTCGATGTCGCCGACCTTCAGGCCGGCATCCTCAGCGGCCGCACGGGCGGCGTCCAGCGCCAGGAGTCCCACGGGCCGGCTCAGCCTTCTGCCAACCCGCGAGTGGCCAACCCCGACGATAGCCACGCTGTTCTTCGCGTCGCACCACATGATGCGGAACTACTCCAGCCGGAACTGAGGCAGGCTGACGCCGCCGCGTTCCTCGAACTCCACTACCACCGGCAGTCCAATGTCGAGTCTCTCCACGTCATATGCGCCTACGAGGTTCGTCGTAATCAGGCACTCCGGCTGCTCGTCCAAAGAGACCCTGACTACGACGTAGGGGACATCGAACCCCGGGGCCGCCGCCTGGTGCACGATCGTGCAGGTATGAATCTTGCCCGTCCCGCTCACGGGGTGCCAATCGAAGGTTTCTCCCTGGCACTTTGGACAGACGAGGCGAGGCTGCGCCACATACCAGCCACAGCCGGTACAACGGGGCAGGACCAGCTCTCGCCGTCGAGCGCCCTCCCAGTAAGGCGCGGTCTCCTCGCTCGGGGCGGGCACGGGCTTCTCAGCCATCGGCGACAGACCCCCGGACGATTGAAAAGTACACTCTCAATGGCCTGCGTCCCCTCAACGCCAAGCTAGCGCCCCGTCCCAAGTTCAGGGCAGAGCCCTTCGGCCCAAGTTCCGCGACGTCTGGTGCTCAACAGGATTTCGGTCCTTGTCCTACCGTCTTTGTCCACCCGGATGGAAGTCTAACCAGATGAACAAATCCTCGGTGGGAAGTTAGGTTGCGCCATATGCCCTTGTCAATGGTCCGATTGGCCCTTTCGGCTGGCCCTCGCGATAGCTCTGGAATCGCAGGTTGGGGCAGCGTCAGTCAAGAAGAAGCAGGCGGTTCCGTGTGGACCGAGTTGGGGAGCCTCAATGGTGATGAGAAGCAGTAGCCCCAACGCTTGGCATCAACTAGCCACTCACATGCCATCGTTCGTGTTAACCGGAGCGTTGATGCGAGGCAGCCATCTGCAGCGGCGAAGACCGCGCATGGAGCGCAATCAACGTGGCCAGCATGATCGGCGACGGGGATGCCTAGCGGCGTGGTGTCCCGACCAAACCGAGTCAGTATGCTGCAGCGCCACGTTAAGGTTAGCCAGGTATGACGCGCAGCCCGCGTTCATCCACTTAGGGCCTTCAGAAGGATTACCACGGCTTCACAGCCGGGATCCACGAGGCCGATGCTTCGTTCCCCCACCCAACTGGCGCGTCCAGTGCTGCTCTTGAGCGGCGTTACTTGATCCCGAC
>Ga0209521_10003789_pt1 | contig 12160 bp, 14 predicted proteins | sample Rifsed19ft4_FD_184016 | JGI IMG/M metagenome (GOLD analysis project Ga0209521, IMG submission 184016) | Soil microbial communities from Rifle, Colorado, USA - sediment 19ft 4 (version 2) | ecosystem: Environmental > Terrestrial > Deep subsurface > Rock core/Sediment | place: Rifle, Colorado... | reverse complement strand
CGGCGCCAAGCTGTACGGCTGCAAGATGTCCATGGATATGATGAAGCTGACCAAAGAAGACCTGATCGACGGCGCCGAAGTCCTGGGCGCTATGGAATTCCTCGAGGTCGCCGATGGAGCCCAGATCATTTTTGTGTGATATTTCCTAGGAGAGCCCAGGGATTCCCCCCTTTCGATGACAAGAGCCTCGCAAGTGCGAGGCTCTTGTCGTTTTCACTGCAAATTGGGTGTTATTGACTATCGAAGCGATCTTAGCTGCATGTTGCGCACCGACTCGTCGACTGCTACGGGCCGTTTCGCCGGCGCGTAGCGGACAAGCGGTAGCGCGTCCGTCACCGGCGGCTCGCCGGAGCGGGTTGCCCAATTGGCGCCGCTGAACCTCAGCCGCGGTCGCCCGCAGTGCGGGCAGGCCAGCGAAACAGAAACAGCGGCTTCGGATCCCTCTCGACAATATGGGCAGTACAACACAAGAAGCGGGTATCCTTGAGTAGCCATGGGGGACAGCTTAGCGCGGCCAAATCTGAATCGCATGAGATTCCGCGAAGGAGAGTATTAATGTTAGTCTACGTCCCCTACGACTGTAGAACAAATTAATCAAATTAGCGGAGTAGCTCGGGTGGGAATCGAACCCACAAGAGGTTGCCCTCGGAGGATTTTAAGTCCTCTGCGTCTGCCAGTTCCGCCACCGAGCCGAGTTCATTTTAACCGAAAGACTGCCCTTGGAGGATGAAAGTCCCCTGCGTCTGCCAGGTCTGCTACCGAGCCGAGTCCATTTAACAAAGGAATGGCCCAGGGGTGTTGCGGAATGTGGGTTGGAAAGGTATGCAATATGGTGAAGGTTCCGGTGAGAGGTGAGCTGGGTGGATTCTTCACTGGTCTGGGTCCGGCGATTCGGATGACCGTTGCCCGACCCGTTCAGAATGACACAAACTATCCAAGTTCCGGTGATAGGTGAGTTGGTGGTTTTTTCACTGGTCTTGACCCGGCGATTCGGATGACTGTTGCTCGACCCGTTCAGAAGGACACAAAAAGCGATAAGGGCTTGTTCCGCGCTCAGCGACCGGGACCTTCGCCGATGGCTACTTCCAGCGTGTCCGGGTTGTAACGCACGGGAACCACAGTGTCTGGCTGAATTTGGGGGATCTGAGCTTGCTTGATCACCATTTCGGTCTCAGCCAGGAAAGGTCTGCCATCGGATGGCGTAACCTCCAGCGTAATTCGGGTCACCGGGTTGTGATTGAAACGCACACCGGTTGGCACTGCGCTGACGATGCGCCCTTCAGCCGGGCGGCCGCTGCGTAACACGACGCGATTGCGATAGGCAGCCCAGAGAGGCGTGCCAAACAAAAACGCCATGGCGGTGAACATGAGCGCAAAGGTGAGCGCGAAAGCCACAGTGGTCAGCAGGGTTGCGCCCCAGGGTAGGACAGTAAATAATCCCGGAACGATCTGATCCACCCAGGCGGCAAAATCCCTGCCAGCACTACCCAGCTCCGGCGCCATGCCAACAAAGATGAAGATAAACGGCACCCACATGGAGGCAAACAAAAGCCAGCCAACTCGCTGAAGGACGTTTAGCAAGTTTATAGACGCTCCTTAACCTGCCAATTTGCCCATGATCCGGATCCAACGCGAAGCCACTCTCACCCAGGGCCCGCTGCTTTGCGTGCGAAATTCTGCCTGACCCAGCACCTGGCGCAGCCCTTCGGCATCTACGAAGTCAGGCAGGCGCATGGTGGCGCGGCCAAGTTCGCCCAGCGTGTGTGCATCCGAACCAGCCGTGCCCGGCAAACCATGTCGGGCAGCGAATTCGGCGGCCGCAGTGTTGTAGCTGGGACGTAGATTGCGGGCATTAAAGGTTTCAAAGGCATCCACCAAGCCGGCTAACTCCTCCAGCTCTGGCTGAGTCCAAATGCTGCGGCGCGGGTCGAAGGGATGCGACACACTGATGAAGGCGCCTTGGGCGCGCAGGTCTGCGATGGCCTGGCGGTAAGGCGTACCGCGGGGGATCTCCTCGCTTACAAAAGCAGCCAGCAGTTCCCCACGATCGGTAAGCACCTCTTCACCCACAATGACCAATTCTGGGTCCAGTAGTTTGGCTTCCAGCGCGCCTGCCAAGCTCCAGTGGTCACTGACTACCACGCGGTCAATGCCGCGCCGACGGCAAGTTGAAACTAAATCGGCTGGCCGCACGCGGCTGTCCAGCGAGGCGTAAGTGTGGCAGTGGAATTCAACCGTCAACATGGCCGCAATTCTAGCAGAGGGGCAGTGATTGGTGAACAGTAATTAGGAATTAGGAAAGGGTATCAGGAAGCCGGCCTCAGTCCTCGGGAAACCAAAACAAGGGAGTGATTTGAATAGTGATTTAGAAAAAGCGATAGGAGGTCGAAAATCCTGATTCCTGTTTCCGGATCCCGATTAAAATGGCTCATATGTCATCCCTACCCAAGTCATTCAAGTTCTCCAAGGAAGTCGCCACGGCTCGCAGGGCGGGCAAGCCGCTGGTTGCCCTGGAATCCACCGTCATCACCCACGGGCTGCCGCAGGGAGTTAATTTGGATCTAGCCCGCACGATGGAGGACGTGGTGCGCGCTGAAGGAGCCACCCCGGCCACCATTGCCGTGCTGGATGGCCGTATTTGCGTGGGCCTGGAAGCCGACGAACTTGCCCGCCTCGCCAACGATAAGCAAGTTCGCAAATTGAGCACGCGTGACCTGGCGGCTGCGCTGGTTGATAAAACCAGCGGTGGCACCACGGTGGCGGCCACGCTGCGCGTAGCCGCATTGGCCGGCATCCGCGCCTTCGCCACCGGCGGCATCGGTGGCGTGCATCGCGGCAGCAATTGGGATATCTCCGCTGACTTGCCTGAGCTGGCCAGCCAGGCGGTGCTGCTGGTCTGCGCCGGCGCTAAAGCCATCCTGGACCTGGAAGCAACGCTGGAACAGTGCGAAACGCGGGGGATACCGGTGCTCGGCTATCAGACCGATGAATTCCCGGCTTTCTATTCCATCCAAAGCGGTTTGCCGGTCAGCGCCCGGGTGGATACGCCACAAGATGCGGCCGCATTGGCGCGCGCCCACTGGGAGCTGGGCGGCGGTGGACTGCTGCTGGCCGCCCCGCCCCCCGCGGAAAGCGCCCTGCCCAAGGCCGACGTGGAAGCCTGGATCGCCCAAGCCCTGCTGGAAGCCGAAGCCCAAGGCCTGCGCGGCCAACCGGTTACACCCTATTTGTTGAGCCGGGTCAACGAATTAAGTGAGCGGAAAAGCATGGAAGCCAACCTCGCCTTATTGAAGAACAACGCCCGCATCGCCGGCCAGGCCGCCAGGTACCTCACCAACCATAAAACAAAATCCGCCTAGCGAATTCGGGCGTTGCGGCGCCTCACTTTTCCGGCGTCTGCGTGGGCCAGCGCGTGTGCGTGGCGGTAATGGTGCGCGTTAGGGTGCGCGTGGGGGTTGGCGTTGGTGTGTCGCTGGGTGTCGGCGTGGGGGTGGAAGTTGACGGGTCGCCGGTCACTTCGAACTCACTCACCACTTTGGGCTCCATGCCGACAAAGATGCGCACCTGGTAGCGGCCAGGCAGCCATTCCTCCGCATCCGGGATCCACTCGGTAAATCCATAGCCACCTGTAGCGCCGTCCCAGGGTTTGGTCTCAAAATGCACCAGCTCATCCCCACGGTACCAGAGGGCCGTCCACTGCACATCGGGCAGCATACCGTCATAGCTGAAGATGGCGTAGATCCCATTCACGGGATTGGCAAACACCGTGCCGGCATCGATGGCAAAGTAGGTCTGCAAATTGATCCCCTGGGCAAAAGTTAGCGGGCTGAACACCGCGTTTGGATTTGGCGTCACCTGAGAAGTGAATTGCGCTCCTATCTCTGAAGGCAACTGGGGGATCGGGGACGGCGATGGAGTGTAGGTGAATTGCAGGGTCGGGGTTTGGCTGGCGGTCGGCGTAATGGTCGGCGAGAGAGTGAGCGACGGCGTCAGCGAAGGGGTTCTGGAGGGGCTGGGCGTAGGCGTGACCGGGAAGATGCTAAAGGCGGTCGCCTGGCCATAGAATTGCAGCCAGGCGGCAATGGCGAAGAACAACAGACCCCACAGGACGACCTGCCAGCCATGCAAGAGCCGCTGTTGCCGCAAACGGTGATAGGGTAGTTCTCCCGATTCGCGGATGGCAACCCGGCCGCGCCAAAAGGCATACAGCCCGAAGAATAGCGCCACGAAGATGGCAGTGGTCACAAAACTAGCAAGGTCCAGAGAAATCGTCATGCTGCGCGCGGATTATACCTGTGGGAAAAACGGGTTTTTCCCTCGAGCAGCGAGTCAACCCAGGCGCTGGTTGGTAAAATACAGACATGGCTTCGCAATTCTCTCGCCGGGAATTTCTGAAGCTAGGCGGGCTCACCTTGGGCAGCCTGGCGCTTCCGACGCGGATATTTGGCCACAGCGTCAAATCATCCGAGGCCATCGGCCTGGTGCGCGTGGCCAGCGGCCAGGGGATCCAGATCTACGACCGGCCCGAATATCCGCGCTATAACGACAAGGTCAAAGTCATCAGCACGCGCCAGCGGGACCAGTTACTTTACATATACGAAAAATTTGAAGCCGATACAGGTCCCGAATTCAATCCCCGTTGGTACCGTCTGGACGAAGGTTATGCCCACACCGCTTATTTGCAACCGGTTGAAACCCGCCTAAACGAGGTGGTGCCTTACGTATCTAAAAAGGGCGAGCTGTTTGAGGTCACCGTCCCGCTTACCCAATCTTACAGGCTCACAAAAACCTACGGCTGGGACAAGCTCTACCGACTTTATTACCGCTCGACCCATTGGGTTACAGGGGTCGAGAGCGGACCGGATGGCGCCCAGTGGTACCGCATCCTGGATGAGTTGCTGAACATCGAATATTACGTGTTGGCGGCGCACTTGCGCAAGGTCCCGGCCAGCGAACTGACCCCGTTATCCACCCGCGTGCCGCCCGAAGACAAGCGCGTGGAGGTGAGCATCGCTGAGCAGCGCTTGTGGGCTTACGAGGAGGACGCGGTGGTGCTGGACACGAAAGTCTCCACCGGCATTCCCGAGTTGGCCACCACCAACGGGATTCCCTCCTATACACCCACGGGCAATTGGATCGTGTTTTCCAAGATGCCGGTGCGCCATATGGGCGACGGGCGGGTCACCGCCGACCTGGGCGCCTACGAACTGCCCGGCGTGCCTTGGGTCTCTTATTTCCACGAATGGGGTGTAGCGTTCCACGGCACCTATTGGCATGACAACTTTGGCAACGAGATGAGCCACGGCTGCGTCAACATGAGACCCGACGAAGCCAAGTGGCTGTTCCGCTGGCTACTGCCCGCGGCGGAGCCGGGCGCGGTGCATACCGCAGGCAACGGCACCCGCGTGGTAGTTTATTAGCAGCGCGAATCAACCTCTATTCACCAAAAAGAACGCACATGAAAACAAAGCCCAGCCTAATGCTTGCGACCTGCGTGCTGCTTTTGTCTGCCTGCGGCGAAGGCGAGCTGTATGTGGGCGGGGCCTGGGCGCGCCCCGCGCCGGCAGGCGGCCTCGCCGCGGTTTACTTCCTAATGGGCAACGGCACTAGTCAGGCAGATGCCCTGCTGAGCGCCAGCACGCAGGCGGCGCGGGTGACGGAAATGCACCGCAGCATGAGCATGGGGGACGAGTCCGATGCGATGATAATGACTCCGATCGACCGCGTAGACCTGGCGGCGGGCCAGCAGGTGGCGTTCGAGCCCGGAGGCTATCACCTGATGCTGTTCGACCTGCAGCAGGACCTGGTGGAGGGAGACCAGTTCACCTTGATCATGCACTTTGAGCAAGCCGGTGAGCTGGAAGTAGACGTCAAAGTGATCAGGTAATAAGAACGCTATAATAACCACCGTGAAGCATGGCTTGGCTTCAAGACTTTCATCATGTGATAGTTTGACGTGAAATAAATTTGGCCGTTTGAGATAGACCAATATGAGCTTTTCCGCATTATGCGCCTTTGAATGAACGTTTTTTAGAAATAAGTCTTATGAACGATAAATTTGTAGTGACGCACTTTTTTTTCCTCCCGATTGACGAAAACAAATATTTTCTTGAATTAGATAAAACGATTACAAAGTTAGATTCGCCCTATTTGGATATTGCAAAGGTATTTCGGCACAATTTAAAAAGCTTGGTGGACACGCTGTCCGTTCCATTTTCCCTGGGCTTATCCGGTGTCCAGTCCTCTCAATTTCAAAGATTACATTTGGCAACGAGATTTAGAGCTAACGCAGACGATATTCGGACAGGAAAAGGAACTAAAACGAGTGAGGAAACCGTTCTAAAAAACGCGTATAAAGCAATGGATGAGTTTATTGTCTCAAAAGAAGGATTGAAGAGAATGAAGGAAGATACATCTGCCTTCCTTAAGGTAATTTACAATAAAGCAGACGTAAAAATCGGGGTCTCAGAACTTCACCGGCAAGGAATCGGACTGTTATGGGGGTCCTTCGAGGTATTCGCTAGAGATTTATTTGCATCGATTCTAAACGCACGCCCAGAATTAGCCCGGCGTTTAATGAATGACTCAAAAACAAAACATTACTTCAACATTAAATCGATCACATTTGACGACTTTGAAATATATGGTTTTAACCTTTCACAAAACATGGGAAATCTGCTGTTATCTTTGTATGATCTAGGGGATGTCAGTGCAATAAAAAATATCTATAGGGTTTTATTTAGTAAAAGAAAAACTCTGCAAAAAATGCTTGCTGCGGACGATTTGTGGCTACTATATCAAAAACGAAATTTGATAGTGCATAGACGCAGTATCGTTGACAGTCAATATATAGAGAAAACAGGTGAAGGCCTAAAAATTGGTTCAGAACTTTCCGTTTCTCCTTCCTCAATTGATAGTTATTTAATCCTAATACGGGATTTAGGGAGGGAGTTCTTACGTGCAATACTTGCAGTTAAATGATTTTGGGGCATTTGTTCGGTGCAAATGTACGTAGCTCTCTGGCTTGACAAATCCAACAAAACTTCCCTAACCTAGAATTTTGGGCATTTAATAGGGTAGCTATCAGAATTCGGTTGTTGTGAACAACTTGTCAAGTTGTAATTTTTCCCGATCCCTTGTTGTTATTATTACAACTTGCCAGCCCTTGCCACTACTACAATAATAACTTCTGCACCTCAGACCAAGGCGTCGACCATCAGGGCGGCAAAGAGCAGCGCCAAATACAAGCTGGAATAGCGATATAAGCGCCAGGCAAGCTTATTGCCCCCCACCTTCAGCACCTGCCAAGCAGATAGCAGCAAAGCCCCACCCAGCACCACCGCCGAAATAAGGAACACGCCCCCGGCCATCCCAAGCACCGGCATCAGCAGGGTGAGCGCCACCAATTCGATCGTGTAGATCCAGATCTGGGTGCGAGTGACGCGCTCGCCGCGCACCACCGGCAGCATGGGCACCCCAGCGCGAGCGTAATCCTTGCGTTTGATCAGAGCCAGCGCCCAAAAATGCGGAGGGGTCCACATGAAAATAATGGCGAAGAGGAAAAAGGCGGGGAAGCTCAAGTCACCGGTGGCCGCAGCCCAACCCACCAACGGCGGAATGGCGCCAGCCCCACCCCCGATGACAATATTCTGCACGGTGGCATGCTTCAGCCATAGCGAATACAAGATCACGTAATAGAGCATGCCAGCCAGGGCGAGCAATGCAGCCAGCAAATTGACGTAAGCTGCCAGGATGTAGAAAGAGGTCACCAGTAGCGAGAGCCCGAAAGCCAGGCCCTCGGGTGGCGTCATGCGCCCGGAGGCGATCGGCCGCTTCGAAGTACGGGTCATGCGCTGGTCCGTGTCGCGATCTATATATTGGTTCACGGCGCCGGCGCCGCCGGCGGCCAGCGCCCCACCCAGCAGAGTCCAAAAGGTCAATTCCAATGAAGGCAAAGCGCGGGCGCCCACCACCATGCCGCTATAGGTGGTGATGAGCAACAGCACCACGATGATAGGTTTAGTGAGGTTCAGCAAGTCCTTGGCGCGTTGCTTGCGATCCACCGGCTGGGCGGCTTCGCGCTGTTCTTCAGCTTCGGTGCGCCCGGCCAGCCCCACCAGCACCACCAGGATGACCGCCACGGCCCAGACGGCGGCAGCGGTGGCGACGTGCAAGGCCAGCAAATACGTGGGAAAGGAGTTGCTCACCTTGACCGCACCCACCAGCGTCTGAGCAAAATAAAGCACCACCACCAGCGTGGCCGCCGAGAGGATGCCGCGTTGGCTGCGCTGGGTGCGCCAGGCGAGGCGCAACAAAAGGAGCAACTGGATGGCGATGAACCCGACCAGCAAGCGGTGGCCCATGTGCACCCAGCCGAGCGCTGAATCCGGGACGAGCTGGCCATTGCATAGCGGCCAACCGGTGCAAGCGCCGGTTGCGCCGGTAACCGCCACCAGAGCGCCGCTGACCAGCAGGATGAAGATACTTACCATGGCGGTGACCGCCATGCGCGCAAAGTGGCTGCGAAAGGTTAGACGCACAGGCAGTTTGCCATTTTGATGCAGGGCAAAGGCTCCCACGGCAGCGGTGATCAGCACCGCCAGCAGCAGCAGGGCTGCGCCCAGGTGCACCGCCACCAGCTTGGGCGGGGTCTCGGTGAGCACCACCAGCCCCCCCAGCAGGGCCTGGATTAGCAGGATGCCGAGCCCCCAGAGCAGCGGGCGGCTGATCAGCCGTTGGCGGCGGAAACGCCGCCAGGCGACGTAAGCCGCGGCCAGAATGAGGGGTGTGGTGAGAGCGGCCACCAGGCGGTGGGTGTATTCGATGAGCGCATCGACACGCAGCGGCGGGATCCAACTGCCATAGCAAGTGGGCCAATCGGGGCAACCTAACCCGGAGCCGGTGACGCGGACGATGCCGCCAATGACGATGAGCAAATAGGTAGACAAGGCCGCAGCCAGGGCCAAATAGCGGAAGCGGTTTGGAGAGGATCGCTTAGCGTTTTTGGTGGGTGTCATTTTTTCCTGGCTTCTTGGCGTTGCACATAGAGAGGATAACCAAGCACGAGCAGAGCGGCGAAGGAAAGCCACTGAATGGCGTAACCTAGATGCGAACCCTCACTCAAGTCCAGCACCGGCGGGTTGGCGTAGGGCGGCTCAGTTTGCGGGCCGGTGGGCAGGCGCTGCAAATACACGGGCAGCAAATCCACGTCCATCTGGGCGGCGAGTCGCTCCAAATCGAGATTGTTCCAAGCGTCCAGGCGGGTCTGGCCTGGCGTCAAGGTCGGGTCGGGATGCAAGCTGGCGGTCAAGTCCATATCCGTTTCAGCGCGGCGCAATTGGCCAGACACCGTGACCATGCCCGCCTCACGATAGGGCGTACGGTTCTCAGCATCTTCATCCGGGATCCAGCCGCGCTCCACCAGGATGGCGGTGTGAGCGCCTTCGATCAACAGCGGGGTGAACAGTTTCACACCCAATTGCGAGCCGAATTCGCCAAGCCAGACCTGGTTACGCAGCACAATTTCATCTGCAGGTAAATAAGTGCCGCGCACAGTTACCTGACGGTACTCCATGGAGTATAAGTCCAAATCCAGCGTTTCACGGTTAAGGGCCAAGGGGTCGGCAGCTTGCTGCTCGGTGATGCGCGCGTTGAGGGAGCGGCGCCATTCCAGACGATCCAACTGCCAGATACCCAGGCGAACCAGGGCAGCGGCAGCCGCGAGCACGAGGACGGTGGCTAGCAGCCAGCGCCGCGTAAAGAGCCGGGCCAGCATATCAGCTACTCGATTTGCCGGCGGGCACAGGGCCAGCAGCTGGCGGCTTGAGCGGAAAGACAATCAGGCTGTACACGAAGAGCATGACAGCCGTTGGCGGGGCGGCGAAAGCGATACCCAGCAAACGCGTGCGCAGGGTGGTCGGTTGGCGCACATTCAGCCCCAGATAATTGGTGGCATTAAACGAGCAAGTGAGCGCAAAGTGGTCGGCTTCGCGAAGAGGCATGGAAGCGGTCCCGTTGGCAGGCACATACATGGGGCCAAGCGTATGGGGCTCCGCGTCATTGTTGATCACCACCAGCACGTCACCAACCACGAAGTTCATCTCGTCTGGAATGGATGGGGGATCTTCCCCGGCGGCCACTTTGGCGGCGGTCCCCAGCGGGATGACCAATTCAATCTCCTGCGGGGCGCGGGCCGTGTTCTCCTTTTGCAGACGAATACCCAATTCACTGACAATGAAGACAGCGAGAACAGACAAAGCCAGGATCAACAGGAAACGGATCACGTACTGAGAAAAAAGTTTGGAAGACATGTTATTCGTCCAACAAGAGCTGCACATCATGGGCCATATCCGCAGCGTTCATCTCGAACGGGAAGGTGATGCGCAAGTTCCCTTCTTTATCGATAACCCACACGCGGGTGCTATGCATGACGACATAGCCAACCTCACTATCCACATCCTGGCGATAAGGAGTGCCGACCCCATACCCTTTCCATACCTTCTGGAGCTCATCCAGGGAACCGGTCAAGCCAATGAAACCTTGGTCGAAACGGCGCATGTAATCACCAATTAGCTCTGGGGTATCGCGGTCGGGGTCCACGGTAATGAACACGAAAACCACGTCAGCCGCTTCTTCGCCCAGCTGTTCCCTGATTTGCCGGTACTTTCCCAGCGTGGCCGGGCAGAAATCCGGGCAATTGGTATAGCCCAAATAGATGAGAACCACCTTGCCGCGCTGCGCGGCTAGATGGAAGGGCGTGCCATCGGGTTGCTGCAACTCGAAATCCAGGGCTTGTGGGGCGGGCGTGCCGATAGCGGAGCCAATGAATTGCTGCTCTTTATTAAATGCCTGCAGGCCTAAAAAGAACACGGAAACGCCCATCAGCAAGGCGCCGCCAGCGATCAATAAGACCCTAAGATTCTTCATCGTCATCTGGTCGATTCACATTAAAGCGAGTTCCCCCGGCGCGGCTGCGCAAAGGAACTCGCTTTTTATACCCTATCTGCCGAAGAAGTGATTTAGAGCGGGCTGCCCATCAAATACAGCCCGACATAGAAGAACATCCATACCACGTCGACAAAGTGCCAGTACACGGCGGCGGCTTCCACGCCCCAGTGCTTTTCAGCGGTGAAGAGGCCGCGGCGGCCGTTGTTCCATACGATGTAAAGCAAGATCACGCCGGTGAGCACGTGGAAGGCGTGGAACCCGGTCATGGCGTAGAAGACCGCGCCCTGGGCGCCATCGGCGGGGCCGAAGGGAGCGATCTGCCATTCCACCCCCACCACACCGGCCAAAAACAACACGCCCAAGGCAATGGTGATGAAGGTGTTGCGCAAAAAGGCCGGGCGGTTGCCGTGCGCCATTTCCACTTCGGCACGGTTCATGAAGAAGGAACTAAACAACAGCAGCACGGTGACCACAAACCCCAAGACCTGGTTCAGTTCGGGGCGGTTGGCGCCCAGCAGGACGACGCGAGTTACAAAGAGGCCGACGAACAGGAAGGAATCGGAAATGAGGAACAGCCATAAGCCCAGGCGGTTGCGGGCTAATTTGGCAGCGTAATTATCTACAACAGCATGACTGGACATCAATGGCCTTCCTTATCGGTGGCGAACAAGCGGCCGACGTGCATGTAGTAAACAATCACGAAAAAGGCCTTGAAGGCAGCCACCAGCAGCAGTGCGGAACCCCAGGGCGGGGCGATGACACCCACAATAAATTCTCCGAAGGTGAGCACGCCCAGCATGAGGAAGACCCACACGCCGGCGCCCAGCTCGGCGCGGCGGCTGCCGGCAACCTGATCTTTGTTATCTGCCATGGTTAAGGAGACCTCCATTACTCAGCGGCGGGTGCGCCACCCGGGGCAGGCGTCATATTTACGTAGGTCGAGCCTGGCAGACCATAATCATAGGGCTCTCCGACCACTTCGAACGGCTGGGCGTAGTTGTGCAGCGGCGGCGGCGAGGAGATCTGCCACTCGGGTGAGCGCGAGTTCCACACATTGCCCTTGGCGACCGGTCCGCGGCGGGCGCTGACTACCAGGTTGACGATGGCCAACACCACCGAGAAGAAAATTACGAACCCGGCGATGGTCAGGATGAGGTGGGTGAGATCGAAACCAAGGTCATAGTCATAATCCACCACGCGACGACGCATGCCT
>Ga0209521_10003787_pt1 | contig 12162 bp, 15 predicted proteins | sample Rifsed19ft4_FD_184016 | JGI IMG/M metagenome (GOLD analysis project Ga0209521, IMG submission 184016) | Soil microbial communities from Rifle, Colorado, USA - sediment 19ft 4 (version 2) | ecosystem: Environmental > Terrestrial > Deep subsurface > Rock core/Sediment | place: Rifle, Colorado... | reverse complement strand
CTGCCCGGGCAGAAGGCGGAGAAGGTGAAGGAGCTCCAGTCCCGGGGGAAGGTCGTCGCGATGGTCGGGGACGGGATCAACGACGCGCCCGCCCTCGCGCAGTCGGACGTGGGCATCGCCCTCGGGAGCGGGACGGACGTCGCGATGGAGGCGGGCGGGATCGTCCTGATCAAGGACGACCTCCGGGACGTGGTGGCGTCGATCCAGCTGAGCAAGAGGACGGTCCGGAAGATCAAGACGAACCTGTTCTGGGCGTTCTTCTACAACAGCGCCCTGATCCCGGTCGCGGCGGGCGTGCTCGTGGCCCTGGGCGTGATGCTCGACCCGATCCTGGCGGGGGCCGCGATGGGCTTCAGCTCCGTGTCCGTCGTGACGAACTCCCTCACCCTCAAGCGCTTCAAGCCGAGACTGTGAACCACAAAAGGAGGTGACACATGGAGAAGGACCCGATCTGCGGGATGATGGTGGACCCGGCGATGACGAAGATCACGTCGACCTACGGCGGGAAGGCGTGGTACTTCTGCTCCGCGGGCTGCAAGCGGTCGTTCGACAAGAACCCCGCGAAGTACGCGAAGTGAGGCGGCCCGCGGGGCCGCCTCGTCCCTATTTCAGGTACGGACACAACGTTCATGGCCCGGGCGACCGCGTGCGATCCGCGTGGAGAGCCTCCGGGCCGTGTGGGCCCAGATGAAGTGGTCCCGCCCTCTCCTGTTCCTGTTCGGGCTCGACCTGTTCTGGGTCGTGTCGATCTTCCTCGCGCCCGCCACGATCGCGCCCGGGACGTTCTCGTTCACCGTGGGCCGCGCGAACGTCGTGGACCACTGGGACCTGTACTCGACGGACGCGTTCAACTGGTACGCGAAGGTCGTGTACGTCCTCGGGGACGCGGAGTGCCACCAGCTCTGGTACCGCTCCCTGTGGATCAACGGGAACCAGATGCCCGTGGACGCGCGGGACACGAGCCTGTACATCTACGGTCTCTTCGGGCTGTTCTGGGCGATGATGACGCCCGCCGCGATCACGACGAGCGCCGGGGTCGTGAACGCGTTCCCGCCGCGGGTCCGGCAGTGGGCCCGCCGCGTCGGCCCGGTCCCGTTCACCGCCTTGGTCGTGTCCGCCGGCCTGCTTCCCCTCGCGGTGGACGGGTTCACGCAGCTCTTCTCCGCCTACACGCACTACGAGAGCACGAACGCGACGCGGATCCTCACCGGTGCCCCCGCGGGCCTCGTCGTGGGGCTCCTCCTCGGCATGATGGTGAAGGCCCTGAAGCAGTTCCGGGTCGAGCACGACCGCGCGCGGGCCCTCGCGTCGCGGAGCAGTGGGGCCGCCCCGCCGCGGGATACGTCTGGCACAGGTTCATCTACCCGCTAGGCCGTTCGGGCGGCGGTGAACGCGCGCGCCCTCTGGGCGGGCATGACCTGGAGCCGCGGGCTCTTCGTCCTCTTCGCCCTCAACGCGGTCTGGATCGCCTCCCTCTTCCTCGCGCCCCTCACGATCGCCCCGGGCACGTTCGCGTTCACGGTCGGCGGCGCGAACACGGTGGACCACTGGAACCTGTACTCGAGCCCCGCCTTCAACTGGTACGCGAAGCTCATCTACACGATTGGCGACTCGCAGTGCCACCAGCTATGGTTCCGGTCCCTGTGGATCAACGGGAACCAGATGCCGATCGACGCCCGCATGGCGAGCCTGTACATCTTCGCCGGGTTCGGCATGTTCTGGGCGATGATGACGCCGGCGTCGGTCAGCGTGAGCCGCGGGATCGCGAACGCGTTCCCCGGTTGGATCCGCCGATGGGCGGAGCGGGTGGGCGTCGTCCCGTTCGCCGCGCTGCTCCTCGTGATCGGCCTCCTGCCGGTCGCGCTGGACGGGTTCACGCAGCTCTTCTCCGCGTACACCCAATACGAGAGCACGAACGCGACGCGAATCCTCACCGGAGTCCCGGGCGGGCTCGTGACGGGCCTGCTCCTCGGGATGATGGTGAAGTCCCTCAAGCAGTTCAACCTCGAGTACGCGGCGGTGCGCGCGGCACGGAGTCCGGAGCGCCCGGACAAAGTGTAATAAGCCCGCCCCAATTGCGACCTCCGTGGCGAAGAAGAAACGGAAGGAGGAGCCCGAGGTTGAGGTCCCGGACTTCGACGAAGTCAAGTTCATGAGGGGGGAGATGCGGGCCCTCCGGGTCACGGTCCTCGTGGTCCTGTGGGCGATCCCCGCCGCCCTCGTGAGCTGGGTCCTCACCGTCCCGCCCCTCAGCGTCTCCGTGGTCGCGTTCTTCGCCGGGATCGGGATGCTGTTCCTCCTGAAGTGGGTCCTGCCGATCCTGCGGGTGGACATCTCCGAGTGGAAGCGGAAGGACTGGATGGGGCAGGGGTCCACGTTCTTCTTCACCTGGCTCGCGGTCTGGCTCCTCCTCCTGAACCCGCCGTTCACGGACCTCACCCCGCCGCTGATCGTCGGCGTGAACGTGGGCGGGGTCCCGGTCGCGTGCGGATCCCGGGTCAATCCCGACGGGTACGTGCCGATCCTGAACGTGTCCGTCGGGGACAACGTCGCCGTCACTTCCGTGACATGGCAACCGTCCGGGTCGGGCGCGAACCTCATGGAGCACCCTAGCGGTATTCTGTGGAGGACGGCGGGGCCGGTCCCTCGCGGCACTGGCATCACGATCGTTGCGAAGGATGGGAACGGAAACGCCGCGGTCTGCGGGATTCTCGTCGATTAAACGACTCTACCGCTCCCACGGGAACCGCTTGTCGAAGAACGCCGTGAGGGCGCCCGCGTGCGGGGCCCGCACCGCGTCCGCGTCCACGCGGATCCGGAGCCCGCGGCGGGCCGCGCGGTCCAGGTCCCGGCCCAGGCTAAGGGTCCGGAACTCCCGCTTCAGAAGGGTCGCCGCGTCCGCGGCCTCCCGCCACATCTCCACGACCCACCGCTCCCCGCGCAGGTACGGCCCCGCGGCCCGGCGCCTTGACCGGGTCCACTTCCGCAGGAATTCGTCCGCGTTCTTCACCCAGGCGGGCGGGCCCTCGTGGACCTGCACCCGCGGGCGCGCGAACACCTCGAACTCGAACAGGAGGAGGACCTCCTTCCCCTCGATGCCCGACGTCGAGTGGAGGACCTCGAAGCCCTGGCGGCGCAGCAGGTCGAGGACCGCGCGGTGGGCCTTGCGGACCTGCGGGTACGAGACGTCCTCCGTGAGGGCCGGGGCGGGGATTGCGACGGAGAGGAGGCGGGTCGCCCGCCGCCTCAGCAGGGCGCGGAGCTGCGGGACCGTCCTCGGCCGCAGGGGCCGCGAGAAGTAGAACCGCTCCGACGGCTTCCCGAGGTACGCGCGGGCCGCGTGCGCGAACGTCGCCATCTGCTCCGAGGACACCGCGCTCGCGACGTTCCGGTTCCCGTCGACCGGGTCCACGACGACGAGCGGCTCCTCGAACCTCCGGGTCGCCTTCGCGTCCAGCTCGAGCACGGTCCCCGCCCGCCACGAGCCTGCCGCCTCGAGGACCCCGCGGAACGTGCCGTGCTTCAGGACGAGCAGCTCGCACAGGTACCCGGAGAACCCGCGGACCTTCGCCTCCGCCCCGTACACGCCGATCCCCTCCGTCCACGCCTTCAGGAGGCGGACCTCGTTCCCCTGGCCCTCCGCCAGGTGGCCGAGCACGTAGTCCACGTGGAGGGGCGTGCGGTCCACCGCGGACAGCCGCTGGGCCGCGTCCGTGATCCGGTAGCACGGAACGATCTCGACCTCGAAGCCCTGGAACCAGCCCCGCGTGTACGGGTGCTCCGCGTACATCCGCACGGGCCGGTCGAGCAGGTCGCCGAGCGCGAGCCCCTCCTTCTCCAGCGTCTCCCTCGGGACGTCCGGCGGGAAGGCGACGAACATGTCGATCTCCGTCGAGGTCAGGTGGGTGCCCTTCGCGACGGAGCCCACGAGGATCGGCTTCGCGTCCAGGCCCGCCGCGGCAATCCGTTCGGACAGCGCGTCGGAGAGCGTGTGGACGACCGCGTGGAGGCGGGCCTCCTCTTCCTCGTCCGGCACAATCTTCCGGAGGACGCGCTCCTCCACGGGGCCCATGGGGGCGGGAATCCCGGGGGACTATAAAGAATGCCGCGCGGGGCGGGCCTCCCCGAGCGTCAGCCGAGGAGCCCGTTCGCGCGCGCGACCGCGAGGACGCCGTTGATCACGAACTGGACCCCGACCGCCGCGAGGAGGAGCCCGAGGATCCGGGAGAGCGCGAGCGTCCCCGTCCGCCCGACCCGCGAGAAGATCCGGTCCGCGTACGTGAGGGCCGCGAAGCTCGCGAGGACCGCGACGAGGATTCCCGCGAACACGAACGTCTTGTCGAGCGGGGAGGCCGTGTCGTGGGACATCAACACCATCACCGTGCTGATCGCGCCGGGGCCCGCGAGCAGCGGGATGCCGAGCGGCACGACCCCGACCGCCTGGCGCTCGAGGGCCTCCGCGTGCTCCCGCTCCGTCGTTTTCGTGCGGGGCCGCTCCCCGTGGAGCATCTCGAACCCGACGCTGAACAGGAGGAGCCCGCCCGCGATCTGGAACGCGGGCACGGTGATGCTGAACGCGATAAAGATCCACTGGCCGACGAGGCCGAACACGAGGAGCGCGAGCAGGGCGACGAGGCAGCTCTTCTGGATCACGGCCCGCTTGTCCGCGGGCGGGTAGCCCTCCGTGAGGGCCGCGAAGAACGGGACCGCGCCGATCGGGTCGACGACCGCGAAGATCGAGGCCACGGCCGTCAGGCCGAACGCGAGGTCCACCATCGTTTCCGGGGACGGGAGGCGGCGCGGGCCTTATGGCTTTCGCATCGAAGCAGGATTGCCTGACGGAACCCGCATGAGCTTCATCCAGCCGCCGCCCTCGTACACGGCGAGGCGGCGGGAGACCGCGACCCTCTCGAACTCGTCCCAGGTGATGACCTCGAGGCGGTCGTCCTTCCGGGTCGAGAAGCGGAGCGTGTTTGTCCCGCGCACCTTCGTGGGCCGGACGCCCTTCCGCTCCGCAATCTCGCGGGCCGTCCCGAAGTCGATCTGACGAAGTGCCGTCATGTCCATCCCTTCGCCGCGGGGCCGCCGCGGCGGGCCGCGATGGCTCCGCGAGTTATAAGTGTCTTGCGTTTGTCGGACGCGCCCGCGTTGACAAACGGGGGGCCCCGCCTCCCGTGCGGGACCGCCCGCGGGCGTTTTCACGCGTGATTCTGGCGGCGGCGTTACTTATATAGAGAATGACGGGTGAATCCCCTTCGGACCCGAGAGGGGTGCCCGCATGGCCGACAAGACCACTCCGGAGCGGATCGCCGCGACCGACATCGGGAGCGCCATCAAGGCGAAGGTGGACAAGCTCAAGGAGGCGCAGACCCAGGTCGACGCGCAGAAGAAGGAGCTCGACGTCGAACGGAGGAAGCTCGACGCGGACAAGCGGGAGCTCGCGAAGATGGAGCAGGCCCTCGAGGCCCTCAAGGAAGACCTGGACCGCCGCGACGACGAGCTGTCCCGGCGGGAGGGAGAGCTCGGGAAGGACCGGAAGTCCCTCCACGACCTCCAGGAGAAGCTCGCGGGCGAGGACAACCGCCTGAAGGAGTGGGCGAAGGCCCTTCAGAACACGGAGCAGCAGATCGAGTCCCTCCAGGACAAAGCGAAGTCGGAGCGGGACGAGGTCGGCGCGAGGCTCGCGGAGGCGAACGCGAAGATTGTGTCCCTCGTGGAGCGGGAGGAGCTCGTCGCGAGCCGCGAGGCGGCCCTCGCGGACAGCCTGGAGCGGGTCACGAAAATCGGCGAGTCGATCGCGGGGCGGGAGAAGACCATCGCCGCGCAGCAGGAGGACTTCATCCGCCTCCAGAACGAGCGGGTCGCTTCCCTCCAGCGGCGGGAGGAGGAGACGTCGGCCCTCATGGAGACGTTCAACAAGCGGATGAAGGAGCAGGAGGGCCAGTTCACGAACCTCTCGACGATGGAGCAGACCCTGAAGTCTGAGCTCGAGAAGCTCGCGAAGGAGCGGGCGCGGCTCGTCGTGAAGGAGCGGAACATCCTGGAGGTCGAGCGGAGCCTCGCGTCCGCGTTCGAGGCGAGCGGGATCGAGTGGGAGCCCGCCGGGGAGGCGCCCGCGAAGGCGTCCCCGCCGCCGCCCCCGAGGGCCGCCGGAGAGCGGCCGCCCGCCCCCGAGCCCGCGCGCGGCGCCCCGCCGCCCCCGCCGCCGAAGCAGAAGGAGACCCTGGAGCAGGAGTTCGAGAAGGTCGTGGCGGGCTCGGGCAAGGCGACGAAGGCCGACGCGATCGACCGGATGAACCGGGCCCTCGAGATCGCGAAGCGGGCGCGGGACGCGGGCCAGGACGTCACGGAGGTCCGGAGGATCCTGAAGGCCGCGCGCACCGCGTTCGAGGGACAGGACTGGGAGGAGGCCGTGCGCCTCAGCGACCAGATCCTCGAGCGGCTCGAGCCGAGCCCCGCCGCGTCCCGCTGATCCGCGCGAAGCCCACATAAGGCCCACCCGCGTTGGGCGGGAGCATGACGGAGAGCCGCGTGGCGCTCGTGACGGGCGCGTCGAGCGGGATCGGGCGGGCGATCGCACTCCGGTTCGGTTCCAAGGGGATGCGGGTCGGGCTCGTCGCCCGGCGGAAGGACCGGCTGAAGGAGGTCGCCGCGGCGATCGAGAATGGCGGGGGGAAGGCCCTCGCGATCCCGGGGGACGTGCGGGAGCCGGACCTCGCGACCGCGGCCGTGAAGGCGGTCGTCGACGCGTGGGGCCGGCTCGACGTGCTCGTGAACAACGCGGGGATCGGCCACTACGCGCCCCTCGAGAAGCTGTCCGAGGCGTCGATGCGGGAGCAGTTCGAGGTGAACGTCTTCGGACCGTTCCACTTCACCCGCGCCGCGGTGCCGCAGATGCGGAGGCAGAAGGGCGGGCAGATCGTGAACATCGGGTCCGTCGTGGGCTACGTGGGCGTCGCGCGCGGCACCGCGTACGTCGGCACGAAGTGGGCCCTCCGCGGGATGAACGAATGCTGGCGGGAGGAGCTCTACCCGGACGGCATCAAGGTCGCGTACGTCGCCCCCGGGTACGTGATCACGGAGTTCGGCGGGCGGAAGGAGGACTACTCCAGTCCCGACGCGGAATGGGCCCTCCGGCCGGAGGACGTCGCGCACGCGGTCGAGTCGATCGTGGACCAGGGCCCGAACTCGGACATCCGCGAGGTCGTCGTCCAGGTCCGGGACCGGAGCTGAGCGGCACGCCACCGAACCCTTAAGGGCCTCCCGCCCCTCCCGTGGCGAGCGCCCATGGGGACCGAGGAGATCGACGCGCGGGACCGCGAGCTCATCGAGGCCGCCACGGAGGTGATCCGCCGGAACCACCGCGAAGGGCGGCACTCCGTCGGGGCGGCGGTCCGCTGCGCGTCCGGGAAGGTGTACGTGGGCGTGGACGTCGAGACGACCGCCTACGGACCGTGCGCGGAGCCCGTCGCGATCGGCGCGGCGGTGAGCCACGGGGAGCGGGACTTCGTCTCGATCGTCGCGGTCGATGGCGGGGACCCGGCGTTCGCCGTGCTCCCGCCATGCGGGAACTGCCGCCAGCTCCTGGTGGACTACGCCCCCGACGCGACGGTGATCCTCCCAGAAGGCGGGCGTCTTGTGAAAGCGAGGGCGCGGGACCTCCTGCCGATGCCGTACCGCCGGTTCCACGAGGGATGAGGCCCAATCAGCCCGGCGGGTAGTCCGTGAGCCGCCGCTGGCGAGCGAGGAACCGGAGGAGCGTGCTGCTCTCCCGCCACCGCCCCATCCGGAGCCTGAGGCGCGCCCCGAGGAACGCAAGGGCCTCCTCGAGCGTCTCGAACGTCGAGGGCGGGCGGGACAGCGCGACGCGCGCGATCTCCCGGTACCGCCACACGCCCAGCGGGATCCAGTCCTTGTACACCTCCATGAACACGATCGCCCCCGCCTGGCGCCGCATCCGCTCCAGGTACTCGAGCACGGGGAGGCGGGTCGCATGATAGGCCCCCGCGATCGCGTCCGGGTACGTCCTCCGCCCGCGGTAGAACTCGTGGTCCGCGATCGGCCGCGTGTCCTTCTCGACGTCCCACACCTCCAGCCCCTCGAACATCCACGACGTCGGCGCGAGGAGGACCTGCACGTTGTTCCCGAGGGCCGCGTGGCCGAACACGCGGAACTCGTCGATCGTCGGGAAGCCCTTCACCCGCTCCAGCACGCGCTTCCCGAGGATGTCGTCCACCGCGGTGATCGACCACTCCGTGGGCACGAGCTTCCGGCGCTTCTTCGTCCCGAGGAGCCCGACGCTGAACACCCGCGTGATGTGGCTCTGCGGGATCCCGTGGCGGTACAGGTCCGCGACGCCCTCCGTCGCGAGGAGGTCCGTGTCCGAGACGACGGCGTCCACCCGGCGCGGGATTACGGGATTCTCCGCGAGGTCCAGCCGCCGGATCACCGCGGACGGACCCGTGGGCGGGGCCCGCGCGCCGAACGGGCCGAGGAGGGCGGGCCGCTTCTCGAACCACACCTCCGTGTCCAGGGGCTCGGAGGCCATCGCCTCCTGCTGGGTGGCCTCGAGGATGCGGTCCGGCGCCCGCGCGGCGCCCACCTCGCGCGCCGCCTTCCCGCGGACGAGGCTCAGCCGGAACCGCAGGATCTCGCCGAGGTCGAGGTCCACCCAGGTCTCGGGCATGTCCATGAGCCCGGTCCCCTCCCGCGCGGGCGGGACGAGGGGGCCCGCGAGGACCTTCGGATAGCCCCACTCCCCGACGAAGGCGGAGGGCGGGGACGCTCCGAACAGGCTTGAGGACCCGAGCGCGGGCTGCTCCGCGAACCACGTCCGGACACCGCTGAGGTACGGGCACGTCACGAGGCGGCACCGCTTGAAGTCCCCGTGGCACACGCGGCACGCGAGCTCGCGCTCGACCTCCGGGAACCGCGTCGGGACGCCCGCGTCGAGGGGCACGGTGCCGCCACCCCGGAGCCGATACTTGTATCCGACGGCGGTGCCGGCGAATCGCGCTTCCCGCGGGCGGCCTGGCGCGTCCTACCGGTACGCTCTGCATGTCGGGCAGTATCCGCGGCGGTAGCGGGAGACGCCCTCGAGCAGGCCGCCGCATTGGTGGCAGAACTTCGGGGGCGGGGCCCGGGGGTACTCCGGGAGCAGCCGCATCCCGCACCGCGGGCACGCCGTCGCGACCCCGGGCACGACGGCCCAGCAGGTCGGGCACGTCTTCGCGACCCGCGTGGGCTCGGAGAGGTCGATCAGAACCCGCGGCGTGCCCATGACCTCCGAGCGGGAGCGGCCCTTCAGGATCTCGTACACGAAGATTACGACCAGGAATACGGGCCACACGCAGACGAACAGGACCCAGATGGCGGGGACGTAGGCGAGGCCCACGTACAGGGTGATGAACCCCATGGTGAGGAGCACGGCCCCCAGGCCCAGGGCGTCGAAGAACCCCGCGTCCGTCATCCCGGCCACGCGCCGAGTCCCGAGGTCGGCGTCCGTCGTATGGACCGAGGCCGGATGAGGGTTGCGGGACCGCACCCCTCAGCGGTACGCCCCGCACCGCTGGCAGTACCAGCGGGAGTACTGGGGCACCCACTGGAGCGGGCTCCCGCACACGGGGCACAGCGCGGTCGCCTGGGGCACGTACACGGGCGCGTACCCGGGGTACATGTACATGGGACGGGGCCCTTCCTTCACGAGCCCGTAGATGAGGAGCACCAACCCCACAATCGCGATCGGGATGCCGACGCAGAACAACGCCGTCAGCACCCCAATGATCAGCAGCACCGCCCCCAGCACGACCAGACCGGTGTCCGCCACGCCCCTCCCCCCGTTACGGCCCGAAGGCCTGCCCTCCAACGAACCCCCACAGCATGAGGATTACGCCCAGGCCCTGGGCGATCGCGAGGAGCAGGAGGAGGGCCCAGAGGTTCCCCACGCTCGGGCGGCGGATGAACAGGCCGTAGAACACGACTTGGAGGGCGACGAAGGGCCACAGCGGGCCCATCGCGCCGTACGCGGCCGTGTCGAACGGGAACCACCGCTGGCTCCACCCGAGCGCGAGGGAGAGGACCGCGGCGAGCTGGAGGCCGAAGCCCACGGCCAGGGTCCCCCGGACGCCGAGGCGGACCGCCAGGGTCCGGATTCCGTATGCCTTGTCCGCCACGTAGTCCGAGGCGGTCGTGGGCGCGTACACCGCGCCCAGGAACAATGCGATCGTCCCGATGTACCACCACGGGGCCTGCTCGATCGGCCGGAGGAGCACCCACCCGCCGAGCGGGCAGAGCACGCCGAAGCCGACCATGTTCGTCACGAGGTCCATCCCCGCCACGCCCTTCCAGCGGATGCGCGGGTGGGAGTACGCCACGGAGAGGGCCGCCACGAGGAGCATGAGCAGGGTGAAGCCGTGCGGGCCCACGACCCGTGTGACGGGGCCCGAGGCGTCCTGGCCCGCGTAGCCCACGAAGTTCCCCGAGACGTACGCGGCGAGGAGGAGCCCGAGGGCGGCGAACCCGAGGGACGCCCACAGGAGCGTCTCCCGGTCCACGACCTCCTCCACCATCCGGACGTACTTCTTCCGCGGGTTCGCGCGGTCCGTCGTGCCCATGTCGTAGTACGTGTTGAAGAGGAGCGTGAACGTGCTCAGGAACGGGCCGATCACGAGGAACGCGAGGGCGATGCGGATGTCGTCGACGAACAGGTGCCGGCCACCGACGGGCTGGGCGAGGACCCACCCGATGTACAGCGGGGCCATCGCGACGACCCAGAACTTCACCCCGCCGAGGCTCACGATCAGCTCGGAGAGGTCGCTCGGCGTGACGAGGATCTCCTTCGTGATCCGCGGCCCGTCCCCGCCGCCCGCCACGGACCCCAATATCCGACCGGACGGATAAAAATGCCGCCTCCCTAGAGGGAGTAGCGGGACTCCGCCTCCCGGAACGCGGCATCCCCGCGGCGGGCCTGATCCGGGTCGTGGCCCTTCTGGACCGCGAGGTAGTACGCGAACAGCTGGACCGGGACGACGTTCACCAGCGGAGCGAGCGGCTCGATCGTCTTCGGCGTCCGGAAGGCCCAGTGGAACAGGTCCGGGTCCACGGGCGAGCCGTCCTGGACGATCCCGAGCTGGCGGCAGCCGATCGCGTCGATCGCGGCGACGGCCTCCGCGGTCCTCTTGGCGGGCGTCCCCGCGTTCGCGACGTGGACGACGAGCTCCTCGCCGCGGATCCCCGCGAAGGGGCCGTGGAGGAGCTGCTCGAGCTCGTACGGGTGGACAGCGACGTAGCTGGTCTCGACGATCTTCAGCGCGCCTTCCCGGGCCGTGACGACGTCAGGTCCGGTGCCGAGCAGGACGACGCTCCCCAGGGTCGCGAGGTCCTCCGCGAGCGCGACGAACCGGCCCTCCCGCCGGAACAGCGCCGCGATCCCCTTCGGGGCTGCGCCAAGGTCCCGCCACATGGCGTCCGCAGGTCCGCTCCGCCCCGCGGCCCGCGCGGTCTCCACCGCGATCCTCCCGAGGACTGTGAGGGCCGTCGTGTAGCTGACCGTGTGCGCGGCGGACATCTCCTGGTCGCACGTCTCGAGCACGATGGACGAGGCCCGCACGGCCTCGCCGCTCCCCTTGCCCGTGACCGCCACGGTCGCGGCCTGGCCCGCCTTCGCGAGCTCGACGACGCGGGCGGCGTACCGCTTCCACCCGCGGTGGCTCACGACGATGACCGCGTCCCCCTTCGAGAACTTGCCGCGGATCGCGAGCTCGAACGCGCTCGCGAGGCGGAGGTCCGCCTCGTGGCCCATTGCGTGCTCTAGGAGGTACCGCCCGACGGTCGCGGCGTGGAGGGACGTGCCCATCCCCGTGAGGTAGACGCGGTCCGCCTCCGTGATCGCCTCCGCGGCCCGCTCGAACCCCTCGCTCGGCGCGGCGAGCACCGCCTCGATCGCGGCGGGCTGGGCCATGATCGCGTCGTGCATGTAGTACGGGTGGCCCGCCCTCGGGGGCGACTTGGAGGAGTCCGGTTTCGGCATGGGCCCGCGTGGATTCGCTGGGCCGGATTAAAACGTTGGCGCGGGCGTCAGGCGGGCTTCGCCTCGGGGGCTTTCGAGAGGTCCTCTTGCCACCGCGTCCCGCACTTCGGGCACACGTGCGTCTTGCTCGTCGC